>Ga0315900_10002171_pt1 | contig 30663 bp, 30 predicted proteins | sample LakEriMetagenome_FD_203521 | JGI IMG/M metagenome (GOLD analysis project Ga0315900, IMG submission 203521) | Freshwater fungal communities from buoy surface, Lake Erie, Ohio, United States - Buoy 12 MA114 | ecosystem: Environmental > Aquatic > Freshwater > Lake > Lake biofilm | place: USA: Lake...
CGCGCCTTCCTCCTGCGCCCTGACAGCTTTCCCCCTGCTTCCTTCCTCGTAAACCGCAGCGGGCCGGCCACCGGCCGGCCCGCGGTCCATCATCCGAGGAAGGGGTACGTCCAGTCGAGTGGCGGCGAGAACGTCTCCTTGATCGTCCGCGTGCTCACCCAGCGCATGAGGTTGGACTTGCTGCCGGCCTTGTCGTTCGTGCCCGAGCCGCGCGCCCCGCCGAAGGGCTGCTGGCCCACGACGGCCCCGGTGGGCTTGTCGTTGATGTAGAAGTTGCCCGCGGCGTTGCGCAGGTGCGTCATGGCTTCCCGCACCGCCTGCCGGTCGCGCGAGAACACGGCACCCGTCAGCGCATAGGGCGACGTGCCATCGACCAGCGCGAGCGTCTCCAGCCACTGCGCATCGTCGTATACGTACACCGTGAGCAGCGGGCCGAACAGCTCTTCGCACAGCGAGCGGTAGTTCGGGTCCCGCGTTTCCACGATCGTGGGCTGGATGAACCACCCCTTCGACTTGTCGTAGCTCCCGCCGGCCACGATCGTCGCGTTGGCCTTCGCCTCGTCGATCGCCCCGGCGAGCCGGTCGAACGCGCGCTCATCGATCACCGCCGCCACGAAGTTGGAGAAGTCGCGCGTGTCCCCCTGCTTCATCTCCGCCATCATCGCGATGCACCGCTCCTTCACCGTTGGCCACAGCGACGCAGGAACATAGGCCCGGCTCGCCGCCGAGCACTTCTGCCCCTGGTACTCGAAGGCGCCACGCACCATGCCCACCGCCACGGCCTGCGGCTCGGCGCTGGGGTGCACCACGATGAAATCCTTGCCGCCCGTTTCCCCCACGATGCGCGGATACGACCGGTACTTGCCCATGTTCTTGCCCACCGTCTCCCACATGCTGTTGAAGACGCCGGTGGAGCCGGTGAAGTGCACGCCGGCGAGATCGCGGTGCGTGAGCGCGATGTCGGAGATCATGGCCGCATCGCCGGGGAGGAAGTTGATCACGCCCTTCGGCAGCCCCGCTTCCTCGAGCAGGAGGTACGTGTACCAGCTCGAGAGCAGCGCCGTCGCCGAGGGCTTCCAGAGCACCACGTTGCCCATCAGCGCCGGGGCCCCGGGGAGGTTGCCGCCAATGGCCGTGAAGTTGAAGGGCGTGACGGCGTACACGAAGCCCTCGAGCGGCCGGTAGTCCAGCTGATTCCACATCGTGTGGTCGCTGAGCGGCTGCTCCGCGTACAGCTCCTGGGCGAACTGCACGTTGAAGCGCCAGAAGTCGATCAGTTCGCAGGTGGCATCGATCTCGGCCTGATGCACCGTCTTGGCCTGCCCCAGCATGGTGGCGGCCAGCAGCGTGTTGCGCCATGTGGTGGTGAGCAGCTCGGCCGCCCGCAGGAAGACGGCGGCCCGCTCCTCCCAGCGCCAGCTGGCCCATTCCGCGCGCGCCGCGGCGGCCGCGGCAATGGCCTCGTGGACCAGCTCGGGCGTGGCCTTGTGATACGTGGCCAGCACGTGCTGGTGATCGCAGGGCATGCGGACCGTGCCGGTGAGGCCGGTGTGAATGCGGCGACCACCGATCACCACCGGAATTTCGGCCACCTCGGCGGCCATCTGCTCGAGGCGCGTCTGCAGGGAGGCACGTTCGGCGGATCCCGGCGCGTAGGCGCGCACCGGCTCGTTGACCGCAGGCGGTACGCGACGCGTACCGTCGAAGGCAGCAAAGGACATCGTGAGTCTCCGATGGGCAAAAGGCCGCGAGCCCGGCGGCCAAGTGGGGCGGGGTCGCAAGCGAGAGGATGAGGCCAAAGCTAGCAGACGCGCTGGCGTCGCGCCGTTCTTGCACTACCGTTCGCGCATGTCCCGTCCGCTGCCACCTCTCCGCCCCGCCACTCTGCTCGCGGGTGCCACGCTCGGGCTCGTCCTCACCGCCTGCGAGGAGCCCCCGGCGCGGTGGCTGGACCCGGCGCCCGTGGCGACCACGAAACCGTCGCCTCTGCGCTACCCGCCGTTCGCGCCCCACGACAGTACCCTCGCCGACGGCTCCGCAACGGCGGCGTTCCTGCTGACGGAGGATCAGCTGCGCGAGGCGGGCGCCGTGACCCTGCTCGCGGGGGCACTCGATTCCCTCGCGGAGGCGGGGCAGCGGCTCGCCGCGTCGGCGACGCTGCCGTCCATGGACATGGCCTCGGCGCCCACGACCTCGTTGGGTGACGGGGAGGTGCCGATCGACGCCGCCCGCTGTGCCCGCTCGCTGCGGCTGGCGGTGGCACCGGCGCGCGGCCTGGTGGCCGTGTGGTGGACGCGCGCGACGGGCGGACGTGTCCACCTCGCCGCCGCCTGGCGCGATTCCGTTCGCAGCGAAGGGCGTCTCGGCGCTTGGCGCGGGCCCATCATGGTGGACACGCTCGATCAGGGGCCGCGCGATGCGCAGGCCGCCGATCGCGGCGCATACGGGTGCGCGCGTCCCGCGCCGAGTCTGGCGGTGGATCGCCTCAACGGATACGTGCATGTGGCCTACGCCCTCACCGGCCCCGAGGGGCCGGGGGTGTTCTACGCGCACCAGATGGATCCGCGCGCCGCCTTCGAACCGCCGGTCGCCGTGCTCTACGGCGAGCGGCTGGGGCAGGCGCGCGTGGCGTCGCATGGCGAACTGGTGGCGGTGGCCTACGAGGACCCCAACAGCCGTGCGCGGGTGACGACGGCGGTGGCGATTTCCCGCACGGCCGGCCATCTCTTCGAGGAGCGCCTCACGGCGAGCGGCGGGACCACGGCGCGCGATCCGTACGTGGCGGTGCGCGGCAAGGCGGTGGTGGTCGGGTGGAGCGACTTCGCCTCACCCGATGCGGAACCCGTGTTCAAGATTCGTCGCGCCGTGGTGAAGTGATCTGCGTCCTGCTCCCTGAACGCCCCCTCCCTGCTTCCTGAGCCATGCTCCTTTTGGGCGCCCACTGCATCGACACCGGCGGCATTCCCATGGCCGCCCGCCGCGCCGGCACGGCGGGCATGCACGCGCTGCAGATCTTCAGTGCCATTCCCAAGTACTACAACGACAAGGTGGGGGTGAAGCCCGACCGGGTCGCCCGCTTCCACGACGCCCTCGCCGCCGCCGGCATTCAGCCGGCACATGTCATCGTGCACGCCGCGTACGTACTCAACTGCGCCACGCCGGACGCCGAGAAGTGGGCGCGTGCCGCTGCGGGGCTCGCCAAGGAGTTCGAGCGCTCGACGGCGCTGGGCGTTGGCGGGGTCTGTTTTCATCCGGGGGCGGCGACCACCGGTGACCGCCAGGAGGCGTGCGAACGGGTAGCGGACGCCATGCGCCGCGCGCTGGCCTTGGTCCCCGAGGGCCCGACCCGCCTGTTGATCGAGAACACGGCCGGCGCCGGCACGACGGTGGGGCGCACACCCGACGAGGTGGCGCTCATGCTGGCCGGCATTCCCCAGGATCAGCGGCACCGGACCGGGTATGGGCTCGACACCTGTCACCTCTTTGCGTCGGGCTTTCCGCTCGCCGAGTCGCGGGAAGCGCTGACGGGCGTGCTGGACGCCTTCGAAGCGGCTACCGGCGAACCGCCGGCTTTCCTGCACCTCAACGACAGTGAAGGGGCGATGGGGTCGAACAAGGATCGGCACGCGCTCATTGGCGAGGGGCTCATTGGCGCCGAGCCGTTCGGCTGGCTGTTGCAGGACCGGCGTGCGCAGGGGATCCCGCTCATTCTCGAGACACCGCAGCAGCGTCCCGACGTCGCCGAAGACGACGCGACGCCCGATCCCTGGGACGTCCAGTGCCTCACGCGCCTGCGCGCGCTCGCCGCCGCGGCGCGCTGACGCGGCGCCTGGTGTCGTGCGCGTGGCTGGGGATCGCCGCGTGCACGACCCCCGCCCCGACCGGCGCGTGGCGCGAGGAGCGCGCCGTGGTGGTGGTCGACGACAGTACCACCCTCGTGGGGGCGCTCATGCGGCCGGCGTCATCCGCCCCGGCCGCGGCGGTGGAGCCGCGCGTCCCGGGGGTACTGCTCATTGGTGGCTCCGGGCCGCAGGATCGTGACGGCACGCGGGTGGAACTGTCGGGCTACGCTCCGTGGCGTGAACTGAGCGAATCGCTGGCCGCGGCGGGGATGGCCGTGCTGCGCCTCGATGATCGTGGCACCGGCGAGTCGGGCGGACGGTTCGCGGGCGCGACCACGGATGACTTTGCCCGCGACGCGGCCGCAGCCGTGCGCTGGCTGCGCGCGCAGCCGGCCATCGACCGCGCGCGCATTGGGCTGGTGGGGCACAGCGAGGGCGCGGTGGTGGCGCTGCTCGCGGCACGGGCCGATCCGGCCCTTGCGGCCCTCGTGCTGCTGGGCGCCCCGTCCCGACCCGGGCGCGACATCGCACGCTGGCAGCGGCAACAGCTCGTGAGCAGCGATCTCGCACGGTGGCCTGGCGAGGCGCATACGACGGTGCTCGCGGCGGCCGATGCCGAGGCGGAGCTGCTGGCCGCCGCGGACCCGTGGCTGCGCCGCTGGTTTGCGCTGGATCCGCGCGAGGTGGCGGCCACGGTACGCCAGCCGGTCCTGCTGCTGCACGGGGACACCGATCGCCAGGTACCGCCGGCGCAGGCCGACGAGCTCGCACGCGCGTTGCGCCGCGGGGGAACACGACCGGTGGAGGTGCGACGGTTTCGCGACACCGACCACTTGTTGCTCCCCGATCACGACGGCGAGCCCGAGGGGTACGTGCGCCTCGGCGACCGGCGGGTGCGCCGCGAGATTCTCGCCGCCACCACACATTTTCTCTCTGTTCACATGCCGCCGCGCTGAGCGGGCGGTGCGCCGCGAGCGCGCGTTTCAGAGGGGAAACGGGGCGCGCCGCGACGAAAAAATCCGCGCGTCAGAGGGGAAAACGGAGAAAAACGGCAAATATTCGACGTTTTTCAGAGGGAAAACGACAAATCCACTATTGCGCGACCAAGGTGTGATTGTAGTTTGTGCGCGTCCGCGAAGCGCGTCCCGCCTTCGCGCGATCTGTCGAGATCATCCGGTTGCTCGACGCGACCTACACGGTCACCACTCTCAGGAGACGACATGGCCGCTGCGAAGAAGTCCGCGAAGAAGGCTGCTCCCAAGAAGGCCGCCAAGAAGGCTGCCCCGAAGAAGGCCGCGCCCAAGAAGGCGGCCGCGAAGAAGGCTCCGGCCAAGAAGGCCGCGACCAAGGCGGCGCCCAAGAAGGCGGCCGCGAAGAAGGCCCCGGCCAAGAAGGCCGCCAAGCGCGCGCCGAACCCGGCCTTCATGAAGCCCCTCACGCCGAGCGCCGAGCTCGCGGCGATCGTCGGTGACAAGGGCCTGCCGCGCACCGAAGTCGTGAAGAAGCTCTGGGCCTACATCAAGAAGAACGGCCTCCAGGATCAGAAGAACAAGCGCCAGATCAACGCCGACGACAAGCTCAAGAAGGTGTTCGGCGGCAAGAGCTCGGTCAGCATGTTCGACATGACCAAGCTCGTTTCGAAGCACCTGTCGTAACCCACGACCGGCTGCACTCGTACGACCAAGGGGCGCGTCCGGATCCGGACGCGCCCCTTGTACATTTCGGTTGGTTCGCCGTCCGCCCCGCCGGGCGCCTCCGTGGAACACCTACCCGCACACCCGTGGCCTCGAAGAAGTCCGCCTCCTCCCGCAGTGGCAGCGCCGTCTCGGCGCTTCGCGCCGGCAAGTCCGCCGGCAAGTCCGCCGGCGGGTCCGGCCACGGCCCCTCCCTGTGGGAGAACACCAAGGCCGTCCTGTTCACGGTGGCGGTCTTCCTCGTGGTGCGCACGTTCCTGCTCGAGGCCTATCGCATCCCCTCGGGCTCCATGATCCCGACGCTGCTCATCGGCGACTGGCTGTTCGTGAACAAGCTGGCGTACGGCCCGCACGTGCCATTCACCGCCATCAATCTGCCGGGCTACGACGACCCCGAGCGTGGCGATGTCGTGGTGTTCGTGTCGCCCAATCAGGTGGACCAGCCGGACGACCCCACCCCCACGCTCGTGAAGCGCCTGGTCGCCGTGGGAGGTGATACCGTGTGGATGCGCGGCGGCCTGTTCTATCTCAACGGCCTCCCCCAGCGACAGGGATTCGCCGCGTCGCAGAACCCCAAGGGGGATGGCGGATTCTCGCACCCGCTGTTCCTGTGGCAGAAGCCGTTCGAGGTGAAGGGCACCGCGGCCGGCGATCCGCCCGCTCAGCCGACACTCGACGATTGGGGGCCGCTCGTCGTGCCACCGGGGATGCTGTTCATGCTCGGCGACAATCGCTACGACTCGAAGGACGGCCGCTACTGGGGGTTCGTGCCGCGCGAGAATGTGCGCGGGCGCCCGGTCTTCGTGTACTACTCGTATCGTGCCGACGAAAGCGATCGACCGCTCCCCTTCCTCACCGACATTCGGTGGGGACGCATTGGCGACATCATCCGGTGATGCGCGCGTGACCAGCCCGTGGGGCCGCCTGCGGGGCGTGTGCCAGGTCGTGGCAGCGCTCCTGGCAGCCGGGGCGGCGGCCCTGCCGGCGCAGTCCACACCGGGAACCGTCGTCACGGATACGCTGTGGGCGCAGTCCCTCGGCACCCGCAAGGCGCTCACGGTGTACCTGCCGCCGTCGTATGGACGCAGCGCGGCCACCCGCTACCCGCTGCTGGTGTACCTGCACGGGCTGGGCGGCAGCGAGCGCGACTGGGTCACGGCGGGACGGTTGCCGCAGGTGATGGATTCACTCATTGCCGTCGGCTTCCCGGAAGCGATCGTCGCCATGCCCGACGGGGACGACGGCTGGTATACCACATGGGCGTCGCTCCCCGACGCGGGGTGTGCGGCCGATACGGCGCGCCGGGAGCCGGCTGCCAGTTACTGCGTGCCGTGGCCACACTACGACGACTACATCGCGCGCGATCTCGTGGCGCACCTGGATCGTCGCTACCGCACCCGGGGCACCCCCGACAGCCGCGGCATTGCCGGGCTCAGCATGGGCGGCTACGGTGCCCTGACGCTCGCCCTGTCGTACCCCGACGTGTTTCGCGCTGCGGCCAGCCACTCGGGTGTCCTGTCGCCGCGGCTGCGGGTCGGTGCCGTGCCGACCGACTCCGCGCGCTACGCCACCACGCTCGCCGAACTCGCAGCCGCGGCGCGCCAGCTGTGGCCCTCGCAGCGCCCGGCGTTCGGCACCGACACCCTCTCGTGGCGGGCCCGTGACCCGCAGCAGCTGGCGGCCCGCCTGCGGGCCCGCGTGGAACGCGGTGACGCGCGCTATCCCGCGCTCCAGTTCGACAGCGGCGTGGACGACGTCTGGGCGCCACACAACCGCGACTTCGCCGCCTCCCTTGCCCGCCTGGGGGTGCCGCACCGGTACACGGAGTACCCGGGCGCGCACACCTGGAGCTACTGGCGCACGCACGTGCCGGAGAGCCTGGTGTTCCTGCTGGGAGCGGTGCGATAACGACGCGGGGGACCCACGCGCGATCGCCTACGCGCTGGCACGGACGCGCTGGCAGGGACGCACTGGCAACCACGCGTTGGCACGGACGCTGAGGGGACGCAGGCGCCCACGCGGGCCTGTACGCGGGGCAACGACGGGCGACGAGCCTTCGGCCGTCGCGGCGTTGGTGCCCGCGTTGGTGCCCGCGTTGGTGCCCGCGTTGGTGCCCACGTTGGTGCCCGCGTTGGTGCCCGCGTTGGTGTCGGCGTCGGTGTCGGCGTCGGTGCCCGCGTCGGTGCCCGCGTTGGTGTCGGCGTCGGTGTCGGCGTCGGTGTCGGCGTCGGTGCCCGCGTCGGTGCCAACGCGTCCCCGCCAACGCGTCCCCGCCAACGCGTCCCCGCCAACGCGTCCCCGATCGCGCGTAGTCCCCCCGCGTAGTCCCCCCGCGTAGTCCTCCCCGCGCCCGAGAGGGCCTAGCGCCCCCCCTCCCCGCACGTAGCTTCACCCGAATGTCCCGTTTTTTTCCGCGCGACGTGATCCACTGGGGTGAGGAAAAGCTTCACCCCCTGCGCGCCTTCGCCATCCGCACCGTGGAACCAGCCGGCATTACCGGGCTGGTGCTGCGCGGGTGGCGTGCCGTCATCCTCGGCAGCGGGAGCTGGCTGTTCTTCATCATCGGCCTGACGCTGGGCGTGCTCTTCCTCTGCGGCATGCTCACCTGGCACCTCGGCAACTATCCGGTACGCCGCTGGCCGCTGCGCGCCCTGGCCTTTTTCGTCATCGAGTTCGCCGTGGAAATGGGGATGAGCTCCGTGCTCATCGTCCTCGGACGCGAGCGCTATGGCTCCCAACTCGCCGGCTGGGGGGACTGGTGGGCCATGGCCGGCCAGACGCTCTGGCAACGCGGCCTCACCATCGCGCTCTTCGCCCTCATCCTCGCGGTCGTCGTGCAGATGGTGCGGAAGGCGGTCGACCAGCGGTCGCCGGCCACTGGTTGAAAGCAAGCCCTGCTGTTGAACCAACTCCATCGCCACACGGACCTCGTGACCATGCGCTCCATCGTCGTCGCCCTCGCGCTGCTCGCTCCGCTCGCCGCGCACGCCCAGCCCATCGCCTTCCCCGCCACGCCCGGCGCGCGCACCAGCGGGTCGCCGGCGGCCGACTCGCTGCGCCCGTTCGGGTTGCTGCGCGACCAGGCGATGCAGCAGCAGAAGTGGTTCGAACTGCGCATGGAGCGGACGCTGCCCCTGCTCATGCGCCGCGAGGGCGTCGACATGTGGGTCGTCCCCATGCGCGAGTACAACGAGGACCCGCTCTTCAAGGCCATCACGTCGCCCACCACCTTCGCCGCGCGTCGGCGCACCATCTACGTCTTTTTCGATCGTGGCCCGCAGCAGGGCATCGAACGCATCGCGCTGGGCGGCACGTCGCAGGGGAACGTCTTCAAGGCCGTGCGCAGCATGAAGCCGGTGGCGCAGCCTGCGGCCGGCAGTCGTGAGAACTCACGGCAGGCCGAACTGTGGGGTGATGAGCAATGGACCGTGCTCAAGCAGGTCATCGAGGAGCGCAAGCCACGGAAGATCGCCATCAACACGTCACGTACCTTCGCCTTCGCCGACGGGCTCTCGAGCGGGGAGAAGGAGGGGATGCTGGAGGCGCTCGGCGCGCCGTGGACCTCGCGCATCGTGAACGCCGAAGCGCTCGCGGTAGACCTCATCGCCGCGCGTCAGCCGGAAGAGGAGGCGGCCTTCCGTGAGCTCAATCGCGTGGCGTGGGAGATCATCACCGAGGCGTTCTCGAACAAGGTCATCACCCCCGGGGTCACCAGGACCGATGACGTGGTCTGGTGGATGCGCCAGCGTCTGGCCGACCTTGGGCTCTCCACCTGGTTCCAGCCCAGCGTGGAGATCCAACGGGCCTTCGGGAGCCCGGAGCTCGTGGGGGTCAACCCCACCATCCTGCCGGGCGACATGCTGCACTGCGACTTCGGCGTCACGGCGATGGGGCTCAACACCGACACCCAGCACAATGGGTACGTGCTCAAGCCGGGCGAGACCGACGTGCCGGCGGGGCTCAAGAAGGCGCTCGCCAACTCCAACCGGCTGCAGGATATCACCGTGGAGGAGCTCAAGCCCGGGCGCACGGGGAACGAGGTCCTCAAGGCGGTGCTCACTCGCATGAAGGCGGAGGGGATCGACGGCACCGAGTACTCGCACCCGATCGGGTTGCACGGACACGGGGCGGGCGCGCTGATCGGTCTCTGGGACTACCAGGACGGCGTCCCCGGTCGCGGCGACCACAAGATCATCCCCGGCATGTGGTACTCCATCGAGCTGCAGGCCACCACCCCGGTGCCGGAGTGGAACAATCAGCAGGTGCGGTCGGCGCAGGAGGAGGACGTGATCATCGACGCGAGCGGCAAGGTGCGGTGGGCGTTCGGGCGTCAGGCCACGTATCATCTGGTCAGGCCGCCGCTCAAGTAACCGGCCGGTGGTGCGCCGGGTGTCATCCTGACACTTTCCGGCGGCGTTGTCGTAGGGGCTGCTACACCTGAACCAGGAGCTTCCGTGGCGCTGGGCGATTTCCTCCGCAAGCAATTCATCGATGTCATCCAGTGGACCGAATCCGGTCCCGGGGTGCTCATGTACCGCTTCCCCATGCGGGACATGGAAATCCAGAGCGGTGCCCAGCTCACGGTGCGGGAATCGCAGTTGGCGCTCTTCGTGAATGAGGGGCGTGCCGCCGACGCCTTCGGTCCCGGGCTGCACACGCTGGTGACGCAGAACCTGCCGCTGCTCACGAACCTCATGAACTGGGACAAGATGTTCCAGTCACCGTTCAAGAGCGACGTCTACTTCTTCTCCACCCGTCAGCAGACCGGACAGCGGTGGGGAACGCAGCAGCCCATCACCATTCGCGATCGCGAGTTCGGCGCGGTGCGCCTGCGCGCGTTCGGCATGTATGCGTTCCGCGTGGCCAATCCCGCCGTGTTCCAGCAGACGGTGGGTGCCACCGATGCGGAGTACACGGTGGCGCAGATCGAGCCCCAGCTGCGGAACGCCATCATTGCCGGCTTCACCACGGCGTTCGCCAGCGCAAACGTGCCGTTCCTCGACATGGCCGCCAATCAGGCGCAGCTCGCCACGCAGATTGCGAGCGGCGTGGCGCCCGCCTTCGAGCAGTTGGGCCTCCGGCTCGAGTCGTTCACCGTCGAGAACCTGTCGCTTCCGGAAGAGCTGCAGAAGCGTCTCGATGAACGCATCTCGATGAACATGATCGGCGACATGCGCACCTACGCTGCGTATCAGGCGGCGCAGAGCATTCCCATTGCGGCGGCCAACGAAGGGGGCATGGCGGGGCTGGCCGCCGGCATGGGCGCCGGTGTCGGGCTCGGCGGGGCGATTGCCGGCGCCATCGTGGGCGGAATGCAGGCCCCCGGTGCGCCAGGTGGTGCGGCCCCGCCCACGCGCATGGCCACTCCCGTCGAGCCGTCGGCCGACAGCAAGTTCTGCATCAACTGCGGCACTCGGCTGCCGTCCATCGCCAAGTTCTGCTCCGCCTGCGGCACCGCGCAGGGAAGCTGAGCGCACGGCCAGCCTCCCTTGCTGCCGTTCAGCATGACGACCTCTCCTGTGGGTGAAGAGTGGATCGTGGAGGCGCTCGGCTGTGTGCCCGAGCGCCTGGCCGATCCCGCCACGCTGCGCGCGCTCTTCGGCGCCATCGTGGCCGATCTGGCATTGCATCCGGTGGGCGAGGCGCTGTGGCACCAGTTCCCGGCGCCCACCGCCACGGCCGACGGTGATGCCGGGGAGGCCGGGGGGATCACCGGGCTCCTCATGCTCGCCGAGTCACACCTGACGGTGCACACGTTCCCGGAGCACGGGTCGGCCTGCCTCAACCTGTTCTGCTGCACCCCGCGTGCGGCGTGGGATTGGGAGGCGCGGCTGCAGGCGCGGCTGGGCGCCACGGTCGTTCACGTGCGCCATGTGGCGCGCGCGTACGCGCCGGAGCCTGGCGCCGCCGGCCTGACGCGCTCGTGACGGCACCGCAGGCGCACAGCGCCACCTGCCCCAACTGCGGCGCGCCCGTGCGCTTTCTGTGGGCGCAGGCCGTGCAGACCACGTGTCCCTACTGCCGCAGCCTGCTCGTGCGCCGCGACCTCGCGCTCGAGCGCGTGGGACTGCAGGCCGACTTTCCCGTGACGGGCTCGCCCATTCAGATCGGCACCGCGGGGCGCTGGCGTGGCCAGTCGTTCGTGGTGGTGGGGCGTCTCACGTATGGGTGGGAGCGGGGACGCTGGAACGAATGGCACTGTCTGCGCGACGACGGATCGAGCGCGTGGCTTTCCGATGCGCAGCTGGAGTACGCCATGACCGTGCAGGTGCACCCCGACGGCCGCATGCCGGAGCAGCGCAATGTGCTCGTTGGCGATGCCTTCACGTGGGGGGATGGGCGATACGAGGTGGCCAATATCCTCGAGGCGCACTATCTGGGCACCGAGGGTGAACTGCCCTTCACCACGTTCGCCAAAGGCAACAGCACGTTCGTCGACCTGGTCAGCGACGATGGGCGCTTTGCCACCGTTGATGGTACGGAAGTGCCGCCGCTGCTGTATCTGGGGGAGTACGTGTCCTTCGACGACCTCGCCATGACGCAGTTGCGCGACTTCGAAGGCTGGTGAGCGCCCCACCATGACACGGCCCACCACATCGCCCGTGGCCCGCAGCGTGGTGCCGCGCGTGGCATCCCTGTCGTGCCCCTCGTGCGGCGCCGCCATCGAGATGCGGGCCCAGGGATGGGCCGAGAGCGTCGTGTGTGCCGCCTGTGGCGCGCAGCTCGATGCCGCCAACGACACCCTGCGTGTCCTGCAGTACGGGGAGGCCGTACGCCTCAAGCCGCGCATTCCGTTGGGCACGCGCGGGGTGTTGCGGCGTGTCACCTGGGAAGTGATCGGCTGCCAGGTGGTCACCATTACCGTCGAAGGGACCGACTACTCGTGGACGGAGTACGTCTGCTTCAATCCGTATCGCGGGTTTCTGTACCTGTCGGAATACGACGGCCACTGGAACGTCATCGAGAAGCTCAAGTGGCGCCCCCGCGGCGGCGTGAGCGACGGGCAGCTGACCCTCACCCACGATGGCCGTCGCTACAAGCACTTCCAGACGGCGCTGGCGCGAACCACGGCCGCGCTCGGCGAATTCCCGTGGGAGCTGCGCGTGGGCGACTCCGTGGTGAGCCGGGATTTCGTCGACCCGCCCTTCATCCTCAGTGCCGAGGAGTCGGCGGGTGAGGTCACCTTCTCCCGTGGCACCTACACGCCGCCGGAGGAGATCGCCCGGGCCTTCGGCATCCCCTCGCTCCTCACGCCGATCGGCGTTTTCGCCAACCAGCCCAACCCGTACGGCGACCTCCCCAAGCGCATGGGGCAACGGTTCCTCATCGGCCTGCTGGTGCTGTTCATGATGCTCTTCGCGAACCTCATCTTCTCCAGCAAGCGCACCGTCTTCTCGCAGGCGTCCACCTTCGATCGCACCACCGGGGTCAGCGGCGCCTTCGTGACGCCGCCGTTCACCCTCGACGGGCGCCCCTCGGGCGTGGCGATCGATGTCGCCGCGGCACTCGACAACGACTGGGTGTTCTTCACGCTGTCGCTCATCAACGAGCAGACCGGCGAGACGCGCGAGGTCACGCGCCAGCTCGCGTACTATTCCGGCCAGGACAGTGACGGCTCGTGGTCGGAGGGGGATCGCTCCGAGACGGTGCGTCTGTCGGCCGTCCCTGCGGGCCGCTATTTCCTGCGCGTCGAACCCGAAGGGGGCGAGGTCGGACGACCGCGTGTCGGATACACCATCGCGGTTCGTCGCGACGTGCCGCACTACGGCTTCTACGCGGTGGCGTTCCTCGCACTCCTCACACCCATGGTGTTCGCGCTCTTCCCGTCTGCCGCCTTCGAGAACCGGCGCTGGGCCGAGAGCGATCATCCCATCGGCGGCACCTCCAGCAGCGAAGAGTGAACATGGGCCCTCGCCTCTACACCGTCTGGCTCGCCCTGGTGCTCGCCCTGCTCGGCATGGCGCAGTATCGCGGCTGGACGCTCACGCGCGCCAACGAAACGCGCAACGATCCGCGTTCGGTGCGCGACAATCCGGGCGCGTATCGCTCGTCGTACTACATCCCCGGGCGCACGCTCCGTGGCAAGTGACACCCCACGCATGAGGATTCAGGCATGAACGGACAGTTCGTGGAGAACGTCGTCAACTCCGCCGCTTTTGCGCTCATCGGCATCGTGATGTTCGTGGCGGCCTTCTTCATCCTCGATGCCCTCACCCCCGGCAAGCTCTGGGACGAGATCAGCGAGAAGCAGAACACCGCGGCAGCCATTCTCATGGGGTCGGTCGCCATCGCCCTCGGCATCATCGTCGCGGCCGCCATTCACTGACGCGCGCGGCATCGCGCGCGGGGCATCGCGCCGACGACCGCGTCACCAGGGTTCCCGTGCAACTCGCGCTGTTCCTATCCGTCTGCCTCATCGCGGCGTGCGGGCTCATCTACGAGCTCGTCGCGGGAGCGCTCGCGTCGTATCTGCTGGGCGACAGCGTCACGCAGTTCTCCACGATCATCGGCACCTATCTCTTCGCCATGGGCATCGGGAGCTGGCTGTCCCGCTTCGTGGTGCGCGGGGTCGTGACCCGCTTCGTCATCATCGAACTGCTCGTCGGCGTGGTGGGGGGGCTGTCGTCGCTCGCGCTCTTCCTCGCGTTCGCGTATACCGAGGCGTTTCGCCCCACGCTGTATGCGCTGGTGCTGCTCATCGGCATCCTGGTGGGACTCGAGGTGCCGCTGCTCATGCGCATCCTCAAGGATCGCTATTCGTTCAAGGACGTCGTGGCGAACGTGCTCACGTTCGACTACATCGGCGCCCTTGTGGCCTCGCTGCTGTTCCCGCTGCTGCTGGTGCCTCGGCTGGGCCTCGTGCGCTCCGCGCTGCTGTTCGGGGTGATCAACGTGGCCGTGGGGCTGTGGAGTACCTGGCTCTTCCGTGATGTGCTGCCGCGACGGCGCTGGCTGCAGGGCGCCGGCATGCTGGCGCTCCTCGTGCTGGGTGGCGGCCTCTGGAAGGGGCAGGCCATTACCACGTTGGCCGAGGAGGGGATGTATGCCGATCCCATCATCCTGGCGAAGGACACCCGCTATCAGCGCCTCGTGCTCACCAGCTGGAAGGACGACCTGCGCCTCTACCTCAACGGGCATCTGCAGTTCGCGTCGCGCGACGAGTATCGCTATCACGAGGCGCTGGTGCACCCCGGGCTCGCCGCCGCGCGAGCCCGCGGGCGGGTGCTGGTGCTGGGCGGCGGCGATGGCCTCGCGGTGCGCGAGATCCTCCGGTACCCCGACGTGCAGCGGGTCACGCTGGTGGATCTGGACGAGGGCATGACCCGCTTGTTTCAGTCGCATCCGCGGCTCACGCGGCTCAATGCGGACGCGCTCAACGATCCACGCGTGACGGTGGTCAATGCCGACGCCTTCACCTGGCTCGCCGCCAATGCGGCGCAGTTCGATTTCGTGATCGTCGACTTTCCCGATCCGTCCAACTATCACGTAGGCAAGCTGTACACGAGTGCCTTCTATCGCCTCGTGCGGCAGCACCTCGCGCCGGGCGCGTTCATTGCGGTGCAAAGCACGTCGCCCATGTTTGCGCGGCAGTCGTACTGGAGCATCGTGGCCACGCTCGAGGGCGCAGGCCTTCGCACCTGGCCGTACCATGTGTACGTGCCAAGCTTCGGCGAGTGGGGGTTCGTGATTGCGGGGGTCGACAGCTATGCGCCCCCGGCCCAGCTGCCTGCGGGCTTGCGCTATCTCACGGCCCGGGCCGTCCCGACGCTCTTCGATTTCCCGGCAGACATGCAGCGCGTGCCCGCCGAGGCCAACCGGCTCAACGATCAGGTGCTCGTGCGCTATTACGAGCACGAGTTCGATGCCATCAATCGCTAGACGCGCGACGCGAGGCGGCGCGTGATTACGCGGCGGGCGTTGCTGCAGCGTGCGGCGCAGGCGGCAGCGCAGGTTGCAGCGCAGGCGGCGGCGGGGGCGGCGGCCCTCACCGTGGTGGCGCCGCCGGTGGTCGGCGCCGCTCCCGCCCTGGTGGGGCTCACGCAGAAGGGGCGCGTCATTGGCGGAGGCTTCGTGGACGACGATGCCGCGGCGGGGCATGCCTTGCGGGATGGGGGCGTCACGCCCACCCACGCACGCACCGAGCGCACCGTGGCCGTGGCCATCGTGGGGGGTGGCATTGGTGGGCTGAGCGCCGCCTGGCGACTCGATGCGCGCGGGCTCACCGACTGGACGCTACTCGAGCTTGGTGCCCAGCTGGGCGGCAATGCCCGCTCGGCAGAGTACCCCGGACTCGACGGGTTGCGTGCACCGTGGGGCGCGCACTACCTCCCCGTTCCCGCCACCCATGCCGTGCATGTGCGCGAACTCTGTCGCGAACTGGGGCTGCTCTCACCAACCGGCGAGTGGGACGAGACGGTGCTCTGCCACGCGCCGCAGGAGCGCATCTGGCACCACGGCCGCTGGCGCGAAGGACTCGATCCCCTCGATGCGGCCACTGCGGCCGAGCGGCGGCAGTTTGCCCAGTTCGAATCGCTGGTCGCAGAGTGGCGCGCGAGCGGCATGTTCAGCGTGCCGTCGGCGCAGGGCCATGCGGTGCGCGAGGAGGCCAGGCGGCGCGGCGGCCTGGCGGCGAGGCGCGCACGCGACGTGGAGGCGCTCGATCGGGTGACGGCCGATCAGTGGCTACGGTCGCTCCGGCTCGATGCCCCGGCGCTGCGCTGGTGGGTGGAGTACGGCACGCGCGACGACTATGGCGCGTCGCTGCAGCAGGCCAGCGCCTGGGCGGCGATGCACTACTTTGCGGCAAGGGGGGAGGAGGAGCTGGGTCCGCTCACCTGGCCGGAGGGCAACGACTATCTCGTCCGCGCCCTGACGCGCCGGTTGTCGCGTCGCGGCGACGCGCGCGGGCGCCCGCGCCTGCAGGCCGCAGCGCCCGTGCTGCAGCTCGAGCGCCGTGGCACCGCATGGCAGCTCGATACGCCCCGCGAGCGCATCATCGCCGAGGCCGTGGTGTGGGCCGCGCCGTTGTTCGTGCTCCCCCGCGTGTTGCGTACCGCGGTGCTCCCGGTGCGTATCGAGTACGCGCCGTGGATGGTGGCCAACCTCGTGCTCGACCGGCCTCCGGCAGAGCGCGGCGCGCCCATGGCGTGGGACAACGTGATCTACGGCAGTAGCGCACTGGGGTACGTGAATGCGCAGCATCAGCAACTTGGCACCCCGCGAACGACGCAGCTGTGGACCTGGTATCACGCGCTCACCGATCGTTCTGCGGTGGAGGCGCGGCAGCAGCTGCGCGACACGCCGTGGAGTGCGTGGCGTAACCATATCATTGCCGACCTGCAGCGTGCCCACCCCGACATCGCGCAACGGCTGGTGCGTATCGACATCAGGCGCTGGGGGCACGCAATGGCCCGCCCCGTCCCCGGGGCGCTGGCGCGCGTCCAGGCGCTGCAGGCGTGGCAGCCTGGACCGCGATTGTTCATGGCCCACGCAGACCTCAGTAACTTGAGTCTCTTCGAGGAAGCGCAGTGGCATGGCGTGGCGGCGGCCGATTGGGTCGTACGCGCACTGCAATGACACGGCGCCCCGTTCGCGGCGCCTGCCCCGACCATCGCCCATGAACACACACGCCTTTGCCTGGCCTGAGCCGGCACCATCCCTGGCCCGAGCCGTGGGGGCCGACTTCCTGCTCCAGCGTGAAATCGGGCGCGGGGGCATGGGCGTGGTGTATCTGGCCGAGGATACGCAGCTGCACCGGCAGGTGGCCATCAAGACACTCCCGCCGCACCTCGCCGCCGATCCGGCGGTGCGCGAGCGCTTCCTGCGAGAGGCGCGCACGGCCGCCGCGCTGTCGCATCCCAACATCGTGCCCATCTACTCCGCCGCCGAGCGCGACGCGGTGGTCTACTTCACCATGGGGTACGTGAAGGGCGAGTCGCTCGCCGAACGGCTCGCGCAGACGGGCCCCTTCGACGTGCCGAGCGCGGTCGCGGTCATGTGACAGCTGGCGCTGGCCCTCGAGGCCGCGCACGCGCTCGGGGTGCTGCTCTTCCGCCTGCTCACCGGGCGATTCCCCTTCGAACGCAGCACCCCCCTCGGCGGTGCTGGTGGCGCACGTGAACACGGCGCCGCCCCGCCTGCACGAGCTGCGCCCCGATCTGCCTGGCTGGCTCGATACGCTGGTGGCGGCGCTCCTCGAAAAGCGCCCCGGCGACCGTATCCCATCGGCGCGGGCCCTGCTGGAATCGCTGGGCGAATCAGGCGTGCTCGCGCCGCAGGGCAAGGCACCGCCGGGGCCCACCGCCGGAGCGGAGGCGTGGCTATCCTCGACCGAGGCGGACGCCGTATGGGCGCGGGCGGCGGAGCTTCAGGCAAACACCGGCATGATGGTGCCGCCGGCGCAGTTCCCGGCGTCACCACCGGCGGCGTCGCCAACCCGCGGCTACGACGTGACAATGGTGAAGGACGCAGCGTCGGAGGCCGGTATCGCGCCCCGGTACGTGGAGCGCGCCCTCGCCGAACGCGAGGTGGCCAACGCCCTTGCCCAGGTCACGGTGGTACCGGGCCCGCGCATGCAGAAGCCACGCAATGCCTGGCTGGGCGAATACACGAAGATCGAGTACGAGAGTGTGCTGGACGGCGAGATCTCCCTCGAGGCGTTCGAGGAGCTGGCCGACATCGCACGTCGCTCACTGGGCGACCTGATCGCCGTCAACGCGGTGGGGCGTACACTGACGATCAACGTGAACAGCGCCCGGCAGGCTCAACAGGGGATGGTGCGGCTGCTGCAGGTCACGGTGGCCGTGCGCAACGGGCGTACCACCGTGCGGGCCTACGAGGACCTGAGCGGGGTGGCGGCCGGCGTGTACGCCGCCCTTGGGGCCGGGATTGGGGTGGTGGCCGGCGGGGTCACCGCGGCCACACTGTCCAAGTCCATGGGCTCGCTGGTCGGCGTCGGTGCCTGGCTGGGGATTCTCGCCGGGACCCTCGGCGGCGCGCGGGTGGCCTTCCAGTTCAGCTCCCGGTCCAAGCAACAGGAGTTGCGGGACCTGGTGCTGGAGCTGGCACGGTTCGCCAGCGCCTCGCTCGCCCATCCTGAACGCCCCACGCCCCCCGAACCCCGAGACCCTTCCGCCAGCCGCTAGCTTTCAGCGCATGACCAAGAAGCGTTTGATCGTCGTCGGGGATCGTGTCCTGGTGAAGCTCGAGGATGGGGAGCAGCGCTCGAAGGTGGGGCTGTATCTCCCGCCAACGGCGGTGGACAATCAGGCGGTGCAGGGTGGGGAGATTGTGGCCACTGGGCCTGGACTGGCCCTGCCGGATCTGGCCGATCAGGGGGACGAGCCGTGGCGGATTGGCGGACAGGCGGGGCGCGAGGCGCGCTACGTGCCCATGCAGGCCCAGGTGGGCGACTACGCGCTCTTTTTCCGCAAGGCCGCCGTGGAGATCACCTTCGAAAACGAACAGTATCTCGTGGTCCCGCAGGCCGCCATTCTGGCGCTGGTGCGGGAACCCCGAGAGGATATCCCTGACTACTGAAGGAGCCGGCACACATGATGTACCCCGAACAGCTGCTCATTCCCATGCGCCAGGAGCTCACGCGGCTTGGCGTGGAGGAGCTCAAGACGGTGGCTGAGGTCGATGCGAAGTTCGCCGAGCACAAGGGCACGGCGCTCGTGGTGGTGAACTCGGTGTGCGGGTGCGCGGCCCGCAACGCGCGTCCAGCGGTCGCCATGGCGCTCCAGCACACCGTGAAGCCTGATGTGGCCACCACGGTGTTCGCCGGGCAGGACAAGGAGGCCACGGAGCGGGCGCGCAGCTACTTCACCGGCTACCGGCCGTCGTCCCCCAGCATCGCCCTGCTCAAGGACGGTGATGTGGTATTCATGCTCGAGCGGTACCAGATCGAGGGGCGCAGCGCGCAGGAGATCGCGGCCGACCTGACGCACGCGTTCGACGAGCACTGCGCGCCAGCGTGACCCGAGGCCGCCGGCGGGGGATACACCCGCCGGGCGGCCTCGGGACCGCGGCACCGGTCACCCGTTCACGCGAATCCAGCGCGCGATTTCGGCGAGTGACGGCCGCTTGCCGTACATGAGCAGCGCCGTGCGATAGAGCCGCGCCGCCGCCACCATGGCGGCGAGGGCCGAGATCACGAGGAGCACGATGGAGAGCACCAGTTCGCTCGCCGGCACCGACGCCAGCCCAAGCCGCAGCGGCATGAGGATGGGCGACGAGAATGGCACGATGCTCATCGTGCGGGCAATGGGGCCATCGGGGTCGCTCAGCGCGGGCTGCAGCAACGCCATACTCCCCACCAACAGCGAGACCAACGGGGTCTGCGCCTGCTGCGCCTCCTGCTCGGAGCTCACGATGGAGCCCACCGCGGCGAAGAGCGCCGCGTACAGGATGTACCCAAACACGAAATAGGCGAGCAGCGGGGCCAGTTCGAACAGGGTGAACGCGGGGAGCGTTATGCTCGTGCTCGTAACCCCGAGCGCACCCAGCAGGCGCCCGCGATTGGCCAGCAGCGTCACCGCGCTGGCGGTCCAGAAGCCCAGCTGCACCAGCGCCACGCCGCCAATACCGAGCACCTTGCCCGTGAGCAACACGCGCGGCGACACGCTCGCCAGCACCAGCTCCGAGACGCGCGACTGCTTCTCCTCGGTCACGCCCCGCAGCACGATCTGGCCATACAGCACGATGATCAGGTACAGCAGCAGCGCCACACCAGCGCCAAACAGCAGATTCACCTGCGCCGACCCGCTGCGGCCATCCCTCATGACGCGTTCCACGGTGGCCGTTATGCGCAGCTTCGCAATGCGCTGCGCCTGCTCGAGGTCGATGCCCGCATCGGCCACGCGCCGCCGCAGTAGCTCACGCTCGGCAGCCGCCTGCACGCGCTCGGAGGTGACGATCGGCGCCCCGCCGGCCAGCAGCAGCCGCATACTGCCCACCGCCAGGGTGTTGGCGTCGATCACCGCCACCGCCGGCAGCGCGTTGCTCCCCAGGCGCGTGCGCAGCGAGTCCAGCACCTTCCCGGAGTCGGTGGCCGTCACGGCAATGACGGTGGCCCGCTGGCCGGTGGCCATGAGTCCCCCCGCCAGCTCCGTGGCTATGCCGTCTCCCATCGTCGTCCCGGTACCGTCAACGATCACCATGGACGAGAAGTCCACCGACCGCGACGACAGGTATGCCAGGTACGGCGGGCCGATGAACAGCACCGCAAAGAGGAGGGGAGCGAAGAGCGTGCTTGCCAGAAACCACTTGGAGCGGACGCGCTCGCCGAACTCCCGTTCAATGACCGCCAGCAGCTTACCCATGTCCGCTCACTCCCGGTTCCACACCTGTCGCTCCCACGCGCTCGAGGAAAATGCGATGCAATGACGCCTCGGTGCGGTCGAAACGCACCACCTCCGCATCGTGCGCCAGCAGTGCCTTGAGCAGCTGCTGGGAGTGCACGCCGGGCACGAGATCCACTTCCACCTGCTGGCCATGATCATCGAGATGCGCGACCAGCGACGGGTCAGCCAGCACCGCGCGCGCGCGATCGCGCCCGTCGTCGGCGAACTGGATGAAGACACGTCCCGGCCCGCCGAACTCCGTCTTGAGTGCCTTCAGCGACCCGTTGGCCACCACTTCACCCCGGGCAATGATGGCCACGGCGTCGCACATGCGCTCGGCCGCGTCCATGACGTGGGTGCTGAAGATGACCGTGCGCCCTTCGCGCCGGAGATCGAGCACGGTGTCCTTGAGCGCCTGCGCGTTCACCGGATCGAGCCCGCTGAACGGCTCGTCGAGAATCACCAGCTCCGGATCGTGCAGCATCGTGCCGGCAAACTGCACCTTCTGCTGCATGCCACGGGAGAGATCCTCCACCTTGGCCGTGCTCCAGTCCTGTTGCGCCCCGCGCAGCCCGAGGCGTTCGAGCCAGTGGTCGATGCGCCGGTCGGCGTCACGCGTCTCCAGGCCCTTGAGGCGGCCGAGAAAGCGCAGCACGCGTCGCACCTGCATCTTGCGATACAGCCCGCGCTCCTCGGGCAGGTAGCCGAGCCGGTCGGTGATGCCCGGGTCGGTGTTGGGACGTCCGAGGACCTCGATGCGTCCCGCGTCGGGGATCATGAGGTTGAGGATCATGCGAATGGTCGTCGTCTTGCCGGCCCCGTTGGGACCGAGCAAGCCGAAGATCGTGCCGGTGGGAACGAGCAGCGACACATCGCGCACGGCGAGGTGGTTCGCATACGCCTTGCGCACCTGTTCGACGCGAATGGCAACCGATGATGCAGACACCAGGGCAGGTCGTGGAGGAAGAGCGGTCAGCGGGCAGTCAGTATTCCCCCGCGAATGCGGTGGAAGCTAACCACGCGTCCTCCGGGATGTGGCTGGTGCTGGGCGCGGGCATGGTCGCGACATTTCTCTCGTCGCCGACGGACGGTGCGCTGCTGCCGCTGCGCCTGGGCGACCCGCGGTCCACCTTCTCGTGGTTTCCCGAAGTGCTCCGCGCCCTCGTCTGGCGACAGGCCGGGAGCGTTGGTCTCGCCCTGCTGGACGCGGGACTCATGGGCGCGTCGCTGCTGGCCGTGCGGGATCTGGCGCGCCGGGACCGCTGGACGTTGTGGGGGACACGCCTCGTCCTCGGGTTGCACGTACTGCTCTGGCGTGTCGTGCAGCCGGTCACGAGCCCACTGCTGGTGCTGGCCATCGCCCTGCCCCTGGCCTGGAGTGCTGCCCTGCGCCTGCGCGACGGCACATGGGGGGCGGGTACGCTGATGGCCGCCTTGGCCGCCACGCTGGCCGTGAACAGCCACGTCCTGTTCCCGCTGGGCATGCTGCCGGTGGCGCTCCTGCTGGCCGATCGCCGACAGGCGTCGTCCAACGCAATATGGCGCTTTGCTGCCGTCACACTGATTGGATGGTGCGCCACGCCATACCTGTTCGACCTGCCGGGCACACTCACGCGCTTCGTTGCGCGCGGCACGCTCGTTGGCGGCGGCGCGGCCATGCAGGAGCTTGCCCCCGGGTTCGCGGGGCTCGCGCACGCGCCACCGGACCTGCTGCTCGCGACCCTCTTCCTGCTGGTGCTGCCGCTGCTCCCGGCCAGCATGGGGCAGCACGTTGGCCGGCTGCGCTGGCTCGCCGTGCCGTGGCTGGCCGGGCTGCTGCTCTTCGCCCTGACGGTGCGCGGGCTGTGGCTCTGGTGGCTGTTGGCCCTGCCTCTTGTGGCGGCAACCATGGGCGCGATTCCGCTGCCCCCACCGCTGGTGCAATCGGAGCCCACGGGTGAATAGTGGGCCGTGGCGGCATTCGTCTCTTCCCACGATGGACTCCATGCGTAGTGCCCCATTCGTTCGTGCTGTCGCACCGCCTTCGCTTTCCTTCTCCCGCCACGAGCTCGCCGGCGCGTTCGGTGACCTCGGAACCGACCTCCCGTTGCTCGTGGGGGTGGTGCTGGCCACCGGTATGGACGCCCCTGCCGCCTTCGTCGCCTTTGGCGTGCTGCAGATCCTCTCGGGACTCGCCTACCGGCTGCCCATGCCGGTGCAGCCGCTCAAGGCCATGGCCGCCATTGCCATCGCCGGAAAGATCGCGCCGCCGCTGCTCGCCGCCGGCGGGCTCATTGTCGGCGTCACCATGCTCGTGCTCGCGAACTCGGGCGCCCTCGAGTGGATCGCCCGGACCGTCCCCAAGGCCGTGGTCCGCGGCATTCAGGTGGGGCTGGGTCTCCAGCTGCTCACCCGGTTCCTCCCGTCGGGAGGAGGCCTTGGCTGGGCGATGGCCACCGCTGCGGTCGCCATCGTCGTGGGGCTCCGACGGAACCGCCTCGTGCCACCGGGGCTGCTGGTCCTCGCCCTCGGTCTGACGGTCGCTGCCGTCACCTGGCCCGCCGATCTCCCGGGTCCGTGGGGCTTCCATCTCCCCAGTCTCCCCAGCCGTTGGCCTACGCCGCAGGAGTTCGGGCGCGCGGCGCTGCTGCTGGCGCTCCCGCAGATTGCCCTGTCGCTCGGCAACTCGGTGCTCGCGACCCGGCAGGTGGTGACCGACTTCTTTCCCGACCGCGACCCCCCCTCGGTACGCCGCATCGGTACGACCTACGGGCTCATGAACCTGCTGGCGGCACCCGTGGGCGGGTTGCCCGTCTGCCATGGCTCCGGCGGGATCGTGGGCCATTACGTGTTTGGCGCCCGCACCGGCGGAAGCGCGGTCATTTACGGCGCCGCACTGGTGTTGGCCGGGCTGTTTCTCGTGGGGGACCCGGCCGCCTTTCAGCGGCTGGTCCCCGGTCCCATTCTGGGGGCCCTGCTCCTCGTCGAAGCGGTGGCCGTACTCCTGCTCGTTCGGGATCTGTGGCGGTGGCCTTCCGCCTTTGCCTTGGCGCTGGCCTGCGGCGCCACGGCCGCCTTTGCGCCTTATGGCTACGCGCTGGCCCTCGTGCTGGGCACCGTGAGCAGCCTTCCTCTCCGGCGCCGTTGGTCACTGCAGGCAGGTACCTGACAGGCTCCTGACAGGCTCCTGACAGGCTCCTGGCAGGCTCCTGGCAGGCTCCTGGCAGGCGGCCTGCGGGGCCTGCCCCCCGTCCGGGGCAACCCGTCAACCGGCTGCCGTTGACAGGATCGCGAAACACACCGTGACGTTGGTCCGTACCACAGGTATCCTTTGCATGGGCGTCGGGTATCCTCCGGTCTGTCCTCCCGGCGCCTCCCTCCAGAACGTCCCATTCTCCAGAGACCAGCCATGTCCTTGCCCCGTCGCCTTCTCGCCTCGCTCTCGCTTGTTGCCGCCGTGGCCAGTGTCGCTGCGGCCGCCCCGCGCATCATCGCCGACCTGACCGGCAAGTGGAACGTGTCGGTTGCCACCCCCGGCGGAGACCAGCCCTCCGTCATGACCATCACCCAGAAGGGCGACTCCGTGACCGGCACGCTCGAGTCGGAACTTGGTGCGGCCCCCATGGCGGGTGTGGTGAAGGGTGACACCCTGCGCTTCACCTTCCAGCTCGACATGGGCGGGCAGCAGCTCCTCATCAACGGCGTGGGCGCCATCAAGGACAAGGACAACATGAACGGCGCCCTCGATGTCTCGGGCATGGGCGTCATGCCGTTCACCGCCGTTCGCCAGCCGTAACACCGAGCGCGCGCCACTGTTCAACCAGCCGGACGAACTCGGCGCGATAGCCACCACGATCTTCCCCCAGCGCCGCGCGGGCCTGCTCCAGGACCTGCGCGGCGCTGCTGTTTCCCCGGTACTCGCTGTCGCGCAGCAGCATACCGAAGCTCGCCACCGCAGCAATGAACCGGGCATCGGTGCTCGGGCGTGCCGAGATTCGTGATGGCACGGCGTGCGACAGCAGCTGGCTCGACGCATTGCCGGGACGCTTGTAGCGCAGCTTCACGAAGAGCAGTTCGTCGCCAGCGGCGCCGCCGGCCCTCCGCATGGAAACGTCGGGTGTGACATAGCGCAGCGAGTCCACCGTACGCACGGGCACGGTGCCTTGCACCCCCGCGGGCACGACCTCGTACAGCGCCGTCACCTGATGCCCGGTGCCAATATCACCGGCATCCTTGGCGTCGTCGTTGAAGTCTTCGGTGGCCAGCAGGCGGTTCTCGTACCCGATGAGCCGGTACGACTGCACCCGTGAGGGATTGAACTCCACCTGCAGCTTCACGTCGTTGGCCACCGTGAGCAGCGTGGCCCCCAGCTCTTCCACGAGCAGCTTGCGGGCTTCGGCCGGCGAGTCCACGTAACCGGAATTGCCGTTCCCCACCTTGGCCAGCTTTTCCATCTTCGCTGCCTGGTAGTTGCCCGTGCCGAAGCCGAGCACCGTGAGGTACGTGCCGTCGCGACGGTGCTGCTCGACGAGCCGCTCGAGCTCGGCGTCGCTGCTCACCCCCACGTTGAAATCGCCGTCGGTGGCCAGGATCACCCGGTTGTTGCCACGCTCGAGGAAGTGCTCGCGTGCCGTGCGGTACGCCAGTTCGATGCCCGCCCCGCCTGCGGTGGATCCGCCGGCCTCGAGCCGATCGATGGCGTCGGCAATGCGCGCCTTCTCGTCGCCGCTGGTGCTGGGCAGCACCAGCCCCGCGGCGCCGGCATAGGCCACGATGGCCACGCGATCCTGCGGCCGCAGTTCGTTCACCAGCAGGCGCAACGACTGCTTCACGAGCGGCAGCTTGTTCCACTCGTTCATCGAGCCGGACACGTCGACGAGGAAGACGAGATTGCTGGGGGGCAAACTGGCCGTGGCGATGCGCCGTGTCTGGAGCGTAATGCGCACCAGCCGGTGCTGCGGCTGCCACGGGGCCGTCATGACCTCGCTGCTGATGGCGACCGGATCGGCGCCGCGGGGCTCGGGCAGCTCGTACGGGAAGTAGTTGATGAGCTCCTCGATACGCACCGCGTCCCTGGGCGGGCGCTGTCCGCTCGAGAGGAAGCGGCGCACGTTCCCGTAGCTGGCGCGGTCCACGTCGATGGAGAAGGTGGAGAGCGGGTTCGTGCGCACGCCGAGGAACGGATTGTCCTCGATCCGGTCGTACTGCTCGCGATTGGCACGGGCCCCGGGGGCGCGTCCGTCGCCCCGCCGAGGTGGCGCCACGTCCGACGCCGGGGCGCTCGCCAGACGGCGGGCGGATGGGACGCCGGCACCGGCCATCGGGGGCGCGGGCGTCGGCGCCATGGGCATTGGCGCGGCCGCCACCCGGCTGGCCGCCGCCTCCGCCGTCCCCTGCTTGCCGGGGAACGCCGTGACTCCGCTGGTCATGCCGTCGTTCAGCGCCGTTGCCGACGACGTGGTGCCAGGGCGCGGGGAAGCAACAGGGGCGGCGCCTCCGGATGCGGTCTCACCCGCAGGAACCGCTGCGGCTGGTACCACGGCCATCGGCGTGGTGGCGCCAGGTGCGGCCAGCGGCGGGGCCTCCGGCGTGACCGCAGGCGTGTCCGCAGGCGTGACCGCAGGCGCGGCCACTTTCCCGGCGCGTTCCGCCCCGCCTCTCCGTTCGGCATGCCGCAGCAGCATCGTCCCCCCGATCACCACAACCAGTCCGGCGGCCGCACGCCACCACCACTGCGGGCGCCAGCCGATCCCGCCGCCCTTGGCGATCGCGGCCCGCGCCTTCACCGCCGCGGGGAGCGCAGCCGGTGACGCGTCGAGCGCCCCCAGCACACGACTGCTGGCGGCCACCAGGCCACGCGCTTCGGCCACCTGGGCCGCGCACACCACGCACTCGGCCACGTGCTGCTCCACCCACGCGGCTGCGGCGGCATCCATCGCCCCATCGAGCCAGGCGTGAATCGTACCGTCCTCCACATGACCGGCCTCGTCGAACACGGGCGACAGGCGCTCCTCGGGTACCACGAACCCATCAGGCAACATCAGACCCCTCCATCGCCGCGCGCACGCCGGACCGGGCGCGCTGCAGCGTCTCGTAGACTTCGACCAGACGACGTCGGGCCCGGGAGAGCGTGGTGCCCACGCTCCCCACGCTCAGCCCCAGCGCCGCCGCGATTTCGTGATAGTCCAGCCCCTCTTCACGCATGAGCAGCGCCATGCGGTCGCGCTCGGCCAGCGCATCCACCGCCTCACGCGCCAGCGCCTGCTCTCGCAGACGGGCGGCGGTGGCTTCGGCCGTCTGGTCGCTCTCCGTTGCCTCATCCGCCAACGGTCCTGCCGCGTTCAGCTCCTCCTGCAACCGCACGAGGCGCAGGCGTTCCCGGGCATCGCGGCGCACTTCGTCGCGCAGCAGGTTGGTGGCCACGGCAAAGAGCCACGCGCGCTCCCGCGCCACCGGCCCCTGTCGCAGCGCCCGCACGAAGGTCTCCTGGGCCAGCTCCTCGGCGAGATCACGGTCGCCCAGGCGTCGCGTCAGATACCGGACGATGGGACCGTGATACTGCCGGAACAGTCGTTCGAGAGTGTCCATGATGGAAAAGGGTGGATGACAGGGTCGACCGGGGTACCCCCACGCCGTCACCCCGTAGGACGCCACCCACCGCGGAACTTGCACACCGGCTGGCCCGGGGGGATCCTTCGGAGTCCTTCTTCTCTCCTCCCGCAACACCACATGGCTCGGAACATTCCTGTTGCAGCGCTCTGTCTGGCCGTTGGCGCCGGTGCCACCTGGGCCGGTATCGGCGGCATTGGCGAGGTGCCGCCCCTGGGGGCGCTGCTTTCCCCCGCGGTCGGTCTGTGGGCCAACACCACCAACGACCTCCCCGCCACCGCGTCGGCGAAGATCCCCGGGCTGACCGACGCCGTGGACATCCGCTACGACGCCCGCAGCGTGCCGCACATCTTCGCGGCCACGGAACTCGATGCGGTCCGCGCGCTGGGGTATGTCGTGGCGCGCGATCGGCTGTTTCAGCTGGAGCTGCAGTCGCGTGCCGGTGAGGGGACGCTCACGGAGCTGGTTGGCGATGTGGCGCTCATGGCGGATCAGGAGACGCGCCATCTCGGTATGCCGCGCGCGGCCGAGCAGCGCATGCGGGCGCTCGATACGAGCAGCATGCACTACCGCATCCTCGCGGCGTACGCCGACGGCATCAACACGTACCGCCGCTCGCTCTCCACGGCGCAGTGGCCCATGGAGTACAAGCTGCTGCAGCGCCCCCCGCGGGAGTGGCTGCCGGTGCACTCCATGCACCTGCTCAACCGCATGGGCTACACGCTGGCGCACTCCCCCATCGAGCTGGATCTGCTGCAGGCGCGTGCGCTCGTGGGGGACAGCGCCGCCCGGGCGTTCTGGGACAGCTCCTCGCCGGTGCAGGAGCCCATTCAGCCGGCTCCCCGCAGTGCGCCGCGCGAGGCCTTGAGCGCCGTACCGGCGCCGGGCGCCCCCGACACCGCGGCGCTGCGGCAGGTGGCGGCGTTGGGGCATGGCGCCGGTGCGCTGCGCTGGTCACGCGATGCCACGGTCGACCCCGAATCGCGCTTCGCGCTGCAGCAGGAGCGCGCGTTCGCCTCGAACAACTGGGCCGTCGCCCCAGGGCGCAGCGCGAGCGGGCGGGCGCTGCTCGCGGGTGATCCCCACCTCGAGCTGACGTTGCCCAGCATCTGGTTCGAGGTCCATCTCGTGGTGCCAGGGGTGATGGATGTGGGCGGCGTCACCATTCCCGGTCTCCCCGGCGTGACCATCGGGTACACCCGCGCCCTGGCGTGGAGCTTCACCAACACCGGCGCCGACGTCATGGACTTCTGGCGCGAAACGGTGGACAACGCCACGCGCCCCACCCGCTACCAGCTGGATGGCGCGTGGCAGCCACTCGAAGCGCGCGTGGAATCGTATCGGGACAAGGCGGGGCGTCTCGTGGCCACCGATACCGTGTACTACACGCACCGTGGCCCCATGCGAAAGCAGGGACGCGAGTGGCTGTCGATGCGGTGGACGGTCCTGGAGGCGGGCAATGAGCTCATGGGATTCTTCGCCGCCCTGCGCGCGCCGTCGGCGGCGGGATTCCTCGATTCGCTGGCCGTCTACTACACGGCCCCGGCGCAGAACATGATCGTGGCCGACACCGCGGGCACCATCGCCATCCGCTCCACCGGCAAGCACCCCATTCGGGCACGGCAGGGGCGAGGCACGGAGATTCTCGACGGGAGCACACGCGCGAATGATTGGATCGGCTTCCGCACGGTCGCGCAGTATCCGCAGAGCCTCAACCCGGCCCAGGGATTCCTCGCGTCCGCCAACCAGGAGCCGGTCGATCCGCTGCTCGATTCGCTCTATCTCGGCACCGATGTGCACTACGAGATCTGGCGAGGGCTGCAGGTCAACCGCCTGCTGCGCGCCGACAGCCGCGTGACCCCCGACAAGATGCGCCGGATGCACACCGACCCCGGCAGCGTCCGCGCCGAGCGCCTGGCTCCCGCCTTCGTGGCGGCGGCGGACGCGCGGCGACTGCAGGGCGATACGTCGCGCAGTCTCGCCGCCGCGGCGGCCATGCTGCGCGCCTGGGACATGCGCTACACCAAGGACAACACCGGAGCGCGGCTGTTCGAGACGGCCATGGGGCGAGCGGTGTCGTTGCTGTGGGACGAGTTCATTCCGCCGGGGGAGTCGGCACCGTCGGTGCGCCCGTCGGAGTCGCGCCTGCTGCAGCTGGTGCGCGACTCCGCGAGCGTCTGGTGGGATGATCGCCGCACGGCCAGCGTGCGCGAGGATCGCGATGCACTGCTCGCGCGCGCGCTCCGTGCGGCATACGACACGCTGCGGGCCGAGTTCGGTGATCCGGCACAGTCGCCGTGGACATGGGGCACGGTGGCGCCCGCACGGCCGCGGCACCTGCTGCGGCTCGATGGGTTCGCGGCGCCGCCTACGCCGATCGACGGGGGCCGCGGTACCCTCAATCCTTCGGTGGGCTCGGCGTACGCCAACTTCGGCGCCAGCTGGCGCATGGTGGTGGAGCTCGACGGGACGCCGCGCATCCACGCGGTGTATCCGGGCGGGCAGAGTGGCAACCCGGCCAGCCCGCGGTACCTCGATCGCCTCGCGCTGTGGGGCAACGGGGCGCTCGACAGTGTCCGTACGCCGCGCACGGCATCCGAGCTGGCGGCGTCGGATGTGCGGGCCGTGCTCACGCTCACCCGCTGAGGAACCTGACCATGTCCACGATCTTCGTGTTCCTCGCCGCGCTGCTGCTCCAACTTGCGGCGCAGGCCTTCGGCGGGGTGTGGGGAGCGGCAGCGGGCGGCCTCCTCATCGGTGTCGCGCTGCGCCGTGCGGGCGCGTTCCGTATCGGCTTCACGGCGGCCGCCGCGGCGGCGGCACTGCTGCTGGGATGGGTGGCGCTGCGCGGCGGCAACGTCATGGCGTTCGCCGCCATGCTCGGCGGCAACTTCAAGCTGCCGGAGTGGGGCGTTCTCGTTGCCACGTTCGCGCTTCCGGCGCTTCAGGCTGGGGGCCTTGCCGGCGGAACGTCGAGACTGCTGCGCAACGATCGCGCGAACGCCTGACCAGCGGTCGGGGGTGGTCGTGGTCGGGGTACAGCCACCGCGGTCGGGGTACGGCCACGGCAGTCGGGGCCCTGCCACCGCGGTCGGGGCCTTACGAGCGGTCGGGGTCGTGGCCGGGCCCGGGGTGGGTCGGCGTTAGCGGGTCTCGGTCGGGGCGCAGCGGTATGGCAGCGCGGGGTGGGGTCGG
>Ga0315900_10002173_pt1 | contig 30661 bp, 28 predicted proteins | sample LakEriMetagenome_FD_203521 | JGI IMG/M metagenome (GOLD analysis project Ga0315900, IMG submission 203521) | Freshwater fungal communities from buoy surface, Lake Erie, Ohio, United States - Buoy 12 MA114 | ecosystem: Environmental > Aquatic > Freshwater > Lake > Lake biofilm | place: USA: Lake...
GTGCACGGTGTCGGGGCCCTTGGGCTGCAACCACCATTGCACGGCCGGATGGACCTGGGCGAAGGCCCGCAGGCGGGCGGTGTCGCCCTGGGACAGCGGCTCCAGATGACGCAGCACCAGCGCGATGACGGAGCGGGAAGGATCCGCCGCGTCAACCCCGGCGGCCAGTTCGATCTGGGGGCAGGTTTCGATCGCATCGAGGCTGCCGATCAGGGCTCGCAGCGGCAACAGCAGGTCGCTCACCTCGCGAGGCACGACATGGCATCCCTGGATGTCCGCCACATAGCGGCTCTTGCGTTCGTGGAAGCCGACGAGCACCGTCTCTTTCTTGCGGACATGGCGCACCGAGAACCGCGCGCGCCAGCGGTAGCCCCAGGCCGGGCCCTCAATGGGGCGCAGGACGGTGTCGGGACGGACCTTGCCCAGGTGCCACAGGTTGTCTTCCAGCACCCGCTGCTTGACGGCCACCTGGGCCGAGGAATGCAGATGCTGCATCTTGCAGCCGCCACAGGCGCCCGCATGCAGGCCGAAGTGCGGGCAGCGGGGCGTGACGCGCTGGGACGACTCCCGGTGGAGGGCCGACAGGCTCGCTGCCTCCCAGTGGTTCTTCTTGCGGTGGACGTTGGCCGAGACAAGTTCGCCCGGCAGGGCGCCTTCGATGAAGACCACCTTGCCGTCGGGGCGCCGGGCCACGCCCTGCGCTTCGAGGTCGAGGGCATCGACTCGCAGCCAGCCTTCGGGCAGGTCAGGGCTGGATGCCGACGCTGGCGATGCGACGGTCAAGGGAACTTGCGGGGATTCAATCTCCGAGGACATGGCCCGATTGTCTCAGGCCGGTGGCCTCAGGCCCAGGCGTCGAGGTATTCACGCCAATGCGTCTCCTGCGGCGCCAGGGCATCGAGGCTGGAGCGCACCAGAGCGACTTCCTGGTCGTATTCGGCCTCGGTGAAGCCACCGCGCATTTTCTGGAACCGGCAGTACACGAGGTAGGTGTTCATCACGTCGGTTTCGCAGTAGCGGCGGATGTCCTCCAACTGGCCGGCGCGGTACGCCTCCCAGACCTTCGAGCCGTCCATGCCCAATTTGCCAGGAAAGCCGCAGAGCTTGGCCAGGGCGTCGAGCGGTGCGTTGGCGCGGGCCTGGAACATGGCGAGCACGTCCATGAGGTCCAGGTGGCGATGGTGGTAGCGGTTGATGTAGTTGTTGAACTTGTATTCGCGGTCGTCCTCGCCCTGGTCCCAGTATTTGGAGGCGACCACGCCATGGCGCAGACCCCGGTAATTCAGGACTGGAAGGTCAAAGCCGCCGCCGTTCCAGCTGACCAGCTGGGGCTCGTGCTTGTCCAGGGTGTTGAAGAACTGCTGGATGATCTTGCCCTCGCTCGCATCGTCGCGGTCCACGAAGGAATGCACGCGCAGGCCCTCGGCATTGCGAAACACGGCGCTGATCACCAGCACGCGCTGCAGGTGCAGGGGCATGAAGTCGCCCTGCCCCTTGTCGGCCCGCTCCTTCACCCAGGCCTCATGCACCTGGGCGTCGGTCCAGTCGGAGGGGTCGTCGCGCAGGGCGCGCAGGCCGGCGAGGTCGGGAATCGATTCGATGTCAAAGACGAGGACAGGCCAGGCCATGGGGTTCCTTGGAGTCGGGTCAGGCCCGCGCGAGCAGGACCACGGCCCGTGCTTCGATGCTGCGCCCCTCGCCCACGGGTCCCATGCGCTCGGCCGTCTTGGCCTTGACATTGACCGCATCGGCGGACAGGCCGAGCACGCCGGCCACCCGGGCGCGGATGGACTCGATATGCGGCGCGAGCTTGGGCGCCTGGGCGATGATGGTGCTGTCGACATTCACGACGCGCCAGCCGGCATCCGCCACGCGGCGCACGGCCTCGGCCAGGAGGATGGCCGAATCGGCGCCGCGGAAAGCGGCATCGGTGTCGGGGAAATGGCGGCCGATGTCACCCAGGCCGGCGGCGCCGAACAGGGCATCGGTGATGGCATGCAGCAGGGCGTCGGCGTCGGAATGCCCGAGCAAGCCCTTGTCATGGGGAATGCGCACCCCGCCCAGAATGAGGGGACGGCCCTCGACCAGGGCATGGACGTCCCAGCCTTCGCCAATGCGGATGTTCATCGCGCTGCCTCCGGGGATGGGGAATGGAAGGCGCCCGGCGAGGCGGTGCGCGCCTGCAGCAGGGCCTCGGCCAGGATGAAATCCTCCGGCCAGGTGACCTTGAGGTTGTGCGGCGAGCCCGGCACGAGGCGGGGCGACAGGCCGGCCGCCTCGAAAGCGCTGGCTTCGTCGGTGACCGCGTCGCCGGCAGCCGCCAGATGCTGCCGCAGCGGGCCGAGGCGGAACATCTGGGGCGTCTGCGCCAGCCAATGGCCATCGCGCGGGACGGTGGCGGCCACCCGGGCCTGCGGTCCGAACTTGAGGGTGTCGGCCAGAGGCTGGGCCAGCAGGCCGCCGACTGGGTCGTCGAGGCAGGCATCGATCAGTCGGTCGATCAGCGCCGGCGTGACGAGGCACCGGGCAGCATCGTGCACCAGCACCCAGTCGTCATCACGAGCCCCGCGCTGGCGCAGGGCCTCAAGCCCGCCGCGCACGGTGGCCGCGCGGGTCGCACCGCCGCATTCGGCCCGCACGATGCCGGGATGGGCCTCGAGGGTGCGGTCACCCGGCACGACGGCCACCAGCACGGTGGCCAGTCGCGTGACGCCCGCCAGAGCCTGCAGGGTGTGGTGAACCAGGGGCCGACCAGCCAGGGGCTGGTATTGCTTGGGGCTCGCGGTGCCGGCGCGGCTGCCGCTGCCGGCGCAGGGCACCAGGGCATGCAGCCGGGGGCCGGGCTCGCTGGCGCGGGCAAAGGGGTGGGACGACGCGGCGCTCATGGAATCCAGGCATTTTAGAATCGAAGCGAGCGACACCCCGTGCCAGCCCGGCGCGGGGTGTCATCCTTTGGTGCCTGGCCCTTCGTGCGGCGGCGCCCTGCCCCTGACGGATTTCCCCTTGGACCTGCCCAAGCTCTCCCCTGGTCGCCGCTTCGCCCTGCCCCGCCCGCCCGGCTCGTCCGATGCCCTGTGGCTGGCTCGCCTGGCCGAACGCGAGCGGGCGGCCGGACGGCGCACCGCGATCGTCACCGCCGATGCGGCCGATGCCCAGCGCCTGCTCGATGAAATCGCCTTCTTTGCGCCCGATCTGCGGACCTGCCTGTTTCCCGACTGGGAGACGCTGCCTTATGACAGCTTTTCGCCGCACCAGGACCTGATTTCCGAGCGCCTGGCCACGCTGTGGCGAATCTCGCAGCACTCGCCCGAGGACGGGGCCGATCTGGTGCTGGTGCCCGCAACCACCGCGCTGTACCGGCTGGCCCCGCCGTCCTTCCTCGCGGGCTACACCTTCCAATTCAAGGTGAAGCAAAAGCTCGAAGATGCCAAGCTCAAGGCGCAGCTGACACTGGCCGGCTACAGCCATGTCACCCAGGTGGTGAGCCCGGGCGAGTACGCGGTGCGGGGCGGGTTGATCGACCTGTTTCCGATGGGATCGCCCGTGCCGTACCGGGTGGATCTGTTCGATGACGAGATCGATTCGATCCGCACGTTTGATCCGGACACCCAGCGCAGCCTCTATCCGGTCCACGAGGTGCGGCTGTTGCCAGGCCGGGAGTTCCCGATGGACGACGCCGCGCGGGCGCAGTTCAGGGCCAGATGGCGCGAGTTGCTGGACGGCGACCCGACGCGCAGCCGGATCTACAAGGACATGGGCAACGGCGTGGCCACCGCCGGCATCGAGTATTACCTGCCGCTGTTTTTCGACGCGACCGCCACCGTGTTCGACTACCTGGGCGAATCGGCGACGCTGGTGCTGCATGGCGACCTGGAGGCGGCCTTCCAGCGTTTCTGGCAGGACACCCAGGAGCGCCATCGCCTGATGCAGGGCGACCCCGACCGGCCCGTGCTGCCGCCTTCGGCGCTGTTCCTCACCGGCGAGCAGTTTTATGCCCAGGCTCAGGCCCTGCCGCAGCTGGCCCTGCGAACGGCTGGGGCCACGCCGGACGCAGTCGCAGCCGACGGCGCACCGGCGGCCGCGTTTGCTGCATTTGCCACCTTGCCGCCGCTGGCGGTCTCGCGCGGCACGGAAGAACCCTTGTCGCTCCTGCGGGCGCACATCGTCCACAGCGGACACCGGGTGCTGGTGCTGGCGGAAAGCGACGGACGGCGCGAGAGCCTGCTGGATTTCCTGCGGGCTTCCCAGGTGTCCCCCCCGGCCTTCGAGTCGCTGGCGGCGTTTGAGGCGAGCGACGCGCCGGTGGGCATTGCCACCGCGCCGCTGGTGCAGGGGTTTGCCTGGACCGACCGCGGCCTGGACTTCGTCACCGAGACGGAGTTGTTCGCAGCCGGGCCGACCGCGCGCCGGCGGCGCAAGCAGGAGCAGGTGAGCGATGTCGAGGCCCTGATCAAGGACCTGTCCGAACTCAATGTGGGCGATCCGGTGGTCCATGCCCAGCATGGCATCGGTCGCTACCGCGGCCTGGTGAACATGGACCTGGGCCAGGGCACAGGCCCTGACGGACAGCCGCTGCTGCAGGAATTTCTTCATCTTGAATACGCGAATCAGGCGGCCCTGTATGTGCCGGTGAGCCAGCTTCATCTGATCAGCCGCTACACCGGCGTGTCGGCCGACGAGGCGCCGCTGCACAAGCTCGGTTCGGGTCAGTGGGACAAGGCCCGCCGCAAGGCCGCCGAGCAGGTGCGCGATACCGCCGCCGAACTCCTGAACATCTATGCCCGGCGGGCCGCCCGCACCGGCCATGCGTTTCGTTTCTCTCCCCAGGATTACGAGGCCTTCGCCAACGACTTCGGTTTTGAGGAGACGCCCGACCAGCGGGGCGCGATCCATGCCGTCATTCAGGACATGGTCTCGCCCCAGCCCATGGACCGCCTGGTGTGCGGTGATGTGGGATTTGGCAAGACCGAGGTGGCCCTGCGTGCCGCCTTCGTGGCGGTGACTGGCGGCAAGCAGGTGGCGTTTCTTGCGCCCACCACCTTGCTGGCCGAACAGCATTACCAGACGCTGGTGGACCGCTTCGCGCGCTGGCCGGTGAAGGTGGCCGAGATGAGCCGCTTTCGATCGCAAAAAGAAATCACGGAAGCGGCCAAGGGGCTGGCCGACGGCACCATCGACATGGTGGTGGGCACCCACAAGCTGCTGTCGGGGAGCGTGAAGTTCAAGAACCTGGGCCTTCTGATCATCGACGAGGAACATCGCTTCGGGGTCCGTCACAAGGAAGCGATGAAGGCCCTGCGCTCGGAGGTGGACGTGCTCACGCTCACCGCCACGCCGATTCCCCGCACCCTGGGCATGGCCCTGGAGGGCCTGCGGGACCTGTCGGTGATCGCCACCGCGCCCCAGCGGCGGCTGGCGATCAAGACCTTCGTGCGGGGCGAGGACAACGGGGTGATCCGGGAAGCGGTGCTGCGCGAACTCAAACGCGGCGGGCAGGTGTACTTCCTGCACAACGAGGTCGAGACGATCGAGAACCGTCGCGAGCGCCTGCAACTGCTGCTGCCCGAGGCACGCATCGCGGTGGCCCACGGCCAGATGCCCGAGCGCGATCTGGAACGGGTGATGCGGGATTTCGTGGCGCAGCGCTTCAACCTGCTGGTCTGTTCGACCATTATTGAAACCGGCATTGACGTGCCGACGGCCAACACGATCGTGATCAGCCGCGCCGACAAGTTCGGTCTGGCGCAGTTGCACCAGCTGCGCGGGCGAGTCGGTCGCAGCCATCACCAGGCCTATGCCTACCTGCTCGTGCCCGACACCGAGGGCCTGACCAAGCAGGCGGCCCAGCGCCTGGAGGCGATCCAGCAGATGGAGGAACTGGGCTCAGGCTTTTACCTGGCGATGCACGACCTCGAGATCCGTGGCGCCGGCGAAGTGCTCGGCGAGAGCCAGAGCGGCAACATGCTGGAGGTGGGCTTCCAGATGTACAACGAGATGCTGGCCGAGGCGGTGCGCTCACTCAAGGCGGGCAAGGAGCCCGACCTGCTGGCACCGCTGTCAGTGACAACCGACATCAACCTGCATGCGCCGGCGCTGCTGCCCGACGACTACTGCGGCGATGTGCACCTGCGCCTGTCCTTCTACAAGAAGCTGGCCACGGCCAGGACCTCCGACCAGATCGATGGCCTGCTGGAGGAAATCGTCGACCGCTTTGGCAAGTTGCCGGCGCCAGCCCAGACTCTGATCGACGTGCACCGGCTGCGCGTGCTTGCACGCCCCTATGGCGTGGCCAAGGTGGATGCGACGCCAGGCGTGATCCTGATCACGTTCCGCCCGAACCCGCCCGTCGATCCGATGCGCATCATCGACCTGGTGCAGAAGAACCGTCACATCAAGCTGGCGGGCAACGAGAAGCTGCGCATCGAGCGCGCGCTGGAGGCGCCGCGTGACCGGGCGCAGCTGGTGCGCGATGTGCTTCGCTCGCTGGGGCAGCCGACGGTGACTCCAGAGGGCTGAGGGTTAAGGGCTGAGGCGGGCCTGTGCCCCATGCGAAAATCTCGTTCACGCCCGCCCAGGATCTTTTGCCCGTGACTGCTGACGCCTCTGCCCGTGAACACGCCCCCGGACTGGTGATCCGGGGTTTCGAGCCGCCCCTGTCCTTGCGCGACTTCGGCCTGATCGCGTTTGACATGGACTCCACGCTGATCAACATTGAGTGTGTGGATGAAATCGCCGATGCCGCCGGCCGCAAGGCCGAAGTGGCCGCCATCACCGAAGCGGCCATGCGCGGCGAGATCACCGACTACAAGGACAGCCTGCGCCAGCGGGTGGCCCTGCTCGAAGGCGTGCCGGTGTCGGCGCTGCAGCAGGTCTACGACCAGCGCCTGCAGCTCAATCCCGGCGCCGCCGACCTGGTGGCCGCCTGCAAGCGGGCGGGCCTGAAAGTGCTGCTGGTGTCGGGCGGATTCACGTTTTTCACCGACCGGATCCAGGATCGACTGGGCATCGATGACACCCGCTCCAACCACCTGGAGGTGAAGGACGGCCGATTGACCGGGCGGATGGTCGACCAGGACTGGGGCGACATCTGTGACGGCGAGGAGAAACGTCGCATGCTGCGCGCCACCTGCGCGCGCTACGGGTTGTCGGCGAAACAGGCGATTGCCATGGGCGATGGTGCCAATGACCTGCCCATGATGGCCGAGGCCGGCCTGTCGGTGGCCTACCAGGCCAAGCCGAAGGTGCGCGAGCAGGCGATGGTGGCAATCAACACTGGTGGCCTCGACCGGCTGCTGGAGGTGCTGCGGACCTGACGGCGGCGGTCGCGGTCACGCCCGCTCCACCACCGGCCGCCCCGCCTGCACCTCGAAGCGGGCCAGGGTCTCGAGCCGGGCATCGGCGCGGGTGGCGTCATCGAGCACCCGCAGCGTGGTGGTCAGGCTGCGGGGCGTGAACTCGCACACGCCGTATCCCCGACGGGTGCCTTCGGCGAAGATGAAATGCGGATTTTCCGAGAGCCGCTGGGGTGCGCTGGCGCCATGCGCAGCACGCGAGGTGATGCTGGTGCCACAGAACTCCACCCCCAGGCTGGGGCTGTCAGGGCGTCGGTAATCGGCCTTGATGTGGCCCACCCAGTTCTCATGCACGTCGCCGCCGAGCATCACCGGGTTGCGCACGCGATGGCGCTGCAGCGAGTCGGTCACGCGGCGCCGGGCGGCGCCATAGCCGTCCCAGCCATCATTCCAGAGACGCTCACCGGGCCCGGGTCGGTTGTCGCGGCGGCCGAACAGGGTCTGCTGGCCGATGATCGACCAGGTGCCCGGCGCACGCGCCAGCGCCCCGTCGAGCCAGCGCTCCTGCGCATCGCCCAGGTAGGTGCGGGCCGGGTCGTCCAGCGCCGGGCAAAGGGCGGGGTCGACCAGGCTGCTGCGGTGCGCCGCCGGACCGCACACCTGGGCGTCCCGAAATTGTCGGGAATCGAGCATCAGCACGTCGGCCAGACGGCCATAGCGGTAGTGCTCATACAGACGAATCGCATGCCCTGCCCCCGGGCTCATGGCCCGCACGAAGGCCGATGCACGCAGCGGCATGTGCTCGTAGTAGGCCTGGTAGGCCGCGCTGCGCCGGGCGGCGAAGTCGTCGGTGCCGCCGATGTCCATCGGACCGCCGGTGCCCGGCAATCCGTTGGCATAGTCATTCTGAACTTCATGGTCATCCCAGGTCAGGAGCCAGGGACAGGCGGCATGCATGGCCTGCAGATGCGGGTCGCTGCGGTGCATCGCATGCCGGTCGCGGTAATCGGCCAGCGTGATCACGGTGGCCAGCGTCGGGAAGTTGCGCACGGCCGCCGTGGCATTGGGGTATTCGTAGATGTAATCCCCCAGGAACAGGACAAGGTCAAGGCCCTCGGCCTGCATATGCCGGTAGGCTGCGTAGTGGCCATGCTCCCAGCGCTGGCAGGAGGCGTAGGCCAGGCGCAGCCGCGACACCGCCGCCCCGGGCGCAGGCAGCGTGCGGGTGCGGCCGACGGGGCTGCTCACGCCGCCAGACAGGAAGCGATAGAAGTACCAGCGATCGGGCTCGAGCCCCTGCACCTCGACATGGACGCTGTGCGCCAGGTCGGCGCTGGCCAGGGTCTCGCCGCGTCGGGCGATATGGGCAAACGCCTCGTCATGAGCCAACTCCCAACGCACCGGGATGGGGGCGTTGCCCAGGCTGGCCAATGGGCCCGGCGAGACCAGCCGGGTCCAGAGGACCATGCCCTCGTCAGACGGCGAGCCGCTGGCCACCCCGAGGCCGAAGGGATCGAACCGCCAGCGCGGCTGGGCCAGGGCCTCCAGGGGCAGGGAAGCGCCAGCGGCCAGGGCGGCGGTGAGGCCCAGGAGCCGGCGTCGGTCGGTACGAATCGGGGGAGAGGCCACGCGCCGGATTATCCCCACAGCCGCCCGCGCCGGCGGGCGGGATGTCAGGTCTTCGGACGCGCCGCCATCGCCGCCTGCGCGGCCTTGCGATCAGCCGCCACCTTCTGCGCCGAGGCCCGCTCGCCTACCGTCTGCAGGTAGGGCTTGTAGTCGATCCCGCCGGCAACCAGCAGGTCTTCCCCGAAGGCGAGCTTGGTGGCCAGGCCCACCAGGGGCAGGTTGTTGAACGCCGACAGGTCGGCCTGGGTGAATTCAGTACCGGCGACAAAGGGCTCGAAGCGTACCAGTTGCCGCAGGCCACCCACCATGTCGGTGATCTGGGCGCGGATGCGCGCGAGGTTGCCATCGGACAGGCGCTCTCCGCCAAAGAACACCATGCCGTACACCTGGCGCGCGGCCATCTCGAGGTGCCAATCGATGAAAGTGGTCAATTCGCGCACCTTCGCCGCCTGGAACGGGTCTGCCGGCATCAGGGGCGGCTGGGGATAGGCCTGCTCGATCCAGTCGACGATCACCTGGCTCTCGGCCAGCGGGCCCTGCGGAGTCATCAGGTAGGGAATCTTGCGCAAGGGCGAGGCGGCCTGCACCGCCGGATCGGTGCTGCGGGTGGGGGTGTAGGCCTCGTTGAAGGGCACGCCCTTTTCGAGCAGTGCCATCTTCACCTTGTTGTAGTAGTTGGAAACCGCAAAGCCGTGCAGGGTGAGGGTCATGGTTGTCTCCTGTGAGGCGGCAGTCTAGGCAGGCCGGGCCGGATCGTCATGCCGCCAAGGTGACTGGCCCAGTGGCTGTCATGGACGCACGGGCGATCGGACGAACCCACGCTGAGCTTTCCTACGCCCCAACGCTCAATTTGCCCCGGGCCAGGGTGGATCGTGCGGCCCAGGATCGCGTCCCTTGCTCCCACCCTCCGCCTGCCCTTCGATCCGACTCCCCTCGCCTGCCATGACCCTGCCCGCCACTGCCTCGTCCCGCCCCCGACCCTGCACGAGTGCTCCAAGCCCGGACGACCCCGGCCCGGGCAGCTCACACCGGCGCAGCATCGCCGGATTCGCAGGGTGTTGCGGGATCCTTTTGATGCTCGGCGGCTGCGGCGGCGGCTCGCCGCCGGAGCTCCCGCCCCGACCGCTGGCCACAGCGACCGTGACCGCGCAGCCCCCGGCACCTTCGATCATCGCCGCTGTCGATCCGGGCGCTGGCCCCGCCTGCGGGACCGCCCTCGAACCATCCGGGGAGCCCGTCATCCTGCCGGGAGTGATCCGGATCGACCTGCCCGAATCCCCTGCGGTGGGCGAACGTTTCGCCCTGGGGGCGCAGGCGCTGGCGCAGTGGGTGCTGGTGCCACGGCCCGGGCAGATGATCCTCACTGACGGTCTGCCGGGCGACCGTGCACCCGGCGAGCGCTGGCAGTCGGCACGCCTGCCTGGCCGCTGGAGTACCGCCGCACTGTCACAGGATGGCCGCGTGATGCTGCTAGGCGCCAACCACGGGCCGCTGATGCTGTCGCGGGACGGCGGCGAGAGCTGGCAGCGCACCGGCCCCGCCAACGATGCGCACTGGACGTCGGTGGCCGTGGCACCCGGTGGCTGCCATCAGGCCGCATCGAGTTTTGCGGGCCGGCTATGGGTCTCGCGCAATCGCGGGCAGTCCTGGGAGCCGCGCGGTCCCGTGCTGGACTGGATGTCAGTGGCGATCTCCGAAGGGGGCCACCACCTGGTGGCGGTCACCAAAAGCGGCGAACTCCACGCCTCGCGTGACGGCGGCGAGACCTGGACGGTCACGCGCAGCAGCCATCGCTGGCAATCCGTGGCCAACACCCCAGATGGGGCCCAGGTGCTGGCGGGCGCGAGCGACGGGGCGCTGTGGCAATCGGATGATTTCGGCGAGCACTGGTGGGCCGAGCCGGTGCAACAGCTCTGGTCGCGGGTGGCCATCAGCCACCTGGGCGATCGCCGGGCGGCGGCCACCTGGGGCGAGCCGGTGCAGGTCTGGGAGGACGAACGCCAGTCCTGGACATCGACCTTCCGCCCGGGGCCGGTCACGGGCCTGGCCATGTCCGCCGACGGACAGCAGGTGCTCCTGACTGTGCCGGCCGAGCCCGGGTTGCCCGATGGCCGGCCCCATCTGTCGACCGATGGCGGTCGCACCTGGCAGGCGCAACTGGACGACCGGCTCTGGTCTGCGGCGGCGGTGTCAGCCGACGCCACCACGGTACTCGTGACGTACACCGGGGCCGACGGTGGCGGCGTACGCTGGTCGATCGGCCATCGCACCCGGTTTGGCCCTTCGGGCGCCATCTACGGCAGCGCCGGTGGCTGGCTCGAACTGGAGCACATCGGAGACGGTCGCTTCGTGGTCACCCGCGCCGGACCGGGCCCCTACCGCATCGAGTGATGCGTCATTTGTTCAGACCGCCAGCCGGGCTGCCACCGGCCACGCGGCATCGCCCTCGGCCGGCCGGACCACCACGCACTCGGCGGGGGCAAGGCCGACACCCGACAGGGCCTGGACATTGACCTGGTGCGTGACCCCCACGAACACCCCGCTGCCCCGCCACCGCCGCAGGATCGCGCGAGCGGCCATCGTCTGACGTGCGCCATCGCCCTGGCCCCCAAAAAACGAGTTGAAGGCCGGCTCTTCGCGCACCCCGCCCGGGGCGATGGCGCCAAAGGCCAGTTGCGCCGTCTCGCGCGTACGGCACCACTGGGATGTGAACACCGCGCCCACCATGACGCCCCGCTCGCGAAACATCACCCCGAGCCGACGGGCCTGCTCGCGCCCGCGCTCGTCGAGATTGCGCTGGGTGTGACAGGCACCCAGGCGGAATCCTTCGGGATCGCCAATGCCCGGGGCATGGGCATGCCGGATCAAGACGATCGCTCCGGGCTGCTGTACGGCGGTCCAGAACGCCTCGTCCGACGATCCCACCGCGGCCCTGGCCCGTGCCGGACCTGCCAGCGCGAGGGAGCCCAGCACCGCCGGCGCGATCGCAGCGCTCCATGCGGCCCCCGCCGAAATCCGCCCCGCTTGCTCCAGGAACTGGCGACGCGATCCCGCCGGGGCCAAGTCGCCGGTCGATCTGAACGCAGGCGTGCCGGCCTTCATGGGCTACCGGTGGGCGGGTCCTGCCGGCGCAGCGGTTGCCAGCCGACAAATTGGGGGTAATGACGGGCGACGGCGGCGCCATTCATATCCCAGGTGATGCAGCGCCCCAGATGGAAAGGCGGCTGCCCGCCCGGCGTGTCCGGAATCCGGCCGCCGCCACGGCGACGCTGCTGCCCCGCCGGAATCGTCTGCCAGGCCGCCGTGGCCAGGTTGATCAGCAATTCGCGCAGGTGCGTACATCCCTTCACGCCCCCGAGCGCCTGGTCGACCGCCTGCCGCCAGCCGCGACCCAGGGTCGCACCCAGGACGCCCTGCATGGGCGGCACCGCCTGCTGGCACTCGGACAAGGGGGTGTGGTCCATGCAGGTGGCGATCTCGCGGACAACGAATGCATCATCCACCGCCACCCTCACGATCATGTGATGGATCGGCGTGCCCGGAGGCAATTCGCCGCGCTCGAACATGCCGACCGGATAAGTCTTTGTATCTCGCAGTTCGGCCTCGATTTCCCAGAGGCCATCGGCGCGCTCATACCCCCGGTATTCAACCGATCGGGTGTGAAGGTGCTCGCGAGCGACAGGAGGCGGAAGAGGCATGGGACTGGGAAAACAACAGGTGGAACAGGAGCGATGGGGAGGGCCTGAAAACGTGCGCGGGATTCAGCGCAGGGCTCGTGCCAGGCGGGCCACGCCCTCGCGGATCTTGTCCTCATCGGCGGTCGCAAAACTCAGGCGCAGGCTGGCCGGATCCGGATCGGCGGCGAAAAACGGTGCGCCCGGCACGAACGCCACGCCCTGCTCGATCGCCCGGCGTGCGAGTTCGCCGGCATCGGCCAGCCGGCCCCCCGCACCCGTGAGGCGCGCCCAGACGAACAGGCCGCCCTGCGGCGCGGTGAACGCGATGGCCTCGCCCAGCTCGCGTCGCAGGGCCTCGACCATCGTCGATGCGCGGCGGGCATAGACGCGGCGTACCTCGTCGAGCCGGGCCGGCATACGCCCCGAAGCGAGATAGGCCGCCGCAGTGGCCTGCGCGAAGGTGCTGGTGTGGGCATCGCTGAACTGCTTGCACATGGTGGCCTTGGCGAGCAAGGCCTGCGGCCCGACCATCCAGCCCACGCGCAGGCCCGGACTGAGCACCTTGCTCAGGCTGCCGCAATACACCAGCCACTCGCGGCTGCCCGGCACCTGCGCGGTCAGCGCCAGCAGGCTGGGGGGCGCAGGCTGGTCAAAATGAAGATCGCCATAGGGATCATCCTCGACCACCAGCGTGCGGTATTGCACCGCCAGCTCCAGGATGCGCAGCCGCCGCGCCAGCGGCACCAGCGCGCCGCTGGGATTGCCAAATGACGGAATCAGGTAGATGAACTTGGGCCGATGAGCGACGAGCGCGGCCTCGAGGCGGTCCACCTGCACGCCCTCGCCGTCGATCGGCACGGTCAGCACCCGGGCGCCATAGAGCCGGAAGCACTGGATCGTGGCCAGGAAGGTCGGCCCCTCCACCAGCACGGGATCGCCGGGATCGACCAGCGTCTTGCCGATCAGGTCCAGCGCCTGCTGGCTGCCGGTGGTGACGATCAGGTCCTGAGGGGTGACATGGGTCGCGCCCTTGGCCTGCATGAAAGCCGCCAGCTGCGCCCGCAGCGGTTCATGGCCCTCGGTCGCGCCGTACTGCAAGGCCGCGCCCGGGTTCTCGGTCAGGGCCTGCCGGGACGCCTGCTGCAGGCCCTCCACGTCAAACAGCGCGCTGTCGGGAAACCCCCCGGCGAAACTGATGATGCCGGGCTTGCCCAGGAGTTTGAACAGCTCCCGGATGGCGGAGGTTTCGACATGGTCCAGGCGGCGCGCGAAAGGCAGGGTCATGGGTGTCAGGCTTGGGAGCGCGAAGGCGCCAATCCCACATCGTAGCCTGAGCCGAGCGGTGCCCCTGCAGAGGGCCCGGCCTCGCCGCTCAGAAGCCCGCCACCAGGCCGTCGCGCCGGGGATCACTGGCGCACACATAGCCCTCGACCTTCGGATCGCCTGCCCGCCAGATGAACTGGCCCGCGCCGAAATCCTGGTAGTTGTCGTTGATCACCTCCACCCGGTGGCCGCGCGCCTGCAGGGCCTGCAAGGTGCCCGCGTCCATCTGTGGCTCGACGTTGATCTCTAGCCCCGCGTTGAAACGCCAGCGCGGCGCATCGCAGGCAGCCTGCGGGCTCTGGGCGTAGTCGATCATGCGCACGACGGTCTGCATGTGGCCCTGCGGCTGCATGTTGGCGCCCATCACGCCAAAGCTCATGACCGGTTGCCCGTCCTGGGTCAGGAAGGCGGGAATGATGGTGTGGAACGGCCGCTTGCCCGGTGCCACCTGGTTGGGCCCGGGGGCCAGGCTGAAGGCATGGCCCCGGTTTTGCAGGCTGATGCCGTAGGTCGGCTCGACGCAGCCCGAGCCAAAGCCCATGTAGTTGCTCTGGATCAGGCTCACCATCATGCCGTTTTCGTCGGCGGCGGTGAGGTAGATGGTGCCGCCCTTGACCGGATTGCCCACCTTGAAATCCTGAGCGCGCTGCATGTCGATCAGGCGCGCGCGGCTGGCGAGGTAATCGTCGTCGAGCAGCTGCTCGGCCGAGACCTCCATGGCTGAAGGTTCGGCCACGTAGCGGTAGACATCGGCAAAGGCGAGTTTCATCGCCTCGATCTGCACATGCTGCGAATCGGGTCCGTCCACCGCCATCCCGGCGACATCGAAATGGCGCAGGATACCCAGCGCCATCAGCGCCGCGATCCCCTGGCCGTTGGGCGGGATCTCGTGCAGCGTGTAGCCGCGGTAGTCCTTCGAGATTGGCGTCACCCACTCGGGCTGGTAGGCGGCGAAGTCGCTCGCCCGCAGGGCGCCGCCCTGCTCCAGGGCGAACCGCTCGATCGCCTGGGCAATCGCACCGCCATAAAACGCCTGGCCTCGCGTCTGCGCAATCGCCCTCAGTCCCTTCGCGGCCGCAGGGAAGCGGAACAACTCGCCCACCTGCGGCGCCCGGCCCCAGGGCAGGAAATTGGCGGCAAACCCTGGCAGCGACTGCAGCTCCGGCGTGGCCGCAGCCCATTTTTGCTGCACCACCACCGGCAGCAGGTATCCCCGCTCGGCGATCTCGATCGCCGGCTCCATCAGGTCGGCGAACGGCAGGCGGCCGAAACGCTCGGACAGGGCCACCCAGCCGGCCACCGCTCCGGGCACCGTCACCGAGTCGATGCCCCGCTTGGGCGGCTGGGTGGCGCCCTCGCCTTGCTTGCGTCGGAAGTAATCGGGCGTCCAGGCAGCCGGGGCCCGGCCCGAGGCATTGAGGCCATGCAGTTGCTGGCCGTCCCAGAGGATCGCGAAGGCGTCACTGCCCAGCCCGTTGCTCACCGGCTCGACCACCGTGATGGCTGCCGCCGCGGCAATGGCGGCATCGACCGCATTGCCCCCTTTCCACAGCATGCGCAGGCCGGCCTGTGCGGCCAGAGGATGCGAGGTGGCCACCGCATTGCGGGCGAACACCGGCAGGCGCGCGGTGGGGTAAGGATGGTTGAATTTGAAATGCATGATGGAAGGTCTCAGGCCAGTGTCGAAGCGACCGTGAGACGGTCAGTCGGCCCGTCAATCGGCGGTCAATTTGCGTTCGGTGATGATCTTTTTCCATTTCGCGCGGTCGGCCTGGGCCATCATCGCGAACTGCTGCGGCGTGCCGCCCACCGGCTCGATGCCCAGGCGGGCCAGCCGCTCCTTCACCTCGGCGTCCTGCAACACCTGGTTGAGGCCCGCGTTGACCTTGTTCACCAGGTCGGGTGCCATCGCCTTGGGCCCGTACAACCCGAACCAGGTGACGCTCTCGTATCCGGGCACCGTGTCGGCCACCGGGGGCAGCTCCGGCAGCAGCGGGGATCGCTTGAGGGACGTGATGGCCAGCGCGCGCAGGCGCCCTTCTTTCACATGGGGCAGGCCGCTGGGCAGGGAATCGATCAACAGATCGAGCTTGCCACTGACCAGGTCGGGAATGGCCAGGGCCGTGCCCCGGTAGGGAATGTGCACCAGGAACAGGCCGGCCATCGACTTGAAATGCTCAGTGCCCAGATGCACCACGGTGCCATTGCCGCTGCTGGCGTAGTTCAGGCGGCCTGGGTTCTTGCGGGCATGCTCGACGAGCTCCTTCATCGTGCGCGCCGGCGATGAATTGGGCACGAGCACGATGCTTGGCGCATTGCCCACGTGGGAGATCGGCGTGAAATCGGCCACCGCGTCATACGGCAGCTTGCCCGCCGCAGCGAAGCTCGGTCCGATCGAATGGGTGCTCGAGGTGGCCAGCAGCAGGGTGTAGCCGTCCGGCGCGGCTTTGGCCACGAGGTCCGACCCGATCGAGCCACCGGCGCCAGGGCGGTTTTCCACCACCAGCGTGGTGCCCAGACGCTCGCCGAGTTTTTGCGAGAGGGCGCGGGCGAAGATATCCGTGGCGCCGCCGGCCGGAAACGGCACGACCAGCCGGATCGGCTTGTTGGGGTAGGACGGATCCGCCCAGGCCGGCACCGCGGCGGACAGGACAGCAGGCACAGCGGCAGACAGCAGCCACTGGCGACGGTTCAGGCAGGAAGACTTTTTCATCCGCCGATTATCGGCAGATGAAATTTCCGAGGTGGTGCGCTCGGGAATCCCCGTCGCCCGCGACCGTCGCGGCCGGAGAGCCACAATCGTGCCGAGCGCCGTCCGCATCCTGCCCCTTCGAACGCATGAAAAAGCAAGACATCGAACCCTTCTTCGCCACGCTGCGGGCCGCCAACCCGACTCCCGTCACCGAATTGGAATACACCAGCGTGTTCGAGCTCCTGGCGGCGGTCCTGCTGTCAGCGCAGGCCACGGACGTGGGCGTGAACAAGGCCACGCGTCGGCTCTTTGCGGTCGCCAACACCCCGCAGGCGATCCTGGCGCTCGGGCAGGCCGGCCTGGAGGGCTACATCAAAACCATCGGCCTGTACCGCGACAAGGCCCGCAACCTGCTGGCCACCTGCAAGATCCTGATCGAGCAACACGGCGGCGAAGTACCCCGATCGCGCGAGGCACTGGTGGCGTTGCCCGGCGTGGGCCGCAAGACCGCCAACGTCGTCCTGAACGTGGCCTTCGGCCAGCCCACTATGGCGGTCGACACGCATATCTTCCGCGTCAGCAACCGCACCGGCCTGGCGCCTGGCGCCAACCCCTTGCAGGTCGAACTTGCCCTGGAAAAACGGGTGCCGCCCGCCTATGCCGTCGATTCCCACCACTGGCTGATCCTGCACGGGCGCTATGTGTGCCAGGCGCGAAAGCCGCAGTGCTGGGCCTGCTCGGTGGCTCGTTACTGCAGCTTCAAGGCCAAGACCCCGGCGCCATCGGGCGCCCCCTGAACACTCAGGGCTGGATGACGCACAACACGCTGCAGGGCGCGTGCTCGATCAAGGAGCTTGAGATCGAGCCGCGCCACCAGCGGGCGGCCCAGCTGTCCAGATGCTTGTGGCCCACCACGATCAGGTCGGCCTGCACCTGCCGGGCGTAGCGGGAGATTTCCTCCACTGCCTCGCCGGTGACCACCTCGCCGCGCGCGGTGAACCCGGCGCTCTGCAGCCGGGCCAGGCCGTCGCGCAGCACCGCCTCGAACTTGGTCTTCTCGCGCGCCTCGAGCTCGGCGTCATAGACGCCGCCTTCCAGGCCCACGAAGGCCAGCATGGAGGGCATCACCGCCACCAGCACGACCTCGCAACGGCTCCATTGGGCGATCTCCCTGCATTCGAGCAGGGCGCGCTGGCCGGCCTCACTGCCGTCGTACGCCATCAGGATGCGCTTGTACATGGCTCACCTCGCGTCGGAGTGTTGGTGCGGGGGAGCTTAGTCCGACGTGCCCCGGGTGGCAACCAGCGAGGCCACCCGGGTATCCCCCAGGGTCTGGACGATGATCCGATGCCCAAACACCGACTCCACGCTGCGGTGCAGGGCCGGATCCGACGTCTCGCCCTGGGACCGGACTGCCCCCCCAGCCAAAACCACGAGGTCATCGGCCTCCAGGGCGAGGTTCAATTCATGCAAAACGGTCACGACGGTGCCCCCATTCGCCACATGTGCACGCACCAGCTGCAGCCAGTCGGCCTGGTGGGGCGGATCCAGATGCGCCAGCGGCTCGTCCATCAGCATCAGCGGCGCCTCGACGGCGAACACGCGGGCCAGCAGCACCCGCTGCCGCTCGCCGGCCGACAGATGCGCCAGGGCGCGATCGCGCGAGTCCCAGCAGCCGGTGCGCCGCATGGCTCGTTCGACCGCCGCCTGGTCTGCCGCGCTGGGCGCGGCCAGCCAGCCCTGATGCGGCAGCCGTCCGAGCATCACCACATCGTGGGCGCACAGGTCGGCACCGGCGGCCTCATCCGGCGCCATCCAGGCCAGGCACCGTCCCCGCTCGCGAGGGGCCAGTCGTTCAAGGTCACGCCCGAACCAGCGCACCTGACCGGACGACGGCAGTAATCCGGCCAGAGCTAGCAGCAAGGTGGTCTTGCCGGCGCCGTTGGGCCCGACGAGGGCCGTCCAACGGCCGGCGGGGATCGACAGGTCAAGGTCCGCCACGATCGCACGGCCCTCGCGGGCCACATGCAGGCCGGTCGCTTCAATGGCAGGCACAGGCGGCGGGTTCACCAAGCCCTCCGGTGCATCAGCCACAGCAGGTACCCGCCCCCCAGCACCGCGGTGAGCACGCCGACCGGCAGTTCCTGGGGCGCAAGCCATCCCCGCGCGACCAGATCCGCGGCCAGCAGCAAGCCGCCCCCCGCCAGGGCGGACAGCAGGATCAGGCCCCGATGGGTGGGCCGCACCGCCAGGCGCACAAGGTGCGGTGCAGCCAGGCCGATGAAGGCCACGAGCCCGACCTGGGCGACGGCGGCGCCGGTGGCCATCGCCATCACCGACACCAGCACCGCGCGCGCCCGGCCCAAGGGAACCCCCAGACTGGTGGCTGTGCCCTCCCCCAGCACCAAGGCATCGAGGCTGCGTCCCCAGGCGAGCGCCGCGAGCAGCACGGGCAGCCCAACCCCCATGAGCACCTGGACCGCCGGCCAGCCGATGAAGCTGGTCGTGCCCAGCATGAAGCCCTGCATCGCCCGCATCACATCGGGCACACGCAACAGGAGCAAGGAGGCCACCGCCCCGAGCACGACACCCACGATCACCCCGGCCAGCAGCAGCCGCAGGGTGTGCTGCACGCCCCGCGCCAGCACCAGCGTCAGCACCACCGCCCCCAGCGCGCCGAGGAAGGCCGCACCGGCCATTCCCAGCTGCCACACCCAGCCGGGGCCTGGGGCGGCCGCTCCGTGCATCAGGGCCAGTAGCAGCGCCACCCCCAGGCCCGCGCCGCTGGCACTGCCCAGGAGATAGGGGTCGGCCAAGGGATTGCGAAACAGCCCCTGGGCCACCGCGCCGGACAACCCCAGCAGCGCCCCAGCCAGCCAGGCTCCCAGGCTGCGAGGCAGGCGGATGTCCCACACGATGGCAGCGGCCGCATCCTGCCCGGCCCCCCAGGTCGACAGGCCCAAGGCCGTGGGTTGCCAGCCCGTGCTGCCCACGCCCAGGCCCACGGCCACCAGCAGCAGGCTCAGCGCAGCCAGGGCCAGGCCCAACCCCCATACCGGACGGCGCACGGCGTTCATGAGGCCCGTCCCAGGCGTCCCTGCACGCAGTCCACCATCAGGCGGGCCCCTTCGGCCATGCGGGGGCCGGGGCGCACCAGCACATCGCCCTGGGCAGGCGTGAACGGGCACAGGCGCCCACGCCGCACCGCGTCAATCCCTCGCCAGCCCGGGCGCGCGGACAGGGCCTGGGTGGATCGTCCGGACACCATGATCACCTGCGGATCGGCCCGCACGACATACTCCGGATTGAGCTGGGGAAAGGGGCCCAGCGCCGCCGGCACCACATTGACGAACCCGAGCGTCTCCATCAACTGCCCGATGAACGATGAAGCCCCGGCCGCATAGGGCGTGGGACTGACCTCGAAATACACCCGGGTGCGGCGCAGACCTTCGGGCACCGAGGCGGCGGCGGCGGCCACGTCGGCCTCGATCCGGGCGAGCAGGCGGGTGGCTTGCCCCGTGGCCAGGAGCGTGTCGATCTGGCCGGCCACCCGGCGGAAATCCGCGAGGGTCCGCGGCTCCAGCGCCACGACGGGCACCCCCAGGGCATGCAGCCGTGCCAGCGCGCGGGTGGAGGCGGCCGCCAGCACCAGGTCGGGTCGCAGGGCCACGATCGTCTCGACCTGCGCATCGTCCAGCCCTCCCACGCGGGGCAGGGCATTGACTGCCGCCGGCCAGTTGGAAAAATCATCCACCGCCACCAGCCGGTCACAAGCCCCGAGGGCGCACACGGTCTCGGTGAGCGATGGCAGCAGCGAGATGATCCGGCGCGGCACCTGGGCCAGAGACACCGTGACGCCGCGGTCATCCACCACGGCCAAGGGCGGGGTGGGCGGGACAGGCGGCGGTGCCGCCCGCGCCCCCGGCGCGGCCAGCGCGGTGAGCAGCACCAGCCGCCACGCGACGGCGCGCCAACCACCGTGCCTGTGATGACGAAGGTTCATGTCGCGTCTTTGAGGGTCATCACCTGCGTGGCGCTGACCAGGGTGACCCGGGCGCAGGCCGCCACCGCTTCCTGCTGCAACTGCGCCAGGGTGCGTTGGAGTTGCTGGTGGTCGGAGGATCCACGCCCGGCACCGTCGCCCGGGCCTTGATCGCTCACCAGCACCAGGGGCCCGGCGCAGGCCCGCACGGCATCGGCCAGGGGTACGACCCGGGTGGGTGCACCCGCTGCCATGTAGGCATCGGAAGCGTCGGGGAGCATCGCACGCACCATGGAGGCGGTGAGCCACAGCGTGAGGCAATCCACGATGATCAGGGTGTCGGCCCGGCTGTTTGCCCCCAGAGCGTGGGCCAGTTCGGTGGGCTCCTCCATCGTCACCTGCTGCTCGCGGGTGTCCCGGGACGACGCGCCTGCGTGCGCCGTGCGGACAACCACCACCCGGTGGCACGGGTCGGCCTGGATCCAGGCCTGCGCGAGGCGGCGTGCGTGGGCGTGCTTGGCCGCCTCGTCGGACCCCAGCAGGAGCTCGCTGCGGGCCACCTTCAGGGTATCAGGCATGGCGCTCACCCCAGGCCTGGATGATCCGGTGCATCTGGGCCACGCCGTCGGTCAGCGCGGCGGGTCCCGGCTGCAGGATATCGGCCGACTTGATCTCGAACAACTGCCCGTCGCGCACGGCCGGCACCGCCTCCCAGCCGGCACGCGCTGCCACCCGCTCAGGCCGGAACTTCTTGCCGCACCACGAGCCGATCACGATGTCGGGGGCTCGCCGGATGATCTCGGCTGGGTCCTGCACGATGCGATCCTTGCCGAGCGACATGCGAGACAGCTCGGGAAAGCAATCGTCCCCGCCCGCGATCGTGAGCAGCTCACTCACCCAGCGGATCGCACTGATCGGCGGTTCATCCCATTCCTCGAAAAACACCCGGGGCCGGCGCGGCAAGGCACGGGCCGCCATCGCGATGGTGTCGAGCCCCGCGCGCATCTGCGCCAACAGGCGCCCTCCTTGCTCGGCCTGGTCGACCAGGGCGGCCACCTGCCAGAGCATGGAGAAAATCTCGTCGACGCTGCGCTGGTTGAACACCGTCACCTGAATCCCGCGGCGCACCAGCGCGCTGGCGATGTCGGCCTGCAGGTCGGAAAATCCGAACACGCAGTCTGGCTCCAGCGCGAGGATCTTGTCGATCTTCGCGCTCAGGAAGGCACTGACGCGAGGCTTGTCCTCCCTCGCCCGTCGCGGACGCACGGTGTAGCCTGAAATGCCGACGATGCGCGCCTCCTGCCCGAGCAGGTACAGCCACTCGGTCGTCTCCTCGGTCAGGCAGACGATGCGTTGGGGGCCGAGGCGGGCTGTGGCCATCATGGGTGAGAGCTTACCGGGGCTCCCAGCTCAGGGTCAGGTAGGCCGCTCGTCCCGGCTGCGTGTAGCCGCGCACCGTCTCGAACTGCCGGTCGGCGACGTTGTTCACCTTGACCTGCAGCCGGTAATCGGTGGCAAAACGCCAGTCGGCAAACAGATCCAGCGTGGCATAAGGCGCCAGCCTGCCGCTGGGGGTGTTGGCCTGGTTGTTGTACCGCTCCCCCACCCACAGCAGGTTGCCGCCCAGGCGCCACGCCCCCCCTTGCCAGGCGGCGCCGGCGCTGGCGAGCTGTCGCGCCCGGCGGACCAGGTCTTTCTGCAGCAGTTCGTCGCGCGGCACCAGATGGTCCAGCGACGCCTTGAGCTCCGTTGCTCCCACCCGCGTCTTGCCGGACAAGGTCCAACCCTGCAGGCGAGCCTTGCCCACGTTCTGGACTCGCGCGGACGCATCGTCATAGGCAATGAGGTCCCGAAACCGGTTGTCGTAAACCGTGAGCTTGGCCTGCCGGCCCTCGTCGGACCAGTCGAGCGAGGCCTCCCGGCTGAGGCCCTGCTCGGGACGCAGGCTGGCATTGCCCACCCAGGGGTCGTACAGGTCGCCGAACGACGGCGCGACGAAGGTCTGGCCCCAGGAGGCACTGGCACGCCACTGCGGGGTCAGGTTCAGCCCATAGCCCGCGAGGGCGGTGTTGCGCTGGCCATAAACCGAACTCACATCCCGCCGCAGATTGACCTGCCAGGTGGAGGCGCCCTGCTGCCCGTTGAGCCCCACGAAGCCTGCCCGCGTCAGGCGCTCCCGGACCGGCAGGGCCGTCTCGCTCGAAAATTCCTGCAGGCGGTGCTCGAGACCGCCCATCAAGGCACCCACCGGGGTCGCCCAGGTGTTCACCCAGCTCACGTCGCGCTGGGTGCCGCGGACCGCTTCGCTGTAGATGGACGCGATCGGCACGCTGGTGTCCTCGGACTGCCCCACCGCGACCTCGGTTTTCCATCCCGGCATCACCGTGCCCTGGAGTCCGACCCGGCCCAGGCCCGCACGGACGATGCTGCGCGAGTCCAGGGTGGCGTCTTCATCAAACCGGATCCGGCCATCGGAGTACAGGAAGCTGGCCTCCACGCGCCAATCCCGCTCAAGGGCCAGACCCAGCGAGCCCTGGGCCGACCGCTGCTGAATGCCGTCACGATCAGGCACATGGCTGCCGCCGGCAGTCGGGCTTGTGGCCGACACGCCCCGGTCCGTGAGTTGTTGCATGCCCAGGGCATAGCGGATGCGATCCTGCCCCCCTTGCACCGAGGCCGAACCCCGACGGTGCCCGAAGCTCCCGGCGGTCAGGGCCACCTGCGGATGCGCGCCATCGCGCCCCCGCCGGGTGAACACCTGCACCACGCCGCCGGCCGCATCGGCACCGTACAACGCGGAAGCCGGCCCCTTGAGCACTTCGATCCTTTCGATGGCCTCCAGCGGAATCGTTTCCCAGGCGGGCACCGCGGTGTACAGCGACCCCACCCGCATGCCATCGACCAGCAGCAAGGTGTGGCGGCCGTTGGTGCCGCGGGTGAACACGCTCGTGGGCTGGCCGAAGCCGCCGTTGCTCGCGATCTGCAGGCCCGCCTCGCGAGCGAGCAACTCGGGGAGGCTGCGGGCCGCCGAGGCCTCAATGGCGGCCCGGTCGATCAGCACAAGATCGCTCACCAACGCATCGGCGCGAGATTCGATCCGGGTGGCCGTGACCACGGTGACGGGGAGGACGGGTTGTTGTGCCGCTGCGGGCATGAAGACGCCCACGGACACGCCCGCAGCCAGCAAGGCTGCAGGTCGACGCCGTGCGCGAAGCACAGGAGAGGTCATTGAGAAAAGCACACAGAGCAAGCCCGCACCGGGTTCCCCGCCAGTGCATTGGGCGTCACAGCCTGCGCACCTTGCTGGCAAAGCGCACGGGCCACCGTGTTGGCCGGTATCCGGGCTGGCGGATCGCCTCCATCGCCTTCCCAGGTCCTTGCGGGCCCAGTGGCTGGTCGTGATGGGGCGGGTGCGGCCCAAAGGGCTACACGCTCCGCTTACCGTTGCGGGGGCAGCGCAGGTTGGGCCCAGGGGCCTTCCTGCTTCCCGTTGAACTGCGGCATGAGAACCACACCGCGAGCACCAACCCGTCCATTTTAGGCGCTCCGCCTGAACCAAACCCTACAATTCGGCCCATGTCACAGGCCCCGCAGATCGAGCAACTGGCCGAGCGCGTCGAGCGCCTGCTGGTACGGCATGAGGAGCTCCAGCGCACCAATGCGCTGCTGCAGGCCCAAGTCGAGGCACTCACCCAGGAGCGTGACTCCCTGAAGTCGCGGCTGTCGGCCGCGCGCTCGCGGGTCGATGCGCTGCTCGAACGGCTGCCGGACATCAAGAACGCCGCCTGACACCCTCGCCCCGATGAAGCAGATTGAAGTTCAGATCATGGGCCAGAGCTACCTGCTCGGATGCCCGGACGGCGGCGAGCCCCGGCTGCGAGAGGCGGTCGAGCGGGTGGACCAGGCCATGTGCCGCATCCGCGATGCGGGCAAGGTCAAGGCCCGGGATCGGATCGCGGTGCTGGCGGCACTGAACCTGGCCTTTGACCTGGGCAGCGAACGGGGCACCCTCCCGGCGACTGAGCGCGATCCGGCCAGCGAGGCTGCACAAGCCCCGTCCGCAGCCGCAGAAGACGCGGCCGCCCGCACACGCCTGTCCCAGCTGGTCACCCGGCTCGACCAGGTTCTGGCCAGCGATGGCCGGCTGCTCTGACCGTCAGCCTCCGCACACGGGCCGCTGCACCTACAATGGGTCGTGTCTGCGGTGCGCGCCGGGCCTTATATTTCCTTGAACCAATGCTCTTTGAGCTCGGGCTTGGAACAAATCCCGCAAGCGTGATCGTCTCGCGTCAGATGAACCCAATGCGGGCGTGACCTCGCCCACCTGAACCCCCGGTTCAGGATGCCGGTCCGGCGGCACTTGCAGACACCTTTTTCTTCGGCACCCCGCGCGCCCTTCGCGTCGACGGCCGGCCCACCCGGCATGGCACACCAGAAGAACCAAAACAGAACAACAAGGAATGACCATGCTGCTGGACCCCCTCCTCGTCGTTGAACTCGCCATCCTGGGTATCTCCACCGGCTTCCTGGCTGGCCTGCTGGGCATCGGGGGCGGCATGATCATGGTGCCGTTCCTGTCCTACTTCCTCTCCGCCCGTGGTGTGGCCCCGGACCTCGCGGTCAAGATGGCGATCGCCTCCTCCATGGCGACGATCATGTTCACGTCCATCTCGAGCGTGCGCGCCCACCACAAGCGCGGCGCCGTGCGCTGGGACCTGGTGCGCTTGCTGGCCCCTGGCATCGTGGCGGGCAGCCTGGTGGGCAGCCTGGGCGTGTTTGCCATGCTCAAGGGCGCCTGGCTCGCCTTCCTGTTCGCAGGATTCGTAGGCTTTTCGGCCATGCAGATGTTCCGCGACCGCAAACCCAAGCCCTCGCGCCAGATGCCGGGCGCTGGCGGCCAGTTCGGCGCCGGCGCGGGCATCGGATTCATCTCCGGCCTGGTCGGCGCGGGAGGAGGCTTCATCAGTGTGCCCTTCATGGTCTGGTGCAACGTCGCAATGCACAACGCCGTGGCCACTTCGGCGGCCCTGGGTTTTCCGATCGCCGTGGCCAACGTGACCGGCTATGTGATCAGCGGCCTGTCCGTCACCGAGTTGCCTGCCGGCGCATTTGGCTATCTGTGGTTGCCGGCCGTGGGTGTGATTTCGGTGTGCAGCGTGTTCACCGCACCCATGGGTGCGCGCGCGGCACATGCCCTGCCGGTGGCCAAACTCAAGAAGGTGTTTGCCAGCGTCCTGTTCTTCCTGGCCGCCTACATGCTGCACAAGGGATGGACGGCGCTCTGAGGCACTGCCCGTCTCATTCCTGCGCCTCGGCCTGCCGGCCTGTGCCCTCGCCGACCGTGAGACGCACCTCGCGCCGCGCCAGGTCGTCTCCGGCTCCCGGATCCTCCTCGCCAGCCACCGACAGGCCCGCGAGGTCAGCGGGCTGCGGCACGCCGGGTGCCTCAGCCTGCGCTTGCACCTGCGCCTGAACCTGCGCCTGAGACTGTCTGGAAGTGCCCGCCATGTGGAAGTGCCCGCCATGGCGGGCCATGCTAGGCCGGTGCAGCCGACCGGCGGTAGGACGACCGCGCGGGATTCCCGCGCCCGTGCCGCCTCAGGCGAAGGCGCCCTTGTACTGCTCACGCAGAAGATTCTTCTGCACCTTGCCCATCGTGTTGCGGGGTAAATCGGCCACGACGTGGCACTGCTTGGGGATCTTGAAATTCGCCAGGCGCGACTTCAGGCTCGCGATCAGGCTCGCCCCGTCAACCGCGGCCCCGGCCTTGGCCACCACCACCGCCACACCGACCTCGCCGAAGTCGGGATGGGGCACGCCCACCACCGCACTCTCGGCCACGCCCGGCATCTCGTTGAAGTAGCCCTCGATCTCGGCGGGATAGACGTTGTAGCCGCCGCTGATGATCAGGTCCTTGCTGCGGCCGACGATGACCACATACCCCCGCTCGTCGATGCGGCCCACGTCGCCGGTCTTGAACCAGCCGTCGGCGGTGAATTCCTCTTTCGTCTTTTCCGGCATGCGCCAGTAGCCCTTGAAGACATTGGGCCCGCGCACCTGGATCCCGCCGATCTCGCCAGGCGGCACCTCGCGTCCGTCGTCACCCAAAATGCGCAGGCTCACCCCCGGCAATGGAAATCCGACCGTGCCGCCGCGCCGCTCGCCGTCCCGGGCGAGGTAGGGGTTGGAGGTGAGCATCACCGTCTCGCTCATGCCGTACCGCTCGAGGATGGTGTGGCCCGTACGCGCCTGCCAGTCCTGGAAGGTCTCGATCAGCAGCGGCGCCGATCCGGAGATGAACAGCCGCATACGACCGGCCGCCTCGCGCGTGAGCGCGGGCTCGGCCAGCATCCGCGTGTATAGCGTGGGAACACCCATGAACACCGTGGCCTCAGGCAGGCGCGCAATCACGCGCCTGGGATCGAACCGGTTCAGCCAGATCATCCGGCTGCCGTTGATCAGGGCCCCATGGATCGCCACGAACAGGCCATGCACATGGAAGATGGGCAGCGCATGGATCAAGACATCGTCCGGCTGCCATCCCCAGTAGTCGCGGAGCACCTCCGCGTTGGAGCGCATGTTGCCGTGCGTGAGCATCGCGCCCTTGCTGCGGCCGGTGGTGCCGCTTGTGTACAGGATGGCCGCCAGGTCATCGTCCTGTCGTCGCACCGGCGCATGGCGGTCACTGTGGTGCACGGCGCGATCAAGCAGGCTGCCCGTGCGGTCTTCCCCCAGGGTGAACACATGCCGGGTGCCGGCGGTGAATGCGATCTTGCTGACCCAGCCGAAATTCTTCGGACTGCACACCACCACCGCGGGCTCGGCATTGCCAATGAAGTATTCGATCTCGGCGCTCTGGTAGGCGGTGTTCAGCGGCAGGTAGACAAAACCGGCCCGCAGGGTCGCGAGATACAGCATCATCGCCTCGACCGACTTTTCCACCTGCACCGCGATGCGGGCGCCCTCGGGCAGTCCCAGGGACGCCAGCAGGTTGGCCATCATCGCGGTGGCGCGATCCAGGTCGCGCCAGGAATACGCCAGCCCCTCGTCGGTCTCAACGGCGATCGCCTCCAGATCGGTCGGGAAAGCGGCCCGCAGGGCGGCGAACAGGTTGGCGTTGGCAGTCAGGGAGCGGTCGGTCGTCGGCGTCATAGGCAGGGTCAGTCGAGCTTGGCGCCGGAAGTCTTGACCACCTGGGCCCAACGCTTGATCTCGTTGTTGATGAACGAGGCGAACTGCGCCTGCGGCAGGTTCGGGAAGTCAGCCCCCTGGGCGGCCCACACGGCCTTGAGTTCGTCGCTACTGACGCACTTACGCACCTCCTCGACGATGCGGGCCTGCACGTCGGCTGGCGTGCCCTTGGGGGCCCACAGGCCATACCAGGTGGTGACGGTGTAGTCCGGCAAACCGAGTTCGGCCGCGCAGGGCACGTCGGGGAAGGCCGGACTGCGCTTGGTACCCGACACCATCAGGGCCTTGATCCGCCCGCCCTTGATGTGGGCGGCGGACGAACCCAGGCCGTCGAACATCATGTCGACGCTGCCTGCGATCAGGTCCTGAAGCGCCGGGCCGGCGCCCCGGTAGGGAATGTGGGTGATGAAGGTACGGGTCTGCTGCTTGAACAGCTCACCAGCGAGGTGATGCGAAGTGCCGCTGCCTGCCGACCCGTAGTTCAGCTTGCCCGGGCTCTGGCGCACGCGCTCGAGGAAGGCCTTGAAATCATTGACCGGCAGGTTCTTCGGATTGACCACCAGCACCTGGGGCACGTTGGCCACCAGGGACAGGGGGATGAAGTCTTTCTCGAGGTCGTAGTCCAGCCGCGGGTACATCGATGGAGCGATGGCATGGTGGACTGCGCCCATGAAGAGGGTATAGCCGTCGCCGGCCGCCTTGGAGGCCACGCTCGCACCCACCGTGCCACCGGCGCCACCGCGGTTTTCAATCAGCAGGTTGCGCCCGGTCTGCTTGGCAAACTGGGCGGACAGCGGGCGGGCGAAGGCGTCAGTGCCGCCTCCTGCCGGGAAGGGCACCACCAGCGTCACGGGCTTGGCGGGCCAGGCGGCCCCCTGGGCCCAGGCCGTGCCGCCCAAGGCGGCTGCGCCGCCGGCGGCGGCCACGCGCAGGATGTCGCGGCGAGTCGGGAAAGCTTGCATGTCGGTCTCCGTCGTTGGAATTTTTCAAATTGCGAAAGATGTCACTTTTGAACCATAGCCGTCGCCCTGGCGTTTGGCATCAGGAATTATCCGGCCCAGGGGCTTTAAATACGACCGGATCGGGAATGCCCCTCCGCCCGCCACCACAGCCATGCGCCGGCCAGCACCATCGGCACGCACAGCCACTGCCCCATCGACAGCCCCAGCGCCAGCAACCCCAGATGGGCATCGGGCTCCCGGAAGTATTCGGCGATGAACCGCATCACCCCGTACCCGCCCAGAAACGCCGCGGCCACCTGCCCCGGCGCCCGCGGCCGGCGGGCATACAGCCACAGCACCACGAACAGCAGCACCCCCTCCAGGAGGAACTGGTAGACCTGCGACGGGTGGCGCGGCACCATCGAGCCGCTGTGGGGGAACACCATCGCCCAGGGCAACGACGGGTCGGCTGCCCGGCCCCACAGCTCGCCATTGATGAAATTACCCACGCGGCCAGAGGCCAGGCCCAGGGGCACGCAGGGCGCCACCAGATCCATCACCTGCCAGAACGGCCGGCCCCGCCTGCGTGCAAAGAAGGCCAGGGCCAGGATCACCCCCAGCATCCCGCCGTGAAAGCTCATGCCGCCTTGCCACAGCGCAAACACCTCCAGCGGGTGCGACAGGAAATGCAGTGGCTTGTAGAACAAGGCATAGCCCAGGCGTCCACCCAGGATCACGCCCACGACGCCGAAAAACAGCAGATCCTCCACGTCTCGAGGCGTCCAGGGGGCAGGCTGTGTGACCCGCGCGAACGCCGGATGCCGCAGCCGCAGGCGCGCCAGGGCCAGGAACAGCCCGAAGGCCACCAGATAGGTCAGGCCATACCAATGCACCGCCAAAGGGCCGATCTCGAAAGCGACAGGGTCGATCCGGGGATAAGAGAGCATCCGGGCATTGTGCCCCGGCCGATGCGACAATGCCGGCCGGGGGGAACGGCGCTGCGGCCCGGGCCCCTTCGCGATCACTCCGACCACGACGAGACACCATGGACACCAAGCCGATCCAGCTGAAACTTCGCAGCGCCAACATCACCGAAGGCAAATCCCGCGCTCCCAACCGCTCCATGTATTACGGCATGGGCTACAAGGAGGGGGACTTCGGCAAGCCCATGGTTGGCGTGGCCAACGGCCACAGCACCATCACCCCTTGCAACAGCGGCCTGCAAAAGCTGGCGGATGCGGCGATCGAAGGCCTGCAGGCGGCCGGCGCCAACCCCCAGGTGTTCGGCACGCCCACCATTTCCGACGGCATGGCCATGGGCACCGAGGGCATGAAATACAGCCTGGTCTCGCGCGAAGTCATCTCCGACTGCATCGAAACCTGCGTGCAGGGCCAGTGGATGGACGGCGTGGTCGTCATCGGCGGCTGCGACAAGAACATGCCTGGCGGCCTGATCGGCATGCTGCGCGCCAACGTGCCGGCCATCTACGTGTATGGCGGCACCATCCTGCCGGGCAAGTGGCGCGGCCAGGACCTCAACATCGTGTCGGTGTTCGAGGCCGTGGGCCAGAACGCCGCCGGCAAGATCTCCGACCAGGATCTGCGGGAAATCGAGCAGCACGCCATCCCCGGCACCGGCTCCTGCGGCGGCATGTACACCGCCAACACCATGTCTTCGGCCTTTGAGGCGCTGGGCATCTCCCTGCCCTACTCCTCCACCATGGCCAACGTGCATGACGAGAAAGTGCGCTCGGCCAAGGAATCGGCCCGCGTGCTGGTGGAAGCGATCAAGAAGGACATCAAGCCACGCGACATCGTCACCCGCCGTTCGATCGAAAACGCGGTGGCCGTCATCATGGCCACCGGCGGCTCCACCAACGCGGTGCTGCACTTCCTGGCCATCGCGCATGCCGCCGGCGTGGAATGGACCATCG
>Ga0315900_10002177_pt1 | contig 30631 bp, 26 predicted proteins | sample LakEriMetagenome_FD_203521 | JGI IMG/M metagenome (GOLD analysis project Ga0315900, IMG submission 203521) | Freshwater fungal communities from buoy surface, Lake Erie, Ohio, United States - Buoy 12 MA114 | ecosystem: Environmental > Aquatic > Freshwater > Lake > Lake biofilm | place: USA: Lake...
TTAGGTGAGCGAACAACGATCGTCTCCGCAGTCGGCACCTAGGACACGGACCAAGAAAAATGTAGGCCCAATCAAAAATCATCAAACAGTGGCGACCGTCACTTGCAAACCCAGGACTTCATAGTCGGCAGCGATCACCCAGCCTGAGGAGTTGACTCAACGCAAGTCAAAGCGGCCGATCGAGTGCTTCGTGTGCATGCCATTGTTACGCCATTTTAGGATTTGGGTTTGCGATTTGCTTCGAGCATCGCCAGTGCTTCTTGCACAGCAGGGTCTGCAAGTGCATTTTGAACGGCCTTGTCCACAGCGTGATACGCGTAGGGGTGAGTATATCCAAATTCATTCCCTGATTCTATCAGGAAGTCTCGCCACATCCCCGCCTTGTATCCGAAGTCAGCTTTTGTAATCCGACGCAGAGAATGCAGTCCTAACATCATCGCTGGTTTCCTGGCATTCAAGTTTCTAGCTGGCACCAAATCTCGCTCTGCCGACTCATAGCCAACGAGTGACAGCATATCGATATGAATCGGCATCGCATTCCCGAACGACATCAATGTCATGATTCATCTACCGATTGAAAGCAAACTACATGAAAGGCGTAACGTTACCGATCACCCCGCCGCGACGAGTGATCAACCACTTCAAAAACCCTAAATTCGCGGCTGGGGTGCATCGGATGGTTATTTGGCTTTTTGCGTTACCATTCCAGGCCGACGCCGTTGTCCTCAAGGCCCATGAGTTCCCGCCAGCGGCATTCAATTAAAGCCGTGTAGTGGTGCCCTCGCACGCCGTAATTTCCGAGAGCAAATCCGTCGTTGACCTCAACCAATATCGTACGTGCGTCATCGGTTACGGCCCAGTCCATTCCGTATCCAATCGGTGCGTTCGCAAAACAGTCTATCGCATCACGAATGACTTTTGAATCGGGGAAAACGAGAGGGTCACCCTTATAGTGCGCAATATTCAACACCTTGCCACGCAATATCGACGCTCGCCACTCGGTGGTCATTCCAATGACGTCTTGAACGATTACAGGCTCCTCTGATGGTACCCCGGAAAGCGACAGGAAGTCACGATTGGCGCTTACAACCTTCCCGGCGAAGAGCTTATGGCGGTCGCGAGGCTTGATGTGAACAGGCAATCGATCAGGTTGAGATGATTCCCAATCTCGAACCTGTCCCATGGTCGATTCAAAAATCTTGCGACCTACGAATTGTGCGAGGCATGGTGGGAAGTCAAGATTCGGAGGTTCAGGGCGGCCAGCTCGAATTACCGCCTCGCGCACAACCGCCACAGAACCGTACACTAGGGTATGTTCTGGATCGTTGATAAGGTCGGCGTCAAGTTCACCTGCATTGAGTTGTTCACGCTCAAAGCCAACCACATCGTATCCGCGTTGCCAAAACCAGTAGTTGCCCTGTGCGGCTTGGAGATATCGCGGATCGCCTTGTTTCGCGTTTAGGCTGTAGACTCGCATGCAGTTGTTCTCAGCCAAATAACTTATTAATATTCCGGTTTGCGTTCCGACAATAATTCCGAAACACGATTACTCAAACCGTTATCCTGGATTATTTCAGCTTTTCCCGTCCGTGTCTAGAAAATTATTGTCGGAATGACGTTCCGTCGATTTACCTGTTATTGTCGGAAGGGCATTCCGTCAATTCACCGGTTATTGTCGGAATGATCACCTCAAACTTCCTTCACGCCTAGTCATCAAAAACTCGTTAGCTAGCATGAGATCGCTGCTCTTATCAACTTAGGCAGGCTACAAATTTAGTCCTAAATATGATGTCTTATTACCATCGTTTCGATGTCTGCAGTTTAGGGCATGCGTATCAAGATGACGCGATGAAACCCGACAGCGACTACCGATGCGATCTCGCATGTCAATTTAATTTTTGCACATAAATAACTATGCATATGCAAGAATTCTCGCTGCTGTGAAAACGCTCCAATGACGCCCTCGACAACATCGATAGCTTTTACCCTTTCAATCTTCTCCCCTTAACCTCTCGCTTTCATTCTTATTTCAAATCCCAATCCCACATCATCCCAAACACCAACTGCATCCCTAGCTATCCACTATGATCGGGAACATCGGCCGGTGCGGTGGAGGTGCGGGGTTGGAGTTGGCTGCGGAGCAATGGACGGCCATTGGCATCGGTAGGTTCCCAGGCAGGGCCGGGGAAGTTGCTGACATCCCAAACAAGAAGGGCCTTAAGGATCGATCGTTTCCAAACAAGCAAGCCACGATCTGGTTGCAATAGCGCCTGTTCGCTGCGAAACGGTCGATCCAGCTTCATGCAGACCATCGGAGTGACTATTACACTCCCCTGCTCTGTCAGTGTTGCATTGCCGCCACCTGCGTAGAACTCAGCAGGAAAACTTCCCTCGCCAGGTGCTACCGTCACGCAGTAAAAGCCACTGGGAAAATGTAGCGGTATCGGCTGATAGGTCACAAAACAGTTTGAATCATTGAGTCCCTGGATGGCACCGCGCAGTCGATCGCAATTAGCGATGAGAATTTCATCTTGGGGTAGCTCGCGAACAGAGATGGGGATAGAACAGCTGCGGTGGCATCGAAATACTCCAGCTACGCCGACGACGAGATCTTGGTCAAGTTCACCCAACCGCCGGTAAGAGACTCCGTCATCGGATTACCCTGAAAAAGCAGTTGGTGGCGAGCACGTCATGCGATCGGTTCCGATGTTCCCGGAGCTAGTGCCCTACCTGGAGTATCTAGCCGAGTCGGTGTGGGTCGGCTTTGGATGTTCCAATATCGGCTCCGGTCCTCCCGCTGGCGATCGAGCTTAGGGTGAATCGGAGACTTTGGGTGAATCTGAGTACCCAGTTCTCGCGGATGATCGTGAAGGCTGGATTGAAGCCTTGGGACAAGCTGTTTGTGAACCTGCGGTCGAGCCGGGAAACTGAGTTCTTGGGGATTTATCCTGCCGTGGCCGTCGGCCGGTGGATGGGGCACTCACCGGCGATTGCGGCGAGGTTTTACGCTCAGCCCAGGGGGGAGATTGCCGATCGGGAAGCCCAAGAAAGCACGGTTCAAAAGGTCGATTTACCGGTGGGCGAATTGGGGGGCGCAGATAGCGAAAAGGTGGTCGAAATGGGGGCCATCGCCATCCCTCATCAAACTGCCCTAGAGCCTCAAAATGCAGATATCCCCAGGGAAATAGGCCAAATTTGCGACCCAGAGAGGGGTGATGCACCAAAAATGACTAAGCAACCAGTGGGCGGTATTGGACTCGAACCAACGACCTCAACGATGTCAACGTTGCGCTCTAACCAACTGAGCTAACCGCCCTCGCACCTTGATGGCTCTGCAGCAACAGTACCATTCAAGAAAAGGTATGGTGCCAAGCCTAAGCCGTTAAGTCAAGGGCTACAATTCAGTCCCACCAGGCTACAAAAAGCTTTCTGGGGCGACTTTGAGCCCAAAATCTAGGGAAAAACCGTGTCTATGGTTGACTCGGCACGAAATAAACTGAATCATTGTAGGATTCACGTTCACTCCCGTCCTCACAACACCTCCGTCGATCCCTCGCCCGAGTGTCCAAGAAGCTTAGCCAACCCGCTAATACTGCTTGTAATCACCCTCGCCCAGCAAGGATCGTAGAGTCGCTTCGTCGGACCGAATTTGAGGAATGTGCCAAGGAAAGCACATCGGTCATTCCGGCGACAGCAGCCTACAGGATGGGAATACTACTTCACGAAAGGGTTTTGCAATCGATCGGACTCAACCTCAGACAAGAATCAATAGTCAAATTCGAGTTTCTCCTGTTCGGGTCATCGACCCTGAAGGCAAGCAACTAGGAGTTATCCCCACGGAAGAAGCAATCGCTCGCGCCCGCGATTTCGGGCTCGACCTAGTTGAAGTTGCTCCCACCGAAAAGCCTCCCGTCTGCCGAATCATGGACTTCGGTAAGTACAAGTACGAGAAAAATAAAAAGCGTGCTGGGGCAACTCACACCCACCAAACGAAAACGAAAGAAATTCGTCTGCGCCCAAAAACTGGTGAGCACGATATCGATTTCAAAGTCCGACAAGCTCGGGGCTTTTTGCAACACAAAGACAAAGTGCTTGTGTCTGTCATTTTCAAAGGACGCGAAATGGCCCACGTCGAAGAAGGTCGACGCATCATGGAATCGGTGATCGCCGCACTGTCCGATATCGGCAAGATCGAAGCACCCTCGCAGCAACAGGGTAAAAAAATGAGCTGCACCATCGCACCGAAATAGTGCGAGATATTTTAGCGAATCAGAATTCGCATTTGGTATCACCGAATACTACAACTCAGCCCATAACACATAGCCGCTTGAACCCTCGATCGATCCGAACGAGGATTCAAGCGGTTTTTTTTCGCATGTCACTGACGCTTCTGCAGTGACGCTTCTGCAGTGACGCTTCTGACCTTACTAGCTCAAACAGCTTCCGGTATCGCCTTCTGTTTTCACTCCAGCAACACTACCAACTTCGAAATGGTTTCGTCGTATGTTGACTTAGCTCCGCGATCATATCTTTCGTCGCTCGCTCCACAGCCGCTTCCCAAGTAGCACAGTCTTTATACTTCGAGAGCGAATGGGCGAAGATAATTCCCCGCGAACTGTTGACCAGCGCTCCTAATCCATCCTTACGAAAACCTAACGCGACATCTTTCGCAGTGCCACCTTGAGCGCCATAGCCGGGAATCAAAATCCAACTGCTCGACATGATCCCACGCAACTCTTGCAATTGTTCAGGGTAAGTCGCTCCCACCACTGCCCCAACCTGTCCAAAGCCGCACGCAGCCTCATGACCATGATTCAGCGATTCGACGAGTGCCGCCATCTGCTGATAAACGGTTCCACGGTTGGGACCTGCACCCAGCAATTGATCTTGCAGAAAACCACTACCAGGGTTCGATGTTTTGACCAAAACGAAAATGCCCGCTTCACGCTGAGCGCAGGTTTTTACAAAAGGCTCTAATGAATCGCTTCCTAGATATGGGGACACCGTCAAGGCATCCGAGCCCCAAGCGCTCAGCGAGCCACGCCCCAGATACGCATCCGCATACGCTTCGGCAGTCGAGCCGATATCGTTGCGTTTACCATCCATAATTACAATCAAGCCTTTTCCGACCGCGTGCTGCACAACATCAGCCAACGCAGTCATGCCAGCCGCTCCAAGCTGTTCGAAAAAAGCAGCCTGCGGCTTTACCACCGGAACCAACGGAGCCACGATATCAACGATCGCTTTGCCGAACGCGGCATAAGCGGATGCCTGAGCCGCACGATCGCGCGAGTCGATACCACTGGTAAAGGAAGCTGGAAGGCTTTCCAGTCGCGGATCGATACCTACACATACGCCATTACCTTTTGCCACAACGCCTTCAGCAACTCTCTGCGCAAACGACATTCCCAAACCTTTCCCTTGATGATAGTTCTTCTCTCGTCACCCACAACAGACTCTGCACCGATCATTCGGGTAGAACGCGAATCGTACCAGGCACGATCGGCTTACCGATTTCAGCACTCGCCACCGCTGCAAAACATAAAGCCAAACTCTGCAGATTATCTTCGGCATCGATCAGCGGAACTCGATTCTCTTCGATACTACAAAGCAACTCACCCATGGTTCCGCGAAAACCATCCGGAAACCATTTTCCTTCAAGCCGCGGTTGCCACTCCCCTAACGAGTTGCGAACTGTAAGAGTCTGATCCTGATATCCTGCCCCTACACTGTAAATACTTCCTTCCGTCCCCGATACAAACGTTCGCTCCTGCTCTCCTTGCGTCAGCGCCGCATCGAAAGCCAACGTCGCCTGAGCTTGATCCCATTCAATTAAGACCTGACCAAGCAAATGCGGCATGATCTGCTGATGAGTGGCTTTGAGTGTCGAAGCAAAAACTCGCGTTGCCTTCGCATCTGGAAGTAGACAGCGAAGCATATCGAACCAATGAATGGCATAATCATAAAGGATCAAATGCTTGACCCTTTCAAATTCAGTCCCTCGCACCCAAGAATGGTCCCAGTGCACCGACAAGTGCGCGGCAAACGTCTTGCCAATCAAGCCCGCTGCGACCGCCTCCCTCGCGTAGCTGAAGTGCGGCGCCCAACGTCCATTTTGATTGACCGCTAGCCGTCTACCACATTTCCGAGCAAGGGCAATCAACTCCTCTCCAACATCCAAGTCGAGTACAAAAGGCTTTTGACTCAAGATATGCTTGCCCGCTCGAAGACTATCGCGAATCAGTTGCGGGCGAATGGGTGGATGTGTCGCGATATCGACCACTTCGATTTCTGGCATCGCCAACAGGTCCCGATGGTCGGCAAATAGCCGAGCCTCTGGATAGAAATCTCGAGCCGCTGTCTCTACGCGAGCCTTCACTGGATCACATAACGCTACCACGTTGAAACCTGCATCGCGATACGCTTGCAAGTGATACTTGATAATCCCACCACAACCGATAATGCCGATCGGCGGCGAGTACTGCTTAGGTATCTTCGGCTGATAATCAACCTTGGGAAAAAACCCACCAAAGTTTGATGAAACCGAACTCGACTTGCTCATGGAATCTCCTCAGACATTACGACCAAATCGAAATCAATCAGTTCTCAGTCTTCTAATCTCCGTGAGGCCTTCATAACCTTTTTCAGGAATCCTGACCGGCCTCCCGTTCCTATCGACCTACGCTTTACCACCATCATCCTATCACTCGAGCCGCATTGTTCGCAGTGGATCATCGATCGAGATCAACGACTTAAAATCAATTTGCGAATCACCAGAAATTAAGACGTAGCAGTATACCATCGTCGTACAAGATCGGCCCCCACTCCTCGGTAGCGAAACCAGATTACCTCCAGCGAGATCGCTCTAAGGCCTAAATGATATCTCCCCTGAATCCATTCTCAGCGTTCAAATCGCATTGCCGGGTAAAAGCTTTCACTCTTACCCGCTCCTCCATCCATCTGCTCTTGGTAAACGATAGCGGCCAAGGTCGGCTCAGCCGGTCTCTATTACGCCGCACCCTGTCATCAGATGATTGACTCCTATCAACTGCAGCTTTCCCTTCTCCCTAACGATTTTCTGCAAGTGCCTTTGGAGATGTGGTGATTTCAACGGCAGTTGTCGGCGAGAGTCCTTTTCTCGCAAAAGATTTTCTAATACTAGCACCGCAAATTTGTGCTCAAGCGAGCATTTCCCGAATCACTGCCAAGGAACTTGTCAAAGAGTTTCAAAATCAACATAAAATTTGCACCAGCACCGCCAGACTTACCGAAAACTTCCTGCTATACTTCGCGTCAGCAAGTGTCTGGAGCATGGTTGTAGGGAAAAAGCGGCCAGAGACCTGATTTGAACGTTGCCTCATCGCTGAAAAGCCCCGTAGCGGTTTCTGGATCTCCCAGAGTTCTTACGTATTGGGCATGAGTGGTTTGGCGACCGATTTAAAGGCACCCTTCAACCCAATCTCTGAGAATACGAGTAGCGGCGCTGCGCGCTGTGGCCCAGACATCTCGAGGTGTCAGTTGAAGTGATTCAACAGGACAACCATTCATGGCCATCTCGATTCTTGTCGCGGATGATGACGAAATTATTCGTGTTGGTTTTCAGCATCTGCTGGCAGGCACTGAAATCAATATCGAGGGAACTGCAACTTCAGGCGAAGAGCTGATCGAAAAATGTAATGTGCGCAAGTTCGACGTAGTCATGGTCGATGTGCGGCTCGGATCTCTCGATGGCTTCACTGCAGTTCAGAGACTACAAACGGATGGTCATCACTTTCCGGTCATCTTTTTTTCCGCGCTCGATAATCCGAACTACTTAGCTAGATCTCTAGCACTCGGCGCGGTTGGATTTATGCTCAAAAGCGAAACACGAGATCGCTGGATCGAAGCCATTGGTAAAGCAGCTAGCGGCAATTCCACTTGGAATCGCGAAGAACTTCGCAAGATGACCGGGGCGGTATCGGTAGCGAGGCAGGCCCCAAGCCTGGACATACCGCTGACTCAACGCGAGACCGATGTGGTCCGTTTACTGGCTGCCGGAATGACAAATCGCGAAATCTCGGATGCCTTGAAAATCAGTTACGAAACCGTTAAAGAGCATGTGCAGAATATACTTCGTAAGGTAGGCGTAATCGATCGAACACAGGCCGCCGTTTGGGCTGTTCGAAAACGAATTGTCTGATTAGAAAATTCGCCGTTGGGCAATTTATCAACATCTTGCTCTGGCCGTTTTAGGACGCAGATTGAAGGTAGTAAACAGCCAACCTAGCTGATCGATCGGTCCGGCATCGCTTGGATGTTTTAAAAGCCGTGCCATTTGTTTCTAGCAATTTGTTTCCAGCAAGTTTCGCTCTACATTGTTGCTTGCTCAGCCCCCTTCATTCCCTTGCAGCAGTCGAAAGTCGCCAACAGATTTTCGGGACCCTGAAGAGGCGGGGAGTCGTGCTATATTTTTTGGATTGCAGGAAGCGGGAAACCCACTTTTGCAAGGTATCTGGAAATTCGATTGAATTATTTGGGTTGAACTTGCTAGATTCCTGCAGCTTAAATCGCTAGCCCATTTTTGGGTGCCCCAGGAGGCCTGGACTGGTCCGTGACGCGGGAGTTGATTTTGTGGTAAACTACGCTGGGATAAGTGCCTGCGGCCAATCTGGAACGCCTCATAGGAACAGGGGCGCTGAGGTCGCGTCGTTAGGTAGGGCCATGATAGATTCGGATCGATGAATCGGTCATGGATACGAAAAGTTCACTTGGATAAAGAAAGTCGGTTTGGATGAAGTCAACGGATATTGCCATTCGGGAGATTAAGACGGCCCGAGTCAAGTACAACTATCGAACCCCAATCAAGTTCGGTGGTCGTGAGGTCAAAGATGTCGTAGTGTTGCAAACCAAGGTGGTTGTAGAATCGCGTGGAACCGGCAAATTGACGACCGGCTACGGTGAAATGACTTTGGGAAATGTATGGGCTTGGCCGAGCCGAAAGCTCAATGCTTCACTGACTCTTCTTCCCTTGATCAATCTGTTTGAACGCATCTGCGCCTCAGCATCCGAGTACCGCGAATTCGCTCATTCGTTGCGATTAACGACCGATCTTGCAACAACCCATCACGCGATGGCTGAAGAAGTAGCGCGATTGGTCAAGCTGCCTGAACCAATTCCTAAGCTAGCCGTCTTGTTGGTTGCCAGCCCACTGGAAGCAGCTATCCATGATGCCTTCGGACGTAGCTTGAACATGAGTTCGTTTGATTGTCTTGGTGAAGAATTTTGTAGCGAAGATCTTTCTGCATTTTTGGGTCCTGAATTCGCAGGACTCTACCTGGATCGGTTTACTTCGCGAGCCCCCAAAACAACGATGCCTCTGTATCATCTGGTGGGAGCACTCGATCCACTAAGCAAAGACGATCTGAGAAGGCGTGTTGGAGATGGATTGCCTGAAACCCTTGAGGAATGGATTTCGACAGAAAGTTTATCGCACCTAAAAATCAAACTCGATGGAGACGACCTAGACTGGGATGTAGGCCGAGTTACAGAAGTCGATCGAATTGCCAACCGTGTTGCTCCCGATCGGCATTGGAGGTACTCGGTCGATTTCAACGAACGCTGTCCTAACGAAGATTATGTGATCGAGTTCCTAGAACGAATCGATCGACTGTCGAAAACCTCGGGACCACGAATTCAGTACATCGAGCAACCAACATCACGTGACCTGGAACCGATTGCCGATCAAACGATGCATCGTGTGTCGCGAACTAAACCAGTCGTTCTGGATGAAGGACTGCTGGACCTCGATACGCTGCAGCGAGCAAGGCAGATGGGTTACAACGGGGTGGCGCTGAAAGCTTGCAAGGGACAAACCGAATCGCTGCTGATGGCAGCAGCCGCGCAGCACTACGGCTTGTTCCTTTGCGTTCAAGACCTAACATGCATCGGAGCGTCATTCCTGCACTCCGCTTCATTGGCCGCTCGAATTCCAACAGTGGCAGCGATTGAAGGCAACGGCCGTCAGTACTGTCCCGAGGGGAATCAATCTTGGTTGCCCGACTACGGCCCGATGTTTAAGATCCGAAGCGGAACGGTTCCTACCGAACTGCTAAATGGCATTGGGCTTGGCTACGATTGGCCAGCGGCCTCATTGACGGGCCTTGAGTCGGCATAACAGCGTTGGCCGCCGTTGACTGGAATGATTTGACCATTGAGAAAATCAGCTTCGGGAGAAACGACGAAGCCGACCGTTGCCGCAATATCTTCAGGAGTTCCCCAGCGAGCGGATAGCGATTCGCGAATCGCCCGCTGGTTCCAATACTCGGAAGTATCGTTGCCCCATTTGGTTCGAATCCATCCAGGAGCCACACAATTCACGCGCACGACAGGTGACAGCGATTGCGCGAGCGATTGAGAAAATGCCATCACAGCTGCCTTGGTAGGCCCAAACAGCATGCCGGCATCCCCTTCGATGCCATCGTAAGCTTGATCCCAACCTACATTGACAATCGCCGGCCGCGAACTGCGAGACGCTTGCATTTGCATAGCGCGACCTGCCAATCGCCCAAGCAGAATCGTTGCCTTAACATCCACACTCCATAGTCGCTGCAATTTATTTTCAAACGATTCCTTAGCAGCCTCTCCGGTCAGAATATCCGCGCCTGCATTGTTCACCCAGATATCGATTCCACTACGCCACCTCAGCGCCGCGTCGACCAATCGCTTGCAACTCTCCGATTCGGTTAGATCCGCAGTGATGGCTAAGGTATCCACACGCTGTGTTTTCAAAAGCCTAGTCGTCTGCTGTAGGCCCTCGATATTGCGAAAACCATGAACGATGACAGCCGCTCCACGACGTGCTAGTTCCAACGCAATAGCACGACCGATCCCGCCGGAACTTCCAGTTACAACAGCAACCTTATCAGACAAATTGCGAGTCATCGTAGCCTAAGCATCCGCATACAGGAATCGAAAAGATGAACCTCGTCAAAATCGTACGCAGTTTCAATAGCATCGCCAGCTACCGGGAAGACCAGCGACGCTCATTTCGCTAAGAAACCACGAAGCTCTAAGAATAATCTACCGAAAGCGCATGAGAAATCCCGCAGCGGTTTAGACTGCGGGATTTAAGTATTTCGAGAGCAATCGATTGTCTCCACCGAGCCAAAGCCCGAGCGGACCGAATGCACGCTTACTAGTATGGGCTAGATGGACCCGTGTCAGGATTGCCACACATATGGAAGTGATTATGGTCGATGTAGATCACTTCGACAGCTTCCTGGTCGTTCAAAGTGTAAGGCACAGGCCAACCGTTGATGATTCGCTCGCTGAAATAAACCGTGCACTTGTAGTGTGCGTGGTGTAGTTGCGAAAAACCAATCGTAGGAATGAAACGCGGAGGATCGACATAATCCGCGATTTTTTCCTTCACGATACGAACGTTGTTCCTCTGCTTCTCATGCATCAAAGGAATGCCACCACGCACTGGGCGTGCTCGTTCCAAAGCCTGCATCACTTCGTCATCGCTTGGAGGATCCAAAGCAACCGCAGGACCTCCAGCAGTCAACGGTCCCATGATTGGTACACGCTCATAGCGCTCATGGTTCCAAAACTCTAACTCTTCTTGGTCCTGATAGTACGGGCTGACCGGAATGGGGATACTGAAAATCCCCAGCGTCAAACCACTCATACCAATACAGCCCGTGCTGGCTACGCAACCAGCTGCTACCAACCATCCTGCCATGTTCGTGACAAGCTTACTCGACATCGATGTATCCCTCAGCATCGAACGTTGGGCGCCTCCACGGGCAGCCGCTTCAAGCCGGTCCTAAAGCTGGACCAGTCATAACTCTTGTATCGTTGTGAACCTAGGATGAACTTGTGGGTTTTTCCGTTGATTTCACGAATTCCATCTTTATCGATCTTATCGATTGCTAGCACACACAACAAAAAAAGCCTTCGTAAGTCCCAGAAGGTCTCACGAAGGCTTTGCCACTTGCACTAGAAGTCGTTGTCTTAAGCCGCTGTCAGCGACCTATTACTTGCTCTGGAAGTCGAGGTACCACAATCCATCATCCCATTCCAAGGTGACTTTACGCCATCCCAGTGGAACCTGAGGATAAGGGTAGAATGGTCCAATATAAGGCCATGCCGATGGGCTGTACTGCTTAGGATAAGTCACTGCAGCATAGTTCGGATAAGCTGCGTAGCTTGGCCAAGCGTACGATGGCATGTAAGGTTGATCGTAACGAGGGACGCCAGCACCATAAGGAACTGGAGCGCCCGACTGCATCGGAACCGGTGCACCACCAACCTGAGCGGCAGTCAACATCGAAGGGGCATAAGCCTGAGGTACTGCCTGTCCACCCATGACTGGGATGGAACTTGGAGCAACTGGTGTTAGCTCGGTATTGGCCGCTGCCACGACAGCAGTTTCATTCACCGAAACTTCATCCAAGATGTTCTTTACACCCTTGGTGTTCTTTACGATCCCCAGCACCAGATCTCGCTGTGCTTGGTTCGCAACCCGACCACCAACCCATGTCTCACCGTTAACAGTTCGAACATCCAACTGGAAGCCACGAAGGTTTCCAGCTTTCTTCTCGATCTGCAATTGCTCGATGATAGCATCTGTCACTTGCTCGTCCGACAGAGCAGGTGCAGCAGTATCAACAGCCGCCGCTGGCTTGACCGCGGAATCCGTTCCGGGTCTAGCTGCTTTGAGTGCTTCTTTGAGCGAGAAGCCAGGAGCTTTCGCTTCTTCGCCGCTTACTTTTAATTCGTTAACTACGTTGGTGACGCCAGTAGCCTGTTTCGCAGCAGCTTCAACGTCTGCAAGTTGCTGTGTGGTGCTCACAGAGCCGCGGAGGTAGACAACGCTTTGTTTGACTTCCAAGTCAATGTCAAAGCCTTTCAGTCGCCCTTCGGCCTTCTGCTGCTCCAATCGCGTCATGATGGCCTGAGCGATGTCACGATCTCCACCCAACACCAACCCCGGTGTCGCCATGGTCATCGATGCTATCACCATGCCAAACAAAAATCGTCGCATGGGAACCCTCCTACGATAAAACTCCAGTGGTCCAAGTGGCTTCCTGCCGATCGCTGACCACGGTGGCTAAACGGCCCCAGTCGCGCGGTCGTAACCGAAACACTCCATTTGGAAAAATCTAACCGCAACACGGTGCCGAGAGTGCCTCGACAGGTTTGGCATATTGTCCGGCGGCTTTAGGTGATCACTGACTGACGTAAGGATCGGCTCGTCTCAGCTACCCGACTCGACAACCGTAGGTGACTCCATCCTTAGATGCTCACCCCACAGCGCTCCTCGGATACCACGAGTTTTTAGTTTCGCGGTATCGTGACGAGACAAGATCTACCAGTTGCGAGATAACCCCCCTCGCGCAGCTAGACTGCTTGCCGTGTATATCCAAAACTACTTTTCGGCTAAAGATCGCGCCGGCTGGTAGGTTTTTTTCGAATTTGACGGTGTTCCTGCAGATAAGAATTGCAGGAATCGTAGGGAATGTGAATCTGTATCGTCTGGAGCAACTTTGCGATTGCTAGTATTTCGACGAAAACACCTTTAGTCATGATGAGAACCCAAATGCTCCCCACCGAGCAAGTTATCAGAGTGCAAACCGAGTTGGCTCGGTACGTGACACGCCCTGCCAAGAGTCACTTAGAACGCAACATCATCAAATTTGCGCAAGATAGGCAAACTACAACAACAGCTTCTCAGCAGCCTCTCACTGAATGAAAAGGGATGTTTGCACTAACCTTTTCGTTTGGGTTTACCACGGCCTGGCACTTCTCTCTGCGCATCAAAGAAATTAGCGAGCCAACCAAGGAAGGCGAGTCCTCCGACCAAAGTAACCAAGATCGGCCAAACAACCAAAGCCAATCGGGGGCGAACCACAAAAACCAATCCCCCCATCATCAATAATAAGACTCCTGCCATCCCTAATCGCCACTGCATCAACTTTTGCAATTGTGGCCAGGCCAAGCGAATGCCTGCAAAGAATACAGATAGCTTAAGAAAAATACCCCCGACAACAGCTGACGAATCCCGATCCAGACCGGGCAAAAACCAGCACGCTAAGCCGGCAATTGCAAGCAATCCCGCAACCACCGCGATCCAGCGTCCCCAGTCGATCAACGGTTGCTCATCGAGTGGTGGCTCAGAGATATCCACACGCGGGGATTTTGAACCACTTGGATTCTTCTTGGCATCCTCCGCTTCTTTTAGTCCTTCCAGCAGAGCTCTTAATCCTCTTCGCCAGAGTGGTTCTATCACAGCCGCTCTAAGCCTCTTAACCAAAGATTGACGATCTCAGCTAATGGTGCAGCAAGAGTGCCACCTGCCGTCACCTCACCCTGTAGTGTACCCGCAGGATAACCGCTGTCGGTTAGTTTTTCCGCTACCGCTCCATCGGTCTCTTCATTCACGATCAAGATACGCACACTCTCTAAGGGCTGTGCCGATTCGATTTGTAGCCGCTGCGGGAAGTTTCCCCCAAGTAGCACCAACGCATTGAAATTTTTCCGCTGACTAAACGCCACTAACGCTGCAAGAGGAGAGGCTGAGCGAATCCCAGCTACAGCAACCCGTCCTTTATCAACCGTGTAGTTCGTCTTTACTTTAGTGAAAAGCCTACCGACCAATTCTGCTTCCTCAATAGTCCACGCCTTCTCATCAGCCGAAGTGAGCACAACTAAGATCCACCGATTCTTTCTACATAAGGGTTCCCATTGGTCTAGCACTGCTCGCTGATCGATTTTCCCAGCTTCTGGTAAAAGGAACAAAACGCCGTGCGGAACTGCGGGCGTGTAACTTGGTGGAACAAAGGCGAAGCACTTATTGGCTGCGTCTCCCAACGGCAAGTCAACGATTCCCGTACCTGCCGCTCCATCCTTTGCAATAAATTCCTGCTTAGCATCATCCTTCAGTTTGACCATTGGATCGGTAGGCCAAACATCCAAGCTGAGTTCAATAACTCGGCTATCGCTTGCCGCGGTATCTTTCTTTTGCACACGTAAAGCGAACTTCTGATCGGTTGGATTGGTTAAGATAAGTTCGCGAAGCTTATCGATACTGTCGATTGGGTTTCCACCGGTATCAACCAATGTATCGCCTTCCTCTAATCCAGCCTTCGCTGCTGGGGACTCCGGAACAATCTCCTTAACTGTCACGTTACCTTTACCATCCCAAGCGGGAACGATTCCGAGGAACGGCCAGCGATAAGGTGGAATCTCCGCGGCTAACTCGCACTGCAATTCAAGCGTTTCATCACCTCGCTGAAGTTTCAATTTAACCGAGTCACCCGCATTCAGCTTACCTAATTGCGATTTGAAATTAGCAACGATTTCAATCGGCTGTTCATTCACTTCCAGAATTCGATCACCTCGCTTGAGGCCTATCTTGGCAGCTGGCGAATTAGCTGCTGCACCAGCGACGACGACGGGCCCAGAGTAATCGTCTCGCAAAGTCAACGTCACCCCCACTCGTCCTGGCAATATGTCTTCACCTTGCTTCCATTTCTCGAAACTTCTCAAGATCTGCCCCAGCGGAACGGCAAAACCAATCCCCGAGTCATACCACTGCGAGCCATCGCTGTCAGTTCCATCACCTGGATTGAGCGGAACGAGAATTCCTAAGCAACGTCCTCTCAAGTCAATCAGTGGACCACCGTAATTATTTGGTGATATGCGAGCATCCGTTTGTACGGCTTTGCCCCATACTCTTCCCAAGGCGCTTACGATTCCAACCGAGGCACTCGGCCTAGCTGGGTCAAATACTTTTCCCAAAGCAATCGCCGTCTCTCCCACGCGAATGTCGCTCTCTGTAACGCTGACGATCGCTTTATACTGCGTATTAGGATCCGTCTTTAACAAAACCAATTCACGATTACGATCTCGCGCAACCAATTTTGCTGCATGTCGTTCTCCATCGGGCGTCCTTACAACGATCGCTGCCGGAAGCTGCTGGAAACTAAATGAACTAGCGACGATCCAACCTTCGGGATCAATCACAGTACCGGTGGTTGGACCACTTACGGCCGCTCGCTCTCCAACTTGATCCAGCCCACCCACCGTTTCGATTTGCACTACGGATGCAGCCACACGAGCTGTCGCTGCGTCGATCGCCGACTGTGGAATCTCGCCACTCTCTTGCCCCTGCAAGGTGTTGGCCATCACAGCAGAGAGACAAACTAGAATCAACTGAAACAAGCTGCGATTCACTGACATAGGCATCCAAGAATTTAGAATTGTCGTTAATCGATTCCCGAACCGAAATGTATTGCGATGAACTATCACAGATTATTTCTGCTCCAACTTCAACAGTTTCAGTTCGGTTCCTCGCTGAATCATGATCGATAGCGGATCGGTTCGTTTGAGCTTACCGAGCAAATTTCTCAATTTGGTCTGCGAATCGATCCGTTGATTTTGGACCATGATAATAAGATCATCAGGCTGAAGCCCAGCGCGTTCGGCGACACTGGCTGGAGTGATACGATCTACATAGGCGGGCGTCTTCACGAGCACGTCAGGAACAAGGATAATCCCTAACGCGATAAGCTCATGAGGATCAGCGACGATCTCCTCCGTCGCATCCACTTTTGCCACGCTCTTCCCAGATACCAACGCGGCCACCGAGTCTTTAAGTTGCGATACGGGAATTGCGTAATTCAACCATGTATTGGTTTGTTGATCTCGCAGTTCTTTACCAACCAGTCCAACGAGATTACCATTCCAGTCTGTCAACGCTCCACCAGCAGCACCAGGATTATTTGTCATCGCATCGACGACATAGATAGGCCCTTGATAAACGACTCCCGAACGCCCTCGACGTTCCTTCAAATCGGATTTCGCCAGAACACTTCCCTTCTGAACGCTAGGGGCTTCATTACCAGTAGCAATCCCAAAAAGGTTCGTCACCGCCAAGACACGACTTCCCAACTCCGCTTCGGCCGCTTCCTTCAACGAGAAAAAAGGCATATCGGTCAAATCAGCTTTTAGAACTGCAATTTCAAGCGCCGGGTCAACTCCGACAAGTGTTGCATCAACGCGTTGCCCTTGCGTTGTAACGACCACCACAGAGTCTGCATCAAGCACGGTACTCCAAGCCGTCAGCACATGCCCTTCCGGCGAAACCATTACACCCGTCTGATACGACTCAAGTCCCGCGATGCCACCAGCACCATAAATCTTTACAACCTTTTCCTGAACCGAACGGATCACAGAAAACCAAGATGGCTTAGAGGCCGTTGCATCATCAGCACGAACTGACAAAGGACACATTCCCAAAAGCCACAAAAAGCTGAACGCTACCAGCCTCATCAAAAGCCTAGTCATTCTTTTTCTATATGTTTCCAATATCATGATCCCTCCTCCGATTCGGGTTTCGTTGTTACAGGAGGAGTCATCTCTAATTTATTGACTTTAAAAGTCGCTTTCTCATCCATTCCATATTGAAGAACAATCCGCCCCGGCACCTGTCGACCCTCGATCATCTGATACTGATCTAAATACAATTCCACGGGATCATCGTCTTCGTCCCCATACAGTTCGCATGCAGACAAAAGCCCCGTCTCGGGATCATGAAACATTCTCATACGAGTATCGCTGATGGTCACTTCCAAAACATCGCGCAGTGGCCAATTACCCAGTAACGGCATCGTTCCCAAATAGAGGGCATTATCGAGTATTTTTCCTTGACCATTTCCGGTGCTCAGCAACAACTGCCTCCACAATCCAAGCACCATCGGTAATCCTTCGATACCCTGCTTGCTAATCGCCTTGGAAAGTCCTTGCTTTGGATCAACGCCTTGCCTTAATCCCCCTCGAACTAACGCGAAACTATCGTTGCTCAACTCGATTTCAGCGGTACCATCATCGCCACCAAGGCTACCAGACAATTTCCAAGTGGCTCCTTCAGGTAAATCGCCGAGTTGCTTTCGGTAAGTTCCCAGCACTCGATCCTTCTCCAATCGATTGAAATGAAAATTTGCAAAACCATCTCGCTGCTCGAACCACGACTTCCACAATGAATCTGTCGCTTCTTTAACTTTCAAGGCTTCTGAATCTTTAGGTTCATCTTCACCCTTTTCTTCCGATTCTCCTTTTTCAGCCTTTCTCGGTGGTGGCGGAGGTCCCATGCCGAGGCCACCCTTGGCAAGCTGAACGAGTTCTTCGTTGGAATGAACGGCGGCGAGTCGTACTAACGTTTCTATTTCTTCGTCTTCCTTGCGAAAACGCATTTTAACTCGCCAATCATTCGGAAGAGTACCAAGGACATTTTTCAGTTCATTGGTGGTGCGGATAGCTCGACCAGCCAGTTCCAAGATTTCATCGCCGTAACGAAGCCCTCTGCGATAAGCATCGCTGCTATTGAGAATATTCGAAACTCGTACGCGTCCCGAATCATCGGTTGATACGGTTGCCCCCAGAGTGGCATGGTCGACATAGCGACCGCTCTTGAGCGTTCCTATGAAATTCTTGACTTGATTAATTGATATCGCATAACCAACCCCAACGTTGACTCGCCCACGTTTTTCGAACGACGCTCTCCCATTAATCCCAATCAACTCTCCTTGTCGATTGAATAACGGCCCTCCCGAATTACCGGGGTTAATTGCGGCATCGGTTTGTATGCAATCGGCGTACTCAAGAATAGTACCTGCCGGATATTGATAACGTTCAATACCGCTGATAAGACCGTAGGAAACGCTCGGTTGCAAATTCGTTGCCAGAAGAAATGGATTGCCAATCGCAAAGCACCAATCTCCTACGCGGAGTTTGCGGCTATCGCCCAATTTGGCAACTGGAAAATCGTTGCGTGGCAACAGTTTGATCATCGCAAGATCACCTGTCGGATCGACTCCCACGAGCACAGCCGGATACAACTTTCCATCGGACATCCCGCCACGCATTTTGTTCCCGAACGGACTGGTCACGTGAAAGTTTGTTAGCGCATATCCATCGGGAGAAATCACTACGCCACTACCACCACCTTCACCACCATCTCCCAGCACAGCGACTGTTGGCATGATGGCTCGCTCAATCGCCTCAATGCGGCTTCTTTCGATGGCTGCAACAGCCTCATCGATAACGATCTCTTGAGTGGCTTCCACTTGAGATACCGCTGCCGAGACATTCGCGACACTTGGCTGCTCGTCTGCTTGCTGCGCCTGGGCCATTGCCGAAGAAATAACCGATAGCATCAGAGCAATCACAAAACCTGATCGCTGCTTCACGAATTCACCTACTTTCGGTTGCTTCATTTGACGAACCTCGGCTGTAACCACCAAATAGCATCTTCTGCTTGACGTTTGTCGTCGGGTTGTGTGATTAAGGTAATGCGTCGATTTCCACTGACTGGGATATCCACCGGCATTCGCTCCACTTCTGGCCGGAAGCTCTGCTGAAAGATCACTTCATCTTCCTGCTTCACGATAATCGTAGTCCATCCGCGAACCTGAGCACCCGGTGCCCCAGCGATTGCTGCTTGAAAACGGCTCATTCCCTCAGGAACTCGAAACACAACCTCACCGGAACCGAGAAACAGATAATCGCTTGCTGCCGTCGCTTCTGCGGCTCCTGCCGTCCCATACCGCTCGGCATGGGGAGAAAAAATCTTTTGCGCGATCTCTTTGTCGCCAGGATATTCCTTGTCACCAATCCACTTGCTCTCCAGCGGACGGAGTTCTGCACAGAGCTTCAAGTTGCCTGCAGAATAATCAAGTTCAGACAGTTCGCTCCAAGGAATCGAGATATCGATGGCGCCCGAGGTCGTAATCGACAGCGTATCTTTTCCATCGATCGACTGTTTGCGAAGCTTAGCGGCGCTAAGCAAATGACCTGTTGAGGTTTTAACAATAACCTTGGCGGGTGCGTAAGATTTCTTTCCCAAAGCAAAAAAGGTAACGCCTAAGAGCTTTGTCTTCGGAGCTTTAATCGACTCTCCGTCAAAATCGAAGCGAATCTCTTTTTCATCAATACCCACGACGACACCTTCGACCGAATCTAATACATCGCCAGATCTCAGCACCACCAAACGATCTGTCTTGGAGGTCGCAGCAATCAGTTCATTCCATTGATTTTGATTATTGGCCGACGTATCTCTAAAGCGAATCCACTCTACCTCCGCTTCGGGAATCGACATCTTACCTTCGTCGCGTTGCTCGCTATTTTGTATGAGCAAGATTTGCTTACCTTCCTTGCGCACATCGCTAGCCCGTAATTCAGAGCCGTCCCGCAACCTCACCACGATGGATGCCAAACTGTCGATCACTGCAGAACCAGAAGTAGAACGCTTTAACTGTTTAATCTGCTCTGCCTTGAAGCTTTCATTTTTCCCAGCATTGGCAATGCTTACGGAAGCCTCCTCCAATTCGAGCACATCGCACTCTAGCGTTTTCCCATCAAGAGTGGTCAGCGTGAAGTCACCAGCTCGGACCACAACATTCGCTGCTTGCACGAGCATGACGAACGAAAAAGTCGCAGCGATTATCCTAAAACTGCTATTCACAATCATCCTTTCCAACCATGGACTTCAGGGTTCGATCGATAACATCCAGATTTTAATACGTGGCGATTTTAATAAATGGCGAATTTAATAAATGGCGAATTTAATAAATGGCGATTTTTATAAGCGTGAAGCTATCTGAAAATTTAGCCGTCCCCTCTCCAGTACTCTGGAGAGGGTTAGGGTGAGGTCTTCTCCCACGGTGAAGTCTTCCGTCCCCTATCCAGTACTCTGGAGAGGGTTAGTTCTTCTGTCCCCTCTCCAGTACTCTGGAGAGGGTTAGGGTGAGGTCTTCTCCCACGGTGAAGTCTTCCGTCCCCTATCCAGTACTCTGGAGAGGGTTAGGGTGAGGTCTTCTCCCACGGTGAGGTCTTCCGTCCCCCATCCAGTACTCTGGAGAAGGATCAGCTGATGTCTTCTCTTTGTTTTCAGGACTCAGCACAAAGCTAAGATCAGCTCCTCCACAGGAAGCTGATTTCTTCCCGCCTTGGTACCTACCCTATGATAGCCGATAAACGAGAGCTTCGTGAAAGATATCAGCGCTGGAAACTAGAAATCTATCGTACAGCAGGCGATCATTTCCTCTTAAGCAAGAACGGTGCCGCTTGTCGCCTCCGCCGGCGTTGTCCGGTACTATATGGCTGGGATTGAATCGACGGATAAATGGTGACCGGATGTTGGACTACCACGTTTTTCCTATCCCAAGATCCAGAGATTCTCGACAGCGACGGATAATACTGGAAAAAAATGGGTAGCTTTGTGGGGGAAAAGTGCCTAGCTTGCCTCAATTTTACAATTACCCCCTTAGCGACCTGCTTGCAGATCACAACAATGGAAGAAGGTGGATTTCGAAGTTGGCTTTTTGCACGATTTGCGGGATCTATTTTGGTCTTGCCGCCATTATTTATTGAGCGAACCAAGCGACCCTATTTGTGTCAGAATCAACGCTGAACAAAAACCCCCAGAAGAGACAAGATCAACACTTGAGAATTCGGTCCAGGGCAGCGCCTTGAGCTCGCGTTCATCTCCAAAATTAATTAGGACGCTTTTCGGTCGAGGAAGTTTTTAGGATGTCATTTGAGTATTCGGCGGAGAAGTTCCATCTTTCCAGTCAATTTGCACCTGCCGGTGACCAACCACGGGCGATTGAGGAATTGGTACAGGGACTGCAAGGTGATCGCAGATTTCAAGTGTTGATGGGAGTCACTGGTTCTGGAAAAACTTTCACGATGGCCAATGTCATCCAGCGACTACAACGACCGACGCTGGTACTTAGCCACAATAAAACTCTCGCCGCTCAGTTGTATTCCGAATTTCGCGACTTCTTTCCGCACAATGCAGTTCACTACTTTGTCAGCTACTACGACTACTATCAACCGGAAGCTTACATTCCGCAGCGGGACGTCTACATTGAAAAAGATGCGTCGATCAACGAGGAGATCGACCGATTGCGGCTCGCCAGCACCAGTGCCCTGGTAAGTCGACAGGATGTGATTATTGTCGCGAGCGTTTCCAGTATCTATGGCTTAGGATCACCCGAAGATTACAAGAAAATGGTTGTGCCGATTCGCATCGGAGCGACCATCGATCGAGACCAACTACTGCTGCGATTGGTCGATATCCAATATCAGCGTAACGATATCGCATTTGAACGAGGCAAGATTCGAGTGCGCGGCGATTGTGTCGAGATTTGGCCTGCCTACGAAGAGTTTGCATATCGCATCGAACTTTGGGGAGATGAAATCGAACAAATCTCGATCATCAATCCGACCTCCGGTGAAATTGTGCGGCATATGCCTGATGCCTACATCTTCCCTGCCAAGCATTTCGTAATGCCCGAGGAACGCATCGATCGAGCTGTTAGAGAAATAAAGCAGGAACTAGAAGATCAACTCGAAAAGTTCAAAAGTGAAGGGAAACTGCTGGAAGCGCAGCGACTCAATGCGCGGACACGATTCGACTTGGAAATGATGCAACAGGTAGGGCATTGCCCAGGGATCGAAAACTATAGTCGCCCATTATCTGGAAAGCCACCTGGAGCGACACCGGATACCCTCTATGATTTTTTTCCGAAAGATTTCCTCCTGATCATCGATGAATCGCATGTTACGATTCCGCAGGTTCGCGCGATGTATGCAGGTGACCGCAGCCGTAAAGAAACGCTGGTCAATCACGGTTTTCGTTTGCCCAGCGCCTTAGATAATCGCCCCCTTAAATTTGAGGAATGGGAAGCGAAGATCGCCAAATCGATCTTTGTATCTGCAACACCGAGCGATTATGAGTTGGAAAAAACAGGCGGAGAAGTTGTTGAGCAAATTATTCGCCCCACAGGATTGCTCGATCCCGTCGTTGAAGTTGTTCCTGCGAAGGGACAAGTCCAACATTTATTGGAGGAAATCCGTGCGCGAACTGCGATGGGGGATCGCGTTCTCGTTACCGCCTTGACCAAACGTCTTGCCGAAGATCTTTCTGCGTTTTTAGTAGAGCAAGATGTACGATGCCGCTGGTTGCATAGCGAACTTGATGCGTTTGAACGCGTCGAACTATTACAAGGGCTGCGACTCGGACAGTTCGATTGCTTGGTCGGCGTTAACCTGCTTCGAGAAGGTCTTGATTTGCCTGAAGTATCATTGGTTGCAATTCTCGATGCCGACAAAGAAGGATTTCTTCGCAGTGGCACATCGCTCATTCAAACCATCGGTCGAGCCGCAAGAAATGAGCGTGCCAAGGTGATTCTCTACGCAGACTTTATTACCGACTCGATGCAGACGGCCATCGAAGAGACTCAACGTCGCCGATCTTTGCAAGAAAAATACAACGCTGATCACAACATCACACCAACCACCGTTAAGAAAGCGATCCGCGACAGCATTCAATCGGTCGCCGCTGCTAGGAAAATCGCAACCGAAGCGGTCATGCCCAAAAAGGAAACCAAATTCGTTACCGAAGCGCTCGTTAAAAGTTTGGAAGAAGACATGCTTGAAGCTGCTGAAGCTTTGAAGTTCGAAAAAGCTGCTTCACTACGAGATCAAATCCTAAAATTGCGTGACCGCATAGGTCAGCCGCTTACCGAAGAGGATGAATCTCAAAAACAAGGTCGCAACAAAAAAAGACGCGGAGCTGGCTCAAAGCCGCCCCGCGTCCCTAGACCAAAAAGTCCTTAAAGGTCACGAACAGAGCAGAGTCCTATTCTTCTTGCAGGAGCCTAGTGCTCTTGGGAAGCAGCGTCGCATCCGCAAGGTACTCTTTTCTCTCTACTCCACTCTATCGTGCAATTACACTAAGCCTTTGGAGCTTCGCCAGCAGGTGCATCTGCCTTAGGTGCTTCAGCGGCAGGTGCTTCAGCCTTTGGCTCTTCCTTCGGAGCTTCAGCAGCAGGTGCTTCAGCTGCAGGTGCTTCGGCCTTTGGCTCTTCCTTTGGAGCTTCAGCGGCTGGCGCTTCGGCTGCAGGGGCTTCAGCAGCAGGAGCAGCTGCTTCCGATGGCGCGGTAGCAGCTGGAGGAGTTACAGGCTTTGGTGGAGGAGCTGCTGGCTCACAACCGACTGCTGCAACCAAACCAGCAACACTTAGCAATCCAATCAACTTTTTCATTTACTGGGTCCTTTAGAAAACAAACTATCTAAAATCACTGCCTTCAAAATGAGGCAGTCCTATCACTCTTTTCAACCAAACATCGTGAACGCTCGCCTAACTCAATCACCATTGTGGCTTGAGGTTCTCGTTTCTCTTCGTAAATATAGAGTTTTCAAACTCGCGAGATATTCCACCAGATTCCTATTTTGGGAAAAATTTCAGGCGGACCACCGAACTGCGATGATCGGAAGGTCGACCTAGCCAAAAATTTCCCTCGTTTTGGGTTATTCGTTACAATCTGGGGAATATTGGATGTCTTTACTTTCTCTAGTTCATTAGTGACTTTCAGTTGTTCCGGCGGAGAACTAGGCCGTATCTTTCCCAAAAGTTGCGGTTCCGAATTTTCCTGAGGATACGGTTGTACCAATATCTCGGGCTTTATGAGGTCGGGCATTACCCAACTGAAGGATGTGAGTAAAAATAAATCTATGGAGATCAACCAGGATGTACCGCAGGATTCGCTGCCCGAATCCCACCAGAGCGAATCCGCACTAGCGAACTCTCGCGAGGTGACAGAACCTGTCGTTGATGAGCGAATGAGCCCGGAACGCATTGTGCAGCTTCATCACGCGAAAGTCTATGCCTACTGCTACCGACTGTGCGGCGATCGTAATCAAGCGGATGATTTATGCCAACAGACTTTCGTAACTGCTTTCCGGTCTCTCCTGCAATTGAAGGACCCCAACGCAGCTGGCGGTTGGCTAGCCACGACGGCTCGGCGATTGTTCTGGCAGCAACTAAAAGCAAACTCCAAGCAACATGCTGTTGACTTAACTTTATTTGAACAAGCTTCGCCAACCTTCACAATCGATTTCGAACGTGCTGATTGGATCGAGGTAGCTCTTCGCAAAGTTTCACCGATCGCCCGCATGATTCTTGTTATGTATTACTTTGAAGAGAAATCCTACCAGCAGATCGCCGAGGAACTTGAGATACCGCTCGGGACCGTCATGAGCCGACTTGCGCGAGGAAAATCGCTTCTTAAAACGGCGTTACTCCAGACAGCTGAACCCATTAATCATTCCACTCCGATGCTCCTGCAGGAAAGTATCCGCTGATGCCCGACTTCTCTCCAGAAGATCTACAGATTCAAAAAGCGATGCTGGATGTAACTCTACCTCTCGGCAGCAGTAGGCAATTATTGAATCAGTTAGCTGACTTGCAGCAAGAAAATACGTCGCCCGAATGTGAGATGACGAATGCAATGTTGCAGCAAGCAGCAACATCTTACGATGATAGATCTAAAAACCTGTGGCTGGACGAGGCTATCGAGCGGCCTGCCACGTTCAATCAATCTTCCGTGGCCGTCGCAAAAGCACCGACCACCATGAACCCTTCAAGCCACGCTTATCGAAACAAAAGCCGAATGCGACTCGGCCTACTAGCGTCTGCGGCTGCCTTACTGTTGGCCACAACTCTTTGGTGGTGGCAGCCAAACACATTTTCCAATCAACTTGAATGGCAAGTCGCACAACAAATCGAACAAATCGAAGCAAGTTCGGTAGCTTGGCAAACGCCTGTTGACCTTCCCTCTCACTTGCGACCGATCATGAATCAGACTGTGCCGCTAGAGCCTTTAGGATTTGCGAAAATACAAAGCAGAATTGCAGGGGAGAACGTCCGCGTTTACTCCTTTCGCAATCAAGAAGGGAAACAGATCTTAGTGTTTGATTTCCCCTCGGATCCACGACGCGAGGACTATGGATCGCAACTAGCTCCCATGAATACTAGCACCGGGGGCTGGAGCTTTGCCGTTGCCGGAACCCCTCGGAGCCTGGTCGTGTTCGCTGTGCCAGGCAACCAACAGTATCTCCTCCGCCATCTTCGCAATACGGCAGTAACCTAACGGATTACGACTCACTCTGGGATCTGCCTCAACGATCACTTCACCGCGAACTGATGGTCCACCATAACCATACAGGCTAACAAGAATTTCCACCCGACGTTTACATTGCGATCCTTCCCAGTGCGGCAGGCTCTGTTAACTTGTATCAGATGCAGAAAGTGATCTCAAAAATACAGTTTACCCCCTACAGCATGAAACCCTTACGCTGTTGCTTCGACCGCTTCGCATGCTGACAAAGACGCTTAGATATTCTTTCATCTTGTTAACGAAGCCGCGATCCTCTACCGAAGAAGAGTTCTGACAGAAGGTCATGGTGGACCCCGACTGGTATTGCCCGGCGATACCGCTCTTTAGTCGGCTTGTCGCGATTTTCTACGGATGTCAATCGCTACGGATTTCTGCATTTCTGCAGTCTCAACGGATTTCCTTCCGGAGTCACCATGATGATGAAAAAGCTTCTACAGACCTCGTTCTTATTTCTGGCGTTCGCGATGGTCAGCGAATTAGCGATGGGTCAGGAAAATGAAAATAACGAGAAGTCTCCAAACGACACCACCATTTCAGCCCAACCATCCTCAAGCAGCGTTGCTAATCAGTACAAAACGGAAAACTCTCAGCAGAAACCGATGACGTTTCGCCAGTATCGTGCTCGGGTTGAAATGCAGCAAATGCTAATGCGTGCAGAGTACAACAAGTGGATCGGTTACGAACCACTACGTCCAAATATCAGTGCAACACCAGCGTTCAATCTTCCGTCGGCTGTTTATTGGACTCCTTACAATGCGAGGGTTTACTACCCGACTGCGTCGGGCAATGTTTTCCGTTGGTAATGACCCATGAAAGTTTGATTCGAATATGTATCCACCCACACGCTTCAACCTCCTTCTTCTCCCAGAGGCAAGGAGGTTGAATCTTTTTAGTAGGGTTCTAAAAGTGATTACAGCAACACCGTATCCTCATGCTCGTAAGCAGGTGAACAGCAGCAGAGAAAACAAAGATCGCCCTGAGTATCGGCAGTAATTTGATGACGTGTTCCCGGAGGTATCGCGATGGCGTCCCCAGGCTTTACTTCACACCATTGATCGTCAAGCCTCACCTTTCCTTTACCGCCGGTGATGTAATAGATCTCTTCGGTGCGAGCGTGAAAGTGCAATTGAGTTGTCGTTCCCGATGGAACTCGCGCTTCCGCCAGACTCTGCAAGCGTATACAAGAGTTTCTGTGCGACAAAAGCTCTCGTATTTCCGAACCATCTTTGGTGATAAATGGTTCAACCTTGCCAAGCTGGACAATATCCATATGAAAAACCTTTTGCGAATGAAGTAAAATGATTTTCTGACAGCAAGACTTTAACGGATTCTAAGACAACCGACAGCCAGCCCAAAACGTAATCTAGATTTCGCAACTCTCTATATACATCACACCTCGGTTTCGCCCATGTCCCATTCAGATCGTTTGCAAAAACTCACCGTGCAACTCGCTGAACGTTCCTATCCTATTTGGATCGGTAAGGATCTGCTGGGCTTTGCTGATAAGTTTCTATCGGAATGTATCAGTAAAATTTCACACGCCGTGGTAGTCGCCGACGAGAATGTAACCCAAGACCTGTACCCCGCGCTCAGCACTTCGCTTTCGAAACTCAATATTCGAGTATCGTTTTACACAGTCCCATCAGGAGAGAAGAGCAAATCGATCGCAGAAATTGAAAAGCTATGGGAATTCATGTCAGCCGAACATTCGGATCGTGGTTCGGTTGTCATCGCCCTGGGTGGTGGAGTGGTCGGTGATTTAGCAGGATTCGCCGCGGCAACATTCGCCAGAGGTCTCAAATTTGTCCAAATCCCAACGACTCTGCTTTCTCAAGTTGACAGTAGTGTTGGTGGAAAGACTGGAGTCAATCTCAGCCAAGCCAAAAATATGGTGGGCTCTTTTTGGCAACCATCTCTGGTGCTGATCGATCTTAACTCTTTAGCTTCACTTCCCGATCGAGAATTTTCCGCGGGGCTGGCTGAAGTTGTTAAATACGGCATGATTCTCGATGCAACTTTTTTTGAATGGCTCGAAAACAATATCGATGCCGTACTTCGTAAAGACCCGGCAGCCCTTATCCATGTGATCCAGCGTTCCTGCGAACTCAAAGCACAAGTTGTCTCAGCCGATGAAAGAGAAACAACTGGTTTGCGAGCAGTGCTTAACTATGGCCATACTTTCGGCCACGCTTTGGAAGCACTCGCTGGTTACGGAGTTCTGCTGCACGGGGAAGCGGTCTCGATCGGCATGACCATGGCTGCTCGCCTCGCTATTCACCTTGGCATGATTCCTTCCGATATCTTATCCCGCCAATCGAAATTGCTTGAGCGCTGCAGACTACCGATTAACGGGCCTTCCATCGCACACGATGTACTGTGGCAAGCGATGCAGAAAGACAAGAAAGTCCAGCATGGTAAATTGACTTTCATTCTTCCAACCGAGATCGGCAAAGTCCGAGGTGTTGAAGGAGTTACTTTTCAACAAGTTGCAGAGGTACTGCAAGGAAACTAAATAACTCTTCAACGGACTTGAGTTGGCAATTTAGTAAACGCCGACTGCACTCCCCCAGAGAACTCTCAGCAGGCCGATCCAATAATCCGCGCGATCGCTGCGTTATAACTTAACCCAGCTTGCTCGGCGGCAGCCATAAAGCCACCGTAAGAGGTAATGCAAGGATTCGCATTGAATTCTAATATGAAGGGGTGATTGTTCTGATCGACACGAAAGTCGACTCGAGCATAGCCCGTACCTGCAAACAGTCTCCAAGTTTCTTTTGCCAAGCGCTGAAGAAGAACGAGCAACTCTCGATCGCTCGCAGCAAAGTCAAAAGTCCTCGGTGTCGCCTGATACTCAATCGAGTCCTCGACCCACTTGGCATTGAAGCCAACGATACGTGGTTTACCCGCGGGTAGCTGCGAAAAATCAATCTCCGCCGGTGGAAAGACATCACAATCATGGCCGTCTACGTAGCCCTCACCGTCCGACCGATCGAGCAAGGATAAATTGAACTCGCGGCCGTCGATATACAATTCCGCCAAGCTGGGTAAACCGATACGAGCCGAGAATTGCTGCAAGTAGCTCCGGAGCGAATCCGCCGACTTCACCTCCACCACTGCATCATCATGCATTCCGACAGAGGCATGCTCCGTAGACGCTTTCAAAATATATTTACCTGGTAAAAACTCTCCGAATTCACGCAATCCATCAGGCTGCAATTCGAACCATGGTGCCGTAGGCAGGCCAGCCGCTAAGAGCTCCCTTTTTGCAGAGCACTTATCGTTGGTTCGTTTGATCGTGGTAGCTCGCGCGCCCGTATATCGAAGCCCAATCGCTTCGTAGATTTCCGGCGCTAGATGCATCAAACAATCGCGTCCTCCGAGCGATTCAACCAGATTAAAAATGATCCTCCCCGACTGATCCTTCAAATCTTGATACAGAGTTCTCAAATCGAGCGATGCCTCAAGCCGCGAGCAGTCATGCCCTAACTCGCGAAGCGCATTTTCGATCGTCTCCGCTTGAATCAAAGTATCTTGTTCTGCGATATTCCCGCCCCCCGCTCCTTCCTGAGTCACGAGAATAACCTTCATTACTGTTTCCTTTCAAACTCTGCTCGAGGAGCGATAACAACAGGGATGAACCCTACTTTGATTCGAGACAGAACACGATAAGAGAGAAAAAAACAAGGCCATTCGACAAGCTATGAACGAGCGACGCGTGTCGCAGCCGAACGAATGATCATGTCGATCAAGTCGTGATAAGCCAACCCTAACGCAGTGCCAAGCATTGGAAGATCGGAGTGAGAGGGATGCAATCCAGCCAGTGGATTCAATTCCATCACTAATGGATTTCCCGCCGCATCGCAGCGTAAATCGACTCTTCCCGCATCTCGACAACCGAGAGCCCGCCAAGCATCTAAAGCGATCGCCTCCGCTTTCGCTACGACAGGATCAGTGGGGAGCACGAGCGGATACTCTACCAGTTCCTCGCACTTTTCTTTGTTCAAGTAAGAATAAACCTCCGGCTCCGCTTCGTTCTTCAGAATGATCTCAAGCGTACCCAGGGCCTTTGCCGAATCACCCGTACCCACTAAACCAACCGTGAACTCGCGGCCCGGCAGGAAGGGCTCCACCAAGACCGGTTGCCGATAACGTGCAAGTAACTCTTCGCAGCGAGTTTTGAGTTCTTGTCGATCCAACACTTTGGACTGTGGCGTTACACCTTTGCCAGTTCCTTCAGCAATGGGTTTGACAAACAGTGGGTAGGGAAGAGCAACGCGATCACAATCACTCGGCGCATGCACTTCTGCATAAGGGGACGTAGCAATTCCATGGGATCCGAGTATCGCTTTGGTCATCCCTTTGTGCAGGCTGACCGCCATCACCAGTGGATCGGAGAATGTGTAGGCTATCTTGTATAAATCCAAGACGGCGGGAACCTGCGCCTCTCGCGCAATACCGTGCAGACCTTCACAGATATTGAAGACCAAATCCCAGCGATCGCCAGCCGCCAATCGTTCGACTAACTGCTGGCCATGACCAATTCGTTCCACCTCATGCCCCAGGTAGGAAGCAGCCTGCTCAATCGCATCGACCGTGTCCTCGCGATCCAGTTCGGCCGTTT
>Ga0315900_10002178_pt1 | contig 30626 bp, 40 predicted proteins | sample LakEriMetagenome_FD_203521 | JGI IMG/M metagenome (GOLD analysis project Ga0315900, IMG submission 203521) | Freshwater fungal communities from buoy surface, Lake Erie, Ohio, United States - Buoy 12 MA114 | ecosystem: Environmental > Aquatic > Freshwater > Lake > Lake biofilm | place: USA: Lake...
CCGCCGATGTATTCATAGCCATTCACAACATCACCCACCTTAGGCGGCCCCGCCGCTGGCGCGGGGGCCGAACCAATCGATCCAGGCTGAGCTGCCTCACCGAAAAAGTTTTTAGACATAACGACCCTGTCTGGGTCCACACCGCTTGTTTTTGCTAGGCTGATGTAGCCCTCGTCGAAACCTCGTTGCGAGTCGAGCTTTTTTCGATAAAGCTCTTTGCCGACGCGAACGAAATCTTGTCGCTGCATAGGAGTGAGCTTTTCGCCCCTCTGGATACGCTCTATATAGCCACTAACCTTGTCTCCGAGACCAGCCGCCGAAGCTGCCGCTGCATATTCTGTTTCGCGGACGGTCGAAGTGGGATCGAGAATCCGGAAAAAACTGTATAGCATCGCCATATCGCCAGCCGGACTTGGGTTTATGCCGAGCTTTTCTAGCGTACTCGCTCCGTCTTTCATGATGAGCGAGTTTTTTGTTGTTGCCCCACTTAGCCATTCTTTCCTGAGCGTATTTTCTAAATTAGTATCTTGATTGCCAGCTTTAATCTCATTGCGCTGCTTCGCAGTCTCCATCAGAAGCTGACGCTGGAGCTTTCGGTCCTCACTCTGAGCCATCGCAGACAAGTATTTTAACTGATCATCGCTAAGCGAGTTTTGCTGTTCAGTTAGAGCCTTTTCTAAGTTTGCTTTGTTTTGATCAAACTCTTTTGTTCTCGTCGGGGCCCTGTAGGTCTGCGAGAAATTCGTCTCACCATCGGTAAACGAATCAACCGCACCAGCGAGGAGCGACAAGTCCATATTCGCTGCACCACCTGGACGAGGTCCAAGGCTTGCGAGCTTTCCCTGAATCTGATCTACACCTTCGCGTCTGCGCTGGATCAGATCTTCGAAAATAGACTTCTGATCTTGGTCAACATTCCCCCAACCACCACCAGATGACGATTCCGAGATCTTCATCTTCGTTGGAGCCATTCCGCCTTGCATAGGCATAGGAGCCTGAGGCTCAGTCGGAGGCATATAAATCTCATCACCTGGTGTGGACATCAAAGGAGACTGCTTCGCAATCTATGGGCTCATCATGTCCCAAATACTTTGATTCATAGGCATGGGAGTCATTTTGAAGTTAGACATTAAGCCTCCTCTTAGGCGTTCATCATCGACATTCCACCCTGGAGAGCGTCTTTACGCTTCATGTAATTCCAAGGTGACTGCATCATATCAGTCGAATACTCAGGAGAAACCACAGCACTCGTACCAGCATCAGGAGCCCCGCCTCCAACACCAAATGCTTGACCCATCATAGCACCTTGCATCGCTCCACCAGCGGCGTCAGTGAGAAGCCCACCAGTAACTTGCTTTGTTTGACCAGTCATTCCAGTCCAAGGCGAGTAACGAGTCACTTCCGCTTGATGCTTATTGTAATCACGAGCCGCATCTCTTTGCTGTGAACCCTTGATCGCATTTATTCCCGCCATCGCCGCAGGTAACATCCAAAAAGCCATTATAAACCCCCAGTGAAATTCAATTGATGTTCAACAAATACCTGGCCCTCAAAAAGCCTCACGCCACTAATCAACCAACCAGCCTTCATCGCCATGCGAAGCATTGGCGTATTGGTATTCTCGATCAGCGTTGAAGCTCTTTTGTAGGCTACACCAAGACGATCTAGCATCGCCTGATACGCACGGTAAGAATTCGCAGTACCGATCGTCTCAGGCATAGCTCCACCATGAGAAACGTAGACCGTGTCTGGATCGCTCTCTCTACAAGTCATGTAAGCAAGTGGTTTTTTCTCATCCACCGCAAGTAGAGCAAAATCAATCGCATGAGCCGCACCAGACCCAGTCTCGTTAAATGAAATTAAATGAGCTTCACGCTTCATTGATTCCCACTCTTCTGGCTTTAAGCAAAGTACCGTCACTTCTTTCCACCACTCCCCGCCGCAGCTTGAGCATCGGCGGATTTTCCAGCGGCCCATTTCTTCATTTGCTCAGAGTAAACGTTCATGTCCTGCATACGCTTTTTATCGAGCTCAGAAAGAGCTGCGTTGATGTTTCGACCCTGAATATCAGTCGAGTAAGCGCGGTTTCTTTCATCCAAACCAGCTTGCTGGAAATCAAGCCCTGCAAGGTTATTCAAAAGGCCAAGACGCTGGGTCTCATCCTGCACGCCGATGTTGGCGCGGTCGAGCATCCCTTGTCTTGCGACATTCTGTCCCGCCATCATGGAGTTCCGAGAGTTCATCATAGCAATGCGGTTTCTCGCACCACCCGAAACTCCACCGCGCATAGAAAGATCATTGTACGCCTGAGCGTTTTGACCTTGAGCAGATTGTGCCGCTTGATCTCTTGCACCTTGCTCTTCGAGCTTTTGCTTATCAGTCATCATCTTAGCCCAAGCCGATGGGCCTTGGCTAAGCGCGCGTTCTCTGATCGCACCAATACCACGCTGGTCAACTTGAACCGGACCACGATCAGTCAGACGGTAATTATCCTTAAGAAGTCCGTCTGGTCCAAGCTGAGAATCCCAACCAGGACGAATCGGCGAACCGTCTGGGTTTACACCCATCGACTGAAGCTTCTTCGCTTCAGCTTGCTGAGCCTCAAGCTCTGCAATCCGAGCATTTGAAGCTTGATCAGTTCCAACGTCTAGACCCTGACTGCGGCGCACTTCTAGCTGAGCCCAGCCTGGTAAGGTGTTCGGGTTTTGACTTATCAATTGAGAAGCGACGTTTTGCCTCTCTTTCGGCGGAAGCTTATCGAACTCTTCTTTCGAATAGGAAAGACGTCCACCGCCGCCGATATTTTTATCAATAGTTATTTTGGACATTCTCACCACCCCTTAGTGTATGACGTGTCGAATTCGTCATAAAAAGACATATCAGGAATCGCCATGTTGTTTTCGTCTGGCACCATCGACTGAAGAGTTTCAACAAGCTGAGCCTGTAGACGATTGCGCTCGGCCTTCGCAGCCTCTGTCTGAGGATGACCCTCTTTTTCGTAGCAACGAACTTTCGCCGCTTGGATCACAAATTGAGCCGCCTCGGGAAGGTCCATGAGATCGCTATCTTGCGCTAGATTTCTCGCGTTTCTAATGAACCAGATCGTGATCGATGTTGAATCAGTGAAGTCTGGTGCGGGAAAGAATTTGATCTTAGCCCCGCCAGACAAAGTGTTCATGATCACGTAACGAAGCTCTTCTGAGGAGTCGACGTCTACCGTGTTTTGAAGCATACGAATTCGACGGATTTCGTACTTGTCCGAACCATTGTCGATAAAGATTTTTCTGATCTTATGAGCGTAAATATCGGCGGGGAGGTCGTACTCAGCCACACCACTCGTCACCGACAAAGTCTCTGCTGCCAAAAGATAATCATCATAGATCGTCAGGATGTGTTGCTCGGCCTCATCAATGGCTTCATTGATGTAACCAGTAAGCTCCGACGCCTCTATGAAGATTTCCTCCTAGAGATCTAGATCAGCCTGAATCTTTTCTTTTAGTTGTAGCAATGTCCAAAGCGTCACTGATTGACCTCCTCATATCTGCCGATAAAGGCTCTAACGACGCAAGGGCCAGTCGTCGTGATACTCACATATTCTTTATCAAAACTAGCATAGTTCCAAGTCAAAGCTCCCACGCCAGTGAGGGAGCTTTGAATTACATCCTTGGGCTGAAAGCCAAGCCCGTGGCGGTATCGATAGTTCGTCACAGCCTGGGGGATCGTGATCTGAAAATGCTTAAAAAGACCCTGCAAAACAGGTTGAGCTTGGAAAAACTCAATCAAGCGCTGGAAGTTCTCTCGAACAAGTGGGTCTTCGATTTCTTCAATCCTAAAGTTTCTCATGCTCGGTAACTCTCTTGCGTCATAGAAAGAGGAGCCGCGGTGATCGTGTAAGACAGAATCTTTAGAGCCTCGCCTTTTCTCTTCCCCCTCAGTTCAAACGATACTCCAGTCCCACTCGGTAGAATGTTGTTTACATCTTCCACTGTAAGAATATCGCCAGAGATCGAGAGAACCTTAAAGCCATTCTCATAGTTATCAAGCGAATGAAAAATATAGTAATCGACGGGATCGGTGACCCAGTCTTTTGACGAATCATCAAGAGCGACCGTGTTGGTGGTTCCATCGAGAGTGACCGTTCCGAGCGTCGTTGAATCTTCGATCAGCGTTTCAAAGCGAGTAATTCTGATCTGCTTATAGAGACATCGAAGTCCACCAGCCGGAAACCTTCTCCAGCTCGGGATGACCGCTGCGTAGTTCCATCGATCATTCTGGTCTCCCCATATCGCCGAGGCAGAACCCCACACGTTATTATTATTCGTCTTGATCTCCTGAAGATCAGTGAACACACCAGTGTTATCGTTATTGCTCTGAATCAAAATCGAGACATTCGTCAGGTTATCAAACGAAGTCGTAATCCTTGGTACCCACTTCCGCACCACCGTTGTGCCAAAATCAAAAGCGGGGCTTCTATAGTCAGGAATCACTGCAAGCTCGGACCAGTTCGACACCGAAGTCGACGTATTTATTTGAACATCGTCGAGCTGATCCTTGTCGTACTTTAAAACGTATCCTCGCCTGTCACCATGAAGCATAGCGCCGTCGTAAAAATGCAAAGCACTAGGGCTAAAGTTAGATCCATTGTCGCCTCCCGATAGCGTTGTGCATGGTGTCTTGGTAGTGATTCCCCATTTTAAATCAAAGACGTAAACGATGTCCGTTTCCGTTGAGCTAGAATTGTTCTGTGCAGCCCACCAAACCCTGCGCTCTAGACGGTCGTAAGCCCCATAGATGTAGCCAGCCGCCGTCGCACTAGAAACGAGATTCAAGTACGAAACCGGAATCTCGTCCGTGAGAAGAGTCAGACTAAAACCATCGGTGAAATAAAACCCGTCACTAGCAGCAAAGAAAAGCCCCTCTTTGGTGCGGACGATCGAGCGATTCGAAACGCACCCGACGATGTTTGAAATCTCACGCTTGATAAACCCATTTCGACCGAACTCATCAAAGAATCCTTCAAGTCGGTAGATCTTTGAGCGACAGAAAATGATCGGATAAATACCGACAGAACTACCACCCACAATCTCATCATCAAGATCGTCGTAAAAGTCCTCAGGAGCCGCGTAAAGAGCACCCTTAATGGACTGACGAATCCTGTTCGGATACGTCACAGAGCCCTCTTTAACGTGCAGATACCAGGCGATGTCGTTTGCCTGGACGATATACTTACATGGCGGGGCCTGATCGAAATCAACCACACCACCTTCAGTGTAAAGAAGAGCGTTATTCTGAATCGTAGCGTCTGAGACGTTATCGTTAAACGACGTGGTCCCGTTCGTAACCTCGCCAACGTAATAGAAAACCGAACCAGCGTTAACGGTTCGATAGATCTCTACCTTCGACGAAGTCGTGTTGTAATTAGAAGTGGCTCCGTTTGCGAGCACTGGAATCGACGCAATTGCGTTTGCATTCACGTTCGGGTCATCAGCGTTCGAAACCTGTTTAAATGTTGGCGTGGAGACTTCTCGAAAAGTAACCGTACCAATCGTGTAACTATCAGTGCGAATAAACGCATATACAAAAGACTTCCCTGTATTCGCACCAGGCGTAATCGTGACGCCACTCACAGAAAGAAAAGGAAGCCCTAGGTTTCTAACTCTCCATGAGCCATCGTTAAAAACTTTCATCGGTTCCGATAGAGCGTCACCAGTCGCAAGCAAGTGCTTGTTCCACTTTGCAGTAGAAAGATAATCGCTCCCCGCACCAGCGGAGAGCATCGCATTCCCAGTAGGGCCAGCGAGCGTTTGCCAGCCAGCATTCACGTAGTAACCATTTCGGCCATTCATGTAGAAAAGGGTGCCTTCCGAGTCCTCAATGAGAGATACGCGAGCGTTCGCCGGAATCCTCGGATAGGTAGAATTGTAAACCGCTAATCCATACCTGGTGCGGAGTTTCCCCTTCTCACCATTCTTTTCTAGAACAAAGTTATCCGCGGACTGCATCTGGTTAGAGCGTGCAGCCATATAATTGTCAGTGATTCCACCTGAGAAATCGTCGACCTCTAATGGGCGAACTGAAATCTCAGCCATATTTTACCGTCAGTGTTTGAGTGTTATCGTTGATGTAAACGTAATAAGTCGTACTCGATGCCTTCTCAATAGACGGAAGGATCTGATGTCCATCCTCCGCACCACCAGCACAAAAGAACTTAGGAATCATATTGTCGACCGTCACTCCAGATGGAGTCGTCACAAGCTGACGATAGTTTCCACCACCTAGGGACACCCAAGAAGCCGCAAGGATCGACGCCGATCCCTTCGCAATACTTGAGGCAGGAATTGGTGCGGAATCCACTCCGTCGTGTGCGTGGTCGTTCAACCTTTGAATATTGTCATTGAGAGCAGGATAAAAAACCGAACCTCGTTCTCCGTTGATCGGCTTTTTATAACCATACGTCGTTGTTGTTGGCATTATGCCTCCTTAACTGGCCATCGGTAGCTAAGAACTCGAGTCTTTGGATAATCAGCTAGAGAAACCTTATTGCCTTGGTTTCCGCCTAGGAGCTTCACGTACTTCTCAGACTCCTCTACAAAGAATCCCACATGGCCACTCGTCTGGCCACGTTCCAATACCACGATACACCCGTATTGAGGCTTATCGAGCTCGTTGCCGCTCTTAAGATACGACCTCGCCCATGCGGACTTTGTGTTTCGCATTTTCGCCTGCTTAAGAACCCACGTAACAAACGCCGCACACCACGGAGTCTCGTCCGTCTCTCGGTAATCTCGATCAAGAGACGTAGAGGTTAGGTACTCAACAATCCGAGGATTTGCTTTTGAACCAGAGACTTCGCGCTGGCCAAGCTCCTTCATCGCAATATCCATCCACGGAGTCTGACTCACGACAGGCTTAGGCGCAGGCACTGGTGCGGGGATCTTAACGTCTTCCGCTTTAAACAGGCTCTTAATCTATTTCAGTAACTTAGAAAGAAAACTCATCTGCACTCCCTCGATAAAACCTCAGCCCATTTTTTACGGTCTGTGTCTGTGAAGCAGAGAAATCGCTTCATCTCTTTATTGTCTTTAATCTCCAGAAACTCTTCGTACTCTCTTCCGTTCTTTTTCACGACTCTGAAAAGAGTGGAATCAGTTTCGTCAATCATCCAACCATCAGCTTCGATCTTTAACTGGTCTTGTTTGCACGCTGTTAAGCCCATCATCAGAAGGAGCGCCAGGATTAGAATGACCCATAGCTTCTTCTTCGCGTCTTTGATCGCGGGTTCTTGTGGTCTCATCAACGGCCTCCTTGATTTCTTTAGATCTCTGACGAGCCTCGTGCTTTTCGATTTCCTCTCGGATAATCCGCACCAGGCTGATCAGTTTTGGGATGTTGGTCAAAAGACTGAGCAAAACTGAAATCCAACTCATTTAGACCTCACTTCAGCGAAGCAACAATCTTCAGAATTACCGGCGTAAGCGTGACGACAAGATCCAGCACTTCTGCTGTATCGAGGTCTTTTGCTTCCGCGGGAATATCCTTTAGACCCTGCACCGCTGCTTGAACCGCTTGAATGACTTCAGGCTTGTCTTTTAGTGCAACGACGATCGCCGATACGTCAGCAATCTATACACCGTCTTTTAAGATCGGAGCCAAGACCGCTGTCAGTTCCGCAAGTCCGATAACCGCTTCTTTTATTTCTTTTGTTCCTACGTTAGACATTTTCTCTCCTATAGTTTTCGATTTGAGAAATACGATCATCGTGGCGCTCGAGCTCCCTCTCGTGCCACGATGTTTTTTCAATTATGACCGCGATCTGGCTGTTTAACTGCTCAACGGACGTCTGAAGTCGACTTAAGATCGTGACAGCATAAACTACTGCACCAGCTAGAATCGCCTGTAGAGCCCATGTAGCAAATGAACCAAAGTCGTGCGCAGTCATATTAGCCTTACTGTGCGATCTCTGCACGAAGAGCAGCTTCAGACTCGCTCTCAGCGGCTTGCTGAGCATCGAGCTTAGCGAGAAGTTCTACTTTCAAAGCAGCTTTCGCTTCTTCGACTTTTACGTCGAGATCAGCTTTGAGCTTTTCCAGATCTGCCTTGGCCACTTCGAGTTCTGCTTTGAGAGAATCGATCTCAAGCTGAAGGCCCTCCTTTGCGGCCAAGACCGCTGCGTTTAACTCTTCTTGAGAGTAAACTTTGTCTGTGCCTGGGAGGACAGACGCCACACCAGCGGCAAAACCTTCGTCGTAAGACTTTTTCTTTTCAAGATCCAATGCAGCTTGTGCGTCTGCAAGTTTAGCTGCGAGCTCTTGTAACAACACTAGTAATTCCATCTGTCACTCCTTGGCTTATCGCCAGTTATCAGAAAGGCTTTTGTCGCAAAGCCATCTTTGTTTTATGTCATCTTCTACGGTAATTTTTCGGCAATTGGAGACCACGATGTTCGAAGCGCAACCAGAGAGAACGATGGTCATCAGAATTAAAATCAAAACTTTCAATTGATCTCCCATGATTACATCACCCCGCCGAGGCGTTTTACGGTGACGTTACTATTAACCGTTCCAGTTGGTCCAAACAAAGTCAGTGTGCTAACGCTATTGTTTCCTGCTCCGTAGAAGTAAACCTCAAAGTAATCACCGGCTACGCATTCACCTATGTACTTTCCAAAAGCTCCCGTACTCGTAGAAGCAATCGCTGTTGTCGGCGCTCCGTTTTGAATACCGGCTCCGTTTTTGAAAATCTGAATTAGGTATGTGTTTGCCAGCACGTTTGTGCCGGACGTGTAAATCGTAGAGTCTACTTCGTAAATTCCAGGTGCAGGACAGGTGTACCTGTATGTGCCAGTATTCCATCCGCCGTGTGTATCCAATGTAGTAGCGTTAAAATTTACCTTTACACCGCTTGCGTTCGGGTTAACTCCCGTTTGGTTAGCCGACAAGTACGCTCGGCAAGCTATAACCTCGCTCGCAGCAATCTGGCTGGGGCCTTGGAGCATGTATCCTTCAAGCCTAAAGTTAGCACCAAGCGTGGTTGTAATACTGGAGCGGAAAGAAACTACATCTCCCGCTTTTAAGTTTGGTACTAATAGAGAGCCTGTATAGTAGTTTCCGCCGTGTAGCGCCGCAATTCTTCTATAGGAAACTGCATTTACATACAGGTCTATTACTGGGGTACTTGCGACGTTATCTGAACCAGCTATCGTGAAGTTGTAATCCCCTGGTACCTTTATCGTGTATTGCGTCCCGTTCCACCCACCAACACTGTCTTTGCTAGAAGTTGCTGCTATGTTGGTAGTATTTGCTGTAACCGATTGTGTGCCGCTGTTAAAAGCCACAAGGTCTACTACCCTAGTATCCGCACTCGAACTAACTACTGTGCTCGACGACCAGCCGACGATTGGTACAGTGGCTGTCAAAACAATTTCATCCGAGTTTGCAAAAGTGATTGGGTTTGTTGCGTTAACAAAGCCAGCGTTACCTGATTCGGTATGGATAACGTAGAGCGAATCTGTATCTCGGTACGACATAGACACTACATATTGTCTAGTTCCACCGTCTAGCAGTGTGCCGTAACCAGTAGTTCCGAAGTTAACGTCTCCAATCTTAGCTGTGTCGATAACGTAGCCAGAAGGTAAGTCTACACTTAGGTCTGCTGCGGTAGGTGCGCCAGACAACGCCAAATTAATAGATACCTGCATCGAATCGCCAACACGTCTCCAGCGACCAGTGTACGTCGTATTGGTAGACCAGCTACCGGTCGGCGTATAGCTAACCCAATCAGTAACAGGCGCTCCGAGCGGGACGACTTGTGGACCAATAACAAAGTTATCAAATCGTAAGTCGTAAGCGAGCGCCGTTGCGGTGATTTGAAAGATGATAAATTCGTAAGAAACCGAATCACTCGAAGTCTGAAACGTCATTCGGGCTTGCGCCGAAGTTCCGATTCCGACCGACTCAATCTGCCAAGCCGAAGGCTGGATCATGCGATTGTTTGTTACGTCCCTGATAAGACAAACCAGATCTCCGGTGACGTATGTGCCAGAGGAAACTGTGTAATCAAACCCGATCTGGAGGACCTTGCCCTTGTCTGTCGCATCGATTGTGAAATCAAATCGCTTAACTTCTCCAGTGGTGCGAGATGCTGGCTTGCTTAAAAGAAAAGATCGAAGCCCTCTTAGCGGTGTAACCGTTGATGATGTCCACGACGATCCAGTCGAAGCCACATACTCACCACGAAACGTCGCGCTTGGACTCATCAAAGTCGACGGGTTACTTGTGCTTAGGTTCAAGGCCGCGCCGCCAGGCGTGGCTGAGAGCTGAGTGGTGTTTCCAGAAACACTTTTTGCGTAATACGTCGTACCAGTCGTAGCTCCGCTTACGTTTCCAACAACGATTAACGGCTCGTTTTCAATAAACGTAATAGACGTCGTTGCCGTAAAGGTATCCGTCGTTCCATCAACGCTTCCAAGAATTACGCGAGATGTGTCCACCCAGCCAGATGTGTCGTTCTCAGCATCCGGATTTGTGATGTAGTTAATTCCACTACCACCACTTCCGGTTCCGATTTCCTTCAGCGTCGTTCCATTGTCAAAAAATAGCTTCTGGCGATCTGTCGAATAAACAACCGTCGCTTCTTTTCTCGTAAGAGTATCAAGATTGGCTTTTGTTTCCTTCGGGACCGTAAGACGGCTCGTGTTTGAAGCCGTACCGCCGTCGTAGTCTTTATTTGTAAGCGTGACCGCGGCAGCATTCTTTGTCGCATCCGACGTATTGTCGACATTGCCAAGGCCTACGTCTGCTTTTACCAATCCCGTTGGGGAGTTGATAACAGGCGACGTTAACGTCTTATTTGTGAGCGTTGCGACAGCCGAGTTCTTCGTTGCGTCACTCGTGTTATCGACGTTACCAAGACCAACATCTGCTTTCACGATCCCAGTCGGAGAGTTCACGACCGGTGCGGTCAGGGTTTTATTCGTGAGAGTCTGTGTTTGATCTTCTGTAACGACAGAACGAGTAGCGCCCTGAACAAAAGCCTTAAAGCGATTGTCAGTCGTATTCAACCACACCAGGCCGTCAGGCAGGTTCGTGGGATCGCTGGTGCGGTTCTCAATCTATGCTTGTTCTAACTGACCTTTGAATTTTGCCATCTCACCATCCTCGGCTTGAGAGTAAATAGAGGAAGCCCACCGTCATCCCGCCAACTATAACCCATGCTACAACCTCGCGTATCAGCATCTTTCGAGCTAATACCTTGGCGCGGTCTGCGACTTCTTCCGCGGTCTTTGGAGCGCGGTCTGTCCATCTTGCCATTACTTTAACCCCACAAAATTAGTTTCAGTCAAAAGCTCTTGAATCTTTTTGCCGAAGGTTCCTGTCGTATTATTCGTTGCGAGATCAGCACTCCACGGATTCCCCGCACCACCCGCATCTGCGAGCGCCTTGCCCATAGTTCCGACGTCTGGATATTCAGCCACAAGAGCGGACCAGACAGCGTCTGCTAGACCCTCAGGACTCAGTGGTGTGGCTCCGCCAGCCTCTGCAATCATGTTTGCAAGAGCCGTCATCACGACGTTAGGCGTGATTGCGATGGAGCTCGTCGCCGTTACAGGAATGATCCCGCCAAGCTGAGCTACGTTTACAGAAAGAGTCCCTGAACTTGTCGCGATCATCAAAACACCCGCGGAAAGATCCGCAGCGTTTACTGTGATGGTCGCCGCACCAGACGCAATCATTGCCACGATCTGATCGAGATCAGCGGTAATTACCGTGATCGACATCGCAGAAGTACCCGCCAAGGCTTTCCCCATTTTCGCGTCTGCGTTTGTCGCAGAGATTGCCGCCTGTGACGAATTATAAGAGGACATCCCTCCCGCTTTCAGCGGGAGGAGAAGAGCCCCAGTGTTGTAACCATTCGGAACACCGGACTTGTTATCGATGTCTAGTTGTTCATCTACGTAAAGGTTTACTAATAGGTCCTTACGCTTAACAGACCAAGCCTGAGCTCCGCCGACAGCAAGACCGCCGACGTATCCTTGAGCGTTGAGTCTGTTAGTGCGTAGAGCCATCTATTAACCCCACACGAATTCTAAAGAACCGTTGATGATCGAACCGTTGGCCGCTGCACCTGCTGGCTGATAAAGAAGATTCAAACAAGCTCCATCAACAACTTGCGGAAGGCTTGGAGCTGCGCTCAAGAAATCCATGATCACTGGGACGTTCGCAGTTGTGAGCGGGATCTCCGCAAGCGGCTGACAAATGACAAGAGCCATTGTCCCCGTCGTTGCGTGAGGCGTCGTAACCGTAACCGATTGAACTGATCTGATTCCAGTGTCACCAGATTGAAGTGGTAAGAACGGCCCACGGTTATTCGCCGAGGTCCCTGAGTGCGGGAATCGGCCAATACCTACAGAAGCGTTAAAAGCTGTCGTAGCTCCAAGAGCTCGGCCCGTATCTGTACCACCTGTGTTTTGACGAGTGTAACTCATTGCGACCGTTGGAGTGTTGGCACCAGAGGCGACAGTGTGAACCATGAACGCGCGATTGCCGTTTCCGTTGGTGTATCGCGTGAGTGCTGACCCGTTGGTCAAAGTCTGAGTCGTTGCTGATGTAGAAAGAATCGTCGGATAATACAAAAGTGTGTCGACCAACAATAAAGTACCAGGAGCCACGGTCGCCGTGTTTCCGTTTACAACGGCCTTAAGTAAGTGCTTCGTATCACTCGATACGTTGCCTCCGTGATAAATCCCCCAACCAGTTGTTTCGTCAGGGATCGTCGCAGCTAACGCAGTGCCTGCGTAAGTGTTCGCGACAGGCGATCCTGAAAGAAGCGACAAATCGTACCATGCGCCAGCAACGTAAGCGCCGTTTGCGATTGTCTTGTTAAAGTCTGCGCGCCAGCGCTTACCCGCGGTCAACTCAGTTACTAAGTCATCAAGCGATGAAAAACCCATATTATCTCCAAGTCGTGACGAGCATCCCCGTAAGAACGCCAGCCGCTAATGATGCGTTAGGTAAACAAATGAAATTTAAGTAAGCGCCGTCCTCGATCGTTTCGCCGCTCATGTGGTCATAGAAATTATCGAGCTGCGAAGGTGTCGCAAAGACCGCCGTGACTTCTTCGATCCCTATGTCATAGATCGGTTTCACAAGAACGAGAGAAAGAATCCCGCCGTTGGGAGCAGCAAAGGTAATGGACTCAACCGACCTGATACCAGTATCACCTGATTGCAATGGAATGAATGGCCCACGACTTCCAGCCGCAGTGCCTGAATTTACGATTGTCGCAGCGGTCGCCGTCGTGTTTGTTGTGACGACTGGTGAGGTTCTCCCAGAGACTCCCGCCTGATTCGTGTAAGAAATCGTGAAGTTCACGTTTCCTGTGTAGGCACCTTGGCTCACAAGCATCGCTTGAACGCCAGATCCAGAAGTATATCGAGGTAAAGTAACCGTATTGTCTAAGGACTGAGTCGACGTCTCATCGCCATCGATGAATGGATAGTAAAGCAGATAGTCACAAAGCATGAGCGTTGATGACTGAAAACCAGTCGACGCTGAAACAACGTGGAGCTTCTTAACGAATTTCCGGTCTGGCGTAACTGCACCGCCGTTATCAATTCCCTTCGTGGAATTTAACGTCGCGGCGACCAGAGGTTCAGTCGCATAGAAATTAGCTGGAGGACTTCCAGGAGAATAAGAAAGATCGCACCACGTCCCTGCGGCAGTGGTGTTCGATACAACCTTACGAAAAGATGCGTGCCAGAATTTTCCATCTGACTGCATCGAATCTTTAATGTCCCGAAAGCCTCTAAACCCAGCCAAGGCTTAATCCAACGTGAATGACAGCGCGTTGGCTGCAAACTGAGGTTGGACGCCTGTGCTAACAGAGATCGACGAAGATAACGCCGCTCGGACGATAATCGTACCAGCTCCGCTTGAGCTAGAAACAATCGAAGCGTGTGTGATCGTGTTACTTCCAGAAGTACACGCCGCAAACTGCTCAAGGTTCGCATTGCTAACCGTGTTGCCACTAATCGTGAAGTCGGTCGCACGAGTTAGTACAACGCGAGCGTAACCACCATAAGTAGCCTCACTCGTTATCGCACTTCCAGCCTCGCCTGGGTCAGCCGTGTGAAGAGCGATCCATAGGTCCGTGTTGCCATCCCATGAGGTTGGCGTACCGACAAAAATCTAGTTGAGTACCGCTGTTTCCGCTGTGTTTGAAAAACTCATTTGAACCTCACGAGTATGTTAACGAAGCCCTATTGTTCCAAATATTATCGTAATTCTGGTCTCCATCGGCGAATAAAAACTTAGTCACCGCACCAGAGACGCTCGCACGCTTGATTTTCCAGACCGCAGAAGCCTCAGAAGAGCCCACCGTGGCGTAGCCAAAGTAAGTTACCGTGTCTGAAGCTTTATCGATAATCACAGACTCATCAGCCGCAGCCGATGGATTCACGACGTTTACATTTAAACCTCGACCACCAGAAGCGACCGTCGAGCCGATGAGATTCGTCCCATCACCAATTCGGACTGAGTCGTTGGCGTGGTCTATAACGATGTCGGTGACGTTTACGTCTAAAGCTTTTTTTCCGCCAACATCCGTGATCGAAACATCCTGAGAACCATCGGTGATAGAGACAGAGGAAGCGATTCCCCCACCACCGTTGGTTATCACGTTGCCCGAGTTATCAACCTGAATAGGTTTGAAGTTTCCACTCGGATCTTGACCAAGAATCTGTTTGCGACTCGCGCTCATTTACACCCCTTAAAATAGGGGGGTTTTGACCCCCCTAGGACCATCCACCTAAGTGGTTATGGTCCGTTGATCGAATCAATGACTCGATTAAGCTGGAATAAATTCTACGTGGAATCTCAAGGCACCAGCCGTCAGAGTCGCAGTTGCGATCGTGATGGTTAGGTCCGAGTTAGCAGTGATTTTAATCCCTGCTACCGAGCCAGCAAGAGCTGGTGCGGTAATTCCAGCAAACGAAGCAATTGCAATCGCGCCAGTTAAGGCTGTCGCGCCAGCGTTCAGCGTAACAGTCGCAGAACCGCCAGAGGTGACGTTCGTCACTTCTTCAACGAATACGCGAGTTACAACCGAGTTTGCCGGAATAACGACGTCCTGAATGACAGAAGCAAGAGTGATCGTCGAGATCGCTCCGCCTTGTGTTGCAAATGAATAATCAGCCGCAACAACCTTTGGCGCTCTGTGGATGACGTTACCAATGCTGTTTTTTCGAAAGATAGAAGAGAACCTGTTTAGTTCCGCTCGAGCTTGTGCAGTTAGTGACATTTTTATCTCCTTCGTCAGCAAAAGCCCCAGCCCCCGCGAGGGGGCTAGGGCACATGCTTCACACGTTATTAAGCAACAACCGAAGCAGGCAAAGAGTGGATAACACCCCATTGAGATGGCTTACAGACGAAGTCGCCGCGAAGCGCCATATCTGTAATCATCTGTGGGCCATCAGTACCACGAACCATGAAGAACTCTTCATTGCCGTACATCTTGCGCTTGAACGGTTCAGCTCCAGCGAAAGTGACTTTCTTTACGTCGCCAACATAGATGACGTCGTTAGGCATTTCACGAAGAGCAACGATCTTCGCTTGGCCTTCGGCGCCAACGATGTCGACAGACTGCCAGCCGTAACCAGCTTTCTTTTCGATAGTCGCATAGCGACGGTTCGACTCAAGGACTCGAGAGATGTTCTTGAAAACACCCATCGAAACCCACATCTCCTTGAACATGTTTCCACGCTTCTCATTGAAGTCGTAGTAAGTGCCAAGAAGATCGTCGAGGATTGTCGCCGCAGTGAACGATGCACCAGACGCCTGGAGCGACTGGAGAACCGCATACGATGACTTAGTGAGTCCGTAGATCGAGTCCGATCCACCAAGAGCCGCAGTCAACGTCACGTCACGAAGCGATTGGAATCGCTCTGTGCCTGAACCAACAACGCGAACGCGAGCGTTCTGCGCAGTTGTGAACGTCGACAAGTTTACTGCCGCACCACCAGTTCGAGCATCGAACACAGACAAAACGCCAGTGTTGATGTTGATCGAACGGATGTAGCCAGTAGCCGCACCAGTATCGTCGTCGATGACTTCGATCTTCATGCCCTTACGGAAAGCGTATGGTTTATCGACAGTGATGTCACCGCCAGCGGTTCCGTTTGCAGTCGCACGAGCGATGCGAGCACCAGCCAAGAAGCCGATACCAACTTGCTCTTGGGCGAACTTCACGAACTCTTCGATCTTGTCTGGCATGATCTTCAGGTACGAAGATTCCATATCACCGTGGCGATAGAGATCCGACTCACGAACCAAGATCGAGCCCCAGAGCTCTTTCATGGTTGTAGTACCCATGACCACGTCCATCTCAGCAACGTCGTTAGACGCCGCAAGAGATCCGTATTGGAGCGAGCTGAAACCAGCTTCCAAAAATGGGACCTCATAAGTCCCACCGCGCCACGACTTATCTTTTTCGCAGTTCGCGTAGATGTAGGACATTTTCGCAAATTCATTTTCGATCAGCGACTCTGGCGTGTAACGCTTCAAGAGCGCGCTGTAACTAGCTGTAGCTGCCATCTGTTATCTCCTTTTTGTTATTCAGCACTCGATTGCTCGACTCGCTCTCTATAGAGCCGTCGCATATCGTCGATTGATTGTACTTTTCTTTGGGCTGGACTTGCGGTTCCCGCCTGAATGTTCGGAATGACTGGGACTTGCTTAGGGCCTTGTAACGCTTGCGGAGCTTGTGGTGCGGACTGTAAGAACGCGCCATATTTCTTTACCAGCTCCGAAACAACCTCACCGACAGGGACGTCTTTCCCTTGCGTGTGGTAATAATACTGGCCTAAACGAATCGCCTCATCCTGAAATGCACCTGCGCCTTGCTTGGCGTCGAATGCTTGTACGAGAGCCGCAACGTCTGATTTCGTCAGTGCTGCGGAGAGTTCTTGGTTTCGTTGAGAAACCTGAAGAGTCATCATCTGCTCACGCATCTGCTCCATTTGCGTCTGGGCCTGATACTCTTGCCGACGTGCCTCTTCGCTCTGAGTGTATATCCTTTTTTGATCTTCTGGCAAATCTGCCAATTTCGCTTGATGAAGAGCCCACTCGTAAACCTTGTTCTCTGGGATTCCGAGCGTCTTGAAAACCGCACCAATGTCGTTTCGTTTGTAATGTGCTTCAGCCTCCATTACTTGACGCATAATTGGCGCATACTGTTTTTGCTCACGCTCTGTGAGCTCTTTGATTTGAGTCTGATATTTATCGCGACTCTGCTTCACTTCGTCTAGGCCGTAAGCTTTTTCAAAGATCTCGCGGACCTTTTTTTCTGTCTCTGGATCTTTAACCACACTGCGAAAGGCTTCAGGAATCTCGTGCTCAGCGTCCTTTACCTTGAACTTAAAGTTCGGCTGATACTGCGGAGCCTCTTGCGGAGCTCCACCAACTATCGTTGGTGATTCACTTTGCGTTGGAGTCGCCTCCTTTGGTGCCTCAACAACTGGTGCGGAAACTTCCGGTGTACTCTGACTTACGACTTCTTCCATGACTTAGTATCCTTCTGGCATTTGCGGTGCCTGTTCTCCAGGAGGCATCATGCCTCCCATTTGTTCTTGTATCTGTCCGATTGCATCTGGAGGGATTCCCTCCATCTGTTCTTGTGTTGAACCTTGAGCGTCGAGTCGCTCTTTGAGCCACATGAGTGCCTCTGTTGGGAAAGTCGCACGCTCTGTCTTTCCGTTTTCCTTGGCAATGTAGAGGTCTGCTTTCGCCAGAGCTCCGCCTGAGGGAATGAACTCGCTCTGAAGAGCCTTCATCTTTGATAGCTCTTCAGCTTCAGCTTTTGAGTGCTCCATGATCTTTTGCTCGTACATCTGCTTTATCTGAGGACTTAATAGATCAAAGTCCCGCTGCTTCATTCGGTTCGTTAACTGCTTAATCATGTACTTGTGATTTTCATAGATACGAACCGGACGATATTCCCCGCGGTCTAAGGCAAGAATGTCGGACTGAGCCGATCGATAATCAATCGTGAGATCACCAAAAGCCCCATCGTTGTTAGCAAAAGGCATATTCGCAATGATCTGCCCACGCACCTCTGGCGGGATGTCTTTACCAACGTACTGAAGGATTTGTTGAGACTGAAGAGACCGCGCCAGGATGGTATCTGCATCGTCTTGCACAGCCTCAAGTGTGATCGCAAAGTCTTGATCAGTGATGTTCTTAAACTCTGCGATGTTGATCGCTTCACGACGACCGACCGCTCGAATAAGAGCGCTTTCGTCCAAGTAATGCTGAGCAAGCTTTAAATAAATGCGGCAAATATCTTTTACGAACGATTCAAATCGCTCCGCATAGATCGCCACTTTCTTTCGCTGACGCATACTGCGGAATAAGAGAACATTCGGGTCAAGCTGGCCATTGATCTCTGCGTCGTCTTGTTCAAGGTCTGCAACACGGTACATCTCTTCGATCGTCATCTGGAGGTAAGCCATAAACTGCTCACCACTGCGGCCAGGAACAACTTGTGGCGTGGCTCCACTGATGTTGAAGAACCTTGTGCCAGGAAGATCAATTCCCTTTGTGACCTTCGTCCCGCCTTGAACAAAGACCTTATCAAATCCCGACTCAAGCTGCTGCTGCGCCTGAGAACTTGCCGCGCGATTCACCTCGGCCTGATAAGGCCGAAGGTGCCGAATGATCGAACACGCACGTGGTGTGGTCTGAATCTTTTGGAATCCACACCAGGCGATCGGCCACACACCAAAAGGAAGCTCGGACTCTTCCAATATCCCAGTCGATGTCGTCATGTAGTAGTATCCCTTCGGGTACTGCATACATGGACGGAAGAAAAACTCTCTCACCATCGTCTGGTCTTTACCGTCGACGTACTCGCCCTTAGCTCCATCGAACACTTTAAACGTCGTCTGAGAACTCTCCTCGATAAAGCCAAGCTTCTCTGGATCGCTCTCGTACATTTCTTTTAAATCGTTCGTACTCATCATGCTTCGAACGATGAGATAAGGACTTTCGCTCATCGTCTCGGCCTTCGGACAGCGGAGTACGTTAAACGGAAGAATGTTCTTAAAAACAAAGTCACCAGAGAAAACAGGGCTATCCATGTCGGCTTTTGGCTGGTGTGAAATCACCTGGCCCGTGATTGGATCGACAGTCTCTGCGTAAATCGTATCCGCACCAGCTTCGTCGACGTAAATAGGAGAGCCAGTTTCTTTTTCCACCGCTTGGCTATAGCCAATAAGATCACCCTTTGATTTATCCCACTGGATAAGACAAAAGGTTTCTCCGAGATCCACGTAATCTTCTGCGTGGTCGGCGATCTTTTCTTTTAAATTGTATTTTGCTTTCCCGTGCATCCAAACAGCGCTCGCAAGCTCTGCGGCTTTCTGATCCTGGAGCTCCGTCTCGTTATGGGGAATGACTTTAACCCCTGGAGCCATGCGGAGAATGTTTGAATGATAACGCTTCGTGATTAGCTGCGTATGGTTCCGAACCAGTCGGATCTTTTGCGCTTCAGAAGTCTATACGTCTCTCATCCTGTGAAAGAGCTTCGATGCTGTTCGTGAGTAGTGATTCCCACTGATAAGACGCACATTCGACCGCATCTCTGCAAAGAGATCCTTGTCACACGAGTCAGACTTTTCGTACATCTCGTTAAGCTTCGCCGCATCTAGCTTTTTCATTAGTTATTCTCCATTGCTTTTGCTTCCCACTGGGCAGGGTTTTCGATAGCGAGTAATTCGTTTTCAAGATCAGGGTCCTGAGGAGTCTCCTCACCAGCGTCAGCGGCTGGCGTGGAAACCTCATCTAAAACCGTTTCCGATTTTGATTCTAGCTCAATTTTGAGATCTCCATAATTGAAACTCCTTACTCCGCCGTCTTTGCAAGCCTGAATGATCTCTAAAACGTCTTTTGCCGATAACTCACCAGCCATATTCGTCCCCTATTTCTGATTGAGAATTCCAGAACCCCACCAGTGCCTCAAGCGTCTCTGGGTCCGTTGTTTCTTGGTTTTTATATCCGTTCATTCGCATTTCTTCATTCGAAATAATCCTCGGCGGCTCGGGCTGGATGATTCTATCGGTGACGACTCCCTCAAAGTTCCAAGGGATCTTCGTAACCGCGTATCTCACCGCATCGATGAGGTCATCTTCCGAGTGGCGCTTTTGTGACTCGTGCCGAAGTGTATTCGCCTCTTGGCAAAAGCCCTCAAAGTCCCCGTTTCTCTCGATTTGTAGCATCTCGTTCTTAAAAAGAGAGTTTAGAAGCGGGAATCCAATGTCATGACTCTTTTCGGCAGGCTGAAAGCTCACGCCTTGACGAAGTGCCGTGGTAACGAAGTCTTTTGCCGCGTGATCGTAATATTCCCCGATGATCGTTCGACCATCCCGCATTTCTAAGTATCTTTGAAGCACATCGGTCGAATTATAATCCTGCTCCTTAGAGCCGCGCCAAAGGGCCTTCACTCGGCCCTTCTTCATATCAGGACTGACCGCGACAAACGCAATAGCTGGAGGATGAGAGCTTCCTCCTCCACCGATATCCACACCAGAGAACCACAACCAATCGTGTGGTGTGGATTCTGGATCAACTAAGTTCTTTTCTCGGTCAAAACTTGAAAGCTTTAAGCCGACTCGCTTAACAAACCGACCAAAAACCCTCAAATCCACTTCTTCTTTTGTTCCAAGGCTATTGATGATCTTTGTGATTCGCTCATGCGTCCACATCGAGTCAGTGCCGTCCTCATATTTCAAACAATCATAGAGAGAAACGGTCTGTTTCAGAGCATCAGTGAAAATCTCACCGTCACCCTTAACCTCAAACACCCTATGCCACTGGTCCTGACCCCTTGTCGGGGTCATGACCGCATTAAAATATCCATTCGTTGCCGCAAGTCGCATCAAAAGCTCAGGCATGAGTTCCCAAGGCGGTTCTTCGTCAACAAAGTGCGCGTCAACCGTACCAGCCTGGAGATGGTGGACGTCTTGTTCGTAAGTATGCGTGTAAAGCGTGATCTCAGTGTTGAAGTGGATCGCTTTCAAATGCTTATTGTGCATTTCTTCGCGCCAGCCGTACTTCGGATGATTCTTCATCTCTCCACGAGGGAGAAACTCTGTTTTCCACTTCGTTAAATACTCTGTGCTGATGATGTCCCGTGTAGGCATAAGGGCCCAGAACTGGCGCGGACGACGATTCGGCCACAACTCTGGCCACATCTCTGGTTCGGTCGCCCACTTAATCCACTTTTTGATGTTGCAAGTGGAGTTATGCGTGACGATTCCATACTCGCCACACAGAAAAGACCCATCTTCGTGGTCCACCTGGATACAAGTCGCTGGGACCACACCAACCGGCTCAATTCGCTTGATGGTTTTTTGAAATGTCCGCTTACCGGTCTTGTATTTTTCGCGCTTTCTCGTGAGTCGAAACGGATTATCAAGCATCCAGAAATTTACTTTGTAAGCTTGGCGGGTTTCTTTCTTCACTCCATCGATTTTGTAGGAGCCCATGCGCTCACTTACAGTGGAGTAACCGCCTAAAGACGCAACCAAGTGCCTCACTCCGTCTCTTAGCATGGGAGAAGTCGTCACAAACACCGCGCCACGAGTACACACAGAGCCATCTGTGTCCATTAGCCCTTGAAGAAGGGCTAGGCGCTCAGCGGTTCCGCCGTTTAGATATTTCTCTGGAATGAATTTCTCGTAAGAGATTTTGTTTCTGATCCCAGCGAGGAGCGTGTCCTCGTTGAGACCAGAGATGGTGTAAGAGTAGCGGCCATCGTTGTTTATTTTGTACTTGCTAGGAACGTAATCGAGAATCTCTTTATCCGCCGATGCGATCCTGGTGCGGCGTCTTGTCATGCTGCCATCACCCAAAAGAAGCCCCACCAAGTATGGATCAAACAATCCAGTATCTTCAGTCTCTAGCGGCCTAGCCACAGGCGTGGCCGCCCTATAGTACGGATGCTTTGTCTCAGGAGAATACTTCCCCTGAATCATGATCTCTTCAGTGGTGAGGACCGACCACTCTCGGTAATGCTTACGCTTGTGGCCAGACTTTGTTTTCTTTCGGAAGCGACTCTGTGAAGTCATCGCAATCCATAGATGCTCATCACTCGCCACGATCGATTGACCATCATCAAACGTCACACGATAGCAATAAGCCTTTCCCTTAAACGGGACGTCTAAGACTTCTCTTAACTTTCCATCCATTCCCCAAACCATGTCGCCAGGTTTGATCTCGGAAATGGGTTTTTTCCCCTAAGAAGTCCACACCAGTTCGTGATCTGCGAGAGCCTTACCGATCTGGTTAGCTGCACAAATGAGTGCCGTCTTTTCCTGGGACTCGATGTGCTTACGCTGCCAAGAGTAAAGCTTTTGACCATGAAGATGCGGAAGCTCGTCTTGAAGCTTTAGTTTCGCTTCAAGGAGTTTGATCTATTCGAGCTTTTCCTCAATGGTGATCTTTGGTGTCGGGACACTTCGAACACGAGACCGTGTACCCTCCGACTTCGTCAAGTTCTTGCTCATAGTCTACACTCCCGCATTTTAGACACCTTTTCTGATCGTAGAAATGTTCCTTAAGAAATGGATCGTTATCGATCTCCATCAGTATCTTGGCTATCAGCTAACTCAAGTGCATCAGCCTCGCGTACTTGTCCATCAAACCCCCCGCCAATCTGAAGCTGGCCAACTCTCGTAGAGAGTTCGGCAAGCCGTTTGTCGATGTCCTCCATGGACTGTAGCGCCTGATTTGATTCTTTGTTCACATTTACATTTAGATTCTTTTGCTCAACTCGCTGGACCACACCACCCTTGATTCTTGAGTGGAGACTCTCAACGATGCGGATCTTCACGTCTGCTAGACGAGTATTGATCTTTCCCTGCTCGTCAACGTGCGGAGATACCAAGATGTCACGCATCTGCTCTAAGCCTATTGAGAACATCTCAGCTATGACCGTGTCATAGTCTTGCGGAGGAGTGATGATAAATGCCATACGAGTGGCGTGGCTCTCAAAGTGTTTCTTGAATACTTGATAGCTCACGATTCCGCTCGTGATGTTGGCTAGAAGCATCATCGTCTTTGTGCTCTGAGCACGCTCGTACTCTCGCCAGAAAGCTATGCGGAGACGGTTAAGGATCTTTTCATCCACACCAACGATTGCTTTACGATAAATCTCCTGCTCTCCCAGATGGAGAATCTATTCAGGGATGCTCGCAATGGTGCGGGATATTCCGTTAGGAGAGATATTGATCAGAGAGCGTGGAGCGTCTTTATCGCGTATTGAGATGTCGGTCACTCAAACACCATCCCGATCTCTACAAGTAACATCATAAGCTCTGACCGATTCCGCGCCACGTATCGCTTACCGTGGTTCTCAACCGTCACAACATATCCATTCTCTAAACGCTCGACACGAACCGAACGCACTAAAGCCTTTTCCTGATTCATACGATCAAACTCTCTTTCAATTATACGAATAGACTTTTCTAAGCCCACAAGCCGCCTATCTGCCGCGCCAGCGGCAATAGGCTATTGGATGCGAGGCCAGGGCTCGAACCTGGATTTCCTGAGTTAGAGACAGGCGTCCTACCGTTAGACGAACCCGCAACGAGACCATCGGAACTTGAAGTTTGTAGAGAGAGCATCGGCGAGCGCCTCGCAGATGACTTCTTCGCAGAAGCCGTCCACACCACCAGGGATGTCGGTGATGTGGGCTTCGAAGAGAACTGCATGGACATACTCGTGGAGAAAGGTCGTCCACTTGTCAGCCTGAGAGAGCTCGCGGCGGAGATAGATCGTGCGAGTGGAGAATTCGCAGTAGCCGTCGACGAGGACGTCGTCGAGACGACAGCCCCACTTGTATTCGACAGACCAGGTTTTGCCTTTGATCTAGAAGGACTTCCTGATGCGCATGAAACCCCCGATAGTGACTGGTGTGGTGACGTCCATGAAACCACACCAGTCGGGGGAGAGATAATGTTCTGCGTCCGTGCATCAATCATTGAAATTAGCGTAGGGGGGAGATAGGCGGCGCGTAAAGCGTTTTTATTACATTGAGTGTGTTTATGGGAGGGGGGAGGGGCCAAGAGGCCTTAGCGGGGATTTCGGGGGGTATACGGGGTACCTTCCGTTTACATTCCCGATATAACTTTGACCCCCACCCCCCTATGTACCGCTTTTCTATAGGGCTTTGGCTTAGGCTTAGGTCTTGGCTTGGCTTGACTGGCCAGACAGAAGAGAAGCTCTCTCTCAATCGCTCTCGCTGTCCTGATAGGTTGTGACGCGGCCTGTCCTATCGATCCGAACCTAAGAGTCGAGTCGAATCAGGGTCTTGAGCTGTCCGAATCTGTCTAGATATGGACACCTCGATTCGAATCGGGCCTCGAGATCTTAAGGACACCGCGCCAGTCCGTGTCTTAAGGCCCTGTCGCTGTCGTGGTGAGGTCCAGACAGGCCGCCGCTCTCTCTCATGACCTCTCGCCTGTCCTCGTCTGATGTCCTTTCTAGTTGAAACTCATTCTCAACAACTGCCGACCTGTCGAACTTCTCAACACCGTGCATTTCCTCGACAATCGTCCCTAACTCGTTGACGCGACTGCACAATCTTCCATCCAGCCCTGAAACCCGTACAAAAGTTCTCCACATCAAAAATTCCTAAGTACCTGAAATCACTTAAAGCCAGTCCTGGCACCGCGCCTGCAATTACATCCGATGTAATTAAAAACAAACAGGCCTGTTGCTCGCTGCGCGAGCAGACAGGAAGAGAGAGAGAGCAGATGAAACAGAAAATAGAAGTCGAGTTCATGCACCGATACGAGAGCCGCTCAATTTATAAATTCAGAGAGTTCACTGTTTGTGGACCAAACAAGACAGCGGTCCTCAAGTTGATTGAGAAACGGAAACCCGCTGAGCTCTTTTGGGTTTCAGAAACTTACTCTCAAGTCACACCGGAGAGCGCCGAGCACGGAGACTTCAGCGAGACAGGCTGGACCGATCGCGGCTCGTTTATGACTCTCCGTGAGCTGGTGAAACGTATCGAGGACACGCTCGGGTATTTTGAGTCCAGCGGTTTCGACGCGACCAGCGTCGATCTCTATGCCTCAGACTATCACACTGTCGACTATCGGACAGGGACAGAAGAGCAGTCCTGTCTTCATATCGAGTCAAGCCTCAGAAACATGAAACGTCTCGAGGCCGTTCTAAAATCTAAAGGGGGTCGGTCATGAAACACAATAAAGCGTTCAGACAGTTGAATGAACTCTCTCCGGCGCGAGACATCGGATACATCGACGGAAAAGCCCGTAAGGGTAAGACCGCTGAGCTGAACTCAGCAAAAGAACTCCACGCGCTTTTGCGGGATTACACATATCATCTCATCGGTCTTGGAAACACGTTTAGAGACATCGCGCGTCTCAAGGGACAGTTTCACGGCTCAAATTGGCGTGTTTATCAGGGTGTCTCTGGAACTAAGCTCAAGGCTCTCGCTGAAAAGCTGAATTCAATCGACCCATATGACGTGGATTCAATCCTCGAGATTGAGCGCAAAATCGAGGCTCTCGCCGAAACCCTCAAAAGAACGGAGAAACAGTCATGAAACAGACAAATAGACTTTTCAATGAGAGACCCTCAGCCGTTCTCAATATTGGAAATGACATCCAGAACGCCGCGAGACATCGAAATGACACTTACGAGACACCGGAAGAGCTCAGAGCAAAAGCGTTCAAGAAAAGCTCTTCCAAAAGCCTTAAGGCTCTTAAGACCCGCGCCAGCGCTGTCATGACTGAGGCGAACTTCCTCGAGACTATCAATCGATACGAGCTGGATAAGTTTCTGGCGTCGAGTGAAAAGCTCTCAGCGTTCTCGATCGACGAGACCAAAAGCGAAACGGAGACTATCAATCTTCTTTATTCTTTTGTTGTCGCTCTTCGAGGAACTATCCCCTCGACTGAATTCAACACGCTGGCGCGGTCATTCAATAGAATGACCAAGAAACGCCGCGAGAACACGTATCGACTGAGCTGGTCGCGCGCTCAATCTTACTTCAACACAAAAGCAAAAGAGTCATTCGTTGAAAAGAACGGCTCAATCGGAGACTGGAAATCAGAGCAAAAGACATTGAGCCCCGAGCAGATCGAGAGACTGAAATCTCTCGTCTCAGCGGTCCAGTTCGGAAACAGTGTGCCAGACAGCGAGCGTGTTTACTGCTCACTCAATCTTCTGGCGTCCCTTGAAACCCTCTCTTCCGTCATGACTATCGACGCGACCGCGCTCGGTTTTAGTTTCGGCGCTCGCGGAAACGGTAAGTCTGTCGCGTTTTATCAAGACAGCGCAAAAGTCCTGTCATTCAATCGACACGTTGACGGCGCTTTTCTCCACGAACTTGGACACGCGGTCGACTATCGTCTCGGAAAAGTGTCCTCGACACTTCCGCGAGAGATACGACAGTCATATCGAGAAAAGCTCTCGACACTGAAGGGCCTCTCTCATTCCGCGCGGTCTTACTATCTTAAGGAAACCGAGATTTTCGCCCGACTGTTTGAGCAGTTCATCGCGAAACGTCTCGGGGATCGATGTACCGAGTTCATGTTCTCGGAAAATGACCCCGCCGTCATGCCTGAGCTCAACGAGCAGTCTCAGCAGTGGATCGAGAGCGCTCTCTCATCGATCCTTAAGGGGGCGCTATGAAGTTCATTAAGAGTTATGACCTCTTACTCGCCTCTCTCGCGATCCTCTCTCTCTTCCTATTCTTCGCGTTCTCTGGTGTTGGCCGATGACCAGCTATTCTCGCCCCCTCTCGCGCTTCGCGCTGGGGGCTCGAGATAGCGGGGGAGGATTTCACATTAAGCTTCAGGGGAATTTGAAACAATTTTCAGAAACGGATTTTCTATGGGACAGCCGCTAACATTCGACAAGTACCTCACACCAGACGAGCTTAAAGAAACGCGCCGCGTTCTGGACAAGTATCGCTCAAGCGACCCGCTGAATATTCTGGCGCTTGAGATACTTCTCTATTCAGGGGCTCGCGCTACCGAATTCCTGGGTTTAACTGGTGTGGATCTCAATCGGTCGAATCGGTCTATCTTGATTCGTGGGATCAAGGGCTCAACAGACCGCGAGATACCACTGCCAGACGCTCTATTCGCCCGACTGCTCAGTCATTCGACTGGTGTGGCTGGCTCTCTATTCCCGATGTCTTACAAGACGCTCCAAAGGCTGTGGCACAAGTACCGACCAGTCCGTAAGAAGCTCCACGCTTTGCGTCATACCTATGCGATCCAGCTCTACCGACAGAGCAAAGACATCATAGCGGTCAAACAATGCCTAGGGCACAAGTCGATAGCAAATACCCAAATTTACACCGAGGTCCGGTATGACGCCTCAGAGATTCGAGCCTTGGCATTGACGGGAGGCGGGTCTTGAGTCAATCAATCTTCATGCGACAAAAGACGCCGCCGATACATCCGCTCGAGGCGGGTACAATACCCGATCTCCTTAGGGCTATCCGTTCAAGGTACGACCATAGCCAAGCGTCTTGGGCTGTCGTCATAGGCGGCTCACAAACAGAAGTAGCCAGAGGCGAGGCTGGACTCGTCCGACGTCCAGTTCAACTCATCCAAAAGATCTACCCACACATGAGCGACCGAGAGCGCGAGCTAATGGCTAAGCTACTTCAAGAAGATTTCCTCTCAGAAATTTCGGGCAAATAGCATTAAGTATCAGGGAAAATTCGAACTATTTTCCGAAACCGAATTCTACCGCACCAGTTTCAGCCAGTGATCGAGCTTCATGGTGATCATCGGCTCTTCTCGGTTCTTTGAGAACACCACCACGGGCATGAGACCCGTTTCCGCGGCGTGCTGCTTGGCCTGTTCGTATGCCACCCAGATCTGTATCCGTTCGTGATTTTTGCATTCAAATGTAACTGGATAAACCTCTTGTGCCTTCGGCGACAAGAGGAGGTCCTCGCCAGGGGCACCGCTTGACGTGATCCTAATGTCACCTTCCTGAAGATCAGGAGCCCACTCGAGAAGTGTGTCTCTAACTTTCTGACAGAGTCTCCGACCTTTTGCTTTTGCTGATGACGTTCTCATGCGGGGATTTCCTCTACTTTGTGTTTCTTTGCTTGTTCAGAGATGGACTTTGCGAGCTGAAGTACGAGGTCGAGATTTTCTACCTTCTTCATTTTGTTGCCCGCTGTGCGCTTGCTCATAACGTGGCGAATCCAAAGATAGCGCGCCACTGGATGATCCACGCCAGCGTGATCAAGATACCTGCAATCGATCGTGTCGAAACTTAAGACGGCTCTCGCGGTCTCTGCGCTTGGCGAGATCGTGAAGTAATAAACGGCCATCAGATACCAGTACCACATCACTTCTTCGTCGATGTTCTCCCAGGCTTGAGAGATGAGGCTTGCCATCTCGCTTACATCTTTGAACGCAATGCCTGGTGCGGAAGTCCCGAACACTGCCTCGGCCATAGCTGAGAGAGCGTTCTGATAAGACTCCGTCAGGCGAGGCGTTGATCTTAAGACATCCATCATCTTCTTCGAGCGCTCATCGTCTGGCCCGTAGACCAGAGCTCTGAGAATTGCGGTGACTGCGATTTTTGAAACGTCCGTCATTTCTTTTTCGCCGTTGGTTCTACTTTGATGTTGTATCCGCAGAGTTCTAAGATCTGGTCGATTGTTTCATCGATGATCTTGTAGCTCTGGTCATCGAAGTGAAGTCTTGAGCCAAGCTTATACGGTGTAACGCACGTTACTTGTGCCATGTTTACCAAGATTTCCACACCACTCTCATGTACTAGAATCATAAACCCTCCTTAGTTATATTTCTCGAGTGCTTTGCGATACATATCGACGAACCATTTCGAGTTCGGCTCGACCGCGTAATAGCTCTCTACCTTTTTCATTATTGTTTCTGTTGAATGAATGATTGCGTAGTGGCCCATGCTTTTAAGAGCCACACCAGTGACCGCATAGTTAAGCCAGTCCGCAGAAGATCCTTCGCTTCGCTCGAACTTAAAGATCTTCCCTTTAAGACGATCGTCATCGCTCCATCTATAGGGGATGTTGAAGAGTAAGCCTTGCGCTCTATTGATCAGCGCCGCTAATCGAAACCATCCACGCGCCACGGCGTAAACGCCAGGCGCTGTAATAGTCTTTGTGCCAGGAAGTCTTAAGCCAATGCGCTTAGATTCAATCTCAAACGCAAGTGGATTGGTGAGGCATCTTCCTAAAAGAAACGGAAGCACCTGATCGTTCGATGTGTCGTCCTCTCTCCAAGGACTTTCTGGATGTCGGAGATACCCTAAAGGGCTCGAGAACTATTGCATTGGTCTGTGGTTTTCTTCTTTACCGATGAGAGCATTCAAAACGCAGAAGCGACCGCTCTCTGCCATCGAGTCCCCGATAGATCCAGGGTGCGCAACGTGCTCCATCAACATACAATTCTTTCCATCGAAATACATAAACCCTCCTTGGCTCATGTCATGTTTTTCACGCGAAAAACTTGACGTCAAATATCATCTGCACAATTTTTTTCGCAAACCCGACAGCACGTGCAGAGACTTTCGAAGTCCTCTTTGATCTCGCAGCGAAACGGACACCGATGTGGTTCGATCTTCTCGGTCTCGCAAGTACACTTTGGCTCTGGATTGAGGGCGCGCTCCATGATCTTTCGAAGCTCTTTTAGTTTCTCGAGTTCGGTCATGCTTCAAACTCCCCTTCAGTATCGATGACCAGTGAACCCACTGGAAAATTGTGTGACATACCAGCGGTAAATGGCGTGGCCCGATCTAACTCAAATTCGAAAAGCGTCGTGCCGCTAGACGTGCAGATCGCAACGTGAGTTAGGTAACCCGCACCACTCGTGATCTCTGGAAATGAAATCTGTTTCCGATTGAAAACCTGATAGCCGTCCACCTCGAAAACGTCCGACGATACGTGCGCACTCTTTATCGCCTCACCGTCAGAGTTTAGAAGATCAATCCTGCGGCCTACTGGTAAGCCCCACGGTGACTTCTCTGGAATGACGGGAGTCTCTGCGGCTGGCAATTTCCACGGCACACTGACAAGAGCGGCTAAGCCGCCAGCTAGTTTTAAGAATCCTCTACGTTTCATCCATCCCCCTTCGTTCGAAAATTCAGAGAAAGAGTCGCCATATTTTAACCCCTTATGCGCCCAGCGCTAGTCGACAAGAGCGCGCCTTTCGACGCGTGTGACTCCCCTCTCTCAATCTTCGAGCGCCTCACGTGCTCGACGACCGCTTATCATTCCGTCACCCTCTATAATCTCTTCATCGGAGTCGCCGTCGTCCTCGTCGGCGGGTTCTATATGTCTGCCCTCCGCATAGAACTTCAGCGCCGCCTCCAGCTTCGCTATATGCGCATTTTTTTTGTCGATTATTTCGTTAAGGGTGTTAGAGATAACTAGCCGCTCGGTTAGAGCTTCAGCTTTCATTTCGTCCACAACCGACGAATGAACATAAGCCTCGCCGTTCTCCATTTCTCGAAATGCGTAGTACGTGTAGAAGTTGTCATCGTCGAACTTCTTCGACAATGCGGGTTCATCAACTTCCCAATCCTGTTCGTTCG
>Ga0315900_10002180_pt1 | contig 30616 bp, 31 predicted proteins | sample LakEriMetagenome_FD_203521 | JGI IMG/M metagenome (GOLD analysis project Ga0315900, IMG submission 203521) | Freshwater fungal communities from buoy surface, Lake Erie, Ohio, United States - Buoy 12 MA114 | ecosystem: Environmental > Aquatic > Freshwater > Lake > Lake biofilm | place: USA: Lake...
CCCCGTTGATTGCCTTTGAGTTTTTGGTAAAAGCCAAGGATGCTACCATCCTTGTCCTGATGGAAGATAATGGTTCCGGGACCGCCATTAATGCTGTATTCTGTCTCCAGTTGAATCATATCGCCTGAAATTTTTGGTGGATAGTATGAAGGCACAAATCTATCCTATCCGGTTGGCTTTACTCAGTTCAAGTTGGTTCAAGTCAGGGCTGGCTCAGGTGTAGCAGGAAGGCACCGCTACAAAGGATGAGCAGGGCAAGAATATTTTTGGGGTAGACGGTCTCTTTAAAATAGAGGGCGCTGAATAGAATGGTGGTAATCGGGTTGGCCAAAAACAGCAGGCCCGAAACCACAGGGCTGGTGGCTTTTGTTCCAAGTAAACTGAGATACAAGGCAAATAAGATGATAAGGCTCATCAAAAATGCTTTTGGCAGGATACTTTTGGCACTACTTAGGTGAACAGGTTCGTTTTTCAGGAAGATAAAAGCGATCAGTGCTGCGCCAAAAACCATTAGCTCCTGCGTAGCTAATATAATCAGAGATGGGGTGTCATTTGTAACATTTTTCCACTGTATAATTCCCATGAAACTAAAACTAATGGTCATCACAAACAGCAAAAGGTGGCTTTTCAAATCAATCCGGAATCCGGAGTTATCTGAATTGAAATAAACAAAAAGGAGATAGCCAGTGACAATTAGGAAAACGCCCCCGTAACCATAACTCAAGGTAGTGTCTTCAAACATCCAAAGGTAGATGGAAGACATTAAAATCCCTAAAAGGTTATAAATGGCTACCCATTGCAGGGATTGTACTTGTAGGATATTCAGCATGCAAAATAAACCTACAACACCTAGCGAGGCGCCCAACGAAATCCGCCCAATCATCTCGAGGGTCACTGGCATATTTCCCTGAAAAACAAAAAATCCAGCCAAAGCAATGGTACTGGTAAAAAAGGCCCGGCAGGCAATTAAGAGATAAAGAGGGTGCTCGGCCAGGTTTTTCTTCCAGAGAATATTATTAATAGAGAGCAGCAAAATGGCTGCAATTATCATCCACATGGCGGGAAAAAGTAGAATATACCATTCGCATGGTGGTGAAGAATAAATGATCTATCCTCCGCTGGCTGCTGCTGAAGGTATTGGTGGTATACTTGTCGTAAATGGCTCAATTCTTCCTCTAACTGGAGTTGTTGGTAGACCTCCTCCAGGGTTTGGTACACGATATTTACTTCCGAGTAATCTTGGGTCGCCTGAATGGTCTGCAGTGTCCAGCTCCGTAGATAGTAAAGATGTTCTTCCAGGGCAGTTGTTTCTTCGGTCAAATGAAGGTGCCATGTGAGGTATCCAAGGTAGCGGGTTTTGGGGAAAAGGTGCAATTCCTTGAATGCAGGGCTTTCCAGGTCAAGATTAAACAAGTGTTGTCCAATGCTTGTGCAATCAGAGGAGCGCTCCAAAAACGCATGTCTGAACAATACGGTATGGCCAAACACGTAATCCTGAAAAGCAGAGTCTTTTATTGGGTTTTTGTGCTGCAAATAATAATGCAGGGCCTGTGTGTAGCCCTTGGGTCGGTGGCAGGGATCGTGAAGTGCTTCGATTAGAAAATGACGCACAAAAGGATGATCCCCAAAGTCACGGATAAACAAAGGGAAGTCATCTTTTTTCAAAAAGCCACTGAACGTTGTTACCGCAATAAATTCCTGTTGTCGGTAGCGTAGGTGGGCAATTCCATCAAAAAGGTCAATCAGGGAATGGTAGCGAGCATTGGCTACAAAATGGCTGACTACTGCTTCGAGGCTTTCTCGAAAGAAGCGGTCTTCATGTTGTTCAAAAGTTCTAAAAGTAAATGATTGAAAGTCATTCCAAGATTTGAAGCCGCAGAATATCGATAAGAGCTCGTAGGTGTTTTTGTAGGGTCTATGTTGGTTTGTCTTTGAAAGAAAAAGCCGGTAGAGGGTTGACTCCGATAAGTATCCAATTTTTTCTTTTTGGATGAGCTGGCTGATTGCCCTGCAATCGTTTTTGTTCGAGATATAAATGCCTGTTTTTAGGAAAATAGTCTCCAATAAGGCGATTTTGGTTGTCATTGCACGCGCTTTTCTGGATGTTAGTGCGAGTTGGTGGTTAATTTATGTCGGCAAAGGTACTAGTTGGTTGTTCTTTCTTTCCGCTTTCTATAAATACTAAAAAAGAGGCAAACTGTTTCCAGAAATGCCTCTTTAGGGGGATTTAGAGGGTACTTTTACCTAGCTATCACTAATTTTTGGGTATGCAAGCTGTTGCCGGCGCGGACTACGAGTAGGTAGAAACCATTAGGAAGCTGTTCGGTGGGAAATGTCCAGCTATGGGCTCCTTGAAGAGACTGTTCCTGAAGTAGGTTTCCAATGAGGGCTCCACTTAAGTTAAAGAGATCGACGGATAAGCTGGAGGGTTCGGTTAGTTGGAGTTGTAGCTGGAACTCTTGAGGAGCGATTGTGGGAAATACCTTCAGGTCTTGAAGTTGGCTTGGGATGGCCTCTGTTGAAACGGTGCAATTGGTATTAAGGACCTGAAATTTAGCCCATCCACAACTCCAGTCTTCTGTTGGTTCGAAGGCGCCTAAGTAGCTTACCTGCTCGAAGAAAGGGTGGTTGGCCCTAGGTGAAGTGAAGGCGGCTCCACTATTAACGGAGGAGCCGAGGGTGGGTTGGGCATTGGGGGTATTGGGATCGAAAGGAGAGGAGAGGGCAAAGGGAGCGGAGGAGGGTACGGCTACATTATTCCAGTCGCTGTTACCAAACCACTGGTTGATGTTAAAAGTAGGTTCGGTTGATTTCAGCAACTCTGCTGCATCCGCTACGCGGCAATTTTTAATTTCCAGAAGGTTATTTTGGGCATTCGCGATGGTTCCAACGCCGTCAATGAAGATACCCACTGGAAAATTACCGATCAACAGGGAATTAAACAGAGCGGGTTCTGCATTTCTTCTAAGGTGAGCAGTGCGCCGGTAGTTGGCATCCATGGTGCCGCTAGGGCCTACGATGGTAAAGTTGGAGAGGTTGGGCCGTGTTTTTGGGATGGCCGGGGTGCCCGAATTATCGTTGTCGATTTCGAGGCCATTGGAGCCGCTGATATCGGAAAGGGCAGGATTACGAATGGCGAGGGCAAACTGAATGTTTCCCTGATAACCAAGATCAAAGTCGAAGTCGTCGTCTTTGGAGCCGTAAGATAAAAGGTGTTTGCAGTTGACGGTTCCTCCAAAAAATTCAAAACCATCGTCTCCGGAGTGGGAGACTTGCACATAATCGACGGTTGTTCCGTTGCCGACGCCAGCCAGGGTAAGGCCATTGGTTTCATTGTTAATTTGAAAGGGGAATCCTCCATATTCGATTCGGACGAAGCGAATAATTCCGGAGTTGTCGTCAGGTTTACAGCCTCCGGGCTGGTCACCTCCGCCGTAGTAGGCATCGTTATAGGGCGTATTGATAGCTCCTTCAGCTACTCCAAGGCAATTAATACCATTCGTTTTGGCATTGGTCGGTGCGTATCCACATACCACTACTCCCCCCCAGTCGCCCGGTGCTGGCGTAGCCTGGCTGGAGGTAAAGACAATGGGTTGTTGGCGGGTGCCATCAGCAATGAGTTTAGCACCCCGGGTAACGATGAGTGTTCCGCGGCTGTTTTTATCGCCTTTTATGGTAGTACCTGGTAAGATGGTTAGGGTCGCCTGGTTTTTGACATAAACAAAACCTGTTAGGAGGTAAACTCTGTCGGGGCCCCAAGTAGTATTTTGGGAAATATTACCAGCCACTACTTCCAGTTGTTGGGCGGTAGCTAGGGTGGATGTAAACAAGCTGATGAGTACAAGTGCTCGATGGATATTTGCCATGACTGTGTAGTTGAACGAGGATTCGTTTGGATTAAATCAAGGGACCAGAATGGTCGTTCAACTACAAAAATCGTACCTTAGTCGAAAATCGCCAAAATTATTTTTGTGCTTTTGTCACTAAATAGACTGCGATCAAGCCAAAAAATAGGTTTGGAAGCCACATTCCCAATAGAATAGGTACATTTCCACTGGTGGCAAATGAAATAGCAAATTTTTGAATAAGGATAAATACTGCTCCGATTCCGATGGCAATAGCCAGGTGAAGTCCCATCCCCCCTCGCACTTTTCGGCCTGCTACAGCTAGTCCGATGACGGTTAGTATCAGATTGGTGAATGCGTCGGCGGTTCGTCGGTAGAGTTCGATGGAGTAAATTTTGCTATTAGATAGCCCACGGACTCGGTCGCGGTCGATGGCTTCTACGAGGGTGGAGGAAACCATTTCTTCGTTTTGATTGTGGTAAAAGACAAAATCTTGGGGAGCTAGGTTGATGCTAGTATCAATGCTGGTAGTGTAGCGCTGGTAACTTTCTTTGAGCCCGTTAAATTGTCGTATATTATAAGTTGGAAACCTCCATTTTTGAAGATCTTCTTTCCAGACCACATTTTCGGCCTCGAGGATGGATTCCAGTTCATGTCCATTCATTTTTTGGAGGCGGAGGGTACTGATTCGTTGCGCTTTGTGGTCGTACCCCCTAATGTAGGCTTTGGTGTCGGGGGCGACCATAAAGTGAATATTTCCGCTCAGGATTTGCTGTTTGTCGGTCCATACAAAGCTGCGTTCGAACCAAAGTCGTTTTTGGTTCATTTTGGGGATCAGGTAGTGTCCCATGAGCAGGTGGAGCAGGGCGATGATGCTGGCAGCGATTAAGTAAGGGCGGAGCAGTCGGCCGAATCCTACTCCTGCATTTAGGATAGAGAGGATTTCGGAATTAAAGGCGAGCCGAGAGGTAAAGAACACCACTGCGATCAGGGTGTACATAGGCATGAGCAGGCCAGTCATGTGCAACACGAAGCCCGGGTAGTAGTCCACAAGGATATTTTTCAGGGTACAGGGGCTTTCGATGAAGCTCCGCACCTTGTCGCTGAAGTCGATTGCCATGGAGATCATGGAAAAGATCAGGACGGCGAAGAAGAAAGTGGACAGATACTTGCGTATCAGGTACCGGTCTAGTGTTGCGATCATGGCCTGGCGAATGCGCTCTGTTGGATAGTGTTACAGTTCGTAGTTGGGGGTGAGTTTATCTTGTTTTTCGCCGGAGTAGAACTCGTTGACGATTCGAACTGCCTCTTCGGGGTCATCGGTCAGTTGGAACAAGTTCATATCCTCTGGGCTGATGTTGTGGTGTCGTTCGAGCATAATTTCAACGATCCATTTCATCAGACCTTCCCAGTATTCCTTTCCGATCAATACGATAGGCACTTTGGTGATTTTTTTGGTTTGGACGAGGGTAATTACTTCGAAGAGTTCGTCGAGGGTTCCGAATCCGCCGGGCATTACGACGAATGCTTGTGCATATTTCACGAACATAACTTTCCGCACGAAGAAGTAGCGGTGTTTGAGGTTGTGGGATGCAGCGATAAAGGGGTTATGGTGTTGTTCGAAGGGTAGGTCGATGTTTAGACCGACGGATTCTCCGTTTTTCATCCAGGCGCCTTTGTTGCCGGCTTCCATGATGCCAGGACCTCCGCCGGTGATAACTCCATATCCTTCTTGGGCAAAGAGGGAGGCGATTTTGACGGCCTGTTCGTAGTAATAGGTGCCGGGTTTGGTGCGGGCGGAGCCGAAGATAGACACACAAGGTCCGATATTATTTAGCACTTCGAACCCATCCACGAATTCGGCGATTACTTTGAACATGGTCCAGGAGTTTTCGCCGCGGATTTTACTCCATTTTTTCATGGTGATTCCGGTGTTGCTGCCTTGAGGGCGTTCGACGGGCATTTCGTCCATTTTCTCTGCGTTGTTCATCTCATTAATCATGATTAGTATTGACTAAAAAAGCCGCGGAAGGCGCGGCTTTAGGTTAAAAAACATGTTTTTCAGCGTGGTAACTGGATCGCACCAGCGGTCCGCTTTCCACGTATTTGAGTCCCCTGGCGAGGCCTTCTTCTTTATAGAGTGCGAAGGTATCGGGGTGTACAAATTCTGCTACTTCCAGGTGCATTTTGGTGGGTTGCAAGTACTGTCCCAGAGTCAAGATATCGCAACCATTCTCGACAAGTTCATCCATGGCTTGAAAGATCTCTTCTTTGGTTTCGCCAAGTCCTACCATAATTCCCGTCTTGGTCCGTTTACCAAACGCTTTAGTCCGTTTAATCTGTTCCAGACTGCGCTCCCATTTCGCTTGTGGACGCACTTTGCGGTACAGCCTTGGGACGGTTTCCATGTTATGGCTCACTACTTCCTGGCCCGCTTCGATCATCCGTATCAGCGCCTCCCAATTCGCTTTCACATCGGGGATCAGGGTTTCGATGGTAGTTTGTGGGGAGCGTTCTTTTACTGCTCGGACGGTTTGGTACCAAATTTCAGCGCCTCGGTCTTTAAGTTCATCGCGGTTGACGGAGGTGATCACGGCGTGTTTCACTTGCATCAGCCAGATTGCCTCGGCGACACGGCGGGGTTCATCCTCGTCATATTCATTGGGCCTGCCAGTTTTAACTGCGCAGAAGGAGCAGGAGCGGGTGCAGACATTGCCAAGGATCATAAAGGTAGCAGTTCCGGCTCCCCAGCATTCTCCCATGTTAGGGCAATTTCCGCTTTGGCAGATGGTATGCAATTTGAAATCATCCACCACACTGCGTACTTTTCTATAGTTTTCTCCCATTGGGAGTTTTACTTTCAACCATTCAGGTCGTTTGGATCGGCCTTCAGAGGCGGGGTCAATGACCGGCAGTTCTAGCATAGTTTGGGCGCTTAAATCAGTACGGAATAACGCTTTTGAGGAGTAAAATGTTTATATCTGGTGGGATCAAAGTTCCCGAATCCAGATATTCCGGAAGCTAACCAGGTCACCATGGTCTTGTAATTTAATGGGACCTTTTCCGTGTGCTTGGTTCTGAGGAAGACCGATATATTCTGTGGTGCCTTTTATTTCTACGTGGTTTTGTACTACTACTCCGTTGTGAAGCACGGTAATATAGGCGGAGGCGATTTTGATACCGTCCTGGTTGAAACGAGGAGCGGTGTAGAGAATATCATAGGTTTGCCACTCGCCCGGTTTTTTACATGCGTTCACCAATGGAATGTGTTGTTTGTAGATGGAGGCGGTTTGGCCGTTGGAGTAAGTTGTATTTTGGAAACAATCGAGTATTTGCACTTCGTATCGATTTTGTAGGAATACCCCGGAATTGCCCCGTCCTTGTCCTTCTCCCTTTACTACTTCAGGGGCTTTGAATTCGAGGTGTAATTGGCAATCTCCGAAAGATTGTTTGGTTTGGATATCCCCTTTTCCGGGTGCAACGGTCATGCTACCATCCTTTTGGATGGTCCAAGCGGCTGCACTGCTGTCTTTGGAGGAGATAAAGTTATTCAGATTGGATCCATCAAATAGTCGGATCGCATCAGAGGGGGCCTCTGTGGGGGAACCGGTCTGGACGGATTTGGGGACAGGCTTCCAAACTTCGGTGGCTTTCGGGTCGGTGATCTGGGCGCTTAATGTAGTGTGAAGTAGGCAGAGGCCGAAGAGAGGGAGTGCTATTTTTTTCATAAGTGAGTTCTATTTAAGGATGCAAATTTCGAGGATGGAATGCTTATTGCCTAATTTTTGGACAAAGAGTTCCTGCCTTTGGGGGAAAATAGCTGATGGGAGCTGGAGGTACGCCTAATCGAGCACTCCTTTTCGTTTTTCTTTGTAAAAATGGACGCCTGCGCCGAATACCCAGCCCTCTTTTCCATTTTTTGTTTTAACCAACACCCAGCGGTCGGTTACTTTTTCGGTGCCGAGGCTGATTTCTTGTGTCCAGTCGGTTCTTTTGCCTAAAAAAGTGACTTCTTCATTCAGTTTCAGTTGAGCGAGTGTTTCACCTTTTAACCCGGGCTCCTTGCGCAGTTTAAGTCCATCGATGGTTACATAGAGGGTTGCCTGGCTATTGGAGGTGGATTTGGTTGGGGTGGGTGTTTTTTCCTGAGACTTCTTGGGTGGTTCGGTGGTTGTCTTTTTTGAATTTGGGTTTTGTGGTTCGTTTTCGGTTAAGGAGGGGTTGTTTTTAGGAGCGGTAGGGCGCTGGATTGTGTCCGGTTGAAGAATCGTTTTTTCGGAGGGCTCTTGTTGGCGGAAGGCCCTTTGTTGGTAATCGGATCGTTTTTGTTCGCAGCGAGAGATCATCCACAGGGCGATACAGATGAAAAAAACCAGGATAATAAGGGTGTCTAGTTTGGGTAATCGCATAAGCGTAGGCAGTACTTAGGTGTGATTGGAGGCATTTTGGGCGTAAGGTTCGGTTTGAACGCATAAAAGCGACAAAAATTACAAACATAGCCACTAAATCGCGTTGGTGCTTTCGGTTTAGCTGTTACCTTTGCGTGGCAAAAATAGCACGGGATTTTGAGTACCATGCAGCAAAACAGTATCCTTTATCAAATCGCCCTCAACCGTATTCCACAAGTAGGTATGGTGACAGCCCGTCAGCTGATTGCCTTTTGTGGAGGTGCCAGGGAGGTTTTTCAGGCGAAGCGGCAGGATTTGCTCAAGGTTCCAGGGGTAGGCCCAGGTATTGTAGAGGCTATTTTATCAAAGGAGGCTCTACTGGAGGCAGAAAAGGAGCTTACTTTTCTAGAACGCCAGCAAGTTCAGACGCTATTTTACACGGATCCAAGGTTTCCGAGTCGCTTAAAAAACCGCAGAGATGCGCCAATTTTATTGTATTTCAAGGGTTCTGACATACAATTACTGGATGCCCCTCGCATGTTAGCGGTGGTGGGTACTCGAAAAATTACGGAACAGGGGGTAGCCATCTGTGAGTCGATCGTGGAGGGTTTACAACCGTATGAAGTGGTATTGGTGAGTGGGTTAGCGTATGGGGTGGATATTACGATGCACAGAAAGGCTTGTTCTATGGGTATTCCTAATATTGGTGTTTTAGGTCATGGATTAGGGAGTATTTACCCAGCTGCGCATAAATCAACGGCGTTGAGGATGCAGGACAATGGGGGGCTTCTAACGGAATATGTACACAACGAGGGGCCGGACCGGGAACATTTTCCGATGCGGAACAGGATTATATCGGGCTTATGTGATGCCTTGTTGGTGGTAGAGACGGGGGCAACGGGTGGTTCGATGATCTCAGTTGAATTTGCTTTAAAACACCATCTGGAGGTGTTTGCGGTTCCTGGCCGACCATCAGATCCTCAAAGTAGTGGCTGTAATCAGCTGATTAAAAGCAACCGCGCCCGGTTGGTCGAATCTGCTGCTGACATTGTCGAAGCGATGAACTGGGATGTATCTGGCAGCTCGACGGGAGTCCAGGGAAGGTTGTTTGAAGAGTTATCGGAGCAGGAGGCGCGTATTATGAGTGCTGTTCGGGCTACTCCGCAGCTTGGAATAGATGAGTTGAGTAGAGCGGTTTCTATGGAGGCAGGCGTTTTGGCTTCCACTATTTTACAACTAGAATTTCGGGGATTGTTGCGGACTTTTCCCGGTAAACGATATTCAGCGGTTTAGGTTTTGTCAAAAAAAATTCGTCAACGTCACACCTTATATTATGCTCTGGCCGATTTTCTGATGGCCATGCTGGCTTGGGCCCTATTTTTTGCCTGGCGTAAGATGAGCGAGGGGGCAGATCCCTGGAAAGCTGCGCAGTCGGACCCCAATTTTTTTCTCGGGATTCTAATTGTGCCAACTGGCTGGGTGTTGTTATATGCCATTTACGATCATTATCTTGATATTTACCGGCTTTCTCGTCTGCAGACCTTATCTCGAAATTTCTTTTTGAGTTTTTTTGGGGTTGTTTTTCTGTTTTTTGCGCTGGTATTAGATGATGTGGTACGGGACTACCATTCCTATTACCGCTCTTTTTTGGTCCTGTTTTGTTTTCATTTTCTTTTAACTTCCACCTCCCGTATGATTTTACTTACCCGGGCGAGTAGGCGGTTAAAAGCGGGAAAAATAACGTTCAATACCTTAATTATTGGTGGCAACCAGAATGCTCTTGACTTATACAACGATATTATTAGTCGGCCGAAGGGCCTTGGGTATCGGTTCATTGGTTATTTAGATACCAATGGCGGGCAGGAGCAACCCTTGGCCGCATTTTTACCGAGGGTGGGAAATATTCCGGATTTGGCTGATGTAATCAGACAATATGAAGTAGAGGAAGCAATTATTGCAGTGGAGACTTCTGAACACAACAAAGTGCGGTCTATTTTGAATGTTTTGTTTGATTTTGATTTCCAGGTTTTGGTCAAAATCATTCCTGACATGTATGATATTTTACTTGGGACAGTCAAAATGAGCCATTTATACGGAGCTGTTCTGATTGAAGTCCGTCAAGAATTAATGCCTAAATGGCAACGCGTGGTGAAGCGGATGATTGATTTATTGGTGAGTTTTCTGGCGTTGCTATTATTGTCTCCTTTATTCTTATATATTATTGTACGAGTAAAGTGGTCTTCTCCGGGTCCTGTTTTTTATCGTCAAGAACGTATTGGGTGGCATCAAAAGCCTTTTCATATCATTAAGTTTCGATCTATGTATGTGGATGCGGAGCGCCATGGGCCTCAATTGTCACAAGGAGACGCAGATCCTAGGGTAACTCCTTGGGGCAATGTGATGCGCAAATACCGCTTGGACGAGCTTCCCAATTTTTGGAATGTCCTGGTGGGTGATATGTCCTTGGTAGGCCCTCGTCCAGAGCGGGCATACTATATTGAAAAAATAATGGAACAAAACCCCCATTATAAGCACTTGTTGAAGGTGCGTCCGGGGATCACTTCTTGGGGGCAGGTAAAGTACGGATACGCTTCTAATGTAGAGCAAATGCTGGAGCGCCTCAAATTTGATCTGCTTTATATAGAAAACATGTCATTGGCGCTGGATTTTAAAATTATGTTTTACACAGCTCTGGTGCTTTTGAAAGGAGAAGGTAAATAGTCCCATTTCTGTTCTGGGGTATGATCAGACCAACAGGATAACTGCGACTATAATGGAGAGAGCTCCAGCCACATAACCTCGGTAGAGTTCAGATGGGGAATGTGCCCCAAGTGCTAGTCGGGCCACTCCAATAGCGCCTGCCAATATTACCCCGATGGAGAGTAAGATTGGCCAGCTGAATTCCCAGCCTGCGAGGCTGGCCATTTGACCTGCTTCTGGCCATTTCAGGGGTAGAATAGCGAGCATTGTGACGAGCCCGGACGCACCAGCTGCATGCACGCTAATTTTTTCGAAAATATTGATGATAAAACAGAGAAACAGGGAAATGGTAGCGCCCAGTACAAAAGCGGTATAGATCAATGGGGTTTGCCCAGCACTATGTAGATTTTTGAACAGCCAGATGTAGAAAACCCCAGTCAAAATAAACGGGCCGATACGTTCCTGCTTGTCTGCCAGCTGCCAGGATTTAGCAAATCCTAGTAATTTCATCAGGGCAACTCCGATTCCGGGGATAAAAGCGGTAGTAAAAAAGACACCTAAGAGGAGTAGAACTGCTCGTTGGTCTGTCATGCTTCCGACGCCAAAGGCATACGGGTTAATGGCCAGCATGAGCAGCAGCACGTAGGTCAGAATAAAAAGGGGATGCCCAACTGCGGATAGAAAGTGAGCTAGGAAGCGGTTCATAGTTGCCTGCTTTTTACAATTTTTTGAACCCGGTCGAGCTCTCGTTTATTTTCCCGTTCTTTAATGGTTTCCCGTTTATCAAATTCTTTTTTACCGGTTGCAAGGGCGATTCTGATTTTGGCTAGACCTCGTTCTGAGAAAAAGATTTTGATTGGAACAACTGTGTACCCTTTTTCTTTGGCTTTTTTTTCCAGTTTATTGATTTCTGCTTTTCGGAGGAGCAATTTTCGGCTGCGTCGCGTTTCGTGGTTACTGCTAGTGCCGTGTTCATATTCGGCAATGAACATGTTTTTTATCCAGACCTCTCCGCGTTCCACCAGGCACCAGGCATCAGTGAGGTTGGCATTGCCTGCTCGGAGGCTTTTGATTTCGGTTCCGGTCAGCATCACACCAGCATCAAACTCTTGAATGAAGCGGTATTCAAAGGATGCTTTTCGGTTGACGATCTCAATATTTACTCTTTTTTTTGCCATATTGTTGCGGCTGCGAAATCAGAATGCTGCTTTCAAGCGGTTGGAGGTAAACTTCTTTTTCTGGAAAAAGGTTCCAGAAAATAGGGTTGCCCTACATCGTGTCGAGAAGGAATAGTTAAGGGGCCATAATGACTACGATCAGGTAGTCGGCCAATAAGATCAGGATATCGCTGAATACCACTGCGCGGGTGCTCGCTTGTCCAAGCTCTATGCTTCCGCCTTTGACGTGATAGCCTTGATAACACGATACACTCGTTAGGATGTAGGCAAAAACCAGGGCTTTTACATACATCATGGAGACATTTCGCTCCATAAAAAAAGAACGCAGCCCACGGAGGTACTCATCATCGGTGAGGTATCCAGTGGGAACGGCAGCCAAATAGCCACCCAGAATTGCTACGAATGCGGAGAGGGTCACCAGCAAGGGGATGGTAAAGACCGCTGCGATGATTTTTGGGGTAATAAGGTAATTAGCAGTGTTAACCCCCATAACCTCCATGGCGTCAATATGCTCTTTTTGTCGCATTCCGCCAATTTCAGCAGCCATATTGGAACCTACTTTTCCTGCGAGTACCAAGCAAGTAAAGGTGGGAGAAAGCTCGATGATGGCTAGGTCGCGCACGATGTACCCGATGTAATAGGTCGGGATCAACTGGCCATCCAGCTGGTAGGCAAACTGCAGGGCTGCAACGGCACCGATAAATACGGAGATTAGGCACACAATGATGAGAGATCCTACCCCAATTTCATTCATTTGGCGTGCGGTCTCTTTCCAGTACATGGAAAATTTTTCTGGGCGGCTCATTGCGTGGCCCATCATATTGATGTACCTGCCGACGTGGTATATGTAGTTGTACTTTTCCATCGAGGTGCCAAAGGTCGGTAAAAAATCCGATTTATTGATTTTTACAAGGAGGAATTAACGTGTTGGACTCATCAAAAGGCAGCTTTAACTGGCCATCTTCTGGGAGAAGCTGAAAACTGAGCCGATGCCAGGGACTTGGCCCATGGAGGGCGATGGCTTGCCGGTGTTCGATGGTAGGGTACCCTTTATTTTGCAGCCAGTTATACGCGGGGAATTCCTGATGCAATTGTTTCATTCGTTCATCTCGCCAAGTTTTTGCCAAGATGGAGGCGGCAGCGATGGAGGCGAATTTGCCATCCCCTTTCACGATACAATGGTAGGGGATATTTCGGAAGGCTGGGAAACGGTTACCGTCCACCAAGATAAGATCGGGTTGGACTGGAAGTTGTTCAAGGGCTCGGTGCATACCGGCAAAAGAGGCCTTTAGGATGTTGATTTGATCGATTTCAGCGGCTTCTACTTGGCTAACAGCCCAGTAGAGGGCTTCTTTTTCGATGACGGTTCGGAGCAGGTCTCGGTGTTTTTCACTTATTTTTTTGGAATCATTCAGGAGAGGATGGTAAAAGTCGGGAGGGAGCACTACTGCAGCGGCCACCACAGGTCCGGCTAGGCAACCTCGTCCGGCTTCGTCACAACCGGCTTCTATTTTTCCAGGAGTATGGAAGGCCTCCAACATGGCTTAAAAATCGGTGAAACGATACTGTTGGCCGTACTTTTGGATCCAATTGTACAAAGCGAAGGCCTGTTCGGGCTGGAAGAGTCGCGTACCACTGTTCATAGTAGCTGCGGAGCCACAAGCAACCCCCATTTGGACCATTTCCCGCAAAGATTTTCCTTGGCTGAGGGCCCAGGCCATGCCCGCTACCATGCTGTCACCGGCTCCAACGGTGGTTTGTTTTTTGACCGTAGGAGCTGGAATGTGTTCGAATCCATTTTTATCCGCCCAAAAAGCACCTTGAGGCCCAAGGGAAACAACTATGACCTCACATTTTCCTTGTTCAATAATAGACATTGCGGCATCATCTACTTGGTTCATTGCTAGTTCTTCAGCGCCCACCAGCGCACTCAATTCTCCAAGATTGGGTTTGAGCAGATAAACACCGATGTTAGCAGCTGCTTCCAAAGCCGGACCGGAGGTGTCCAGGATTAACCGGGAGCCCGATTCCAGGGCAAGTTTGGCGACTTCCTCGTAATAATGGCTGGGTAGCCCAGGGGGAAGGCTGCCGGAAGCAATGAGTATTTCGGGGCGATGAGCGCGGATTAACTCCAGACAAGCATTTGCCTCCTGCAGGCTCATTTCAGCACCGGGCAGGGTGAAGCGATACTGAAAGTGTGTACTCTCTTCCGATACAGAAATATTTTCACGGGTGTCCCCTCGAACAGACACTGTTTTAGTAGTAATACCCTCCTCCTCCACCAATGCCTTGAGTTGGGCGCCAGTATGTCCACCAATTGGAAACACGGCACAGCTTTCTCCCCCCAAACGGTGAATTCCTTTTGAAACATTTATCCCACCGCCTCCGGCATCTGTTTGAAGAGCAGAACAGCGTAGTTTTTGTTCTGGAATCATCCGATCCACGGAAGTGCTTTTGTCTAGGGCCGGGTTAAGGGTAAGTGTCCAAGTTTTCATGCGCAGGAAAAGGTGGTATCAAACAGGCGTTACAGGAAGGGATTATGTTTTGGGCACTATTTCTGTTTTTTCTCCAAAATATTGAGCGAATCGAGCCATGTCTTCGGCCATTTCTTTATTGTTGGTGGCTCGCAAATAAGTTTGGCTGAGCGATTGTAAGACCTGATAGACGAAGCGGTCCATTTCAATCACCTGCATTTCCTTTGTCCAGAGGTCAATTCGGAGCGTATCCCGGTGGTTTTTGTCAAAAAGAGCGATGAACATGGCCTTGCACTCCTCGGTCACTCCGTCCGGGTGCATGTCAGAAGTTGCCCAGTCGATGTGAACAGGCATTTTTTCACCGTCAAGTCCAACCCGTATTTTAATATCACTGATGTGGGCAATTTGTTCGTTTTGCATAAAAAGCTAAGTACTGATTGAATACGTCGTTTAAATAGAAGGTGTATTTGAGCGTAAGTGGTCAAGCCCATGGTCGCTCATCCATTGCTTTTGGTGCCGCGCAGGAAGAATGGAAATTGTTTTTCCGAATCGGCCGGCTGCTTTGAGGTGGAAGTGGCCAATGGTACGTCCTAATCGGCGGGTTTCTGTATATTTTTCCACATCTGTCCATGGATACCGGACAGTGGTCCAGTAGTCGGTTACAAATAAATGTACGCTATCGGCATCGATTCGTTTAAGGAGCCAAAGGGTACGGGAGAGGAAAAAAATCCAAGCAGCCCAGAGCAAGGTGATGCCAATTCGGGCATACAAAGCAGGGAAGGAAAGGTATAAATCGTCTTCTGAAATCAGCCAAAAGGCCAGTAAAAAGCCCGTCAAGATAACGGTGCTGAAGACGGGGACAAATATCCTCCAGAACAAGGTGCTGGTGGAGGATATGGGAGTTTGTTTGGTAGCTCCATTAGAGGGGAGCACGCTGGTGTCTGCCAGCGGTTGAGTGGGTTCGGGCGTCATTATTGCTGCACGTTTAATCGTTTAAGGGCTTCCTTGGGTTCGGGTAGATTGGGAGACATGCTCGCTGCTTGCCGGTAATCTTCAATGGCACTTTTAAGATTTCCGCCTGCTTCGGAGGCTACTCCTCTGTAATAATAGGCGATGACAAAAAGTGGGTCAGTACGCACCGCCCGATCAAAGTGTTCATACGCGCGCTGGATCGAATCTTGTTCGAGGTACATCAGGCCCATATCGAAGTAGGCATTGGAGTAGTCTGGATGTTCTACCACTAATCCACGGTAGAGGTCAAAGGCTTTCTTGTAGTCGCCTTTTGCCTTGTAATAGCCAGCTTTGTACTCTTTGACTTGTACGTCCGTAGAATCGAGTCGCAGGGCATTATCAAAATATTGGAGTGCTTGTACATTGCCCTTGTTGGAAAAAATACGGCCAAGAAAGATCCAGGCATCTTTGTTTTCTGCATCGATCGTTACGGATTTTTGCAGGGATTTGATTGCTCGGAGCGTATCTCCTTTATCAAGCGCAACTCTTCCAGACATGAAATACGCCTCTGCGTTCTGGGGATCCCGTTGAAGGATATGGTCCAGCTTTTGAAGTGCTTCGCCGTATTTTCGGACGATTAGGTAGAATTCGCTGGTTTTTAGCCAGGTGAGTTCATCTTCGGGGAAGAGCAAGCAAGCTTTTTCCAATACCTCTAGAGCTCGTTTGGAGTCATTGGGTCGGCCATAGTCAAGGAGAGCATCGGCCAATAGGTGGTAGTAAACGGGTTGGAGCGAGTCAAGATCCAGTGCTCGAATAGCATCTGCCATGGCTTCGTCGTAACCTTCGCGTTCCCAGTATAACCGGCCGCGTTGGTAGTAGAGTTGGGGATTCTTGGGGTCTGCCTCAATCTGCGCGTTAAGTTGACTGATTTCCGGGTCTACCCCAGGTGTGGCGGTTGAGTTCCCCGACTCTTGGTTGCCACAGGCAGACCACAACAGGGACAGAAAGAGCGCAAGAGCGCTGACAAGGACCAATGAAGGAGATAAAAACCGTTTCATGACTGCAAAGGTAGTTTCAAAACCGCTTTGAATGGTTATGGTTTTAGCGGAACTGACAGAAAGCCGACTGGAATCCTATTTTTTCCATGGGATATCTTACTTTTGCGGGGTATAATAAATTGTATTTGAAATGAAAAATAGCTCTTTAGTGTTGAACGGCCTGCTTTTTGTTCTAGTAGGCATACTTTATTACCTACATTTTTCGGGAGGAAAAAGTACCGCGCCGGAAGCAATTGTTCCACCAGCTGCCCTCAGTGGAGGAGGTGTTAAGATTGCCTATGTGAATACCGATACGCTATTTGCCAACTATCAATGGTACAAGGATCAGAAAGCGGCACTTGAACAACGCATTAAAAGCGCAGAAAACAGCTTGATCTCCAAACAACAGGATTTGGAAAAGGATATGGCCGCTTTCAAGCAAAAGGATGCAAGCGGAAATTATTCACCTGCTCAGTTGCAGCCTGAATACGATGCGCTGATGAAGCGTGCCCAAGCTTTGGCAGAGGAGGAAGCGCGCTTAACCAAGCAACTTTCAGAACAAGAATCCAAAGCTGCCAATGATTTGATTGCCAATATTGAAACGCAGTTGAAAAACCTCCAAAGTCAGATTGGCTACGATTACATTCTGTCGTACGCACGCGGAGGTGGGCAAGTATTGTTGACCAATGACAGCTTGGATATTACCCGCCAGGTGTTGCAATTGCTGAATGCACAGCAACAACAGTAATTTTTTTAAAACTCTTTTCGAATTTAGGGTGTTTGTTGAGTCAAGTAGAGGCACATATGGCCTTCATGATTATTTACTAAAACAAACACCTGATGTTTAAAGAACAACATATTGCCGTAATCGGTGCTTCGCACGGAATTGGTTGGCGCGTAGCGCAGTTATTGAGCGCACAGGGTGCTCATGTACACGCTTACAGCAGAACACCGCTTCCAGAGGCTTTACCCAATACGAGCTGGCATCCTCTGGATGTGCTTCAAAGCGATTTTGAGTTGGCTGAATTGCCACCGACTCTTCAAGGTTTGGTATATTGTCCTGGTAGTATTCAGTTAAAACCTTTTTCCAGAATTACACCTTCAGCCCTACGGGAGGAGCTGGAAATCAACTTGGTAGGTGCCTTCACTGCCATCCAGCGAGCCTTTCCTGCACTCAAGCGGGCCGAAGGTGCTGGTAGTATCGTATTGTTTAGTACCGTAGCGGTGCAGACCGGTATGAGTTTCCACGCTGGGATTGCTGCAGCAAAAGGAGCCATAGAAGGGCTTACCCGGGCACTTGCCGCAGAGGTGGCCCCCACCGTTCGCGTCAACGCCATCGCTCCCTCCTTAACAGACACTCCTTTAGCGGCAGGTTTACTAAATACGGAAGAGAAAAAGCTGGCTGCAATTAATCGACATCCGCTTCGAAAGATTGGTACGGTTGATGACATGGCAAATGCCGTTCTGTTTCTCCTGTCTGAACAATCCGCTTTCATCACGGGGCAGGTATTGCGGGTGGATGGTGGAATGGGCAATCTAAAATAAGGAGAATGTTCCCTTGTCATGTCATTTCGAGTAGCTTAAGAAGAGAGATGGAGTAGTCGCAATCAACCGCACCTTTTCTACGCAGCAAGATTACTTTTTTATTCACGGGATAATTAGGTACTTTTGCGGCGTTTTTTATTGAAATAAGAACTATGCAACGCACAAAAATCGCTGATTTACTTCGGACGGAGCCTACTGGAACCACTGTACTGGTTAAAGGATGGGTTCGCGCTTTCCGCAACAACCAATTTATCGCCTTGAACGACGGTTCTACGGCTAATAACTTACAGGTGGTCGTTGATTTCGAACAAACCAATCCGGAGTTGATACAGCGGATTAAATTTGGTGCTGCAATTGGCGCTCGCGGGGAACTGGTCGAAAGCCAGGGTAAAGGCCAGCGCATCGAGTTAAAAGTAGAACACCTTGAGATATACGGTGATTGCAATCCAGAAGAGTATCCTTTGCAGCCCAAAAAGCAAACCCTCGAATTTTTGAGGGAGCAGGCCCACTTGCGCTTTCGCACCAACACGTTTGGGGCTGTTTTCCGGATTCGGCACGCCCTTGCTTTTGCCATTCATCGTTTTTTCAATGAACAGGGCTTTGTTTATTTGCATACACCGATCATCACCGCCAGTGATGCGGAGGGGGCTGGTGAAATGTTCCGTGTAACGACTCTTGATCCAGCGAATCCTCCTAAAACAGAGGAGGGAGCAGTTGATTTTAGCCAAGACTTTTTCGGAAAATCTGCTAATCTGACGGTTTCTGGTCAGTTGGAAGCAGAGTTGGGCGCCATGGCTCTCGGCTCTGTTTATACCTTCGGACCTACGTTCCGTGCCGAAAACTCAAATACAACTCGGCATTTAGCGGAGTTTTGGATGATTGAACCGGAAGTTGCGTTTGCAGATTTGAATGACAATATGGATCTGGCCGAAAACATGCTGCGCTATGTCATCTCGTATGCGCTGGAGCACTGTATGGATGATCTAAAAATCTTGGAAGAGCGCTTGATTGAAGAGGAGAAGAGTAAACCACAAGACCAGCGAAGTGAAATGACGCTTACCGAGAAATTGCGTTTTGTGACAGAGAACCATTTCGAGCGCCTAACATACACGGAGGCCATTGATATCCTCCGCAATTCGAACCCCAATAAAAAAGGGAAGTTCCAATACCCAATTGAGGCTTGGGGAGCAGACCTTCAAAGTGAACATGAGCGTTACTTGGTCGAAAAGCACATTAAAAAGCCCGTAATTCTGACTGATTACCCTGCTGCTATTAAAGCTTTCTATATGCGCTTGAACGATGGGACAGAACCTGGTAAAGAAACCGTTCGGGCGATGGATATTTTGTTCCCTGGAATTGGGGAAATTGTGGGAGGATCGCAGCGGGAAGAACGGTACGACGTGCTGGTGTCCAAAATGGAAGCTATGCACATCCCAACTGAGGAGATGTACTGGTACCTGGATACTCGACGTTTTGGTAGCTGTCCACACGCAGGCTTTGGCTTAGGCTTTGAGCGCCTTATTTTGTTTGTCACCGGCATGACCAATATCCGTGATGTAATAGCCTTCCCAAGGTATCCCGGCAGCGCAGAATTTTAATCGTCATAGATGAATTGGTGGACAAGATGGAGGTTTGGCATTCGGAAAAACCGACCTAAGCTGGAGCATATTCGGCACTTGCACTCCAATTATTTAACTCGATTGGTCGACCTCGACGTGTACCTTCCTCCAGGTTATACGAAAGATGGGTGTTATCCGCTCCTACTAATGAACGATGGTCAAGATCTTCCCCGCATGGGAATGGAGCAGTTGTTGGTTGATTGGTATGGTGCCTCCAACAATCGACTGCCATTTTTGATGGCAGGCATTTATGCGGGGCCTGATCGAATGCGGGAGTATGGGGTGGCTGCGCAGCCAGACTATATGGGTCGTGGTGACCTTGCCGGTGTGTATTCTCTCTTTGTTTTAAATGAATTGATTCCTTTTTTACGAAGTCGATATTCCATCACAGGAGAGGTCACTCAGGTGTGGATGGCTGGGTTTTCGTTGGGAGCCTTATCTGCACTGGATTTGGTTTGGTCACATCCAGGCACATTTGGTGGGGCTGGTGTCTTTTCTGGAGCACTTTGGTGGCGGTCCAAGGCGTTTTCTGCTGTTGAACCGGATGCCAACCGGATTATGCACGATCAAATTAAATTAAAAGCCGGTGAAGGGACTTCTTTTCAACGGTTCTGGTGGATGGCTGGCACAGAGGAAGAAACCGATGACCGAAATAAGAACGGAATTATCGACGTAATTGATGATACATTGGATTGTATCCAAGCCATGGAATCGGTAGGGGTGCCAAAGGAGCATCTTCGCTACCTCCAAGTGGAAGGGGGGCGGCACGACCCCGAGAGTTGGGGTGCCTGTATGTTGGATTTTTGGGATTTTATGTTGAAAAAATAGGAGCTTGGTAGCCGGACACGCTGTAGCGCCGAGAGTTGACTGAAAAAGGTAGTTTTATTACCCCTTCCAGTTATGCGATCAAATTAACCAGCATGTATGTGATCCAGGAAAGAACGTACGCAAGTCCTCCCATAAAGACAAACTGGAGAACTGCCCATCTCCACCGACCTGTTTCATTTTTCACAACCACAAGGGTACTCATACACTGCATTGCCAGGGCATAAAAGACCAAAAGGGATAATCCGGTTGCAGGTGTATAAATCTTTTCCCTTGAATCCCGGTGGGTATCCATCGCCATCTTGTCTTTTAGAGTGGAATACCGCTCAAAGGGCGATTGGTCACCAGCCGCTTCTTCTTCTGCTGCACCTACGCTCTCCAAGCTGTAAATAATATACATGGTGCTATTGAATACCTCTCTGGCAAGAAAAGAAGAAAGAATACCGATCCCGATTTTCCAATCATATCCAAGTGGCCGAATAACAGGCTCGATTGTTTTACCGAGTTTGCCTGCCCACGAATATTCTAATCGATAAGAAGCTTCCAGGTCCCCGCGGACAGAGTCGGGTGCAATCCCAGCTTCAATATCATTGGAGGCACTCTGCTCCGCTTTTCCTACTACATCACCCGGTCCAAAACTAGACAAAAACCAAAGGGCGGAGGTGATCAATAAAATTGGTTTCCAAACTCCACTTACGAAGTTGGCGACCTTATCGACTACGGTAAGCCATACGTTTTTCCAGTGTGGCGCCCTGTAGACGGGCATTTCCAGAGCTAAAAAGGTGGCTTCTCGGGACTTCATTACCTTATTCAAGATCCAGCCAGATCCCAAGGCCGCTAGTACCCCCAATAAATACATAGCACCAAATACTTGGGCCCAAACCCACCAGTTAGCATTCGGCAACGCCACTGGAATTAATACCATGTAAACTGGAATCCGGGCGCTGCAGCTAATGAAGGGGGTGACAAGAATTGTAATTAGGCGTTCCTTCCAATTGCCTATTGTGCGGGTACCTTTAATGGCGGGAACTGCGCAGGCTCCACCACTGATCAACGCAACGATACTCCGACCATTCATTCCAAATCGGCGCATCATTTTATCAAACATAAACACGGCTCGAGCCAAGTAGCCGACCTCTTCTAATAAGGCAATTAGCAACGATAGTAAGGCAATTTGAGGCACAAAAACCAAGACGCCTTTAAATCCTTCCAAGACTCCCTTGGTTATAAAATCGACCACCCAGCCCGCGCTAACAGGCTGCAGCAAGGTTTCTGTCCCCTCAATTAACCAGGCCATTGTAGACTCTACCCATCCACCAGTAATTTCATAGCCGTAAAAAATGACCATGAATACCAACAGCATAACACCGAGAAAAAGGAATGGTCCAAAGATTCGATGCGTGAGGATGGCGTCAATTCGATCGGTTGCAGTAACAGGGAAGACAGAGGGCTGCTGTACCGTGTCGCGGACGATTGGCGTAAACTGGTCGTAGCGGACCATGGTTTCGTCCACCTGTTGAAGGAGGGATTGAAATTGTTTTGTTTTTACGATAGTATCCAGCGTAGCGTGTTCTGCCGGGCTTAGGAAGCGGAGCCAGTCCTTATGGTGGGCTAGCAGCAAGGCCCGATAAGGGTTGGTGCAAGCAAAATTTTGGCAAACGGCCTCTGAAATGCGGAGTTCATCGCTATTCATTTTATAAAACGATGATTTCCATGGATCCCGGCTTTCAGCTAACTGCTCGATGGCTTGAATTAATTGCGGTAAGTTCTCTCCTGTACGCCCGCTGATAAAAACTACAGGGGCTTGTAATTGAGCAGATAAGCGGGTTGGATTGACCTTAATACCTTCCGCTTCTGCAACATCGCTCATATTCAGCGCCAAAATGGTGGGAATATTCAAGTCCAATACTTGAGTAAACAACAACAGGTGCTTCTCAAGATGGGTGACATCTGCTACAAAAACCAACAAGTCCGGGAAATTAGGGTCGCTGGTATTGGCGAGTACCTCCACAAGCACTTTTTCATCGGTGGAGGTTGGATAGAGGCTATAAGCACCAGGAAAGTCGATTAAGGCAACAGCTTGTCCTTTAGGCAGTGTAAAGCGCCCCTCTTTAACCTCTACTGTTACACCGGGAAAATTACCCGTTTTTTGACGGAGCCCGGTTAGTTGATTGAATACGGTGGATTTTCCACTATTGGGATTTCCGATCAGACCTACTTTCAACACCTGTTCACTGCGTTCCATTTTTCCCAACATACTAATCCGTCAATAGAATCGTTTGTGCTTCCTCGCTGCGAAGTGCAAGGCGAATTCCGTCCACTTTAATGTAAAATGCGTCACCAAAAGGCGATTTTCGAACCATCTCAATGATGGCTCCAGGAAGTACCCCCATTGCGGTCAATTTACAAGCCAGCGAGGGATCGGTGAACGAAATAGCTTGTGCGCTTTCACTCGCTTTTAGCTCCGGGAGAGTACGGTGACGTCTTTGCATGGTTGATTTGTTATTTAGACTAATTCAACGTAGCAAAGGTACTTTAAGTTTAAAATATCAAAGAAGATGGCCTTAATTTTGCAGCGATTTTGACAAAATAAATACAATGAAGCAACACAACTTTTCAGCAGGTCCGGCCATTTTACCAGCGGCTGTCCTTAAAGAAGCCGCAAAGGCAGTGGTAAATTACCAAGGAATGGGACTCAGCTTGTTAGAGCTTAGCCATCGTGGGCCCGAGTTTACGGCTATCCTCGAAGAGGCGAATGCCTTGATGCGCGAGCTATTGGAATTGCCAGAAGATTACCATGTCCTCTGGATGTCTGGGGGCGCTAGTTCACAGTTTTTCTTGGTTCCAATGAACCTGTTGAAGGAAGAGGAGCTTGCGGCCTACACGGATACCGGAACTTGGGCAAACAAGGCGATTAAGGAGGCCAAGGCATTTGGGAAAATTGAGGTGATTGCATCTTCCAAGGCAGATAATTATACTTATTTGCCAAAGTTAACCAAAATCCCGAAGGAGGCCAAGTACTTGCACCTCACGAGCAATAATACCATTTACGGTACCCAGTGGGCCAAGTTCCCAAAGTCGCCGGTGCCCTTGGTCTGTGATATGTCGTCCGATTTTTTGAGTCGTCCTATTGATATCCGTTCCTTTGGTTTGATTTATGCTGGGGCGCAAAAAAATCTTGGGCCTGCCGGTGTCACCGCCGTCATTGTTCGGGAGGATATGTTGGGTACCGTAGATCGACATTTGCCCTCTATGCTTGATTATCGGAACTTCATCAAGGAAAATTCGATGTATAACACGCCGCCGGTGTATCCAATTTATGTCTCTATGCTAACCCTTCGTTGGATCAAAAAGAATGGAGGATTGAAGGGTATGCAGCGGAAAAATAAAGCTAAAGCAGCCTTGTTGTACCAGGAAATCGATCGAAATCCATTGTTTAAGGCCGTAGTGACGAACCCTGCTGACCGTTCATTGATGAATGTCTGCTTTGTGATGGCAGAAGGTTACGAGGGCTTAGAGAAAGAATTCTTGCAAGTATGTAAAGCCAATGGTATGTCAGGCTTGGCTGGTCACCGTTCTGTTGGAGGCTTCAGGGCTTCCATCTATAATGCAATGCCTAAGTCAAGTGTTCAGGCCTTGGTGGATTTGATGGCCGATTTTGCTCGCAAGAAGCAGGCCTGATGGAGGAAGTAGTATTTAGCCGAAATAAGAACGCCGGACCAGTATCCCGGCCCGGCGTTCTTGAGGTTACATTCCTACCATATCTTCTGGACGTACCCAACTGTCAAATTCCTCTGCTGTCAGGTAGCCCAGTTGAAGGGCTGATTCTTTTAAGGTTAAACCTTCCTTGTGTGCTTTTTGAGCAATTTCAGCCGATTTATAATACCCGATTTTAGTATTCAAAGCCGTTACCAACATCAGTGAGTTGTTCACGTGCTTGCGAATATTATCGTGTAATGGCTCAATTCCAACCGCGCATTTGTCGTTAAAGGATACGCATGCTTCTCCAATTAGACGGGCGGAGTGCAAGAAATTGTAGATCATGACGGGTTTGAATACATTTAGTTCAAAGTGTCCGTTGGATCCTCCAATATTGATGGCCACATCATTTCCCATTACTTGAGCTGCCACCATTGTTAAGGCCTCGCATTGAGTTGGATTCACTTTTCCAGGCATAATAGAAGAACCTGGTTCATTATCTGGGATAAAGATTTCCCCGATACCGGACCGTGGACCAGAGGAAAGCATACGAATATCGTTTGCAATCTTCATTAAGCTGACAGCAACGGTTTTGAGGGCGCCGTGGGCTTCTACGATACCGTCGTGTGCTGCCAAGGCTTCAAATTTGTTAGGGGCAGTTACAAATGGGAGTTCGGTTAATTGGGCAATGTGGCGGGCAACATTCTCGGAATACCCTTTAGGCGTGTTGATTCCGGTTCCAACCGCGGTTCCACCCAATGCCAGCTCACTAAGGTGCTCTAAGGAGTTCTTGATGGCCCGAAGTCCATGGTTAAGCTGGGCTACATAGCCGGAAAACTCTTGCCCGAGGGTTAAGGGTGTCGCATCCATAAAGTGGGTGCGTCCGATTTTTACCACGTTCATGAAGTCCTTTGATTTAGCGTCTAAGGTGTTACGCAACTTCTCAATTCCCGGAATGGTTGTCTCGATCAGCATTTTGTACGCTGCGATGTGCATAGCGGTTGGGAAGGTATCGTTGGACGACTGCGATTTGTTTACATCATCGTTGGGGTGCACAAATTTCTGTTCGTCGCTCAGTTGTCCGCCATTGATGACGTGCGCGCGGTAAGCGATTACCTCATTGGCATTCATGTTACTTTGGGTGCCAGAGCCGGTTTGCCAAACCACCAGAGGAAACTGATCGTCTAGTTTACCTTCGAGTATTTCGTCGCAAACTTGTCCGATAAGGTCGCATTTTTCTTTTGGGAGTACACCTGCTTCAAAATTAGTTAGCGCGGCTGCTTTTTTCAAAATAGCGAAGGCGCGGATAATTTCGATAGGCATCTTATTGGTATCTCGGGCAATCTTAAAATTGTCGATGGAGCGTTGAGTTTGAGCTCCCCAGTACACATGAGCAGGGACCTGCACCTTTCCCATGGTATCTTTTTCTATGCGGTATTCCATTCTAATATGGTGTAAATTGTGAGAAATAGTTCAATAAAGGCGCAAAATTAATACGTAAGAAATTAACCTGCGTTATCTGCATAACAATTCAGGTTTCTTCTGGTTGAGGTATCTTTGTGGGATGAAAATTCAACTAGCAACTACAGCCGATTTACCCTTGATTAAGGCGTTGGCAGAGGAGGTGTGGTGGGCCCATTACCCAGAAATTATCACCGGGGAGCAAATACGCTTTATGTTGGATGAATGGTATAGCCTGGAAGCGCTCACTCATCAGATGACAGCATTAGAGCACCAATTTTGGTTTATTACGCCAGAAGAGGCAGACCAAGCCCGTGGTTATTTGTCTATTGGGCCCGATAAAATCCCGGGCAACTACTACCTGCACAAATTCTACTTAGCGAATCGCGGTCAGGGAATAGGAGCCCGGGCTTTTTTAGCGGTTCTAGATCAACTTCCAGATTGGGAAACGGTTCGTCTTAACGTGAACCGTCGTAATTTCCGAAGTGTTAATTTTTACTTTAAAATGGGTTTTGTTATTGAATCCAACCTTGACTTGGTAGTTGGGGATGGGCGATTTGTAATGGATGACTATGTAATGATAAAAAAGCGTTCAGCAGCACGTTAGTACCCATTTACGGCGCTGGCCATGGCATTCCGAAAATCGGTAAAGACAGACTTTAGGCTGCTGGTAGCATCTGTTCCATAGTTCACAAAGTAAACCATCGTACGGTCTTTTACTGGAAACCAGTATAGGTCTGCAGTGTAACCTAGATCCCGTCCACGGTGCCCATAGGCGTATTCATTGGGTTCCCGCTCTAGAAAATCTTTAAAAATGCCAAGCCCATTGGCCCTATTGTAGGTTTCCACTTCTTTGGTGAATTGGAGCATTTCCCCTAACATTGGGGCGGACAACAATCGTTTTTCGCGGACTAATGCTTCAATGAATACTTGTAGGTCGTATACATTGGAATAGAGTCCGCCGTAGCCGTTACCACTACCTGTATTATAGTTGGTTACATTCAGGATACTACCGTTATTGTAAAGGTCAAAATACCCCTGTGCGGTGTAAGAGGGTAAGGGGTCGTGCCAATAATAGGCGGTATTTGTCAGATTCAATGGCTCAATTACTTTTTCCCGAAGCAGTTCAGCATGTGGTCTGCCGGTCGCTTGCTCGATCACCATTACCAGTAACAGGTAATTGGTGTTGGAGTATGTTTCGTCAGAGCCGGCCGGGCTAAATTCAGGATCGTCCCCGTAGACATATTGTATGAGTTCCTCTGGCTTCCATTTTCGGTCAGGTTGGTTAAGCACGGCGAGGTAGAAATTATTATCATCGATCACATCAGCGATGCCTGTTTGGTGGTTGAGAAGCATTCGAACGGTGCTTTCTTTCGCATTTTTTACCTGATCGAGAATTTCTTGAGACAGGTAAGCTGTCAAAGGATCGTCTAGTTTGATTTTTCCTTCTTCTACGAGTTGAAGCGTTAGGGTCCCGATAAAGGTCTTGGTGATGCTGCATGCTTTCGAAACCGTGCAAGGTTTCATGTCAATATTTTCTGAAATATCAGCTTTCCCTGAGGAGCCCACCCACACGCCAGACTCATCGCGTACCAGCGCAGAGATACCTGGCAACCCTCGCGCTACGTGCGCGTCTAATACGGCCTGATAATAGGCCGCTTTTGGATGTTCTGGGGTAGGGGAATAGGAGCAATCAGCACTGTGACCAACATCTGCCTTTTTACAAGAGGATAAGAGTCCAATCAGTATTAAGAGTGAAATTAAGTTTATTCGGCTCATAAGTAGTAGGTTTTAGTTATTAAATAAAGGAACACTCATTCCTGCATGCCAAGCGATGTTTGGAACCAATGGGACGTACTGATTGATAAAGGGCATTTGAAGAAAAAACTGGTAATCAAGGAACACACGACCTCCTAGGTCACCGGGAAGAAGGTAACTCAGTCCTGCTGCAGTGGAAACCATTGCTTGTGGTCTGCCCCATCTGGAATCGATTTGGTACCTTCTACTAGACCAGCGGAAGACTTCTGTCGCCGGGATGGAGTGGAGGTAGCCTGCCCCTAAACGCCCTTCCAAGCCAATGCCTTTCCATAAATGGCGTCGGTAGCCCACTTCGGAGAATAGTTGAAGGCTAGTTTGTACATACTGGTGGCGGGTAAGCGCTAATTTGGCTGTTTGAAACCATTGGTTTCGGGTACTTTTATTGTATTGGAAAGAGGTTCCTAAGCTCAGCCCCAGGTGAGGGTTTTGAAAGACCTCTCCAGAGCCTGGCAACAAGGTGGCTTGGGTAAATACAGAGGCTATTAGAGGGTAGGTATGCACCTCGTTCGACTGCTGGGCGGAAAGGTGGGTGGCCATTCCAAGCAGCAGAAAGGTCAATATTTGATAAAAAGAGTTCATAGTGAAGTGGCTTATGAAAAGATGGGTCAAAAATCAGCTGTTTTTTACTGTTGAAGCAAGAATGAACATCATTGGGAAAGCTGATCTTACCTAATCATTAGGGCAAAAAAAATGCACCTGCTGAACTAGGCAGCAGGTGCATTGGCCGAATAATGGACCCTATTTATTGGTAAAGAGCAGCTATTTCCTGTTCGTATTTTTGCAGGATAACCCTTCTTTTCAGTTTTAAGCTTGGCGTGAGCTCCGCCTCGGTACCATCCGATTTGGAGGGCTCCCAGTTGTGAGGAACTAGAACGAACTTTTTCACTTGTTCAAACTGTGCAAAATTTGGGTTAATTCGCTCTACCAGCATTTGATAACGCTCCAATACCTTGGGGTGTTTTAGCATTTCAGGCAAAGAGGACCATTCAATTTCATGTTTATGGCACCACTCTTGAAGTCCCTCCACGGAAGGTACGAGGAGGATGGAGACAAATTTGAAGTTATCGCCTACAACCATTGCTTGATCCACCAGGCGGTGTTCGCGGTACAATGCTTCTATAGGGGCCGGGGCTACATATTTTCCGCCACTGGTTTTGAGTAATTCCTTTTTGCGGTCCGTAATTTTCAGGAAGGTTTTGCCAGCAGGTCCGGGTACGAGGGCTCCGATGTCTCCTGTGCAAAGCCAGCGTTCTCCATTTATTTCCCTAATAACTTCAGCTGTTTTTTCCGGTTGGCGGTAGTACCCTTGCATGATTCCGGCACCTTTAGCAAGAATTTCCCCCTCGCCTTCTGGGAATCCCGGTGTGGGTTCGATCCTTACCTCCACGCCTTGGATTACCTGTCCAACGGTTCCCAACATGGCCCCTCCGGGTTCGAATTGGCTGAAGCTCAGGGCGGGTGCAGCTTCTGTCATTCCGTAGCCTTCTCGCACCCTGATATTGGCGGCATTAAAGACCCGCATGATACGGACTGGGCAAGCGCTGGCGCCCACGATAATGCCGTTTACTGAGCCACCCAAAGCAGCCCTCCATTTTGAAAAGATCAGTTTATCCGCTATTTTCCATTTAAAAGCGGACCATCCGGTTGGATGTTGGTCAAAATCCCAGTGATCTGCCATTTCCATTGCCCAAAAGAAAAGCCATCGTTTGATACCTTTCAAATCCATTCCTTTGGAATAGATTTTATCGTATACTTTTTCGAGTAGTCTTGGGACTGCACTAAAAAAGTGAGGTTTTATCTGTTGTAAATCGCCCGTTTCTCCACCTAATTTATCGGGGGTGGTAAAGGAAACACTTACTCCATAGGCGGTATAAGCGTAAAGTACCGCTCTTTCGAAAATATGACTTACCGGCAAAAAGCTGAGTCCACGGTCTCCACGGCCGATCGGGATAAGTGTCCGCATCGTTTCCACATTGAAAACAACATTTCGATGAGTAAGAACTACACCTTTGGGGTTGCCAGTAGTACCTGAAGTGTAGATATAAGTAGCCAGATCATCTGGTTGGATGCCGGCACTTATTCGCTCAATTTCGGTATCCAGTTCGGCATCGTCTGGTCCTGGTACCATCAAGCGGCTCCAGTTGGTTGCTTCTGGATGCTCGAAGAAAGTAAAAACTTCCTTTAGAGAGGGGGTATTTTGTTGGGCTGCTTTTACTTTGTCGTATAAATCGCCTGGCCCTACAAAACAATAGGCTACTTCAGCCTCCTGTAAGATGTATTGGTATTCTCTCGGACTGATGGTAGGGTACATTGGGACTCCAATGATGCCTAAGCGGAGCAGTGCGTAGTCTAAAGCGATCCACTCTGGAAGGGTCTTGTAAACAACAGTACCTACGCGGTCTCCTGGCCGGAGTCCAAGACGCAACAACCCCCGGGAGAGGGCATCTATCCATTGGATCATTTCGGTGCTGGATTTATAGGTCCATTCACCGTTTTCAATCTGGTGGCCAAAGGCTTTTTCGAGTGGGAAATCTCGGGCTTGCTCGAAGATGTAGTCGAATAAGCGCTTGTCTAAGGTGTTGTTTTGCTGCATGATGGAAAGGATGATTTCGTTTTGCCACAGGCGAAAGTAATACTATTTATTAAATTTGTAACTCTTATAAGTTTTGGAATATGAATGTCGGCTGCTTTAACAAAAAATAAAATAATATTATTTGGTTTGGGTCATATTTTCAGGCTTGCACCAAATTTTATTTTACTTAGTTAATTTAATATAAAAAGTTTATAAAAAAAACGTATACTAAACTTGGCGCTAGTGTCGGCGATTTCGTACTTTTGTAATCATTATTAAATCGAAGGGAAAAGGATTTACAGGGAGATGTGGCTTATTGCCATAAATCTGTTGAAAGATTCTGTGTATTTTTAATTGGATGCTATTTTGTCCGCCAGTATTGACAAGGGTTGGGCAAAATTTGTTGTCTGCCCATTCCAGCATATGGGGTCGATTTTTTTTGTTTAATCTTTTTTTAATGCCCTGACCGATCAGCTGAAGATACACAGTTCATGAGTACAATTG
>Ga0315900_10002186_pt1 | contig 30578 bp, 50 predicted proteins | sample LakEriMetagenome_FD_203521 | JGI IMG/M metagenome (GOLD analysis project Ga0315900, IMG submission 203521) | Freshwater fungal communities from buoy surface, Lake Erie, Ohio, United States - Buoy 12 MA114 | ecosystem: Environmental > Aquatic > Freshwater > Lake > Lake biofilm | place: USA: Lake...
AGGATTCCAGATGAGGAAACAGAGTAAATATACAGCAGTATTTTTGAGCGATGAGGGTGGTTCTGCTGGTTTTTATAGACTCAAAGAGTCTAAAACAATCGGTTTTAAAGAATTTCTTTCTAAGAAAGACGCTAACTTTGCTTATAAGACTCAACAAAAGTTAGCAAAATTAGGTTTGTCCCCCAAAATTTATGGAAAAGTTTGTAAAATAAAGATAGAGCATAAATTCTTCAATGAAGATAGGTGGTTTGGGTCTACTGGTTGGGGATTTCTGACTCAAATTGTTAAAATCAGTAAAAAACTATCTCGTCAAAAAATACAAAAACTAGTTGACGATATTCGTAAAAAGACCCAACTGTCTTTTTGGGATTGTCATGAATATAATATAGGTATCTATAAAAATAAATATCTTTGCATAGATACTGGTAAAGAAAGTTTTGATTCAACTTGTGATTCTTGGGGCATGGGAACTCCTGGCCCGTTTTGTAGTGAATGTAATAAATATACTTGTAAATGTGACTGGATTTTTTAAATGCCATATATCAAAGAAGAAGAAAGACTAGAATTAGACTCCTGTATAGATCAAATGATAGTTTGTATATTTGACAACAAAACATCTCTTAGTAACCCCCATGATTTTCAAAATTATTTGGGACGAATAAACTACTGTTTTAGCAGGGTTTTGGGTGGTCTTATGAAGGAACCATCATACAATAAAGTTGCTATGATAACTGGTGTATTAGAAAATATAAAGCAAGAGTTTTATCGTCGTGTAGCATCACCATACGAGGATAAAAAAATATTGGAAAATGGAGATATAAGAGAATACCAAAAATAGGAGATCGTTATTATGTCCAGGGATATAGAAAACATAAGACAAGAAATCATCAATGCTACATCAAATTTGACTGCTTATAATGTTCCTCAAGACATAAATGATCTTAAAAAAAGTATCAAGGGAATAGAAAATAAAATTAAAAATATAGAAGATACAATGTCTAAAGTTTTTGATATGCTTAATGAAATAGTTATCTTCATTGAAGAAGCAGAAGAATCAGAACCAGAAATAGATGATGAGGAAGATTGGACTCCTTATGATGAGCGTAATTTTAATTACGAAAATAATGATGACGATTATCAAGATGATGATGATGAATGGAGTAATCATGAGGATGAAAGTTAGTGGCTAGTTTAGCATTAGTAGTTTCTATAATAGTATTAATTACATTATTTATTGGGCCATTAGCATACTTGTTATCTAGATTAAATTTTCCGTCCTTTATTATTTATATATTATCTACCCTATCTATAATTCAGGGTATTTGGTTCTGTTCAATAGGAATTCCAATATGGTATATAGGATTAATACCAATCTATTTTGGATACATTAGTATTCAGAGAACGAGGCAAAAAAAGAATCAAGGTTGACAAGAGGTTTGGTCGATGGTATACTCGTAACATCACAGGGTTGATTCACAGGAAACTTGGAGAAATAAAATGAAGTTGGCAGATAGAGTGATTGATACTCATAGTGCTGGTGTTCGTAGTGCTTCTGGATTCACAATAGCACAAACCAGTAAAATGTTTAAAATTTTGTCTGACTCTCTTTATTCAGACAAGGTGATGGCAGTTATTCGTGAACTGTCTACTAATGCTTATGACAGTCACATTAGTGCTGGAAATAAGAATCCTTTTAAGGTTACTCTGCCAACTGCTGCTAATCCTAGTTTTAGTGTGCGTGATTATGGCACTGGTCTTAGTCAGGCCGATATGGAGAACCTTTATACAACCTATGGTGCTTCTAATAAGAATGATAGTAATGATTTTGTGGGTTGTCTTGGTCTAGGGTCTAAGAGTCCTTTTGCTTATACCAAGAGCTTCACAACTGCTTCTTATTTTAACGGTAAAAAGTATACATACGTTGCATCTATCGATGATAGTGGTGTTCCAGCACTCAATCTGTTTAATATTTCTGACACAGACGAGGCTAATGGTCTGGAAATTAGTTTTGCTGTTAAGCAATATGATTTTAATGAGTTCAGTAGCAAGGCTATTCGTATTTTCCATTATTTTAAGATGAAGCCAATTATTGAGGGTGGTGTGAATCCATCCCTCAAAGATCATGCTTATAGTAACAAAAATATTGTTATTAGCGGTGATGGTTGGAGGGTGTGTCGTTTGAGTAATGACACAAATAAGTTTCCCAATGTTCATCATCATATTGATAGTGGCGTTGTTGCTCTAATGGGTAATATTGCATACCCTGTTGTAGTATCTCAATTGATTGGTGAGCAAAAGGCCGAACAATCAGACAATATTCAAAAGTGGAATAGAGCATTTGGAAAGGCAGATATTGATAACTGGAAGAATTTTGTATCAGAAATTCTAAATCAGAATCTTTATCTAGAACTTGATTTTGGTATTGGCGAACTTGAGATGGATGTAAGCCGCGAGGGTCTACAGTATACGAAGGATGTTATTAAGGCACTTCGTAATAAGACCCAAGAAATCTACATGGAAATGAAGGAAGAATTCAGTAAGAAAATTGCTGATGCTAAAACCAAGGTAGAGGCTATTCAGACATATTATACAATGAATGATCTTGCTGGTGGTTGGGGTGTTGGTGCTACATGGACAGATTCTAAGGGCAAAGTCCATGATATTAATACTGGTAATGATCTTGAATATAAGTTTGATGCTAACAAGAATCTATATGCTATTAATTATAGAACCGCTGGTTATCGCTCAAGACGAATGGTTTATCTGACCAATAGTATTCATATTAATACTCTTACTGGTAGGAGTGAATATTATTATAGTACTCGTAAAACTGGTAAACTTACATTCTTTGTTTGTGATGTTAAGAGTGAAGAAACAGCAAAGAAGATTGCTATTCGTTATTGTAATGATAATGATTGCTTTGCTTACCTAATGATTGATAGCAAGAATATTTCAGCATCAGACAAGGGTTTTGAGGATCTAATTACTGATGTTGGTGCTGATAATATTGTTAAGATTTCAGAGTTTAAGGATTTGATTAAGAGCAATAGTCCTCGTCAAAACTCTAATCGTTCTGGTAATGGTAGAGTGAGCGATCAAGATGTATTCTTTGTTCATGGAGCGTCTAAGGATAGTGGGGTAATTAGTAATCCGTACAATGATGCTAGGTATCTAAAGACATTGACTCAAGATGAACTAGACTCTTTTGATGAAGAAGATGATATTGTGTACGTTCCTATCCTGCGTTATCAAAGCGACAGTACTTTTGCCGATGAGAAGTTGCCAGGCATTTCGTCTATCAATAATCTCTTCACAAATGAGATTCTGTCCAATCTGATCAAGGATATTATGGGTGATACCAAGGTTTATGCTATTAAGTCTAGCACTGTCAAGACCCTAAAGAACGAAAAGAATCTGATTCTATTCAATGATTTCTTGAAGGATAAACTCAAGAGCGTTGTAAAAGAGCGTTTTGAAGATGTATCTAGTTATAATACTATTGTAGAGTTTTGTCGTAAAGAATTTTCTGACAGAGATAATGACAGAGTATATAACTGGTATAGTGAAGGAGACATTGTTCATCAGTTCGCCTATCATATGCTAAATATCTTTGGTCTTGAATATAAGAAGTTCATCAAGAATACCAATATGGTCAAGGCTATTGATTCATATCTTGTGATGGACTACTTTAATCATACTGTGCATATGAATAAGTATGATATTAGTGCGTTTAAGAGTGAAGATTACTTCAAACATATTAATGATTTACTAGGAGATATTGGAATCTCGGCTATTAATAGCAAGACAATTCGCTCTACTAATATTGAATATAATACGCTAATTTCAGTTTTGACCTCTATGTATAATATATCCGAAATATCCGAAAACATCGAACCTTATACTAAACTTTTTAAGTCAGACACTAATAAGATCAAGCACGGTCTGAATAAGTCATCTGATCTAAGAAAGATGGTTAAGACAGAGATTGACAACAACCCGATGGTCAAGTATATTATGGGGACTCACAGGGTTACTGGTCAACTTAGAGAATTGGGCAACAAGAATCCGATCTCTAATTTGAGCAAGAGCAATAGTCACTATTATGGAAATAATAATGATTGGCTGAGTCAGATAAATGATACTAATGTTGATTTGTTCAGAATTCAGTTGAGTAGTTTGATTAAGTAATTTCACAGGTACTAAACACACTAAGGAGTTTTTATTATGGCCGTTCCGTTTATGTTTGTTGATGGTAATCTTACACTGGTACTTAATAACAAGAGTTATCAAGTTCTACCAGATCATATTAACTATAGGATGATTTTGGATATTCTACCTACTGCTACTCCAGAGGAACTATTAAAGGTTGTTGATATTGAGAAGGCAGTCGCTACATTTAGCGATGGTCTTGTTGAGATCAAGAATGGTCAAGTCACCTATGAGGGTGAGGTTGTTCATGGTAGCATCAGTAAGCGTATTCTTGAGTTTATGAGCAAGGGTCTGCCATTTCAGCCTCTTGTTAATTTTCTCAACAATCTGATGGAGAATCCTAGTATGCAGAGTCAAAAGGAACTCTATGATTTCCTTGAGCATGAGCATCTGCCTATTACTGAGGACGGTCATTTCTTGGCCTATAAAGCAGTAAGGGGCGATTTTAAGGATAAGTATCGTGGAGTGTTCGATAATAGTGTTGGTCAAGTTGTTAAGATGCAACGAGCAAAGGTTGACGATGATCGTGCTAGAGGTTGCTCTGATGGGCTTCATGCTGGTGCATTGAATTATGTTGCTGGTTATGGTAGTGTAGAAAGTGGCGACCGTATTGTTATCGTCAAGATTAATCCGCGTGATGTTGTTAGTGTGCCTAGTGATTGTAACTGTGAGAAACTTCGCACTTGCCGATATGAAGTAGTCGGAGAGTATCAAGGTGAACTTCTCAAGCCTCTATATTCGTCTAACTTTAGTTATGATGAACATGAGGATGATGAAGATGACGGTTATGATGTAGATGATTCTTACTGGGATCAATTTGAAGAAGATGAAGAAGACTATGATGATTATGACCAGTATGAAGGTGATGAGGATGAAGACGATCAGTATTAATTATTGATCGTTGGAGTAAAGTGGGCTTGTGGACGAGAAACGTGCCGTGCGGCTCGTTGGATGGTTCGATTCCATCCTCACTTTTAAGGATTTTAATATGAATGAACCATACGATGAAGATGATGAATACGACGAAGATTACTATAACTACGATTATGGTGATCAGTATGATCCATATAAATTTTATTTCAAATTTGATGTTGGTCCAAATTCATCTTTATCGGATTGGCTTAGTAATTTACTGAATGATATAAGCACATATAATATACAAAATGTTCCCGGCTTTCCTGTTGTTTCGTTTCCTGTGAATAGTTGGAACTCCAATACTGAGAAGGGTAATTCCTTCCAGTATTTGGGGTCCAATTATTATTCAGAACCGATATGGAAGAAAAAATATTTTGTGAAAGAGGCTTTAAATACAGAGTATAAAAATCATTTAAAATCTCACGCTGCGCATTTTATTAAGCAACCCGCGTATTACAAAGGTATGTTCGATATCTTAAATTAAGGATTATAAATCAATGAGTAAAGAGTGGTATGTGATCAACGATTTAGATGGTTTTATAGACTCTATTAGAACTATAGTATTTAATAGTTTCGATTCTACCAACAATAATACAAAAGACGTATTAACCGATGTCAAACCAGAGGAAAAAGAAGAATTAGATAACGTACTATCCCATGCAGAGTCTGGACGCATTGTAAAAAGTATGCTAAAGCAAAAAACAACAAATAAAAAAAATAAAGATATTCAATATATGGTCAATGATGATCTTTTGTATTCTATTGTTGAGTCCCTTAATGATAGAATGATTAGTAATATACTAAACAATTTAGTTAATAAAGGATTGTTGGAAACGGGCTTTGATGCAAAGTCTAATGATTTTATATTTTGGATAAAAGATGAAAATAAAAACTTTGAAAAACCAGAAACCGATTGATACTGATATACATCTAAAATATCTTTGTCCCAATACTAGTTGTGGATACACTCATTGGCTATCTTTAAAAGAGACTCAAACAAAAAATTTTAAAGTAGTCTGTGATTGCGGTACAGTATTTCAGCCTAAAACTGTTAAAAAACTAAAACTCATATATCTTGCAAGAAAGAAATCTTGCAGCAATCAAACTAAAACCAGTGTTGCTACTATAGATAATGAAGTACCGCAAGATTTATTAAATAAAGCAAAAAAAATATTAATAGGTTATGGGTTTGATGCTTTAGAAGCAGAGAACCTTATTAAAGATAGTTTTAAACAAAAGCCTGAAAAAGATTGCGTAAAATTGGTTAAAAATACTCTTGTATTATTTGGAGGATAATTATGAAACACAGTATGCGACCATCAACCTTTGATGATGTGGTTGGTCAAGGCGACGTTATAGAGCGTCTAAGAGTCTCTGTGGCCGGTTGTAAAAACACAGAGGCAGTGATGCCCCATGTTTTAATTGACGGGCCTCCGGGCCTTGGTAAAACAACCATAGCGAGTGCTATAGCAAATGAACTAAATGTGAATTTGTATACTCTAAATGCGGCCAATATCCGCAATATTAAAAATATTTTACCTTATTTAATGGGTATCTCGCCAAAATCTGTTATGTTTATAGATGAAATTCATAGACTGCCTAAAATCGTAGAAGAATTTCTATACCCTATAATGGAAGATTTTGTACTAAGTATCACTGTTGATGATAAACCAGAGAAAATAGATCTTCCTATGTTTACCATTGTTGGCGCTACAACAAGTGGTGGCTCATTAAGTCAGCCATTTTATGATAGGTTTCAAATTAAGGAGCATTTGTCTTTTTATAAAGACGATGAACTAGCTAAACTAGCAGGGTTAAACGCAAATAAGATGGGACTAATTGTTTCGGAAAGTGACCTATTTGAAATAGCCAAAAGAAGTAAGGGTACTCCACGAATTCTAAATGCTAGATTAACTTGGTATAAAAATTATAAGTCATGTCATCCAAGCGAAAATGATATAGATAAAATCTTTACTATACAAGGTATAGACAAATATGGACTGGATGTGTATGATAGACTATATATAGAAGCTTTAAAGAAATCAAAGGGGAATCCTTTGGGTCTTAAGTCGATATCATCAATGACAGGCATAGCAATTGAGACTATAGAGAATAGTATAGAACCATTTCTAGTGAGAAAAGGTTTTGTTAAAAGAACACAAAAGGGTAGAGTTATAGGTGATATATGATTTATAAAACCCTGTCTCTGATACTACTACTTTGTGTAATCGGAGACAGGGCTTATGGAGAAAACCCATATTTCGTAGATAATCTTGGAGATGCTATAGCACTATCTGAATCGTCTAACAAACCAATTTTAGTAGTCTTTGGAGCAGAATGGTGCAAGTATTGCAAGATTCTTATTGATGATCTTAATGATGAAGATTCTATTAGAGTTTTAAATGACTTTATCATTTGTTCAATAGATATAGATAAAGATAAAGTAATTAGCCAAGACTTTAAAGTCAGAAACCTTCCAGATTCTCGCATACTAAATAATAAAATTGAAATCGCTGCCTATGTTGGATACAACGGTAAAAAAAAGTATTTAACATGGGTGCAAAATGCAAATAAGCATAAATAGTATTGTAGTTGTTATTCTTATATTAACCCATATTATATTCTTTTTTATGGGTTATGTTTTGGCAAAAATAGCCCAAAATAATGGTGTATTTAATACTAGACCAAAATCTTTTTTTGATCAGCAACATAACGATACTAAAGTTAGTATTGATGATAAAAAGTATGTGGTCAATATCAGTACTGATGGTTTAGAAAAAAAATATGCACAACTAGGTGAAACAAAAGAGTCATCAGAAAAAATTGACTCAGCTATAAATAAACTAAAAAATATGAAAGGATAATTATGGCCAAAGGATTAGATGTTGGAACAAGTTTTATTGTTCTATCACAAGATACTAATAATGGCGTTATATATAAGGACTTTAGAGATGCTTTCTATGTGATTAAGCCCACAACGCCTGTAGCGACAAAAATGATCGAAAAGGGTTTAAGCGGAAAAGTTTTTATAAAAGATGATATTGATGGATCTTTTGTTTTGCTGGGAAAGGATGCGATAGAAAAGCTATAGAAAGAAACGATACCGCAAAAAGACCAATGCACAAGGGTGTGGTTTCAGCAAAAGAAAAAAATGCAAAAAGAGTTCTTGCTTTTATCCTCAAGGAAGTTGTTGGTCAAGCATCAGAACCAAATGAAAAATTAGTATTCTGTGTTCCTGCTCAACCAGTAGATCAAGAAGATGAAGATTTTGATGTAGGATATCATGAAGATGTTGTAAAAACCATCTTATCAGAATGCGGTTATGATGCTAGATCAGTCAATGAAGCAGAGGCTTTGTGTTATGCTGAGTTAGAAAATGATGATTATACAGGCGTTGCTATTAGTTGTGGGGCGGGAATGACTAATGTTTGTGTTATGTTAAATGGTGAACCAACAGTAGTTTTTAGCACAACCAAGTCAGGCGACTGGATTGATCGCATGAGCGCTGTGGCTACCGGAGAGCAGGACAGTGTAGTTCAAGCAGAAAAGGAGGCGGGGGGTTTTAAAATAGGCGAAGCGAATGAAAATCCTGTTTTGGCAGCCGTATCTGTTTATTATGAAAGGCTAATAGATTATACTACTAAACATTTGTCTTTAGCTCTTACATCCCATAAATCTTTACCTAAATTTAAAAATCCTCTATCTATTGTTATTGCTGGTGGCACTTCTCAAGCGCAAGGATATGTAGAGTTATTTAAAAAGAAACTAGAAGAAAATAATTTTCCTTTAAATATTAAAGAGGTTAGACACGCATTAGATCCATTACATGCGGTTTCTAAGGGATGCTTAATAGCCTCTAAAGTATTATAATGTTTTGGAATAGAAAAATTAGATTTGCAACTAGATCACCAAAATGGTCTAAGATTAGACAACAACACCTACTGGAGAATCCTCTTTGTGCAAATTGTGGTAGTCAGACAGATTTAGAGGTCCATCACATAGAACCAGTACATATTAACCCGTCTAGAGAGTTAGATCCAACAAACTTAATTACATTATGTAGTAGATATTGTCATCTTGCTGTTGGGCATTTAATGGACTACAAAAGCTGGAATATTAATGTAATAAATGATACCTCGGTGTATTTTAATAAGGTAAAAACTCGTTCCTATAAATAGGTGATATCATGAAACGTTTGATTTTGTTTCTTATAGTATCCCTATTATCTATAAACAGCATACTTGGCGGAACAATAGATCCTGAAATACCAGACTCAAAGTATATAGAATATGCAAAAAAATTTATATATATTGGAAAACTATGTGGCAAAACAGACGATAATAAAACATATTGCGCATCAGCAGTAGCTATCAAACCTAAGTGGATAATTACAGCAGCACATGTTGTTGGCAACTCTAAAACATGTACACTAATTATAAATAGTAAAAAAATACCGGTATCTAAAATTATTAGCCACAAAGACTTTAATGAAAATAATTTCGGTACATATGATATAGCAATAGGAAAATGTGATGAAGATATAGGATTAAATTTTTATCCAGATTTATATGACAAAACTGATGAGGTTAATAAAATATGTAGTATATCTGGATTTGGATTACATGGAACTTTCGTCACAGGAGCGAATAAGTCGGACGATAAGCAAAGGGCCGGTTCTAATATCATAGATTCAATAGATAGGCAATTATTAATATGTTCTCCATCAAAAGGAAGAAATAAAACCGCTCTAGAATTCCTTATGTGTAGCGGAGATAGTGGAGGAGGATTGTTTATTGAGAATCGATTAGCAGGTATTAACTCCTGTGTGTTAGCAATAGATAAAAAAACTGACTCAACATATGGAGACGAATCGGGTCACACTAGAATAAGCATACATAGGGACTGGATTCTAGAGAATATAGAGCTGAATGAGGATAAATAGTATTATACCTACGCTGGTGCATAACTATAGAGAAAATTCCGATGCTCGTCAAGTATAATAATTTTTATTCTGCACCTTGCAAGACTGTCCGGCCGACGTATAATAGATCGCAAGGCACGATGAAAATATGAGCAATTCAGATCAAGACAATAGAAAAAATGTTCGACGCGACCATTTAAAAAAGCGTCATCTCGATAAAAAGCACGATAATATCGAATATCGAGATCAAAGTAAAATGAAAAAGCAATTTAAAAGACATAAGCAACAAATGCTTGAGGAAGAACTTTGGGACGAATGGAACGATGAAATACATTGAAGAACTATCTTTTGGTGATCTTTTTATTAAGGATGGTATAGAGTTTATTAAAACTACTGATTTTAAAAAATCGAAAGAGTCCAAAATTAAATATTTGTGTGTATCCATGAAGGATGGAAGTAATTCATGGATGGACGGTAATGCTTCTGTTGATATTTTAGATTTGTATAAAAGAGATAACGATGGAAATATTTTACCGTTTAAAACTTATAAGGATCCTTACAAAGAACCTGCAAAGAGTTAAAACTTTTTTCAAATCTCTTTTTTTTCATGTGTACGCAGGTTTTCCAAAATCAACACAGGAAGAGATCAACTATAGATATAATATTTGTTCTGAATGCGATATGTTTCATAAAGAATTAAGACAATGCTTAATGTGCGGATGTAATATTAATAAAAAACGAGTGTTCTTAAATAAGCTGGCTTGGGCTGATCAAAAATGCCCACTGGATAAGTGGACTGCTATAATCAGGAACAAAACATGAATACAAATACCGTCAACAAAAATACATTTAATTTAGTAAAAAACAAAAATCTATTTGATATAGCTAAAACAAGAATTTTATCAGGCCATAATGGTAATAGTATTGTTATTCCGCACGTTTGTAATAACGTAAATGCTTTTGGTGCGGGATTTGCTGGTCAGATTGCTTATCTTTATCCACAAGTCAAAGCTAATTTTCATTTACTAGGCAACAAATCTAAACTTGGTCATACTCAATTCATTGTTGCGGAAACTGATACTAAGTATAAGCATCAAATGATATTTGCTAATATGATTGCTCAAAATAAACTTATTAGTCCATCTAACACAAGGCCGCTAAATTATGGAGCATTGGTATATGCTATGAGTCAGGTAAGAAACTATATTAAAGACCTAGAAAAGAATATAGAATCTAAGAAAATTGAAATACATGCTCCTAAATTTGGTAGCGGATTGGCTGGCGGAAACTGGAGTTTTATTGCGGATTTAATTGACGATATATGGAATGATATTCCGGTATTCATTTATACCTATAAATAAAGAGACTATATGTATTATTTTTTAATTGGTTGTATTGTATATGGAATATATCTAGGTTTTCAAGAAATGAACTTAGTTAGAACTACTAATCTTGATTATCAATCACCTAAAAACATGGTAGATTTTTTATTAAATGAACAGACTAAATAATCAAAGAGTATATCTCGCCGGTGCTATGGATAGAGTTCCCGACAGGGGTGTTGGTTGGCGAGATCTCATAACACCGTTTTTAACGGATCTTGGAATCACCGTATTTAACCCTCTCAAAAAACCAACTACTGTTGGACTAGAGGATGATAAAACCCATGCCCTTAAACAAAAATTAAAATCTAATCAAGAATACGATGAATTATCTAAACTAATGAAAAATATAAGGGCTGTTGACTTAAGATTAGTTGATATCAGTGATTTTTTGATAGTCAACCTAGACTTAGACACTCATCCATGTGGAACACTAGAAGAAATTTTTTTAGCAAACAGGCAAAAAAAACCTATTATCATTCATATGGTACAAGGCAAGTCCCATGCACCAGACTGGTTGTTTGGAACAATACCTCATCAAATGATCTTTTCTTCTTGGCAAGAGATTAAAAATTATTTAATTCATATCGATTCTGAAACATCAATAGATGACTTCAAAAGATGGTACTTTTTTAGTGTGAGGAATAATGTCTGAAATAACAGAAAAAAATATTTTAGAAACAGTAGAATTTTTACATCCAAGAAAAATTAAATTAGGATTATCTCCTATACATTTTCGTGGAGTATTTGCCACAGAAAACATAGAAGAGGGAGAGGTTGTTGAAAGATGTCCACTTGTACCTCTAGGATTTAGATCTAAATATCATAACGATCCTCAAATATGGGAATACTTATATACCCAGCCACCATGTCCATGCAACGAGTGTAAAAATCATGGCTTCGTTTTTCATATGGTTTTGGGATATGGTATGATGTATAATCATCAAGACATCCCCAACACCAAATGGAAATTTGATTATAATCTCTTTATAGCGGATGTGATAGCGGAAAAACCTATATTGGCTGGAGAAGAAATATTTGTTTCTTATGGTTCTAAATATTTTCAGAATAGAAAAAAGGTAGATCAAGATTATGCAAAAAATAATCAATGAAACAAAATTAGACTTTGATGATGTACTTATTCGTCCCAAAAGATCTACATTAAATAGTAGATCCGAAGCTTGTATTCAAAGAGAGTTTAAGTTCAAATATTCTCCTCGCAGATTACTGTCTGTACCAATAATGGTAGCCAATATGGATACTGTTGGCACTTTTAATATGGCTAAATCTCTATCAAAATATCAAGCTATTACATGTTTACATAAACACTACAGTGTCAATGAATACGTAGAATTTTATACTGGTGTGAATATTGTAAACAAAGACTTGGTCTTTTATTCGATTGGAACTAACAATAAAGATATAGAAAAAGCTATTGAAGTTTTTTCTGCAATTAAAAAAGCCAATTTTGCAATACCGAACATATGTTTAGACGTAGCAAATGGATATACAGAACAATTTGTTAAGACAGCTTATAGACTACGTAATTTATTTGCAGATTCAATTATTATGGCTGGTAATGTTGTTACTCAAGAAATGACAGAAGAATTGATCATTCACGGTCAAGTGGATATAGTCAAAGTTGGTATAGGTTCCGGCAGTGTGTGTACCACACGATTAAAAACTGGTGTGGGTTATCCGCAATTGAGTGCTGTTATGGAATGTGCCGATGCTGCTCATGGTCTTGGTGGACATATTTGTAGTGATGGTGGTTGTAAAGTAGTAGGAGATATTTGCAAAGCTTTTGGTGCTAATGGAGATTTTGTCATGTTAGGTAGTATGTTTGCTGGTGTCGATGAGTGTGAAGGAGAATGGCAATATGAATATTGTAGAGCTATAATAGATAATGATGGTAAGGTTTTACAGGAATGGTGGCAACCATTTGATCCGGGTAATTCACTAAAACGAAAAGTATCACTTAAATATTATGGTATGAGCAGCAAGGACGCTATGAATAAACACCATAATGGAGTAGCAGACTATAGAACAGATGAAGGCAAATGTGTGATAGTACCATACAAAGGAACAGCACAAGATATTATACAAGATATCTATGGTGGACTAAGAAGTGCCTGTACTTATATTGGTGCTAATAGTATAAAAGATTTTGGTAAAAAAACAACATTCATACAAGTGAATAATACCCATAATAGGATTTATGAAAAAATATGAATATTAATTTAAATAGTCCAATAGGAGGTACGGGTTACGGTGTTGCTGGCATTAATTTGTATAAAAACCTTGCAACAAACCATAATGTTGCACTATTTCCAATAGGAAACCCTAATCTTGAATACGAAGAAGATGTAAATATCGTACAAAGAGGGCTATCTAATCAAGAACTATTCGACTACAACGCACCATCGATCAAAATATGGCATCAATTTGATTTGGCAAGTAGAGTAGGTAAAGGTAAATATTTTGCATATCCGTTTTTTGAATTAACATTATTTAATGACAAAGAAATTCATCATTTAAATTTTCCGGACGAATTAATAGTGTCTTCAAGATGGGCAAAAGAAATAGTAACAACTAATAATATTAGACAACCTATTCATATAGTGCCTCTTGGCGTAGATAGAGAAATTTTTAATCATAAATTATTTACTTCAAATATTATTGAGGATAAATATATTTTTATAACTGTCGGTAAATGGGAAATAAGAAAATCTCATGATGTAATTATAGAACTATTCAATAAAGCTTTTGAGCCTAGTGATAATGTTGAATTATGGATGATTACACACAATCCATTTTTACCACCCGAAATTGAAAAAGAATGGCACAATCTTGTGCAAAATAGTAAGATGAGACAACATATCAAAATTTTTCCTAGAATTAAAACACAAAAAGAATTAGCTAATATTATTAGTTATGCTCATTGTGGTCTCTATATTTCTAGATCAGAAGGATGGAATTTAGATATGTTAGAAACAATGGCTCTCAACAAGCCTATTATTACAACAAATTATTCAGCACATACAGAATTTTGTAATAGTCAGAATGCATTTCTGGTAGATATCACTGATTTAGAGGATGCTAATGATGGTCTTTGGTTTAAAGGATTTGGTCAATGGGCTAAAATAGGGGACTCCCAAAAAGATCAAATTATTAATTACATGAAATATGTTTATTCTAATAATATTAAACAAAATCCTGGAGGAGTAGAAACTTCGGAACAATTTAGTTGGAAAAATTCAGCCGATAAATTACTGAGGTGTATTACTGCATAGGAGATAATATATGCCAATTCCAGAAAAAAAACCAGACGAAGACAAAAACAAGTATCTAAGTCGCTGTATGAGCAACGATACTATGAAAAAGGATTATTCCGATACAAAACAAAGAGTAGCTATTTGTTTATCTCAAATAAGAAATAAAGAAGATGCTTCTATTCTAGAGCAAGTACAAAATGAATTATTGGCCGCAAACTGTAAATGGGATGATGAATGGGATGAATTTACATGGGAAACAGAATGCTCACTAATATATGATGAAGATGATAAACTTATTGCCGCAGAAAAGAATGGTAGAAAAGTAACTTTAAATAAACCCTTTAGAACTCCAGACGGCCCCAAAAAATTTAGTGTTTATGTAAAGAATGATAAAGGTAATGTTGTCAAAGTCAATTTTGGTGATCCGAATATGAAAATTAAAAAGAATATTCCAGAACGTCGCAAGAGTTTTAGAGCTAGACATAATTGTGATAACCCAGGCCCCAAATGGAAAGCAAGATATTGGTCTTGCAAAGCATGGTGAAAAATGACTAAACCAATTTCTGAATTACTTCAAGAACAAGAGACACCAATGAACACAAAGAGCCAAACGGTAGAAGGATATAGTACTCAAGATGTTATTGATCTACTAAAAAAATCATTAAACATTCACTGGCAACAGACAACAACTCTAACAGCACAAGCAGTACATCTGGAGCGTTGGGGCTATAAAAAGCTGGCTGATGTAATTAAGGCAGATGCCGAGGAAGAACACAAGCATGCAATAATTAATTTATCTAGACTAGAATTTTTTGATGTTGATTACCAACCACTAATAGTCACCCCGCTTGCTTGGACCCGTCATGATATGGTTGCTATGATAAAATATAACCTAGACTCTGTAAGAGAAGCGGCATCAGCAGAAAAAGCTGTTATCTTAGCGGCAAGAGCTGTTGGAGATGAATTAACAGCAAATATTATGATACCACTATTGCAAGGTAGTGAAAACGGAATTGTTTTATATGAAGGTTATCTTAAACTCATAGAGCAAATGGGTCTTGATAACTTTCTTAGTATACAGATATGATTGATCTTAATTCTCTGTTAAGATACGATGAAATAAAAAATCTAGGATATGATACCATATACTTAGAACAGCCTGTTGCAGACATAGTGTATTTTGATTGGAAAAATATTTTAGAACCACCTCCCCCAAACACAAGTAAACAAACCCTCACAGAACTCCAAACTGTATCATCTGCTACATTTAATAGAAATAAAAAAGATATAGATCTAGTTCATAGAATAGATCAAGACCCAGACAGTTATTTTATAGATTTAACCGATAAATATAAGCTTAGTTATCCTGTTAGTTCTATTCAAGAATTTTACAGTATAATTAAACCAATATTGCTAAATATTAAAGGTATTTGGAATAGACCAAGGCCAGCACAACTGGCTAAATACTATAATATTCCAATCGATGTCATGGTCTCAGATACTCATCATACAGCATCTTATCCTTCTGGTCATACGGTGTATAGTAGTTTGGTAGCCCTGATACTTAAACATGTTTACCCTGTGATTGATCAAAGAAAACTAGATATTCTGGTAAATAATACGGCTAAAGCCAGAGTGCTACAAGGAGTTCATTTTCCATCTGACAACAAGGCTTCAATCAAGTTAATTAAATTTTTATTCAATAAATTAAAAGACGATATACTATGAGTAGAATATACGACATTCTTAATTCTATACAGTCCATATTACCAAACAGCAAGTCCTCTGATGAAGAGGAAATGCAAGAATACAAAAATGATTTTTATGAAATGAGTGTCGGATCATTAAGGGCTATAATGAATCATAGTCAGCACATATTAGAGAATTTGGATAAAGCAGAAGTACGCGAAAACTTGACAGAAAGCTGGTTGCAGGGTAAAATCGCCATCACCGAGGACTACATGAGAACGATTCACGATTTTATCATGTTTGTCTCGGAGGATTCCGATAATACTGATGCTGGTGACAAACCGGGTTTGTGGGATAACATTCGTAAAAAAAGAGAAAGAGAAGGAAAAAATTATAAACCATCAAAGCCCGGAGATAAGGATAGACCAGATCCGGAACAATGGAAAAAGTTGACGAAGGATAATAAGAAAAAGTAAGATTTATTTTGTAATTTGGACACACTAATAAGGAATTTTTCATGGACAAAGAGTTTGATAATCTATCTACGTATATTACATTAGCTAAAAAGATTATTTCCAAGTTTGCACCCAACTTCTATTCTTCTTTAAGAAAAGAATTATTGAATAATGAAGACGCTATATCAGATATAGCATCAGCATTGATGTTTGCAGATTGGAGGTGGGATGCTAATAGAAAAGGATTTAATGGTAAGGGCAAGACCAAATATTCCTATAGAAATCAGTGTGGAATTTGGGCTATTAAAACCTACTTAACCAATAAATACAAAAAGAATAATCAGTCTTATTCTCTTTATAATTCTGACAACGATGGGGAAATTACTTTTGCTGAAAATGTTTCAGATAACCTGGACTATGACCCAGCGAAAATTATAGAAGATCAAGAATATGCAGAAAACTTGTCTTCCAACATTAATGCCCTACTATCATCAGGTATAATTTCTGATAAGCAAAGAGATCAAATCAAAGAATATTATTTTAATGATAAAACTCTTTCGGATATCGGGAAGCAATTTGGTGTAACGAGAGAGGCTGTAAGACAAAACATCCAAAAAGGATTGGCGAAAATACGAGAATATGTTTGATTGTCGCATTGGTGTTTGCGCATTTCTATATTCCAAGCAGACACACACCCCAGGCATAATTTCTTCAACCAAAGGATTGTACACACCGTTATTTATCCATGTCGATGAGAACTCATCTGATTCAATTAAAGATTATGTTTATAATGTATTAGATTCTTATATTTCTACCGACATTAAAAAAATATCTTTATTTTTATTAGATGTGGAAAAACAAGAATCGTTGATAACAGTATATTACGTGTGTAGACTACCAATTGATTCTAAAGTAGTCAATGCATATAATATTCCATATCAACAAGTATTAAATCATAAACTGATCCAAAAAGCCTTGCCATATGTTTAATTTTATAAAAAAACTCTTCAATAAAAAACTAAATAAAGCAGATACAACATCATTCATGTGTAGTATCAATTTTGAACTCAATCACGATGGTACTATTAACATAATATGCTATTGGCCAAATTTTGATCAGAATAATATGGATAAGATAGCTCCTGTAAGCTTAGAGTTTGGAACTTTATTACATATGATTAATAATGGAATGTTAAAAACAGAAGTAATAAATACGCTAAATTCTTTAACAGATAAGTCTAATAATTTTGATAATATATTTATTAATATGTGTTTACTAAAATTAATAGAATATTCAGAAAAAGAAAACTCAACAATTTCATGCGATCCATTGGTGAAGCCATCGAGTGTATTTAAACAATATGGTATAAAATAAATCTATGTCAAAGACTAAAATGGATAATTTGATTATTTGGCAAAAATGGTTCGATCCTTTCGGTGGTGACGAAGAGATCAATATCGAAGCAAAACATATTTCAGAACAACAAGAAGAAGACGATGAAAAATTTATAGATGATGAAGAATATCTTGATAATGATGATAATCATCATCTCAATAGTAAGCCAGTAAGGGCTATAGCAACACCCATGGGATTAATACCATATACAGAAAACACAGCATCTGGGAAAATATTTAATTTTTGGATAGGTCATACTAACTTTTCTATTACTAAAAAAATTGCAGATATTATCGAAAGCTCAGAAGGAGTAGAAACTTTAGATGTGTTTACTAGATATAGATTTAGAATAGCTATTGGTAAGGTATTTGATTCGTCTAAAGTTATGAAACAAATCAATGATCAGGTATATGAATATTTAGGATAATATTATGGTTTCTCATATCGCAAATGATAGCGACCTATATAACATTCATACTTTTAATTTAGATACTAAAAATAGAGAAATTTTTCTGCATTCTTATATAGACAGTGAGGACGAGGCTGGTGTCGAGTATAGGGTTGCTGTTACTTTTGAAAAAAATATACGCTATTTAAATAGTTTATCTAATGAGCCGATTCTTATTCATATGCATTTACCGGGAGGGATGTGGTCTGATTGTTTAGGTATTTATGACGCTATTAAGTTTTCTAAAGCTAAAACTATTATGCTAGCATACGGTAGTGTTGAATCTGCTAGTAGTGTGATATTACAATCACCAGATCTACGAATACTAATGCCTAACACTAATGTGTTAATTCACTATGGTTCTTTTAGTATAAATGAAGAACATTCAAAAGCAGCGGCTAGTAGTGTTCAGTGGAATGAGCAAGAGTGCGATAAAATGGTTGATATTTTTACTGATAAATGCATGAATAGCGTTATAGCGGCTAATAAAAACTGGAAAAGAATGATGGCAAGAAAACATATTGTATCTCAATTAGCAAATAAATGTGATTGGATCTTAAATTCTACGGAAGCAGTAGAATATGGATTTGCTGACGGTGTATTAGGTAGTAAACAGTTTCCTTCTCTAGAGTCTCTCAAATCATATAAAAAATTTAAATGAAATGATAGTCGAATTTTCAGCATACGATACCGCAACATCAGACGAAGAACTCAAAGAAATTTTTAAAGAATTGCAACAAACACATGTTGATAATGTCTGTGTGTTTTTAAGCCACATTAAACTAGCCAGAGCTAATTTGGCTGAAAATATTAAAATTTCTACATCTATAGATTATCCACTCGCTATATCGGATACCAAGACAAGACTAATAGCAATAGAATCGGCAATTAAGCAGGGTGCTCAGATAATAAATATTGTTGCTCAACCATATTACTTATGTAATAGAAAATATGATAAATTCAGAGACGATATCAAGCAAACGCTAGAATTGTGCCAAAAACATGAAGTGGCATTGAGATATATTTTAGAATACCGTATTTTTACATATGATTTACTCTATAAAGCATCTCAAATATTACTGACTAGCGGGATAAACACAATCTATCCGTCAACAGGCTATCTATTAGACGATATAAATGATAACATCCTAGCTTCAGCATTAATTAATAAAAAAGTTCCTATTAATATTATTTGTAATGGAAATATATGGAATATCGGTCAAGTTAAAAACATTTATAAAACTAAACTATTTGGTATAAAGGTCAATTCTACTAATGCTTTAAAACTTTTACAAGAAAATAAACTAAATCTATAATTTTAGGGTATAGTTATATTGCACACCTTTTTTATGGAGACAAAAATGGCTATAGCAAAAGTTAATGGCGTAGATTATACAATTCAACCAAATGTTAAAGGTAGTGGCGCTGTAAATGATAGAGGCGTTACAACTCGTGCTGGTACTTCTACCAAGCTTACAAATGTTAAAGTATCAAGATTCAATACAACAGTTTTTGCATCAACCGTTCTTGATAATTCATGGGCTGATGAGGCTGTTAGTGCTGGGTCTTTTGCTTATAACAACGTAAGACCAGTAGGTAAAAGAGTTACAAGCACTCTCTCTGGTGTTAGTAATACTGTTTTAAGAAGCGGTGCTGGTCAACCAAAGCAAATTCGTAGTATTCATAAGTTAGAAACCCTAAGAACACGTAGACTTACAACAGCTATTAGGGCTAATAAGTACAATCGTGTTACCGGGGCTTGGGATAATGGCTTTCCTGTTGTCGCTGTAGATAGTCTATCAACAGACACTGCCGCAACACCAACAAGATCATCCCCTGGTCAACTTACTTATAAGCTGGGTAATCGTGTTCCAGTCAGTAATAATGATTATAAGGCTAAAACTAACTAATTTGACATAAGTAAATTATTATTAAAGATAAGCCGGTGGTACTAAGTATCATCGGCTTTTTCTTTTAGTGTATATCTTATTTAGCTTCGTTAATTTTATTCATGAGAGGTTGTATATGGGTGAAACTATTATTCATTTCTGGGAAAATATCGCCACTACGAGTATCGGCATAATAGTCACGATGCTTGGTTTTTGGGTAGCGATAGGTAGAAATATGGCTACAAAATCTGAGGTTTTGCATATGATAGAAACACAATCTCCATATGTTCACGAGCGCCAGTTTATTATGGAGAGATTAGCTGCTAATAAAGAAACACAAGCAGCTTTTGCTAATGCATTACAAAGAAATACAGAGGTTATGACAGAATTAAAAATTCAAATCGCAACACTTGGTAAAACTCTAGAAGCTTTAGAAGATAGAATAGAAAGGTAACATATGGCTAACGATATTTCAAAAAGCATCAGTGCTAATGCTATAAAAAATGGCACTACGGTTACATCAACAACTTTTACTGGCAAATATAATATATATAATAAATACGTAAAAAATACTCCTTCAATTAGTAATATAGAAAATAAATATGATAATAGATTTGATGATCCAAGCTATTATTATGGTATTGGTAACTCTAATGTGATAGGAACCTAATATGGGTATTATTCGCTTAAACGAACTTCCAGAAGGTAGCGGCAGTCTTAGTAACGATGATATTTTCTTATTTATGGATAATCCCTCTGGGTCTGGAATCACAAAGCAAATATCTCTATCGCAAATAGCGACTGCTATAGGATCTCATAGTAGTAGTGGTAATTTCTCATCATTAACAGTAAATAATACTGGAGTTAGTGTTATTGGTCATACTCATGTTAGTAATGATATTACTAATTTTAACTCTAGCGTTAGCGGATTAATAACTCTTTGGGACGCGCCTGCTAATGGCAATACCTATGGTCGCAAAAACTCCACTTGGACGGACATTGCTCAAGCCGCCGCTCTACAACTTCGCCGCGGCACAGAAATAGAACGTTTACAGGTTACACCTCTTGAGGGGGAACCTATATACACAACAGACACTCAAAAACTCTACATTGGTGATGGAATAGCCGTTGGTGGTAAAGAGATTGTTAGTTCTAGTTACGACAGTTTAAACCCTCCCGGCATGGCTCGGCTGGTGACGGTGAGGAGCAGTGGGACGTTTAGTATTTACGTAGCCAGCACCACTGGCTATGTAGCAGTTTTGTGGTGGGATGGTTCAGTGCAAGTGTTTGGGACAGGCTCTGTTATAGACCCAACAACGACGAGGGGAACGTGCTTGATACTACTATGCTTGTCGATAAGTCGATACCGTCTTCTGGTAATTGGTCGAAGTCTGCGCCGAAAGAGATTTTCATCTGGAGTTGCACGGCTGGGAATGCGACACAGAGCGGGGGCTTGACAGCTTTGTGGTCGGATGGGTCGAATGAATCGATGGGGTTGGTGGCCGTCAACGTCAACAACCTTTCGACACTGAGAACGCTGGGCATAGTCCGGTGCAGTCAACTCGTCTCTCTCAACATCAGCAACCTTCCGGCGCTGAGAGTGCTGGATTGCCGGAGCAACGCCCTTACCTCCCTCAACATCAGAGCATGTCCGGAACTGAGAATGCTGCGCTGCGGCAACTCCTATTTAGACCCCTTTGTAGATGGCAACAACGCCCTTACCTCCCTCAACGTCAGCGAGTTTTCGATGCTGACGGATTTGGATTGCCTCTACATCAGCACCCTCACCTCCCTGCGAGCGGTTGGTTTTGTGCCGAACTCCTCGGGGAACGGGAGAATCCGGACGTTTCCCCTCTCCGCGCCGTATTATACTAATTTTTCAATTGCCGGTTGCAGCCTATCTGCCGCCGCCTTGAATCAACTGTACACAGATCTTGGGGTCATCGTGGCCCCAGACATCGCTTCCATGGTCGTTTCTGGCAATCCAGGCATCGCAGCGGATAATCCAACAATTGCAACGGCCAAGGGATGGATCGTTTACGGGAGTTAACTCGCTATGTATTTCGTCACGCCAAACTATTCGGTCGCCTTTAACGCCAAAGTCGGCAGCTCGACACTCGCTCGTGCGATCATCGCGGCGTTTCACCCGGAGAGGGAACAAACCATACAGACGGCGGCGTATCCGGTTGGTATCGGGCCAGATGACACGCAAGTTCAGTGGCTATGCCCGAAGGAGAAGGAGCCGACGAAACCCGTCGTGCTGGTTGTCCGCGAGCCTGTCAGCCGGTTTCGCACAGCCATGTCGCAACTGCGTCTGACGGACGTTAACGAGGCTCTGGAGTCGCTGGAGAAGGGCCGCAAATTGCGGAAGGACGCACACTTCAAGCACCAGCACTCGCTGATCGCAGTCGGCGGCACAGCATTTCGTCTGGAAGACTTGGATGTGGCCGCGACGTTCATCGGATTGTCGCTGCCGTTACCGACGATCAACGAGGCACGCGGAGAAAAGCCAACGCTCACATCAGAGCAAGAGGCCCGCGTCTTGGCCTACTACGCCGCCGACAAGGCACTCTACGATTCGTTGACGGCTGGCGAAGGAGCAGTCGTACCGCCTGCATCGGAACCGCAGCCGCAGCCCGCGCCGCAAGCCCTATTACCGGTCCCGCAGCAGATTTCGGCTCGGCAAATCCGGCTCTGGCTGGTGCAGCATGGTGTGAGCCTCGCCATTGTCGAAACGGCCATCGACGCGATCCCAGATGCCACCACGAGAGAGAGTGTGAGAGTGGAGTGGGAGTACGCTCCGCATGTAGAGCGGACGCACGCATGGCTTGTGTCGATAGCGGCGGCCCTCGGACTCACCGAGACACAAGTTGACCAAGCCTTCCGAGAGGCGTCCCAGTTATGAGTTTAACTTCCGCAACAGGCGCTCCGATTAATTGTGGCACTTTTGTAGGTCAAAATGTACCATCGCAGAGTTTTGACAAAGCACCTTTGGCTTCAACGAAGTTTCGGTTAAGAGCAACACCGATGCTACGGGTGGAGACTCCGATTTCTATAACTAACATTGTCGTTCAAGATCGCAACTTAATGCGCTTTATTGGTGAAACACTGATTACTGACTATCGTGTTGACATTGACTATCTCGTTCCCGGTTTCGGCTTTGACTTGATTACAATAACCAGCAGTGACACAAACAAGCTGCTAGCACCAGTAAATAACATTGCTCAAGCTGTCGGAACTGGATCTGTTGTCTTAAAGGCTTCAACGGAGTTCGGGGATTTTGCGATGAAATTGTTGATTGTAAACCGTATAACTGGCACTACGAGTGAAGTATTGCAGTCATACCTTTTGGGTAGCGCGGCGCGACACGCAGCAGACGCTATTGACACTCGCATTGCCGGTAAAGATGCGACAGCGAAGCCGATTTATTCGACACAAAATCATTCGGGAGGTATTTATGTACGTAATACGAACTGTTGGGCATACAACCTCGATTTAACGTGTATTAGTCCGTGGAACTCAACAGGGGGCAACGGCATGGCAGGCACTTTGATCTCGCCACGCCATGTACTTTTCTGTGAACATGTGAACTTTCACCCAAATGTCGGAGCGACAATCCGGTTTGTTACGACAAACAACACTGTTGTCACCCGTACAATTACAGCACTTGTGACACACCCTGACTACTCGCCTTTTTATCCAGACATTACTATCGGTGTGCTAAATGCAGACGTTCCCACTGGCATTTCTTTTGCTAAGATTTTACCCCAGAATTGGGCGACGTATTTTCCGTCTGTAAATGGTGCCGCGCAAATTCCTGCTTTAGTTTTAGATCAAGAAGAAAAAGCGTTAGTGGCTGATTGGGCTAAAAGCGATACCAAAAACTCATTTAGTTTTCCAAGTGTGAGCCAGCGGCAAGTGTTTTTTGAAAATCTTATTCTCGGTGACTCTGGTAATCCTGCGTTTTTAATTATTAACAATGAATTGGTTGTTTTAAACACATGGACAAACGGAGGAGCTGGCGCCGGAACGAATTTGACGCTACATAAAAATGCGATAAATAACATGATGACATCTCTTGGCGGAGGATATCAACTAACAGAAGCTGATCTGTCGGCTTTTCTGTCATATTAAATGACTTTAAAAGTGGACATATGTTGTTTGGTGTATATCTCTTTATAGAACCAATTAGCCCAAAAAACACTATATAGATTATGCTCAGAGGTGTATGCTAAATATAGCTAAATCAAATAAAATATTGGTGTAATTATAAAATATGGAGAATAAACTATGCCATATAAACCAGGTTGGAAAAGCAGTGAGTTTTGGTTCACATTAGTTAGCTTTATATTTAGCGGAGCTTTTTTATTGGGTGTTATTAGTGATAACTCTCAAAAAGAAGACTTAATTCAAGAAACCAGCAAAGGTCTAGAGGCTTTAATTTTAATTATGGGGCAATTAGCGGTATTATTTAGATATATTAAGGGACGTAACGAAATCAAAAAAATCATATCTTCTCAGCCTACAGAAAATTCAATATCATCGCCAGAACAAATTCAACACATTAAAAAACCAAGGAGATCCAAAGGTGTCAAGTCAAGAACTAATAAAACTAGAAGTAGAAAAACTAATAAATAATAGCAAAGAAAAATTTAAAACAGTACAAAGATTTGCTCTAGATGAAGCTTGGAAGCTTTTACAATTAACCACAGCTAGTGTTGTACAAATAATAGAAGCTATTGGTAACGACCTAAGCAACCCAGACAAAAAGGCTCTTGCTATGAGTCTTTTGAATAGTTTTTACGATAAAATCTTTTTAGTAGTAGACGTACCCTTTGTGCCCAACATTGTTGAGCCTATTATACATAAGTACATCAAAAATATACTCATGATCATGGTGAGTGCAACTATTGATGCTACAGTTACAATTTTTAGAAATACTGGGGTTTTTATTAAAAGAGAGGCCGGACTATGAATTACACAGAAACTTTTGAACAATTTGCAAGTAAAGTTGGCCCAATGGATTTGGCCCTATATGCTGGTGCTGGTATAGTATTATGGGTTTTATTCAAGGAACAACTAAGTCCTGTGCAAAAATTTTTTGGTAGTTTAGTGGAAAAATTAGGAGAATTATCAGTTCCAAAACCAAAAGGATCTAATCCTAGTGTTGTAGAAGCTCCAACTGAGAAACCACTGGATAATAATCAAGAGGATGTATTTTTTAAGTTAATTGTTAGTTGGAAACAAACACGAGATTTAGCAGTAAAAAGCGGCTGTGTTGAGGCGGTAAAAGTAGCTGATGAAATGTTTCCGTTTCTAAGTCCAATAGGATGCAAAAACATAGTTCTTCATAAAATCTCCTTACTGTGATAAAGAAAACAAGGTATCTAAATTATGAATACAAAAAACTTATTATTAATTGTCGGCGCTATTTTAATAGTATTTGGTTTATTTAAACCAGACTTTTCAAGTATTATTAATAATTCTCCTTCTAATAATGTTTCTACCGTGGTTGTTAGCAAACCATCCAATACCGAATTATTGGACGAATGCCAAGATGTAGTTAATGCTCTTAAAAAGAATAACGATAGAAAATATGATGGACTAAAATTAGCATCTCTATATAATGATTTGGCCACGTTAATAAGCTTAGATAACGAAGATATGGTTGTAAAAAATACTGAAGAAGTTAGACAAGCTAATAAATTAGCTGGAGTTATGCTAAAATTAGATATAAAAGGCAAATATCCAGAGTTGGCTAAAGCGACTACTAGTGTTATCGTAGCTAGTCTTGGAGATGATAGCGTTATGCTAGATGATAAATTACGACAACAAGCGGTAGATGGTTTTAAAGCATTAGCATGGGCTTGTATAGAAGGAACAAAATAATGGCTAGATTATCTCCAGCAGAATTATATGATCGTTATCGTCAAGGATTTAATGGGTGTCTTTGGGAACAACATATATATGATAGACTTCTAGAAACTTCTAAATATGGTTATTTCGGAGATGGTGCTAAGCGTATTAGTAATAGTGGTAAGGGTAAGCTGTCTATACCCTATAAAAGCGTATTAAAGTTTGATAAGAAACCATATGAAGAGAGACAAGTTACTGGAGATTGTGTAAGTCACGCTACAAGAAATGCTTGTGATGTAAGTAGAGCAGTAGAAATAGATCTTCATAAAGAAAAAGAAAGTTGGATAGCCAGAGGTGCTACCGAAGGAATTTATGGCGCTCGCGGATGGGCTGGTCAGGGTATGAGTTGTTCTAGAGCGGCAGAATTCGTGAGTAAGATTGGAGGCATCTTAGTAAGAAAAGAATACAAGGGCGTTGTAGATTTAACAAAGTATAATGGTAATTTAGGGGCAGGATGGGGTGGTAGAGGTTTACCAGATAAGGTTATAGATCTTGCTAATGATCATCAAATAAAAACAGTAAGTCTAGTTAGAACAATAGAAGAAGCACGAGATGCTTTAGCTAATGGTTATGGATTAGCAGTATGTTCTAGTTATGGTTTTAGTAATGTAAGAGATAAAAAAGGATTTGCTAAAGTTAGTGGCAGTTGGGCTCATGCTATGGCTTGGACAGCCTGCGATGATACTACTGGAGATTTATCGTTTTTAGTACAAAATTCTTGGGGTAAATGGAATGATGGTGGTCATCCAGAATGGGGTCCGATCCCAGATGGATCTTTTTTAATTCGTAGCGATGTTGCCGCAGGAATGTTGGCCCAAAACGGGGCATATGCATTTAGTAACTTTGACGGATTCCCTGTTCAAAAACTACCAGATTATGGCTTTGATAGCTATCTATAGTAATGGTGTATATTAATATACTGGAGATATATTAATATGAAACTATTAGATAAAATAGCTTTACAAAGATTAATTTCTTTAATATTAAATTTTATACTAGCGGTACTAAAATTAGTAGTACCCAAAGTTACAGAAGATATTCCTAAGCCAGTTGAAGAACGACGCAAATGGATTCCTCGCTGGAGAAAAAAGAAATGAAATTTATATCAGTAGTGCTTTTAGCATCATTATGTTTTTATGGATCTAGGTATGAAGGATCCACTACGGCTTCTGTTGTATTAGCTGGTGGTATTATTAAGTCTACTCATATAGAACAACCAGAAGTAAAATATAAAAGAAAAAACTGTCCAGTATGCAAAGGTACCGGCAAATATTTGAGTGGAGATGGTATCAAAATGGTAGATTGTGGTTATTGTGAAGAGGAAAAACCCAAAAAGCAATCCACCCCACCACAAATAGAAACTAAAGAAGTTATTCACCCCCCAATAATACTTCATCAAGCTCCTTATTGTACTGGCCCAGAGTGCCAAATTAAACCTAGTTATCCTTCATCACCAACATATAAAAGAAGGTTTTTAAGATGAACGATTCTCAATTAAATGCTATAGCTTCTAAAGTATTATCTAAAGCTGGTATATCAGAACAAGAAAAGTTTGGTAGTGTTATAGCGATCTTAATGATCGTAAGTATTATTTTAACAGTGATTAGAGTTTTACAGGAGTGTAATAAAAATAAATTATCTAAAAATTGTTCAGCAGCAGACAAGTATGAATTATATGGACAAGAAATCAAAGAATATAGTCTGCGTAGAGGATGGTTTACTAAAATGAGAATTAAAAAGGTTTTGCGTCAAAAACTAAACCAAGAACAATACGAAAAATACAGTTTAGCTCTTTTAAATGCTTTATTAGAAACCGGTGAAAATTTAAATAATCAAGAAGTTTTATGTTTAGTGGAGGCAGCTAATGTTTAATATTTTAGTATGGTGTGTATATGGTATATTTGTAGGAGCAATAGCAAAAAGCATAGTACCAGGAGAAGAAAATTTTGGTTTTGTCAAAACTGTAGCTCTTGGCGTTGCTGGCTCATATGTGGGAGGAGCGGCTCTGTATCTATTAGGTACATATGATAGTATTTCACCAGCAGGCGTGATTATGGGAGTTGCTGGTTCTGTTCTAACACTAGCTATTTATAATAAACTCATTCAAAAATGAATAATGTTAACGCCAAAAGAGCTTTACTATCAATATACCACAAACCCCTGCGAGATGGGGACTATTGATTTTGTTGGGCGTCCTGACCAAGACGTTGGAAGAGGCACCCCCTATGACCTTCCCAGATTAGCAAATTTTTTAAAACAGCTAAAGTACCCCTGCTTCAATAAAGCTCCATATACCAAAATAGAACCAAGTTCAGAAAATCCGTTTGGTATACTTAATACTGGATCTAGGCAATTATCGCTACCTTTTAGATTTCTTGAAAGATTAGATGTAGAAGCTTTTTCTGAAATTCAACCAGATATAAAAAGCGGAACTTCTCATGCTATTCGAAATGCTTGTGATGTTACTAGAGCATGTATGATAGAAGCGTCTGGCACAAGAGAATCTTGGGATCATCGAGGGGCCACCGAACATTTACAATTTTTTGGACAAAACTATATTACTGATTGTTTAATGATGCTTGGTCCTGATCTGGTTCCAGAAGGAGAGTCTATGACTAGAGGGACTGGATGTAAAGATTTAGATTGCTTACCCAGATTTGATTCTAAAAAACAAGGATCCGCTCTTGGAGCTACTTTTAGTTGTAAATCTAATAAAGAGACAGGGCAAAGAGAATGCACCCCATGCGGCTCTTGTACCAAAACAGAAGAAGAAATAGCACAAGGGGACAAAGATTGTTGTACTAGTGGTTCTTGTGAAGAAAAAATGAATTGGTGCTGTGGAGATATAACTGGTACTAGATATGGATATTGGGAATATACTACTTTAACCGCAGATATCATAAATGCCGTTTCATCAGATTTTCCATTAAAACATCTAGGTATTTTAAAACGTAAATCTTATGGAGGATATGCTAATTTACTAAATAATAGTGGATCGCATTTTTATGCGTGTCCTGGTGATTTATTATTAAAATATTTTCAAACCATTAATAATTACGACTATGTAAATAATGTCTATAAAAAATCTACAGAAAAAGATTATCTCGATAATCCAGTAGAAACCATAGATCGTGTACGCACTATATCTATTATACAATCCAATTCTAAAGCAGATATGTTACAGTCGATAAAAGATTTATTATATAATGGTTATGGCGTGGTCTTAATGACTAATGTTGGCTTTCCTAATACCAGAGATTCTGGCGGTCTATCTTATCCAGATAGAATTTGGTATCATTCTTATGCAATTATAGGATATGACGATAGAAAAGTAGATTATACAGAGTGTGTTTATTTATTAGCTAATAGCTGGGGTAAGTGGAACTCTGGCGGACATCCTTCTTGGGGTCCAATTCCAGACGGTTCCTTTTTAATAACAGAAACGCATCTTAGTTGCCTATTAACTTTATATAGAACAGATCAAATTAATTGTCGCAAAAAAAATTCTGTCACAGAGCCGAATAATCCAGAAAATGAAGCCTGTGTAGATGATTCTTCATGTGTGCCTTGGGGTTGTGCTAGTAAACAACGGGCCACAGGAATAGCATTTGCGTTATCGATGTCAGAAGGATTTCCTCGACAACGTTTAGATTATTCTCAATTTTATAAAGTAAGAGAAAATACATACGAACCTAAACTCAAACTTTATCTAGACGGAACTAATTAAGATGTCTGCTAATCATCTTTGGTGTCAAATAGAGAAGTGGTTCGAAGACAATTCTCTAGAGATTAGTAGTAAATTTTTACCTAGTAATAAAACAGATATTGTAGTCAGTACACCTAGTGTGGTATCAATAGATCCTGCAACTATTACTGCTATTAATTCCTGTTTTATTAAATCCTCTTTAGATTTATTATTAGGTTTAAAATCTTTAAGAGTTAAAAATACTACTATTATTACTGGTGGTGGGCAAAACCAAAATGAGCGAGTTTTATTTAATGTCGGTAATATTATTACTAATAATTTATTATCTTTTAATAGTATAATTGAAGCCCAAGGATTAACAGCACCAACATTAAATA
>Ga0315900_10002191_pt1 | contig 30543 bp, 27 predicted proteins | sample LakEriMetagenome_FD_203521 | JGI IMG/M metagenome (GOLD analysis project Ga0315900, IMG submission 203521) | Freshwater fungal communities from buoy surface, Lake Erie, Ohio, United States - Buoy 12 MA114 | ecosystem: Environmental > Aquatic > Freshwater > Lake > Lake biofilm | place: USA: Lake...
CGGGCGCCTCCTCAATTCAGTGCATGCGGGCTGATGCCCCCCGCTATGACGTTGGGGAAGGATAGCCGATCGTTAGCGACCGACCCCGATCCAGAGGAGGGCCACCCCTGTGGCGAGCGTGAGGGCGATGATTTCGAAGATGAGGCGTGGGTCGCGGCGCTCCCCCTCGGGGGTAGCCGCCCAAATCTCACGGGCGTAGAAGAGGACGGCGAGTCCCGCCGGGCCAGCGAGCCGTGCGACGCCGACCGAGGCGAAGAGGATGGAGGCGGCGCCGTTCAGCGCCGCAGCGCCGAGGGCATCACGCACGATCGCGGAGGTTCGCTCGCGTCGAAGGCTCGACATTCCCGCGGCAAGAGTGGCGGCCACTGCGGCGCTCCCGATGCCAACGGCCAGGACGGCGAGGGGTCCCACAGGATCTGGACGCGCCGACGGGGTGCCAGGGAGCGTGACGATTCCAGGCACGAGGGCGGAGATGCCAATGGAGGCGGCGAAGAGGACCAGGGTAAAGACGGCCAAGCTGACCACTCGATCGCGATGCAGTGAGCCGTCGCTGCTGCGGCGCAGGCGTAGCTGCCACTCAATAACGGCGCGAAGTATGCCGATCCCTGCGGTGATTGCAATCACGGCGCCGATCCCCGTTGGGACGAGGCGCACTACCCCGGCAATGGCGAGGGCGATGAGGCCACCGAGCACGACCTCAGTACCCATTGGTAGGTCGCGGACCTCGGCACGGCGGACAGCATTCACCCCGACCGCACCGAGCAGGGCGGCGCCAGCGCCAGCCAAGACGGTTCCTGGGCCGGTCGCGAAGTGAGCGACGCCTGCAGCGACGGCAACAGCAACGATCGTCTCGGCCCAGGGGCGCGAAACCTCGACTTCGCCAATCTCTGCCGCCGTATCGGTGAGGGCGGCAAGGCGTGCCGTGGCGAGGGAGCGGGTGCGACGTCGGGCCGATCGTGATTCAGGCATAGGGTCAGGGTAGCGCGAGCGGGGGCTCCCGCGTAGACTCCTCGTGACCGCAGGAGCCGGCGCACAGCATTGGAGGGCAGCATGCTCCACCTCTCACGACTCATTGGACAACCCGTGCGCGACAGCAGCGCCGACACGATCGGCGTGATCGATGATCTGATCGCCGCCGTCGGTACGAGCCACCCCCCAATTACCGGGCTCGTCGTTCGAACTGGTCGGCGCCGCATCTACCTCGGCTGGAGCAGCGTGGAGCGCATGGATGCAGAAGGGGCAACCATCTCTGCCACTCGCGTCAACATCAGCCGCTTCCGCCGCCGCGACGACGAGATCCTTCTGAAGGGCGACCTGCTCGACAAGCAGATCGTGGACATCGATGGACGCAAGGTGGTGCGCGCCAACGACGTGATTCTCGACTTTGTTGAGGGGGCAATGCGCCTTGTGGCCGTAGACGTCGGCGCAGCTGGCCTGCTGCGCCGACTCGGCCTTCCCGATACATGGATCAATCGCCTCTCAGGCGAGCAGTCGCGCGTTGCTTCGTACATTGATTGGGAGGATGTTGACCCACTCGGATCCACCATTGCGAGCGTACGACTGCGCGTTCCGCACGCCGGCCTCTCGGAACTGCACCCGGCCGACCTCGCGACGATTGTGGACCAGCTCACCCCGCGCGACCGTGCCGACATCTTCAACACGCTGGACGAAGAGGTCGCCGCCGAAGCGCTCGAAGAGCTGGAGCCAGAGACGCGCACCGACCTGCTCGAAGACTTGGAGCCAGAGCGCGCCGCTGACCTCTTGGAAGAGATGAGTCCCGATGAGGCGGCCGACGCTGTCGCCGAACTCTCACCACTGAGCCGTAAAGAGATCTTGCGCCTGATGACGAAAGAGGAGCGCGATGATGTGCAGGAGCTGCTCGCGCACCCAGAGAAGAGCGCCGGTGGCCTGATGACCACGGAGCATGTTGCGTTGCGTCCGCAAGCTACGGCGGCCGAAGCGCTCTCCGCAATCCGTCGTCACGAGCCCGATGCCGAGGTGGCCTTCGCCGTGTATGTGGTTGACGGCAAGCGACGACTCTTGGGTGAGGTGACGCTGCGCGACCTGGTGCTTGCCGCACCGAACACCACGGTCGGTGAACTCATGGAAGACGATCCGGTCGCCGTTGAGCTGTTGGCGCACTCCGATGAGGTTGCCCGCGTCGTTACGCGCTACGGCCTTGTCGCCGTTCCGGTTGTTGATGCCAACCATCGACTCATGGGGGTGATCACCGTGAGCGACGCGCTCTGGGATGTGCTCCCTGAAGAGTGGCGCCGCGAGATGCCTCGCCGCCTCCATGCCGACAGCCTCGCCGCGGCCGGACCACAAGAGGTACCCGCACGCACCACAGCAAAGCGTGGCGCAAAGGCGCCAGCGAAGCCACGCAAGACGCAGGCGCGCAAGAAGAGCTCGGTGAAGCGTGGCTAGCCTCGGCCTGCGCGATCTCTTTCGCCGTCGCCGCGGACCACTCGCCTTCTTGGCGGTCGTTGGACCTGGTCTTATCGCGGGCGTCGCCGGAAATGATGCGGGCGGTATCACCACCTACGCGACCCTCGGCTCGCAGACCGGACTGCGCTTCCTCTGGATTCTGCCGCTCACGGCGCTGCTCCTCGCCCTTGTTCAAGAGTCGGTGGCGCGGCTCGGCGTCGTTACTGGACAAGGGCTCTCTGACCTGATCCGTGAGCGCTTCGGTGTGCGCTGGGCGCTCTTCGCCATGGTGGTCTTACTGCTTGCAAACCTTGCGAACACCGTCGCCAACGTTGCTGGTGCCGCATCAGCGATGGCGATCTTCAACGTGCCGATCCTTCTTACAGCACCCCTCTCCGCCCTGATCGTTTGGCTGCTAGTGGTCTACGGTAGCTACCGCAGTGTGGAGCGAATCTTCTTGGCGCTCACCGCCGTCTTCTTGGCGTATATCGCCGCGGCACTCTTGGCGAATCCAAACTGGGCGGCGGTCGCCTCTTCACTCACGACGCCAAGCCTTGCTGGCGTTTCGGGGGCAGAGATGCTCCTGCTGGTGGCGGTCGTCGGAACAACCGTGACGCCGTATATGCAGTTCTACCTGCAGTCTGCGGTCGCCGAGAAAGGGATCGGCGTTGAGCGGCTGGGTGCCGCGCGCGCCGATGCGATCCTCGGCTCTATCTGGACGAACTTCATCGCCGCCTGTGTGGTGATCGCCACAGCGGTCGCTCTCGGTTCACTCGGCAAGCCGATCGGTTCGGCGGCAGAGGCGGCGGTCGCCCTCGAGCCGCTCGCCGGTGAGTTTTCGAAGATCCTCTTTGGTGCTGGCCTCTTTGGTGCAAGCCTGTTGGCGATGGCGATCATGCCGCTCACCACCGCCTTCGCCCTCTCCGAAGCGTTCGGCTTTGAGTCAGGTGTCGACAAGCGCCTGAGCGAGGCGCCAATCTTCTACGGCATCTTCACCGCGATCTTGGCGGTTGGCGCCATCGTGGTGATGCTCCCCGGGTTGAACCCAATCGGCGCAATCATCAGCAGCCAGTACCTGCAGGGGCTCTTCCTACCGATTGTGCTCGCCTTCATCGTGAAGCTCACGAGCAGCAAGTCGCTCCTTGGTGAGCACGTGTCGCCGCGCTGGTTGCGCCTCGCTGGCTGGAGCTCTGTGGGGATCCTCGCCGTGCTGAACGTGGGGATCGTTCTGGTGAATATTCTCGGCCTCGCCGCCTAGCGAGCAGCCCGCGCTACGGCGCGACGGGTGGCCCTTCGTTGAGGTGATCAGCAACGGGACCGAAGTAGGGAGCCAACCACGCTGTCGTGCACTTCATTGTGTTGGTAAGATTTTTCAACGTAGCCTTTGTGGTTGACCCCTTCGCGGAGAAGCGCATGCCGCCGCCGGCAATAGTGCACTTCTTTGTCGTGTCAGTTCCGCCCGACATAATAAGGGACTTCCAGCCGCCCGCCACATCGGGTCCGAGCAACAACGCTGGCTTCGCGAACTCGATCACATTAAAGATTGCCTCGACGTTTGCCGTCGTAATGGTGCCACGCACGAGCGGCGGACCCTTCTTGTACCAACGCAGATTCATCAGCGAGGCGAGTGTGGCAGCGCGGAATCGCCCCGCCTCAAGCACGCGCAAGGTGATCCCCGCCACTAAGCGAGGGTGACGATTCGCCCGCTGTATCACCCCATCAAACTTTCTGGATCGACCAAAGCCCGACCAAAGATTAGATGGCACGCGGAACGAGCAGCTCTCGTTCGTTTTGGCAGTCAGCAGAGCGGTGATGTCACAAGAGCCCTCCACAAAATACGGACTTGTGGTGCGCACTGTCTTGGAGGTGTTCGGTTCTTTGCAGTTGGCGTAAAGCCAGCCGTAGTTTTTGCTTTTCGGCCACCAGTCATCGACAGGACCTGGTCGTAAGAAGAGCAGGTCACCATATTTTGCATTTGATGCGAGGTTTCGATCGAGGGAGCTTGAGCCGCTCCCTCGAATTTTGCGCAGTGTGTTGGTTCGGCAGGCGGCGAACCGGGTCTTATCGTCTAGCTGCACGATGGTGTCGGCAGGGACGCTCTCATCAAGGCGATCAAGAGTCGCCCCCATAATGTCAGCGGTGCCGAACGTCGTCAGGGTCCAGTCGTCGATCTCTATGCCGAGGCCAAACGCGATGTTCTCTGCAACGAGGTTACCCGCGACGACACTGCGCTCCCACGCAAGCATATTGCTCCAGGCAACCCTCTGACTTTTTGTCTTCATGTTGGTTCCAGCGTATTGCTGGGCGCGGACAAAGAGTGCGTTGACCGGCTCGTTGAAGGTTGCTGATCCAGCCCGCCCAAAGGATTTCGCAATCGAGCGCTTCAGTGGAAAGCCAACCAGATCACGCGGAATGCTGTAGGCAGCGGTCTGGCCGCTGAATGGATCAACCGTCAGCAGCATGATGACGTCGGTGCGCTCAGAACCAGCCTGGCTTTTGGGCGCCTTGTATACCCTGTCATTTCTTGGGGACCAGGTCCACTCGGTGGTGTCAACTGTGCCTGTGGCGCAGCGCTCCGTCATAACCGTAATCCATTTCTTCTTCACCTTGACGCTTTTGGGGCAACGCTTATCACTACCCAGGAAGAGCAGCGTGTAGCGCCCATCGGTTCCGAGAATGTTCGCCGGTGTCGCGGTTGCAGCGTTCGGGGGCGTGCTCGCCCAGATGACGGTGGCGGCGAAGATTGTCGCCAGCAGGGTGACGGCGAGGGCGTATGGGCGGGCAGTGCGAATCACTACATCATCACCAGTCCGCCGTCGACGCCGAGCACCTGCCCAGTGACGTATGAGGCCTCACGCGATGCAAGGTAGATGACCGCGGCGGCAATCTCATTCGGCTCACCGAAGCGGCCGAGCGGGGTTGCGGCCTTCACGCCCTCTTTAATCGCTTCAGGAAGATCGGCGGTGAGTTCGGTGACGATGAACCCCGGTGCGACCGCGTTCACGGTAATGCCGCGGCTCGCCACTTCGCGGGCGGTTGCCTTGGTGAGACCGATCATGCCAGCCTTCGCTGAGCTGTAGTTCGCCTGGCCGGCGTTCCCCGCCTGGCCCGAGACGCTGGTGATGTTGACGATGCGGCCACTCTTGGCGCGCAGCATCTCCTTCACCGCAGCCTTCGTCATGTAGAAGGCGCCCGAAAGATTGGTATCAATAACCTCGCCCCACTGTTCTGGCGTCATGCGCAAGATGAGCGTGTCGCGGGTGATGCCCGCGTTATTCACGAGCAGGTCAACCTTGCCGAACGCTTCGATCGCCTTCGCCACCACGGCAACGGCGGCGTCGGGATCGGCGGCATCAGCCTGCATGGCAATGGCTTTGCGGCCCTTTGCGGTGATCTCGGCAACGACAGCATCGGCGGCGGCGGTGTTCCCCTTATAGGTGATCAACACGTCGGCACCAGCATCGGCGAGGGCAACGGCGATGGCGTGGCCAATACCGCGAGCACCACCCGTGACGATGGCGGCGTATCCGTTGAGTTCAAACATGTGGAACCTCCTCTGTTGGGGCTGTTGTGGCTAGTGTCGCGCCTAGCGGCGCTTTGCGTCTAGCAGCGTCTTCAGCGCCGCTGGTACCTCGGCCGCCTTCGCTCCCCCCTCGGGGCGTCGAATCGTGATCGTGCTCGGATCGACCGCGGCGGCGCGTGCGCCGTTGGCGGGGTCGGCATCCCAGCGGGTGACAAAAGCGCCTGAGGTGTAGCCGCCACCGAAGGCCACCGTGCAGAAGACATCGCCCGGCTTCATACGGCCGGCAGCCACCGCCTCGGAGAGGGCGATCGGGATGCTCGCCGCCGAGGTGTTTCCGTAGCGGTCGAGATTCACGAAGATCTTCTCCATTGGGTAGCCGATCGCTTTAGAGACATGTTCAATGATGCGCAGGTTCGCCTGATGTGGGATCACCAGATCCACCTCGGGAATAGTGAGACCGGCGCGTTCGATTGCCGCAGTCGCGACCGCAGCCATGGTGCGCGTTGCATACACGTAGGTCTTTGCCCCATCCATCTTGATCAACGGATCAGCGTCGTCTCCTGAGCCGCCAGGGATCCAGAGGGCGAATGCACCCGACGGATCTGCAGAGAGCTCGAAGCTCAGGGTGCCTGGTCGTGTTGCAATGTTCTGCTCGTCGTGCAGATCAAGTGCATCGAGCACGATCGCACCAGCGCCATCGCCAAAGAGCACACAGGTGGAACGATCGCTCCAGTCGACTACGCGCGAGAGTGACTCGGCGCCAATCACGAGTGCGCGCTGACCAAGGCCAGCGGTGAGGAAGCCGTGCGCAACGGCGTACGCGTAGGCAAACCCGGAGCAGGCGGCCGAGAGATCGAAGGCGGCGGCGCGATGGCTGCCGATCGCCTCCTTCACCAGCACCGCAGTGCTCGGCATCGGGTGATCTGGAGTAAGGGTGGCAACAACGATCAAGTCAACCGAGTCGGCGGTGACACCGGCAACGGCGAGTGCGCGGGCGGCGGCAATCGCCCCCATCGATGCGGTGGTCTCACCAGCCCCTGCAATGTGTCGCTCGCGAATGCCGGTGCGCGTACTGATCCACTCGTCGCTCGTCTCCACGATCTTCTCAAGATCGGCGTTGGTGATGACCGCCTTCGGCACCTCGTGCCCCCATCCAACAATGTGAGTCGTACGATTCGGGAGCGCCGCTAGCCCTGTTTCGCCGCCGATACGTGTTGCGTCACCGTTGGTGAGCGGGCCACTCATGCTGGCTCCACCTCAATGATCGGCGACTTCGCCTTCACCAAGAGGCCGTCCTGCGCAATGATCCGCACCACGCGACCCGCCTTATCGCTCTTGATCTCATTGAAGAGCTTCATCGCTTCGATGAGACCGATCGGCTGCCCAACCGCCACGATCGATCCAACAGAGATAAATGCGGGTGCACCTGGTGATGGGGCGGCGTAGAAGATGCCGGTAAGCGGCGCGTTCACCACGAGTCCAGCTGGTGCGATTGCGCTAGCGGGGGTGGCCGGCGCTGGCTTTGCCCCTGTTGGGAGTGGCACCGGCGCGGCGCTTGCAGTGGTTGGCGGTACGGCGGCACCAGCAACCACCACGTGGCTCCCCTGCACAGCGCTGCGGCTGCGCACCACCACGCGCGTACCGCCAGACGAGAGTTCAACCTCAGCGAGGCCGCTCCCGTCGGCAACAACGGCAAGGCGGTCAATGATCTCAATTAGGGCGGCGTCGTCAGTCGTGAGTGGCAGGTTTGCTGGGAGTCGCGCGCCGCTGCGGCTCTCCCCCTTCCGCGGTCGTGGTGGGGTGCTCTGCGATGGTGCAGCTGCAGGGGGGAGCGCGCTCTCAACCAGACGAGCCGGATTGCGCGGCGCAAGTCGCTCAATCGCAGGCGTTGATGGTGGTGTCACACTCCCCGCTGCGGGCGTAGCTGGGGCGTCACCGCGCGCGCGTCGCGCCGCATCGCGTGCCGCCTCAAGTGCGCGGCGAGCGCTCTTCTGCAGTCGAACGCGACGCTTCTCGGCCATTACTTCCCCTCCCACTTCGCAAAGAGAAGAGCCGAGTTCTGTCCGCCGAAGCCGAAGGCATTCACCAGTGCCAGGTTCACCTGCTGCGCAGCTGGTGCGCCGGTGATGATGTTCAGGCCAGCGGAGGCTGGATCTGGTGCGGTGAGATTCAACGTTGGATGCACACGGCCGTCGCGCATCGCGCAGATCGTGGCAATCGAACCGAGTCCGCCCGCGGCGCCAAGGGTGTGACCGATGGCGCTCTTCGTGGCGGTGACACTCGCGCGCGAGCCCTCGCCGAGGATCGTGCGGATCGCTTCGAGCTCTGCCTTATCGCCCTCAGGCGTTGAGGTGGCATGCGCGTTGACATGATCGATCTCTGCACCGGTGCGACCCGCCTTGGCGAGTGCGCGGCGCGCGGCGCGAACAGCCCCAGAGCCGCCAGGTGCTGGCAGGGTGATGTGCAGTGCGTCGGCGGTGGCGCCGTAGCCCACCAGCTCAGCGAGCGGCGTTGCGCCGCGGGCGAGTGCGACGTCGAGTCGCTCCAGCACCAAGATGCCGGCCCCTTCGGCCATCACGAAGCCATCGCGACCAGTGTCAAACGGTCGCGAGGCGGCGGCAGGGTTACCACCCGTTGACGAAGCGCCGCTGCGCGAGAGGGCGCGCATGTTATTGAAGCCAGCGATCACCACCGGGTGGAGCGCTGCCTCGGTGCCGCCCGCGAGTGCGACGGTCGCGTCGCCGCGGCGAATCATTTCGTAGGCCTCACCAATCGCGTGACCAGCGGTTGCGCAGGCGCTCACCGCGCCGAACGATGGCCCTTGTGCGCCAACGTGAATGGCGACCTCACCCGATGCCATGTTGCCGATGGCGGCGGGGACCAAGAAGGGCGAGATGCGACCTGCGCCGCGCTCGGCGAAGACGGCCGCCTGCTCAAAGAGGGTGGTGGCGCCACCAAGCCCCGAGCCGATGATCGTGGCGACCCCTTCAGATGATTCGCCTGTTTCGAATCGTGGTGGCAGCCCAGCCGAGGCCAGCGCATCAGCGGCGGCGGCGATGGCGAAGTGGGTGAAGCGATCAAGGCGCTTGATCTGCTTCGGTTCAAGCACATCCGACGGATCAAAGTCGATCGCCTGTCCGCCGAAGTCGACCTCTTGGCCGGTGAGGTCGAGGCCCTGCAGCGTGCGAACACCGGAGCGTCCGGCGAGCAGCCCGTCCCAGAGTGCGGCAACGCCACGGCCGAGGGGCGAGACCGCCCCCATGCCAGTAACGACGACGCGCTGCGTGTTACTCATCGAACCAGCTTTCCTGTGCGCAGCGTTGCGGCGCGATACGTATCGCCAGTGAGGCCGCGCGCGTTCACCGCGTCGGCCACCTTCTCGGTGTCGTAGCTGGCGCGATAGACATCGGCGCTAATCGTCTTCTCCTCAGGATCAATGTCGATCACGGTGAAGGCGGCGGTGGCATCGCCGTCGTACGGCATGCCAACAGAACCTGCATCAACGAGCACCTTCCAGCCGTAATCCTTCACGCGCGCCGTGTGGGTGAAGCCGACGCAGACAACGCGTGAGTCGGTCTGACCGAGCAGCTCCAACGTGGTCGACGGATCAAGGTCGGCACTCAACGGAATGGTGCGCGAGCCGGGCGAGGCGTGACAGAAGGTGACGGCAATCTCGCCGTAGCGAATGCGTCGCTCACTTGGAAGGGAGCGTAGCCACTCGATGCGATCGTCATCAAGCGCATCCGAGGCCCACTCCACGGCGGCCTTCAGTCCAGGTGGCAGGCCACCGGCGAGACTTGGGAACGAGGCGGCGTAGTCAAGGTCGGCAACGGCGATGTCGCCAGTGCCCGCGGTGACTAGTGCCCCCTTCTTCTGCAGCTGCTGAATCAGGTCAATCGTTTCAGACGGCTGTGGTCCAAAGAGGGCGTGATCACCCAGAATCGCCACCTGATCAGGCTTGAGGGCTGGGAGTCGTGCGACGACCGCCTCGAGTGCGGCGAGGTTGCCGTGAACGTCTGAGAGAACGACGACGCGCTTCATATCTGTCCCTTCGCTATTCGGCTGAGCCGGCCGGACGCGGAAGCGCCGACTCGGGTGGAATCACAAACGTAATCGTGACGGTACAGGCGACGGCGCCATCAACGCTCGCCGTCCCCTTGGCGGTGCCCATGCGTGAACCAAGCTTCTGCATCTGAATCTCAAGGCGCAGCGTTTCGCCTGGTACAACCATGCGCGTGAAGCGGCACTCTTCAATCTTGGCGAAGACGCCGAGACGGTTGCCGAACCCTTCGGTGCGGGCCACATAGACACCCATCGCTTGGGCGAGCGCCTCGACCTGCAGCACGCCCGGCATGATCGGCATCCCAGGGAAGTGACCAGGAGTCCAGAAGGCATCAGGGCGCACATCAAGTTCTGCAATTAGTGTCTGCGTCTCGCGGTCTTCGGAAACGATGCGATCGAGCAGCAAGAACGGGGCGCGATGCGGGATCAGCGCCTCAATGCCGGCCTGGTCGAGAAGTGGGGCGGTCATGCGCGGGCCTTTGGCGCGGCGGCCAAGATGTCGGCGGTGCCGATCGCGTCGAGCATGCCGGTGGTGGCGGTGCCGTTCAAGAACGATGGCGTCTCAAGGAGGCCAAGGAAGAAGTCGCGCGTGGTCGCCACGCCATCGATCTCCACTTCGCGGAGTGCGGCGCGTGAACGCGCGATCGCCTCCTCGCGCGTGTTCCCCCACACGATCAACTTTGCGAGCAGGCTGTCGTAATACGGCGGCACCTCGTAGCCGGCGTAGAGATGCGAATCGAAGCGTACCCACGGGCCGCTCGGTGAACGGAACGTCGTGATCTCACCCGCCTGCGGGCGGAACTCCTGCGCCGGGTCTTCGGCGGTGAGGCGGAACTCAATCGCGTGACCGCGGCGCTCCACCTCGGCCTGGGTCATTGGCATCAGCTCACCTGCGGCGAGGCGAATCTGCAGCGCGACGAGATCAACACCGGTGACCATCTCAGTGACCGGATGCTCGACCTGAATGCGGCAGTTGATTTCGATGAAATACGGCTTTCCGTCGGTGCCGACTAAGAACTCGAGCGTGCCAAGGTTGCGATACCCCGCAGCGCCGATCGCTTTCGCGGCGCGTACCAAGAACTCTTCGCGCACCTTTGGCGTGAGTGCCGTCGATGGCGACTCTTCGACGAGCTTCTGGTGGCGGCGCTGCACGGAGCAGTCGCGCTCACCGAAGTGCAGCGCGGTGCCGCTCTTGTCAACGGCGATCTGCACTTCGACATGGTGCGTATCAATCAGGTACTTCTCGATGTAGAGGGAGCCATCGCCGAATGCCGCCTGCGCCTCTTGGGTGCAGATTGAGAAGAGTCGCGCCAAGTCGTCGGCGTTCTGAATCACGCGCATGCCGCGACCGCCGCCGCCTGCCGACGCCTTCAAGATGACTGGGTAGCCGATCTTCTCTGCAGCCTTTGCCGCCGCAGCCTCGTCGGCGACCACGCCGTCAGAGCCAGGAATCGTGGGGAGGCCGTGCTTGGCCAGCAGGGCGCGTACCGCCGCCTTGCTCTCAAAGCGCTCGAGCACCTCGGCAGATGGGCCAATAAAGGTGATGCCGTGCGCTGCCGCCGCCTCGGCGAAGGTGGCGTTCTCGGAGAGGAAGCCGTACCCCGGGTGAATGGCATCGCAGCCGGTGGCGAGTGCCGCCGAGATCACTGCGGGTGCCGAGAGGTAGCTGCGCTTGGCGTCGGCGGGGCCGATGCAGATCGCCTCGTCGGCAACCAGTACGGCGCGTGACTCGCGGTCGGCCTCGCTATAGGCGACCACCGCCTCGATGCCGAGTTGGCGGCAGGCGCGCAAGATTCGCAGCGCAATTTCGCCACGGTTGGCAATGAGCACGCGCTTGATCACGCCTTCACCTCGCCAACGGATTCGACCAAGAAGAGCTCCTGGCCGTACTCCACTGGATCGCCAGTAGCGCAACGCAGCTTGGCGACGATGCCGCCGCGATCGGCGCGCACCTCAACGGGAACGCCGAGCACATTGACGGTCGCAACCAACGCACCCGTCGCCACCTTGCCACCAACGTGAATGTCGGGGGCGAGTTTCACAAAGCCAACGGCGGTCGAGCGCACGGGGTGGCGGCGATCATCGGCGGCGGTCGGCACAGCGGCTGGCGCAGCTGCAGCGGGCGTTCCTCCGCGCGGAGCGGCTGGCGCGGGTGCGGAGGCAACCGGCGCGCCAAGATCTTCGGCGCGTACGCGCACGATGGCGCCGTCGCGCTCAATCTCAATCTCGCCGAGCCCAGTCTCGTGCAGTCGCTCAACCAACACGGGAACGAGTGAGTCAAGGAGTTCGCCGAGTCGTTCGGTTTCGTGTGGCATCAGCTACGCCCCCGCACTATTGCGCTCGATCTCATCGAGCCACTCGTCGTTGATGCCGGCCGGCACCTTCTCGCGATCCATACCGAGGATGGAACGAATCGCGCCAACAAGGCCCTTCTTTGTTGGAGCGGCTTCATCGAATGCGCCGTAGGCGCGATAGCGCGCATAGCGCGCATCGAGCAGCGCGTTCAAGTCGCTCATCGATTCCAGCTCATCGAACGTTGCAGAAACCTTCTCCCACATCGCGCGGGCCAGGGTGACGGTTGATTCGACGGAGAGCGTCTCTGGTTCGGCGATGATGCCGTCGACCACGCCGAGGGCGACCTGCTCAGGTGCAGTGATGCGCAGCGCGCGCGCTGCGGCGGGAGCCTTATCGGAGGTGCGGAACAAGATCGCGGCGCACCCTTCGGGGCTAATCACCGAGTAGTAGGCGTGCTCAAAGGCGAAGACGCGATCGGCGGCGGCAATCGCGAGCGCACCACCCGAGCCACCCTCGCCGGTGACGACCGTGACGATTGGGGTGCGCAGTTCGGTCATCTTGCTGATGGCGGCGGCGATCGCCTCGGCGATGCCGTGCTGTTCGGACTCAGGGCCCGGGTGCGCACCAGGGGTGTCGACGAGGGTGAGCACCGGCAGGTGCAGGCGCTCGGCAAGCTCAAAGGCGCGCATCGCCTTGCGATACCCCTCGGGGTGCGGCATGCCGAACCCGCGACGAATGTTGCTCTCGGTGTCGGTCCCCTTCTGGGTGCCGACCACCACAATGCGACGACCATCAATGCGCGCAATGCCCGCGATGATCGCGCCGTCATCACCGGCGCGTCGATCGCCGCGCAGTTCTACAAATTCAGCGCCAAGCGCCTCAAGTAGTTCGGCGGTACGTGGTCGATGTACCTCGCGCGCGCGCTGCACATGGCTCCACGCCTCAGACTCATCAAGATGTGGCCCAAGCTCTGGCGCCAGGTGTCGATCGCGCTGGTTCTCGAGAATCTGGTCGGCACGATTCGCCACTTTGCTCGCCGCGTCGGCAACGGGCGAAAGAACGGAACCGATCATTGCGCCAGCACCCTGCGCGACACCAGTGACCATCCCGCCGATCAGGCCCACACCAGGAATCGGAATCTGTCGATAGAGCGGCACCGCTGGTGCGGGGAGTGGCTGCAGGAGTCCGAGTGCGCGCGTCAACCAGCCGCGCAGATTGCCGCGCGGCACGATCGCATCAATGAAGCCGGTCTCGAGCAAGAACTCACTGCGCTGGAAGCCAACCGGAAGTTTGTCGCCGATGGTGCCGGCAGAGACGCGCGCGCCACTGAAGCCGATCAGTGCATTCGGTTCTGCGACATTGAGGTCGCCGAGTGCGCCGAACGAGGCGATGGTGCCGCCAGTGGTTGGGTCGGTCAACACGCTAATGAAGGTGCCGCCGCTCAACTTCAGTCGCGCGATGGCGGCGAGCGTCTTTGGGAGCTGCATCAGGGCGTAGGTCCCCTCTTGCATGCGGGCGCCGCCCGATGCCGAGACGATCACGAGCGGGAGGCGGCGGGCGGTGGCGAGTTCGGCGGCGCGGGCGACCTTCTCACCCACAACCGAACCCATGGAGCCACCCATAAAGAAGAAGTCCATGGCAACGAGGGAGACCTCGATGCCGCCAATCATTGCGGTGCCGCGGATGGCGGCGTCGCGCTCGCCGGTGGTGGCGCGGGCGGCGGCGGCCCGCTCGGGATACCCCTTGGAATCGGTGAAGACGATCGGGTCGAGGGAGATCAGGCTGGCATCGGCCTCAACGAAGGTGCCTTCGTCGACCAGCTGCGCAATACGCTCGCGGGCAGGAACACGGAAGTGGTGGCCGCACGCCGAGCAGACCCGAAGGCTCTTCTCCAAGGTCTTCTTGAAGAGGAGCTCCGAGCACCCGGGGCACCGGACCCACAAATCGGGCTCGGCTCCGGGGGTCGCCTTGCGGCGTTTAAACGGGTTCCGAAAGCTGGGCATTAACCCTCCCCCTTAGAGGGAGATGGTACCCCCTATGGGATGGCGATTCGCACGACCTTGGTCACCTCGCCTGCCGAAATGGCACGCTCCGTGCCGTCCACGCTCAGAATGAGGGCCCCTGAGGCACCGTCGTGCCCCACCACGCGCCCGCTGATTGACTCTCCTACCCCGCCCTCAAGCTCTACCTCGCACCCCTCAAGGAGCTGGCGAGAGCGCCAGTTCGCCACGTCGAACCGCCCCTCGGCCAGGGCGCCGAGGCGCCCCTCAAGCCGCGCCACCGCGTCGGTAAAGAGCGCCTCACGATCAATGGGCCGCCCGGTGGCGATCTCCAAACTCGTCGCGGTTGCGGCAAGGGCTGGATCAAGTTTCGACACGTCGCCGCGCACATTCAATCCGATGCCAACCACTAACCAGGCAGAGTCACTTCCGGCATCGCCCGCCTCGGCCAGTACGCCGCCAACCTTGCGGAAGCTGCGCGTCACGCCCCCCTCGATGTTGCGCACGACCAAATCATTTGGCCACTTCAACCCAACGGTGCCGATCTGCATCCCCGCGGCATCTTCGATTGCGTCGGCAACGGCGAGTGAAAACTCGGCGGCAATGCGCCACCAGCGATCTGCGTCAGCAGGAAGTGGCGAACCAGCGCCTGCGCGCAGTGCGAGGCTCATCAAGAGACCAGTGCCTGGTGCGTCAAGCCAGGTGCGCCCGCGACGACCGCGACCGGCGCTCTGCGTTTCGGCGCGAATGAGCAGCGGCGTATCGGCGGCAACGACACCGGCGAGGAGTCGGGTGCGAGCTACATCGTTGGTGGAGTCAACGGCATCGAGCCGTTCAACGACGATCTGCGTCAGAGCAACTACTCCGCGTCGACGGCGTCGGGCGTTGCCAAATCAAACGCATCGTGCAACGCCTGTAGCGCGCGCGGCGCGTCGGACTCGCTCACGATGCAGGTGATGCGAATCTCTGACGTGGAGATCATTTGAATGTTGATCTTCGCGTCGGCGAGTGTGCCGAACATGCGCGCGGCATAGCCTGGCGCATTCTGAATGCCGGCACCAACGATTGAAACCTTTGCCACGTTTTCGTCAATCTCAAGTGCGCGTGCACCAATCTCGGCGCGAATCTTTTCGAGCACAGGGCGTGCTGCCGCAAGGTCTGCGCGCGAGGTGGTGAACGAGAGGTCGGTAGTGCCGTCATGCGAGATGTTCTGCACGATCATGTCGACGTTGATGTTCGCCGCTGAGAGCGGATCAAACACCGAGCGCGCGATACCGGGCTTGTCGGGCACGGCAACCATGGTCACCTTCGCCACCTTCGTGTCGGCCGCTAGGCCGCGGACCTTATTGCGCTTCTCCACCTGCGTATCCTCCTTGATTACTGTCCCTGGCTGCTCCTCAAATGAACTGAGCACCTCAATGGCTACGTTATTAACCCAGCCGAGCTCCACGGCACGCGTCTGCATGACCTGGGCCCCCTGGTTGGCGAGCTCGAGCATCTCCTCGTACCCCACGACCGAGAGCTGGCGTGCGGCGGGCACGGCGCGGGGGTCGGCGGTGTAGACGCCACGCACGTCGGTGAAGATCTGGCAGCGATTCGCCCCCAGCGCTGCAGCCAACGCGACCGCCGAGGTATCGGAGCCGCCGCGGCCAAGCGTCGTCGTCTCAGAGCCCTCGCTCACCCCTTGGAATCCCGCCACGATCACGACCCGGCCAGCGTCGAGTTCGGCGCGCACTCGACGAGGCTCAATGCCCGCAATGCGCCCCTTGCCGTAGGTGCCATCGGCGCTGATGCCAGCCTGTGCGCCACTAAGCGAGATGGCATCGGTGCCGCGCGCAATGAGCGCCATCGCCAGCAGTGCTGCCGACTGGATCTCGCCGGTGGCGAGGAGTGCATCTTGCTCGCGCGCGTTTGGGAGTGCGCCGCCCGTTACTGATGCGGCCAACGCAAGCAAGTCGTCGGTGGTGTCGCCCATGGCTGAAACGACGGCAACAACATCACGTCCGGCGGCGCGATCGCGCGCGATCCGCGCCACGACGGCGGCGATGCGCTCAACGGAGCCGACCGAACTCCCGCCGTACTTCTGAACGAGCAGTTTTGATGACACGGTCACTTCACTCCGACCGACTGAAGGATGCGTACCCCCTCTTGGTCGACCTCAATCTGTTCGGCGTGTCCGCCAACGCCGGTCGCCTTTGCCGCCGCATCAAGTGCCGAAATCACCGCGGCGATGCCGTCGTCACCACGCTCGTCATCAACAATCGCCAATACCGAAGAGCCGGAGCCCGCCAGACAAGCGCTCGTGGCGCCCGCATTCAGTGCCGCGGCGAAGAGCTGCGGCAGCGCCGAATACTTCTTGATGCGATACGGCTGATGCACGCGATCGTCGGAGAGTATCGCAAATCCGCCAACCTCACCCGCCTCGAGTGCGGTGATGCCGAGGGCGAGTCGCGAGGCGTTGTGCACCGCGTCGTCATGCGAAACAATCTTGGGCAACACCGCGCGCATCACCGCGGTATCAAATCGCACCGTGGGGATCAGCACCACCGGAATGGCATCGTGTGGCACGTGAATGATGCGCGCGGTGAGCACGCCGTTGGCGCGACCACTCGCGACACAGCCACCAAAGATTGCCGCAGCAACGTTGTCGGGGTGCCCTTCAATCTCGTCGGCGGCGGCAAACAGCTTGTCGGTGAGCGGATCGCTAAATGACTCGAAACAGGCACCGCTCGCCCCCGATGCGCCCGCCGCGGTACCCGCAAGCGCGGCACCAGCAAACAGTCCGCCAACAATCGCCGCGGCCGAGGAGCCCAAGCCACGCGAGAGGGGAATCGTATTGACCGCCGTGACGGCAAGGTCGAGCGCATCGGCACCGGTCACGCCCGCAATCGAGAGCCCTCGATAGGTGGCATCGAGCGCCATGTTCGTGCGGTTGGACGCCAGCTCCTCGGCACCCTCGCCCGAGGCGCCATAGGTGACCGTGCCTTTCCCCGAGGCGGCGATGCCCGTGACCTGCACGGTGAGTTCGTTCGTCATTTCGAGTGCGAGGCCGAGCACGTCGTAGCCAGCGCCTAGGTTTGCCACGGTGGCGGGCACCGCTACGGTGACGGAACGACCGACCAGAGCCTCTGCCTTCATGACGCCTCCTTCGCTACTCGCTACCAACCAAGCGCACGGCGAACGCCGGCGACCGTTGCATCGGACTGTCGAATCTCACCAATAAGGCGCGACGCGGTATCGGGGTCTTTCAGGCCGAAGCCCGTCATCACCGCAACGATCCGCTGCGACCCATCGATAGAACTGTCGGCGATGGCGTTGCGCAAGCCAGCGATCGGCGCGGCGCATGCTGGCTCTACGAAGATGCCAGCCAATCGGATGATGTCGGCCTGTGCGCGCAAGATCTCGTCGTCGGTCACCGCGCGAATGAAGCCACCAGACTCGTCGCGCGCGGCAATCGCCAGATCCCACGACGCGGGCTTTCCGATGCGAATGGCAGTGGCGATCGTCTCTGGATTCAACACGGGCGCACCAGAGACAAACGGCGCAGCACCAGCTGCCTGGAAGCCCGCCATGCGCGGTCGGCGCTTGGTGCTACCAATGCGCACCGCGTCAGTGAAGCCGCGCCAGTAGGCGCTGATGTTGCCAGCGTTCCCAACCGGGAGCGCCAGCACGTCGGGAGCGTCGCCGAGATCAGCAATGATCTCGTGCGCCGCGGTGGCCTGGCCAGCAATGCGATGGGGATTGATCGAGTTCACGATCTCCACCCCACCACCACCAGCGCCGAGCTCGCGCACGATCTCAAGCGCGTCGTCGAAGTTGCCATCAATAGAAATGACTTTCGCGCCAGCGGCAAACGCCTGCAGCAACTTCCCCGCGGCGATCTTGCCCGCGGGCAACAGCACGATCGCTTCGAGCCCCGCGGCGGCGGCGTACGCAGCGGCCGATGCCGAGGTGTTGCCCGTGCTCGCACACACAATGGCGCGGGCGCCAGACTCTGCCGCCTTGGCAACCGCCACGACCATGCCGCGATCCTTGAACGATCCGGTCGGGTTCGCTCCTTCGACTTTGAGCCACAGGTCCGATGCACCAATGTCGGCACCGAGGCGCGGCACGCGAACTAGTGGCGTTGCGCCTTCACCAAGCGTCAGCAGCGGGGTAGCACTCGTAACGGGGAGCAGGTCGCGGAAGCGCTCGAGCAGGATCGGCCGTGCGCCAAGCAAGCCGCTCATCGCCACACCCAGCTCGGTAGTTCAGGCAGCACCGGCCCCTGCCAGATTCCCCAGTCTTCACTGGTGACGCCGCCGAAGTAGTTAATGAAGTGCAGCCCCTCGCTCTTCCAAGCGGTAGCGAGCTCACGACGTTGCTCCTCGTTCAAGCCACGCACGGCGAGCACCGTGCGCCCAGCCACCCGCGCTCCTTCATACACAATCAAGTCTGCCGCCTGGTCGGTGCTCAAGTGGCGCAGCAGGTTCATGAAGCGACCAAACAAACCAGCCTTCGCCAGGGTGGCAACACTTGGTCCTGCAACGTTGAGCAGCAGCACATCGCCCGCGCCAACCAGCTCAGCGCGCGCGCGACCGCGCTCGGCAGCGGCATCGGTGTTCGCCACGGCAAGCAGCCAACCCGTTGGATAGGTAATGCGCAGCGGTGCGCTCACTTTGCGCCACGCTTTGCAGCTTTGATCCATGCCGGAGCTGGTGCCGCGATCGCCGCAGGCAAATCGCCCCACGACGAACCCTCGCCACGGGCAATCGCCAGCACGTCGTTCAACACACCAGAAGCGGTCGACCCTGGACCAGCGCCGGCGCCAGCCAACGTCAAGTCACCAATCAGATCACCCGAGATCACAATCAGGTTCCCGCCACCAACGGTGGTGCCGAGTCGCGAGTCGGCGGGCACTTCGGTGACGCGCACCGACAGAGAATCCTTCGACGCATCGTCGCCACCGTTCCGCCACTCCGCAATCATCCGCAGTCGCGCGCCGCGCGTTGCCGCATCGGCAATTGCTGCAGCTGTCACGCCGGTAATGCCAGGGGCATCGTCAAACTGCACGTGCGAGAGCGCCGGCCACGCGCCCGAGGCAAGTCGCGCCAACACCACGAGCTTTGCTGCGGCATCTTCACCTTCGACGTCGCTCTTTGGATTCGCCTCGGCGTAGCCGATCTTCTGTGCCTCGGCGAGCGCCTGGTCGTACGACCAGCCCTCGCTCTCCATCTTGGTAAGGATGTAGTTGGTGGTGCCATTGATGATGCCGCGAATCGAGGTGATCTCATTCGCCGACATGTCCCGAGCCAACACGCCAATTACTGGTACGCCAGCAGCCACCGCTGACTCAAAGCGCAGCGCCGTATCGGTTGATCGCGCCAACGATTCGAGTCGCGCACCAAAGGTCGCCAACAGCAGCTTGTTTGCGGTAACGACCGGTCGACCCGCCTTGAGTGCGGCCTCGACGATCGGCATGGCTGGGTCGAGCCCGCCCATGAGCTCAACGACCACATCAACATCAGCAGAGGCGGCAAGCGCCGCAGGGTCAGTGGTTAGTGGTGCGATGCGATCGAGCCCAGCCGCCTGCGCCTTGGCAAGGTCGCGCACCGCGATCCCCGCGATGCCGATCCCCCACTCTTCGGCTCGGCTCGCTAGCCCGCGCGCAACCGCCGCCCCGACCGTGCCTCCACCAAGGAGTCCGATCGTGAGGCGTTCACCCTGCCAACCCGCCTGCTCTGCCATGGGGTAAGGGTAGCGGAGGGGTGCAGCCCCACGACTGAGTCGGTACACTCGCGGGCATGAAGCGAGCCCGCCAGCTGATTGCCACCGTTCTTGCCGCCGCAGCCCTCGTGGTCACGGCTGCGCCGAGTAGCCCACCCTCTATTGATGACCTGACCTGGAACCCCATCTTCGGCACGACCAGTGCCCCGCTGGCGAATGGTGCCGTGTGGGCGATCACGGTTGATGGTGACGACGTATATGTGGGTGGTGCCTTCACCGACTTCGCGGGCATTGCCGCGGCAGATCGCATCGCCAAGTGGGACGCCGCGAGCCAGGCATGGGAGGCGCTCGCTCCAGCCGGTGCCGCCGACGGATTGATCACTGCGGGAACGGTCTACAACATTGCTGTTGACGCTGGTGTTGTCTACGTGGGCGGTTCATTTACCGTTGACACGGGCACCGATGACTGCAACAACCTGGCTGCGTTCACTGCGTCGACCAGCACGTGGTCAGGTTTCGGTGCCTGCCCTGGAAGTCAACTCATTGATACAACCAAGGCCGTTTACACAGTAGAAAAAATTCCTGGTGGACCTCTCTATGTTGGTGGCAACTTCACCGACGCGAATGGTGATAGCACCTATGACTTCGGAATCTACGGTACCTACGACGGCAGTGCGTGGGGTTGGAACAGTCTCGGTGATGACGGGGCGGGAGGACCTGCACTGAGCTCTTTCGTTGCCAATGTGGTGACCCATCCAGACGGTGGCGTCCTTGTCGTTGGGAACTTTGGTGCTGCGGGAGGTGTCATCGGGGCGGATTCGTTAGGACGATTTGATGACACGCAGACACCGAAATGGGCGGCACAAGACACCCCGGCTGTTACCTTTTATGGCGCACTGAACACTGGTACCGAGCTCTACGCCTCGGGTTGGGAGGGAGCCTACATTCGCTCCGGGGGTAACTCTTGGCGCGCACTCTGTGCGTCGGATCTCGACATCGGCGGTGCAGTCTGGGCATCTCTTGCGACAACAAGCAGCGGACTCTTGCTTGTCGGAGGTTCTAATGGTCTCTTCGCCTGTGACACCTCCGATGGCGGTTTAGCAACCGTTGTTCCAAGTAGTGGCACGGTGCGCGCGCTCGCGACCTATCGTGGCGCCACCATTGTGGGCTCGAGCACAATCGTTGGCGCTGGAACCGATTTCATTGCGGTGCTGGGGGATGTTCTCCCCTCAACCAACGGCAACAGCCGCCAGGCCACTGACATGGTGATTCTGCTCGCCACGCTGACCGCCCTCACGGCACTCGCCGGCACCCAGCTCCTACGCCGCGCCTAACGGCGCAACGCGCAATAGTGCGCTCGACCCTTGTGCGCACCCACCTCTGACCCCATACTCTCCGAAGCCCGCTCACTTTGAGCGCGCAGTTAGGGAGGGAACATGTCGTTACTTGGTGCAAAGAAGGGGAAGGATCTCGCCTTCAGCGACTTCGTGTCGTCTGCAGTTCGAGGGCTCTTCATGCCCTATTTCAGCCTGCCGATCATCGTGCTCGGCGTCGCGGTTGGATACGCAACCGACCTGGTCTTGAAGCCGATCTTGGTTGATGGCTTTGAGAACGTTGGCTCGATCGGCGCCGCGGCTGGCCCAATCGCCACCGCTTCGGGGATCTCGATCATCACCGGAATCTTCATCGCCGTGTACGGCCAGATCTACGGAGCACTCGCCACCTCAGCGAAGGGCGGCACGCCAACCATTGGTGAGGCGTTTGCCGTGATTGGCCAGCGTGGTCTCTCGGTCTTTGCAGCGGGCCTCTTGGTGACGCTCGCAACCGTGGGCATCTTTGTCGTTGGGCTGATCGTCGTGATCGGTGCCGCAATTGCCGCCAATGCTGGCGGCGTGACAACGGGGTTGTTCATTCTGTTCCTCGTGGTCTTTATCTATCTCTCGATGCGCCTCGGCCAGGCGGGCTGGTTCGCAGCCGATGGCATGGGTGCCATTGATGCGATCAAGGCTTCGTGGAGCCGCACCCAGGGTCACCTCCTGAAGATCTTCTTCTGGAGCCTTGGTGGTGCCGTGGTCTTCACGCTAGTTGGCACACTCGTGGGCCTGCTCACGAGCTCGCTGCCAACTGGCATCGCAAGCTCAATCGGCACCGGCGTTGGCCTGGTCTTCACCTATGCGTCGGGGGCCGTGCTCTACCGCCGCATCACGGCGAAGTAAGCCAACCGCACACAACAGCGCGCTCCACGCGGAGCAGAAGCCCCCTCGGTCGCAGCGATGCGTGCCGAGGGGGTTCTTCGTTGATCAGCTAGGTTCGCAGGGGATGGTGGCGAAGCGAACCTTGGGGCCAATGGCGGCTGAGGCCTTGCGCACAATTCGATTACCGAGTGTGATGGCACGCACGCTCGCCCGGGCGGTTGGTTCACACTGCTGCACCTCGATTGTTGCTCCAAGTGCCGAGGTGTTGTTGATGAAGTTGTTGCTGGTGATGCCGAGTAGATTTGGCCCCGCACCACCCGCAATATCGCCACCATCAACTGCGATGGCGCCACCTCCGCCCGTCCTCGACGCGTTTGTGCTGAAGATGTTGAATCGGATCAACGGAGGAGTGGCGACGCCGACTTCAAAGAGTGCGCCAGCATACCCCGCCGAGTTGCGGAAGAAGTGCGAGCGAACGACGGTCAGCGCGCTCTGTATGTCACTCTTAATCGCACCACCATTTCCGGATGCCTCGTTGTTATAGAAGCGGGACGAAATCACCTTGAGTGTGCCGCCAAGGGTGCTCACAGCACCGCCCGACGATCCCGAGTCGTTGGCCGTGAACGAGCTATAGCGAACCGTTGATGTGCTTTCGAGCAGCTGGATCGCACCACCATGCCCATCATCGGTTAGATTGCCGCGGAAACGCGAGTGATCGATGAGCACCGTGGAGCCGTCCGTGATGTATCCCGCTCCACCCTGGTCATACGTTTCATTATCGATAAAGTCGCTCTTTGTAATTGAGATAACACCATCCGCGGTAAATGCACCGCCGCTCATCCCGGAAACATTGCGCCTAAAGGTGGTGCGCAGCAGGGTGAGGTCATTGCTGCTGATTGCGCCCCCATCGTCGCTGGCGTAGTTGTCTTCGAAGATGCTATCTCGCGCGATCACCGAGTTCGCCCAGATCGCGCCGCCATCGCCGTCTTGGCTGCCATTGTGGTGCATGCGCACTCGATCCAGCACAAAGTCGACGCCATAGAGTGCACCGTAGCCACCCGAGCTATCACCATAGAAGCGCGCAATCGTGAGATCGCGAACCGAGAGGGTGGTGCTGTCAATCGCGGAGTACAGGAACTCCGTGCCGCCGCTGTCGTACGCGCCTGAATCCAAGAACTCGGCGGTGCCGAGCACAAAGGTCGCATTGCGCCCTGCGCCGGCAAGGGTGAAGGACTTGTCGTAGGCCTGACCCGCCGCAACGCGATACGAGCCGGGACAGAGGTGCACCGTGCCGCCCGGGAGCACGTCCAGAATGGCGTAGCCGATCTCGACCTCATCGTTGACCCCATCAACTACGAACCCAGGGGCGCTGCACGAGGTCCCCGCGTTGGTGCCCGTTGGGGTGCCCGTAGTGGCGACTCAGGTGTCGGCCTGGGGGGCGAAGCCGTTGGCGCGCACCGTTGCGGGGGCGGCGCCAGCCAGCACAAGCAGGGCGGCAGCAGAAAGGGTGGCAAACAACTGGCGGGCTGAGCGTCGCATGGCGGGCACCTCTTTTATGTACTGGCGGATCCCCGAGCGGGGTATCCTGCACGCATGACGCAGCCTAGCAAACCGAAGCAGCCGATCCGCGCCTATTCGGGGATCCAGCCGAGCGGGGCGCCGCACCTGGGGAACGACCTGGGCGCCATCCGCAATTACGTGGCGCTGCAAGAGAACTACGAGTCCATTTACTGCATCGTCGATTACCACGCCCTTACCAGCGTGCACGACGGCGAGAAGCTGCGACGCCAGACGCGCGAGATGGCCGCGGCACTCATTGCCCTGGGCCTTGACCCGAACAAGTGCACGCTCTTTGTGCAGAGCCACCGCCCCGAGGTGCAGGAGCTCGCCTGGATCCTGATGACCGTCACGCCCGTGAGCTGGGTCGAGCGCACGCCAACCTATAAGGAGAAGAAGGCGCAGCAGGCCGACGACATCAACCACGGCCTCCTCACCTACCCGATATTGCAGGCGGCCGACATTCTGCTGCCGAAGGCGAGCGTGGTGCCGGTGGGGAAGGATCAGGCCGCACACCTCGAGCTGAGCCGCGAGATCGCGCGCTCGTTCAACAACAAGTTCGGCGACACCTTCCCAGAGCCCGCCGCCGTCTTCACCACCGCCCCCGTGGTGCTTGGGACCGACGGCGAGAAGAAGATGAGCAAGTCAATCGGCAACACCATCGACATCCTGGGCGACCCCGCCGTGATCACCAAGCAGGTGATGGGCTCAGTCACCGACACCAAGCGCCCACTCAAGAGCGACCCGGGGCATCCCGAGGCCTGCAACGTCTGCCAGCTACATAAGCTGGTGAGCGCCAACTACGAAGAGCTCTGGCAGAACGAGCGCGCCGCCCTCACCGGCTGCGCCGACATGAAGCGCCTGCTGGCCGATCGCCTCATCGCCCACTACGCCCCCGCCCGCGAGCGCTACAACGAGCTCCTCGCCTTGCCGCATGAAATCGACAACATCCTCGGCGATGGCGCCGCCCGCCTCTTGCCCATCGTCACCGAGACGATGCGTGAGGTGAAGGAGAAGGTTGGGTTACGTTAAGATTCCTCACATATGGAACGAGGGGTTTACGCGACTCTAATCACGCAAGCGATTGAACGCGAAATCGCCCTACTCCCACCAAACCTGATTGCCACAACGGAACCATTGCTAATCCACGAGGTGGGTACCCGCATTGCCCAAGCCATCGCGTCAGCAACAGCCCAAACACTAGAGTCGCTGCCCGAAGGTGAGCGCAGCGATGCTGGTGTGGAGATCGCAGCACAGGTTCATGACGTTCTTGCTAAGTACTCAAAAACGTCATCCATACAAGCCCTCCTTATTCCTCAACCAGCCTCAGTGCTCAAGGCAGTTCAGGAGCGTATAGCTAGTTACGAAGCTGTCGGTATGACGAGCCCTTTAATTCCATTAGACCGCTCGGAATTGCTCGTTAATGCACAAGGAGAACTTCGCGTCAGCCAGGCATTGCAAAGTGAGATTAGCTCTGCTGACAGCATCGATCTAATCATTGCGTTCGTCCGCACAAGCGGCATTCGTCCCTTCCTACCTGTGCTTAGGCAGGCTGTTTCCAGGGGTGCCTCTATTCGTCTCATCACCACAACCTATACCGGGTCGACAGAACCGAGTGCACTTGAACTCCTTAGATCTATTGGTTGCAAAATCAAGGTGTCTTATGACACTGGAACTACCCGGCTCCATGCCAAATCATGGATTTTTCACCGGAACACCGGGTTCTCAACTGCCTATATCGGTAGTTCGAACTTGTCATTTTCCGCCATGCAAGCTGGCCTTGAGTGGAACATCCGAATAAGTATGCAGAGCAACCCACTCGTGCTCGAAAAAATGAAAGTCTTGTTCGAGACATACTGGAACGATCCAGAATTTGAAAATTACGACAGCAGGAAGTTCGCAATGGAAATTCAGCGATCAACGCCCGATCCAACTCCGTATCTACTTCCAAACATTGAACTTCGCCTTGAGCAATTTCAAGAACGCCTTCTAGAACAAATCGCACTGGCACGAAGCCGCGATCTGCACAAGAACCTTCTGGTATCTGCTACCGGAACTGGCAAAACTGTAATGGCAGCAATTGATTACTTCCGGCTCAGTAAGACACTTCCGAGAGCAAACTTACTGTTCATCGCTCATCGGGAAGAAATTATTGATCAAAGTCTGGCCACGTTCCGTTTCGCAATGAAAGATTCTACTTTTGGAGAAAAGCTGGTAGCTGGGTTAAAGCCAGTAGTAGGCAACCATGTATTCGCCTCAATTCAAAGCCTTCATGAACGCGCTCTAGGCACCATTAATCCTGACAATTTTGACGTAGTAATCATCGATGAGTTTCATCACGCAGCAGCCCCTTCATATCAGCGTGTTCTGGAATACTTCAATCCTAGGGAGTGGCTTGGTCTCACTGCCACCCCTGAGCGGTCTGATGGGCTCCCAATCATCGACCTATTCGGCGGAAAAATTGCCGCAGAGCTTCGGCTCTGGGATGCAATAGACCAAGGTCGTCTCGTACCTTTCACATATTTTGGAGTCTCGGACGGAATCGACCTCAGCGCAGTCACTTGGAAACGCGGGACTGGCTATGACATCAACGAGCTGACAAACATTTATTCAGAGTCAAAGGCTTGGCTAGACACAGTTGTGTCAAGCATCGATAAATATATTGGCCTTGCAACGAATTTCAAGGCTCTTGGGTTCTGTGTAAGTGTCTTACATGCTGAATTTATGGCGAAGCAATTCTCGCATAGAGGTATCCCGGCTACGTTTGTGTCCGGCGAGAGCAGCGAAGCCACAAGAAAAGAAGCCCTACAAAACTTGAAAGACGGTCGAATCAAAGTTGTTTTCTCTGTTGATCTGTTTAACGAAGGGCTAGATGTACCTGAGGTTGATGTACTACTGATGCTAAGGCCTACCGATAGTCCGACCCTATTCCTTCAGCAGCTAGGTCGGGGTCTGAGGAAACTTGGCGGGAAATACAGCTGCACGATCATTGATTTCGTCTCAAATCACCGTAAGGAGTTCCGCTTTGACCGAAAACTCGGCGCTTTGCTCCCTGGGAATAGGAAAGCGCTCCTAGAACAGGTTGAGAAAGGATTCCCAGTATTGCCTGTTGGTTGCCACATGGAGTTCGATCGAATCGCCTCTGAAATTGTCATTGAATCCATTCGCAATGCGTTGCCAACTACGTGGAAACCCAAGGTTGAGGCGTGCCGTAAGTACCTCGCTACCAATAAAGCACCTTCGCTCCATGGCTTCCTAGAAGCAGAAGGACTTGAACTAGAAGCAGTCTATGAATCGGGACACTGCTGGTCGGAGCTGCTCGAAGACGCTGGCTACACAGCTAAGAATGTCGACAGCTCTTATTCCAGGGGTCTACGGCGAGCCTTGGCTCGCCTGCTACACATCGACGACCCAGAACGAATAGAAGCACTCCAGCTCTTGGCTCGAAACACAGAGCTACGAGCGCTCACACCACGACAGTTCTTGGTTATGGAGCTGATAGTCTGCAACCTTGTTAATCAGCTCGATAATGATGCAACAGCTGATCTACCAACTGCATACAAGGTGATCCTTAGTCATCCAGATCTCGTCCATGAGATTGGCCAAATGGCCTCAGTCCTTGAGCAGCGTCAGTCGCACCTGACTACCGTGCAGGACGATAAGTTGCCCCTACGAATCAACGCGCGATATACGCGAGTGGAAATCTTCGCTGCGTATGGTTATCGAAACGGCGCTAGAGTTGCACCATGGCAGTCCGGCGTGTGGAAAGTCCCTGACTGGAAGACAGATCTACTCGCGATTACGCTCGACAAATCAGCTGAGTCATTCACCGAGAGAACTAGTTACAAAGATTACGCTCTAAGCCCGACGCGTTTTCATTGGGAAAGCCAGACTGACACTGCCGCTGAGAGCCAAACTGGCCAGCGCTACATTCACCATGCCGCGCAGGACTGGAAAGTTCAACTTTTCGTTCGAAAATCTAATGATGAACGGGCATTTTGGTATATCGGTGCTGCTCAATACATTGAGCATCGTGGAACCAAACCTATGGAAATTACCTGGGGGCTTGATAATCCTCTACCCGGAGATCTCTACCAAGACTTTGCTGCGGCGGTTGCTTAATTTTAGCGCGAAGACAATCCGCGCAGGTGAGCGCTCAATTAATAGATTCTAGCCTGCTCGCCTAAAATCCAAATCTGCTGCGGCGAGAAGGTTTAGATAGTTTCCGTTGTAGTAATACTGCTCCAGCCTCCGTATTGGGAATTGATTTAATGCGAACAAATAAGCTAATTCTCCTGCGGCTACTGCCACTAGATTGCGATCTCGCAGCACTATGAATGAGCATAGCAATATTAGTAAGCGCGAGTCGGAGTTCGGATGGAACGGCGGTAGCGAGGGGGACAGGATATTTGATTTTCGGGTGAATGATCAGCCGTGAAGCAATTGAGCTCGATGAAGTCTGTCGTGTGTTTACCATGGCGCCAAGTAAGAAGGCATCTATTGAGCCAAGCCGGCTTAGAACTCGTTCAAATTTTGCGTTGTAGTCTGTGGCTTCCTCCGAAATCATACGAGAGGACGGCGATTCAATCGCAACTTCAAACCAGTCTCTGGAGAGATAGATTTGGTAGCCATCGGCTGGGGTTTTTGATGGCTGTTTAGGACTCATAACGGAGATCTTATCGTCTTCCTTCGCCAAAAGGATGGTTCGGAGTTGAATGCCGCATTAGAGCTTTGCCAAATTCGACTGCACGCGCAGCTGGAAGGCGATCGTCTCGGTCATCACGCGACGCTCCACTACCGAGACGCGCGGCTGTGCGCCGTTTTCGTACGCCTTTAGCACCGCCTTGGTCTTGGGTGTGATCTCCCAGGTGCGTACCACCATGGCTCTACCGCCCGCAAAATCGAGTAGCAGTCCGGTAGGCACCACGGGCCAGAGTGTGTCGACCTTGAGCAGCTGCCACGGGCCGTTGTCGTCGAGCCACACTGGTGCGGGCTCCCCTTTCGGTGCGGTGAAGCGACCGGTCAGCACAAACTTCTCGCCCGCCTTCTGTGCCTCGGCCTGTGAGGTGTATCCGCTCGAGATGGTCGCTTCGTACGGATTCTCGTGATCCGGCATGCGCACGGTCCAAAGACCCGCCGACGCGGCGGGCTGTACCGCAACGCGGCGCTCGATTCCCTCTTGTGAGATCAGCGTCACGTCGCCCGTGGTTTCAATGGTCAGATCGTTCTTCGCGGTCATCGTGTCTCTCCTTCGAGTGCAGTGGCACTCACTTCAACTGGTTGGCAAATCACACAGGCGAGCAGCTCTGCCCCCTGCGCGCCATAGGGGAAGTGTTCCCCAACGGCCAAGTGCTCCTTGCCTAGGCGCTGCAGGTGACCACAGGCGAAGCGCCCAGGCTCGCTGGTGTCGGCGCTGGCGCGCTCGACGATGCGCTTGAGGAACTCGGTCTTGGGGTCACGCTCGGGCCGCTCCCACGGCAGGTCGGCGTGCCCCACATGCCCATCGCGCGCGGTGCGCTCGAAGATCGGTGTGCGCAGCTCAAGGCGTTCGATCATCGCTGCGGGCCGCAGGTCAAACTTCAGCGCCACGAGTTCGGCGAGCTGCTCGTCGGGCATGGTTCCCGTGCCGAACGTGTCCACCGAAACGGCGACCGGCTTGTCGATGCCGATCGCATAGGCGATGGCGATCTCGGCACGTACAGCCAGTTTGCTGCGCACCAGGTGCAGTGCCGCTTGACGCGCGGCATATGCCGCTGAGCGATCGACCTTGGTGCCATCTTTGCCGCTGAAGGCGCCACCGCCATGGTGCGCCACGCCACCATACGTATCGGCGATTACCTTGCGACCGGTGAGGCCCGAGTCGGCGAGCGGTCCGCCCACCACAAACCTTCCCGTTGGGTTGATGTGCACTTGCGTATTTGCCGTAACCCAGCTGCCGAGCGCTTCGCGGGCGAGTGCCTCAATGGCGCTGCGCACCTCGTCGATGTGCACCTCGGCGCGATGCTGCGCTGAGACGACGAAGGCCGTTACCTCCTGCGGCGTATCGCCCACGTATCGCACGCTGACCTGCGCCTTACCGTCGGGTCGCAGCCACGGGATCGCACCCGTAGTGCGCGCCTTCGTGAGGGCACGCGTGAGGCGCTGCGCCAGCACGAGTGGCAGTGGCAGGCCTTCGGGGGTTTCATTCGTGGCATAGCCATAGACGATCCCTTGATCGCTCGCACCCAGTACGCCGTCGTCGCGAACGACGCCCATGGCGATGTCGGTGCTCTGCGGGTCGATCGTGACGCGCACGGTGCAGGTGTCGGGGTTAATCCCCTCCTCTGCTGACTCGTACCCGATCTCTCGAATGACGCGGCGCGCCACCTGCTCGATTTCGACGTGGCTGAGCGGATCGCGGCTGGCCACCTGGCCGAACACCCAGATCTCGTTGGCACTGGCGGCAGCTTCAATGCCGCACCGGACATATGGGTCGCGGATTAGCTGTGCATCGAGCAGCGCATCGCTGATCTGATCGCAGAGCTTGTCGGGATGCCCCGTGGTCATGGACTCGCAGGTCACGATCCTGCTGGTGCTTGGCTTCGATGCCATGTTCAGTACCTCCCAGTTCGACCGGCTCGGGCCGGCGCCTGGGGCACGACGCAACGCAGCACGCCACGAATGGCGCTTGGTCCGCGTCGGACCCGTCCGCATCGCCATATCAGCGTTGGCACCGTTCCGGCCCCCGGGTTGGGGATCCGTTGGTTGCCGCACCTTCGTCGAGCTGAATCTCTCCGGT
>Ga0315900_10002193_pt1 | contig 30538 bp, 26 predicted proteins | sample LakEriMetagenome_FD_203521 | JGI IMG/M metagenome (GOLD analysis project Ga0315900, IMG submission 203521) | Freshwater fungal communities from buoy surface, Lake Erie, Ohio, United States - Buoy 12 MA114 | ecosystem: Environmental > Aquatic > Freshwater > Lake > Lake biofilm | place: USA: Lake...
CGCGCCATGGGGATGTAGGTAATGTCCATTGCCCAGACCTGATTGGGTCGCAGGATCGGCATGTTCCTGAGCAGATATGGGTAGATTTTGTGTCCCGGTTCCGGTTTCGAGGTATTCGGACGCCGGTTTGCGCTCAGCAATCCCGCCTTGGTGAGCGCGCCTGCTAAAAAATCATTCGTGAGCGTCAGCTTCCCTAGCTTCGCGTGCAGTTCTTTCACATCAACCGGTGCTGGCGCTTCCGGCTTGCCTTCGCCGAAAATCCCGGTAGCCTCTTCAAGAAGTTGATCGCGCCAGGTCTTGATCACATTCGCGTGGACATCGAATTGCGCGGCAAGCTCTGCCAGCGTCTTCTCGCCCTTCACAGCGGCAAGCGCCACCTTCGCCTTGAAGGCAGGGCTGTGGTTCCGGCGGGGTCGCCTCGTCATGGTGTCTTCTGTTCACGGCCTCATGCCGCAGTCAGGCAGAAAATCCACTTACCCCAGATCCGCAGATTCCCCGAGCCAGCTCTAATCTCACCACTGGGCGGCAACCCGCGCAGTGTGGATGAGCGCGCGGTGATGAATGGGCCGATCTATGTGTTGAGCACCGGCTGCCAGTGCCGGCGCCTGAGTAAGGATTGGGAGTGCCCGAACCGAAACGCCCTCGCCTTCCTCCCATGGGCACCGGTTCGACTGATGCTGCGAAGGCTTTGCCGTTCATAAATGTGATCTTGGGCGGATCCTAATTTTTGAAAAATCCGGGCGCCAAACCCTGGGCGCCCGGTGAATTCCATATCAGCCCATTCTGATATTGGGTGCCGGCTGACCTTCAATCACCACATTCACGCAAGCGGGCTTGCCAGAGGCAAAGGCGCGTTCCAGCGCAGGCGCAATCTCCTCCGCGCGCGTGACGTATTCGCCATGCCCACCCAGCGCCACCGCCACTAGGTCATACCGCGTGCCGGGGGCCAATTCGCAGCCATGGGTGCGGTTGGCGCCGTAATCGCGCTTCTGGATTTCGTATTCCGCATTCCAACGCGAATCATTGCCGACCACGGCAACGAAGGGCAGCTTGTGGCGGCAGGCGGTATCGAATTCCGCCATGTGAAAGCCGAAAGTCCCATCGCCCATGATCGCCAGAATGCGCGCATCAGGCTTGGCGGCGCGCGCTGCCATGGCGAAGGGAATGGATGGGCCAATGGCGCCCGCCAGGCCATTGATGATGCGCGTTGGCGCGGCAAGGATCGCCTGCGCCCATTGGCCGATTTCCCCGCCATCGCTGATCATTACGGGGTCTTGGGCTTCATCCAAAAAGGGCTTGGCCGCCTGAAACAGCGTTGCGGGATGGATAGGGCCACCCGTGGCGCCCGCCAAATCGGCCCAACCGGGCGGGCGGAATGCCAAGGCTGTGCTGATACGCTCGGCCCAGGCCTGATTGGCATGGGGCTTCAAGGCGCGGGTCAGCGCCTCGGCTGCCTCCGCAGCACTTGCCACCGCCGAGAGCGCAATCCGTCCCGGCAAGGCCCGCGCGCCGCGCGCAATCACGCCGGCATCGGGGTCAATCTGGATGAAGCGCGCCTCGGCCGAAATCCCCGGCGCGCGGCCGAATCGGAGCGAGAAATCCAGCGCCTTGCCAACCAGCACAACCAGATCAGCCTCCGCCAATACCCCCGCATAAGCACCAAGTGATGGATCATTGAGACCGCGCGGGCTTTCCATCGGGATCACGGGCAGGCCAGCGGCGGCACCAAGCGCAGCGAGCAGCTTCTTGCCGCGCGGGCTGCACAAGGCGGGCGGCGCCAGGATGATGGGCCGCGCTGCCGCCGCGATCATCCCCGCAATTGTCTGGGCTGTGCCAGCGCCAAGCGGCATGGCCTCAGCGCCGAAAGCCGTCGCATCCGGCAGCGCGGGGGCGGCAATGCGCGCATCCATCAAATCGGTTGGTAGGCTGAGATGCACTGGGCCAGGCCGGCCTGATAGCGCCACGCGAAAGGCGCGCGCAACATCAGCGCCAATCCCGGCCGTGCTGGCCGCAGTGAAGGAAAGCTTTGTCAGCGGTTCAGCCATATCGGCCTGGCGCATTTCCTGGAAACTGCCCATGCCCAATTCGCGCAAGGGCGCATGGCCGGACAGCAACAGCACCGGCACTTCGCCCGCCATGGCAGTCGGCAGGGCGGCGATGGCATTGGTATGGCCCTGGCCGCCGGTCACCATTGCAACGCCGACTTCACCCGTCAGCCTTGCCCAGGCATCGGCCATATGCACCGCGGCGGCTTCCTGGCGGGTGTGCACAATCTCGATCCCGCTGCCGATCAGGGCATCGAAAATCGTCATGATGTGATTGCCCGAAAGCGTGAAAATGCGGCTGACGCCGGCCTGCTTCAGCGCCGCTACCAGAATATCCGCCCCGCGTTGTTCCATGCCTGCTTCCTCCTGTTCCGTGCAGCAGGCCATGGGCTGGACAGGCTGTCCAGTCGCCTTACTCTGCGACTGATGGAACAGCTCAAGGTCAGCGTCTGGCGTGGTGAGGAAGCGGGCGGTTTTGCGCGTTATGACGTGCCGGCGCGCGACAATCAGACCGTGCTGGATGTCGTCACACATATCCAACGAGAGCTTGACCCAAGCCTTGCCTATCGCTTCGCCTGCCGTGTTGGCATGTGCGGGTCTTGTGCGATGACAGTGAATGGCCGCGCGCGCTGGACCTGCCGGACGCATGTGCGCAAGGTGGCGGGCGCTGATGGCGCTTTGGAATTGCGCCCCTTGGCCAATCTGCCGGTGATCCGCGACCTGGCCGCTGATCTGGCGCCCTTCTTTGACAAATGGCAGCGCGCGCAAGGGTTTTTTCAGCCGAAGGATGCACCGGATGGCGCCGTGCCGGATGAATTTGCCGTGGTCGCCCCCGGCAGCAAGGCCAGGCGCGAAGCCGATGCCGGCATTGAATGCATCGGCTGCGCCGTTTGCTACGCTTCCTGCGATGTTGTCGCCTGGAATGGCGATTATCTGGGGCCGGCGGCGCTCAACCGCGCCTGGACTTTGGTGAATGATGCGCGGGATGGCGCGCGCGGTGAAAGGCTGGATGCGGTGGCGGGCGATGCCGGTTGCCATTCCTGCCATTCCACGCGTTCCTGCACGGAACGCTGCCCAAAACAGATTGACCCATCAGGCGCAATTGCCGGGCTGAAGCGGACTTTGTTCTGGGAGAGCCTATTCGGCGGCAAGCGCCATGGCTGACAGGGCCGTACGCGGGCAGGCGCATCTTTGGGTAGTGCAGCGCATTACCGCCATGATCCTGGCGCTTGCCGTTTTGGTGCATCTGATCACCATCCTCACCGCCGTGCGCGGCGGGCTATCGGCGCGGGAGATTCTGGCACGCACCCAGGGCTCAGAGGCTTGGCTGTTCTTTTATGTGGTGTTCGCGCTGGCGGCCGGGCTGCATGGCGCGATTGGGCTGCGCAACATCGCGGGCGAAACATTTGGCTGGCGCGGGCGGGGCCTTGATTTCTGCTGGCTTGGGCTTGGCCTGCTGACAGCAGCCTTCGGTATCCGCGCGGCCTTCGGACTTTACGCCTGATGGATTTCCGTGCGCGTTCCCACCCTAGCTGGATCGGCTTTGCCGTGCATCGGGTCTCTGGCCTTTTGCTGGCGCTTTTCCTGCCGCTGCATTTCTGGGCACTCGGCAGCGCCATCCAGGGGGAAGCGCGGTTGGAGGGGTTTTTGCGCTGGGCAGAAAACCCCTTGGTGAAGGCGGCTGAAACCGCGCTGGTGGTGCTGCTGGCGGCGCATCTGGCCGGAGGATTGCGCGTCATGGCGCTGGAGTTCCTGGGCTGGGGGCGGGCGCAGAAGGATCTGGTGGCGGCCTCCTTCGGGCTTGCGCTGCTGGTGGGTTTGGTTTTCCTGTTCAATGTCTTTTGATCTTCTGGCGCTGCTCGGCGGCTGCTTTATCGCGGCGTTTTGCTCGGGCTTGGCGGGCTTTGCCTTTAATCTGGTGGCGGCGGGGATACTCTATCATTGGGTGACGCCGCAGGAGATCGCGCCGGTTTTGGTGCTGGGATCACTCCTGATCCAAAGCGTGACCCTGCGCGTGGTTTGGCCTGCCATTCGTTGGCCGGTGCTGAAGCCCTATGTTTTTGCTGGCGCCCTGGGTACGCCCTTCGGCATTTGGGCGCTGAGTGTGCTGGAAGCGCGCGTGATTGTCGCCGGCATCGGCATTTTATTGGTGGGCTATGCCGGCTTCATGCTGGCGCGGATTGCGCTCCGCCTCGCACCGCCCAAACTCGCCGCCGGGCCGGGCGCCGATGCCGTTGTCGGGTTTTTCGCGGGCGCCTTGGGCGGCATTGGCGGGTTTTCCGGGGCGCTGCCTTCCATGTGGACAGATGTGAAGGGCCTAAGAAAGGATGAAGCCCGCGCGATTTTCCAGCCCTTCATTGTGGTGATGCAGATCATCGCCGCAGCCGGGCTGGCCTATGCAGGGTTTTTCACGCTGGAAACCGCCAAAACCCTGCTGATCGCCCTGCCTGCCTTGGGTCTTGGCACCTGGCTTGGTATGCGCGCCTACCGCATCATCCCGGCGGAGGGCTTTCGGCTGGTGCTTTTGGGGCTGCTCTTTCTATCGGGGCTTTCACTGGTGCTTTGAAACGCTTTCATCCTGAGAGCGCTTGTGGGAAACTTGGCGTGCAGGGGGATGAGTGCATGAGCCTGATGTCAAAAACCGAAATCGCGCCATTGGTTGTAACGCCGGAGGCGATCGAGGAAGCCGCCAAGCTGCTTTATATTCGCGCCTGCAAAATCCTGCCCGATGACATCAAGGCCGGGTTCACGCGGCTGGATGCTACTGAGACCGACGCCACCGCCAAGACCATTCTGGCCACCATGATCGAGAATATCGGCGTGGCGGAACGGATGGATAATCTGCTCTGCCAGGATACCGGTATCCCGATCTTCAACCTGCTGATCGGGCGCAATGTCGCGGTGGATGGGTTTGCGCTCAAGGAAGCCATTGCCCGCGGTACGGCGCGCGCCACGCGCGAACACCCGCTGCGGTCTTCCGTGGTGCATCCCATCACGCGCAAGAATGAGCATACCTCCTGCGGCGAACGCGTGCCGGTCATCAATATTGATTTCACCGATGCGGATCGCGAATTGCGGTTGGAGATGATCCCGAAGGGATCGGGCTCAGAAAACGGGTCCTTCCTGCAAATGCTGATCCCGGCGGATGGGCTTGCCGCCGTGAAGCGTTTTGTGGTGGACCGCGTGATCCAGGCTGGCGGCAAGGTCTGCCCGCCGACCATTGTGGGTGTTGGTGTTGGTGGCACTTCCGATCTTTGTATGCATTTGGCTAAGATTGCCGCAACGCGCCCGCTTGGATCACGCTGCACCGATGCGGAGGGTGCCAAGCTGGAAGCCGAGCTTTCGGAAGCGGTGAATGCGCTGGGCATCGGCCCGCAAGGCTTGGGCGGTGACAGCACTTCCTTCGCCGTGCATGTTGAGGTGGCAGCGACGCACATCACCATGAATCCGGTGGCGGTGAATATCCAATGCCATAGCGCGCGCCGCGCGAGTGCAACCTTCACGCCCGCCGGCATCAGCATCGGTTTTTGAACCATGTCTTCCGCCAGCATTGCCGTGGCCTTGGCGGGGATAGCGGATCGGCCCGCGCTGATGCGCGTGCTGGCGGAAATGGGCGCCTACTACGATGAGCTTCTGGGCCATACGCGCCTTGTTGCGGCTGCAGAAGCGTTGACTTCGCCCGCCAATCGCGCGGGCCCTTTTTGCCTGATTGCGCGCGCGGGGGATGAACCGGCGGGGCTTGTTGCCCTTTCCGGCTTTTTCCCGGCGCGGGATTTCACCTGGGGGCTTTTGCTGCGTGATATTTTTGTGATGGAAGCACATCGTGGTACGCGTGCCGCCCGCGCCCTGATGCGCGGCACGATGCGCTTTGCCGTCACCGGCGGCTATAGCCGCGTGGAATGGGGCACGGCTGAGGAAAACCTGCGCGCCCGCGCCTTTTATGCCAAGCTTGGCACCGCGCCAGCAGCGCGGCTTTCCTATCGCCTGGAAAATGACGCCTTGGCTGAAGCCGCCCAAGGGCGCTGGCCAGCCCCAGAGGAAGAGACATGACGCATCACATCCTGCCCATGCCGATCACCGAAGCCCAAGTGCGCGCGCTGCGTGTGGGCGATACGGTGACCCTGGAAGAAACGCTGTATGGCATCAGGGATGTGACGCAGATCCATATGTTCGATCATGGCCGGCGCACGAAGTTCAATCTGCAAGGTCACGCCGTGATCCATACCGCGCCCAATCTGCGCAAGGTGGAACGCGTGGGCAATAATCATTCAGGGTATGAGGCCGTGTGCGTTGGCACCACGACATCAGACCGCATGGAACGCTTCACCCGCCCGCTGATGGAACGTGAAGGGGTGCGGATCATCATCGGCAAGGGCGGTTTGCGTGATGGATCACTCGCTGCCTTTCGCGATTTGGGCGGCGTTTATCTGGCCGTGGTCGGTGGTGCGGCGGCCTTGGAGACCACCTGGATTGAAGCGGTGGAGGATGTGGATATGGATGATCTCAATCCCGAAAGCCTCTACAAATTTCGGATAAAAGGCTTTGGGCCGTTGCTGGTGGCGATGGATAGTCATGGCGGTAGTCTTTTCGCCAAGGTGAATGATGAAGCGGCACGCCGACGCCAGGCCGTGCTTGAAAAATTGGGGGCAGCGTGATGACCGCGCAGATCACACGCCGCAGCACGGATATTCTGGTGTTGGGCGCGGGCGGCGCGGGCTTGCTCGCAGCCCTGCATGCCAAGGCCGGCAATCCTGCGCTGGAAGTCACCATTGCGGTGAAGGGCCTGCTCGGCAAATGCGGCTGCACGCGCATGGTCCAAGGCGGCTATAATGTTGCGATTGCCGAGGGTGACTCTGCTGAGCGTCATTTCATGGATACGCTGGATGGCGGCAAATGGCTGAATGATCAGGATTTGGCCTGGACGCTGGTGGTAGGCGCGCAGCGCCGCATCCACGAATTGGAAAATCGCTGGGGCTGTTTTTTCGATCGCAACGCCGATGGCACCATTCATCAAAAGGCCTTTGCGGGGCAGACTTTTGATCGCACCGTGCATAAGGGTGACTTGACCGGGATTGAGATTGTCAATCGCCTGGCGGAACAGGTTTGGGCGCGCGGGATTGAGCGCCTGGAAGAACATCGCGCGGTAGCGCTGATCCCAAGCGCGGATGGCGCGCGGCTTTCGGGCGTGCTGCTGATTGATATGCGCACGGGCGGTTTGGTGTTTGTGCAGGCCAAGGCCGTGGTGCTCGGCACCGGTGGCGGGCCCACCATGTATAAATACCACACACCATCAGGTGATAAATCCTGCGATGGCATGGCGATGGCGCTGCGCGCCGGCTTGGCCTTGCGCGATATGGAAATGGTGCAATTCCACCCGACCGGCGTGTTGGCGGGGCCGGGCACGCGCATGACGGGCACCATCATTGAAGAAGGCTTGCGCGGCGCGGGCGGCTATCTGCTGGGCGGTGATGGCAAGCGCTTCATGGCGAAGTACGACAAGCGCGCCGAGCGTGCGACGCGCGACATTGTCAGCCGTTCCATGCAGCGCGAAATCCTGGCCGGCAATGTGAATGATGCCGGCGGGCTTTGGATTGAAATGGGGCATCTTGGCCCGGATCGCGTACGGCGCGAATTCAAGGGCATGGTGGAACGCTGCGCCGATATGGGCTTTGACCTGGCCGGCGGGCGCGTGCCGGTGGTGCCGACCGCGCATTACATGATGGGCGGCTTGGTGTTCCGCCCGGATGGCAGCACTGCCTTGCCGGGGCTTTTCGCCGCTGGTGAGGATACGGGCGGTGTTCATGGCGCCAATCGGTTGGGCGGCAATGGGGTTGCGAATTCCACTGTCTTTGGCGGCATTGCCGGCGATACCATGGCCGCTTGGGTGCCGCGCGAAGGGGCGCTGGTGCCACCAGATGCGACCGCGCTGGATGCTGCGGTTGCCGCGCTTGAAGCACCTTTTGTGCGACCGGCGCGCAATCTTTCGCCTTTGCGTGACGCCTTGCAGGAAATGATGTGGGACAAGGCCGGCATTCTGCGCGACGCCGCAGGGCTTGCTGACGCGACCAGCGCGTTAGATGCTTTGGAGGCTGAGCTTGATGCCTCCGGCGTTGATGGCGCCAACCGCGCCTTCAACCTCACTTGGCATGATTGGCTCAATCTGAAATCGCTATTGCTGGTGAGCCACGCGATTGTGGTGGCGTCCCAGGCGCGCGAGGAATCGCGCGGCGCGCATTGGCGTGAGGATTTTCCGCAAACGCGCGACGACCGAGCGGGGCTTGCGGCAACATCAGTGCGGCTGGAAGATGATCACATGGTCTTGCAATGGCAGCCTGTTGCCTTCACGCGCCTGAAGCCAGGCGAAAGCCTGCTCGCACCGGTCGCGGCGGAGTAGCGCAATGACGCCAGCCTTTCCGAGCTTTGCCGAGGCTTTGCGCGTGTGGCTGCGTATTGGTTTGCTGTCCTTCGGCGGACCGGCGGCGCAGATTGCGGTGATGCATCGCGAAGTGGTGGAACAGCGCCATTGGGTATCCGATGCGCGTTTCCTCCATGCGCTGAATTTCTGCATGCTGCTGCCGGGGCCAGAGGCGCAGCAATTGGCGACTTACCTCGGCTGGTTGATGCATGGCGTACGCGGTGGGCTGGCGGCAGGTTTGTTCTTTATCCTGCCCGGCGCGGCGGTGATGCTTTCGCTTTCCATTATCTACGCGACCCTGGGCGATGTGCCGATTGTCGCCGCGCTATTCTTTGGCTTGAAATGCGCGGTGCTGGTGCTGGTAGTGGAAGCGCTGATCAAGGTGGCGAAACGCGCGCTGAAGGGGCCGGTGCCAGTTGCGCTTGCCATCGCAGCCTTCGCCGCACTTGCGCTGTTCAATGTGCCCTTTCCGCTGGTGGTGCTGGGCGCGCTCGCGATTGGTTTTGCAATGCCGAATGCTTTTGGCGGTGCGGGCCATGGCGCGGTGAAGGATGGCCCGCCGGCGCTATTGGATGCCGCGATCGCTGCTGATCCGGAACGCGCAACGCGCATGGCGGGTGCCGCACGGCGCGCTGGGCTGATTGCGCTGGCGCTTTGGCTCTGGCCGGTCGTGCTTCTGCTGGGGTCGGGCGTTTATGGCGATATTGCCTGGTTTTTTTCAAAGCTCGCGGTGGTGACGTTTGGCGGCGCCTATGCCGTGCTGGCCTATGCCGCGCAGGAAGCGGTGGAGCATTACAAATGGCTCTCCGCGCCCGAAATGCTGGCGGGGTTGGGCTTGGCGGAAACGACGCCCGGGCCGCTGATTTTGGTGCTGCAATTTGTTGGCTTCCTGGCGGGCTATCGCGCGGATGGTGTGTTCGGTGGTGTGGCGGGCAGTGTACTGACGCTTTGGGTCACTTTCGCGCCCTGCTTTGCCTGGATTTTTCTGGGTGCGCCCTTTGTGGAAAAACTACATGCCGCGCCGCGCTTGAAGGGCGCTTTGGGTGCGGTGACAGCGGCGGTGGTTGGCGTGATTGCCAACCTCGCGCTCTGGTTTGGGTTGCGCGTCATTTTCCGTGATGTGCATGTCAGCAGCATCGGGCCGATCCGGCTTGATCTGCCGGTGCTGAGCAGTCTTGATCCGGCGGCACTCGCACTCGCGGTCTTTGCCGCTGTGCTGCTTTTCGCGATGAAGCAAGGCTTGGCACGCAGCCTTGGCTTCACCGCGATTGCAGGATTGGTATTGAAATTCGCGGGGTTTTGAGGGAACCAATTACCCCGGCGTGAAAGCCTCATGCACCGCGGTCTGGATGCCGCCGCCGACAATCGGCCCGCCACCAGCGACATAAATCCAATCGCCAATCAGCGCCGCGCCCAAACCATGGCGTGGTGTCGGCATGGGCGCGTGGTGCTGCCAGCTATCAGTGGAGGGGTCATAGGATTCCACCGTGCCGATCACGCGATCTATCGGGCGGTTCTGCGCGTCATAAAGCCGTTCCTCGCCACCCATGCACCAGAAGCGCCCGCGCAGTACCGCCATGCCATGGCCGGAACGCGGTGTCGGGATCGGCGCACGCTGGCGCCAGGTATCGCTTGCCGGATCATAGACGTGATGCAGGCCGGTATTGTTTTCAAAAGTGTTGAAGCGCCCGCCAGCGATATGAATGCGCCCTTCCCAGACCACGACGCCCGCATGGTCACGCCCGGCTGGCAGCGGGCGGAGCAGAGTCCATTTATCGGCCTGCGGATCATAAACCTCATTCCAGGAAATGCTGGCGCGTTCGGGTGAAGGGTCGGTTGCGCCACCGATGTGATAAATCTTGCCACCTACAGCCGCGACAGCGCCGGCACCACGAGGCCGCGGCATGGGTGCAATGGCGGACCAGCGATCCGCGGCCACATCATAGACAAAGGCCTTGGTGTCGGAAGCGCGGTTCTGTTCGGTGAAACCGCCCAGCGCATAAATGCGGCCGGCATCGGCCACCACGCCGACATGATTGGCGCCGCGCGGCAAAGGTGCCGCTTCCTGCCAGCGATCCGATGCAGGGTCATAGACATGGTGATAGGGCTTATCCACCTGGCCTTGGGCATAGCCACCGATGACGTGCAGCTTCCCGGCCCAGGCCGTCGCCCAGGCCATTTCACTGCGCGGCAGTGGCAAAGGGGCGCGGGATACCCAGCGCCCAGGCGGGCCGGCCGGCGCAGGGCTGGTCACCACGCGCTGCGCCAATTGCTCAGGGGTTAGCGCCTGCGGATTGGGCCCGCGCAATGCGGACATTTGATTGGCCGGGATATTCGCCCCGTGATGCCCGTGATGCTGGGCGGAAGCCGCCCCCGCCAACATCGCCGCACCCGTTCCCAGAAAAATCCTGCGCCGCATTCGTTTTGCCCCCGCCTTCTGTTAGGCAGAGATTGCGCGAATGCGGCGCCTGATCAAGCCCTGTCAGGCAGCTTCAGCCTGGGAAGGGTCCGCCGCAGCATGGCGTAGTTCCAACCCATCGGGGCTGGCCGTGACCGTCAGGCTCTCGCCATCCTTCACACTGCCTTCCAGCAATAGCCCCGCAAGCTTGTCCTGCAGGTTGCGCTGAATGACGCGCTTCAAGGGCCGCGCGCCATAAACCGGATCATACCCCGCTTCCGCCAGCCATTCCCGCGCCGCCTCATCCAGCGTGATGGTGATCTTGCGATCTTCCAACAACCGCCTGAGGCCCTGCAATTGGATGTCAACGATTGTCGCCATATCCCCGCGCGCGAGCCGCCGGAACAGCACAATCTCATCCAACCGGTTCAGGAATTCCGGGCGGAAGCGTTCGCGTACCGCACGCATCACTGAAGGCCGCGCCGCTTCAATATCGGCGCTTTCCGGCAATTCCGCGATGGCATGGGCACCCAGATTGCTGGTCAGCACAATGATGGTGTTGCGGAAATCAACCGTCCGCCCCTGGCCATCCGTCAGCCGCCCATCATCCAGCACCTGCAACAGCACATTGAAGACATCATCATGTGCCTTCTCCACCTCATCAAACAAAATCACCTGATAAGGCCGCCGCCGCACGGCTTCTGTCAGCGCACCACCTTCCTCGTACCCCACATAGCCAGGCGGTGCGCCAATCAGCCGCGATACCGCGTGCTTTTCCATATATTCTGACATGTCGATGCGCGTCATGGCGCGATCATCATCGAACAGGAAAGAAGCGAGCGACTTCACCAATTCCGTTTTGCCGACACCAGTCGGGCCAAGGAACAGGAAGCTGCCGATCGGGCGATTGGGGTCCTGCAAGCCCGCGCGTGCGCGGCGCACGGCCTTGGAAACCGCTTCAAGCGCTTCTTCCTGGCCGACCACGCGCTTGCGGAGTTGGTCTTCCATCCGCAGCAGCTTGGCGCGTTCGCCTTCCAGCATTTTCTCAACCGGAATACCGGTCCAGCGGCTGACGACGGCCGCAATGCCTTCTTCCGTCACGGCTTCATTCACCAGCTTGGCATCGCCATTGCCGGCATCAGCCAGTTTCTTTTCAATGCCCGGAATGACGCCATAGAGCAGTTCAGAAGCCTTGGTCAGATCGCCGCGGCGCTGCGCCAATTCAACCTCGGTCCGCGCCTTGTCCAATTCTTCCTTGAGCTTCTGGCTTTCAACCACTTCACCCTTTTCGGCTTCCCAACGCGCGGTCATGGCGGCTGAGCTTTCCTCAAGCTCGGCCAATTCCTTCTCAAGCTTCAGCAGCCGATCACGCGATGCCGCGTCATCTTCCTTCTTTAGCGCTTCGCGTTCGATTTTGAGGCGCATGAGGTCGCGGTCAATCGCGTCCAATTCCTCAGGCTTGCTATCCACCTGCATGCGCAGGCGCGAAGATGCCTCATCAACCAAATCAATGGCTTTATCAGGCAGGAAGCGATCCGTGATGTAGCGGTTGGAAAGGGTGGCAGCCGCCACCAGCGCGCCATCGGCAATGCGAACGCCGTGATGGAGTTCGTATTTTTCCTTAATGCCGCGCAGAATGGAAATCGTATCTGCCACGCTGGGCTCACCCACAAATACGGGCTGGAAGCGCCGCGCCAGCGCCGCATCCTTTTCCACGTGCTTGCGATATTCATCCAGCGTCGTGGCGCCAATGCAATGCAATTCGCCGCGCGCCAAAGCGGGTTTGAGCAGGTTTGAGGCATCCATCGCCCCATCCGCCTTGCCCGCACCCACCAGCGTGTGCATTTCATCAATGAATAGGATGATTTCGCCTTCCGCCTGCTGCACCTCCGCCAGCACGGCCTTCAGGCGTTCTTCGAATTCGCCGCGATATTTCGCACCTGCGATCATGGCACCCAGGTCAAGCGCCATGACGCGCTTGGTCTTGAGCGCTTCCGGCACGTCGCCATTGACGATGCGCAGCGCCAGCCCTTCCACAATCGCGGTTTTGCCCACGCCAGGTTCGCCAATCAGCACCGGGTTGTTCTTGGTGCGGCGGGCAAGTACCTGAATGGCGCGACGAATTTCCTCATCGCGGCCAATCACCGGGTCAAGCTTGCCCTGGCGCGCCACTTCGGTGATGTCGCGGGCGTATTTTTTGAGCGCATCAAAACTGTCTTCGGCGTTCTGGCTATTGACCGTGCGGCCCTTGCGGATTTGCGCAATGGCTTTTTCCAGCTTGTCCGGCTCGGCCCCCGCCACGCGCAGCGCGCGCCCGGCATCGCCTTCACTGCCTGCCAGTGCCACCAGCACGCGGTCCTGCGCCACAAAGGCATCGCCGGCACGATTCGCCTGTTCCTGGGCATTGCCAAGGATGCGCACGATATCGGCGGTGAAGCTCGGCTGTGCGGAAGCGCCGCCGCCGGTCACTTTCGGCAGGCGTGAGATATAGGATTCAACCGCGTTCTTGGCGCGAATCGGGTCGCCCCCGGCAGCGCGGATCAGGCCGCTGGCTGCCCCTTCCGGATCATCCAGCAGCGCCTTCAGCAAATGCGTTGGCGTCACCTGCTGGTGGAATTCGCGGATGGCAATGGTTTGCGCCGCTTGCAGAAAACCGCGGGCGCGGTCGGTAAATTTTTCGATGTCCATGTGGTCCCTCTCCTGAGCGGACGATGCCCCTCGCCCCCGAATGGGCAACGAATGACACCATAATGCTTGATATGTGGTATCTGGCCTTGATCTGCTTCAAGGGGGAGCCCGATGCGTATCGAAAAGATCTACCGCTATCCGGTAAAGGGGCTATCAGCCGAGGCCATGGAAGCCGTGGCGCTGACGCCCGGTGAGATGCTGGCGCATGACCGGCGCTTTGCGCTCGCGCAAGGGGATGCGCCCTTTGATGTGGCCGCACCCCGCTGGCTTTCCAAGCGCAATTTCGGCTGCCTGATGGCCAATGAACGGCTTGCCCTGCTGCATACGGCCTTCGACCCGCATGACGGGAGCCTCGCGATCCGCGCCCCCGGCGCCGCGCCCTTTCTGGGCGATACGCGGACGGAGGAAGGCAAGGTCGCCATCGCCGCCTATCTCACCGCCTTTCTTGGCCCCGAAGCGCGGGGCGAACCCCGCTTTATCGAAGCGCCCGGCCATCGCTTTTCCGATGTGGCGATGAAGGTGGTTTCCATTATCGGCCTTACCAGCCTGCATGCTTTGGAAGCCGAGGCCGGCATGGCTTTGGACCCGCTGCGCTTTCGCGCGAATTTCTATTTCTCTGGCGGCCGGCCCTGGGCGGAATTTGATTGGATCGGCCAGGAAATCCAGATCGGCCAGGCGCGGCTTAAGGTCGTGAAGCGCATCGTGCGCTGCGCCGCGACCGAGGTGAACCCGGAAACCGGCAAGCGTGATGCCGACCCGCCGCGCGATCTGCGCCGGCATTTCGGCCATGCGGATTTGGGGGTTTATGCCGAGGTGCTGGAAGGCGGGCAGATCGCGCTTGGCGATGCGCTGGAACCGATGATGCTGGACCTGTGAGGGTTATGTTCTCGCCGGTTGAAGTCCCAGGATAGATCGGTCAACTCAAGACTAATATGCGCAGACCATTACCGAGCGTGCTCGTCAAATCGGCAAAGATATTACCTCCCGGATTCGGACCATGCTTCTTTTAATTGGAAGCACGTCCTGAGTTGGCGAAGTAGTATCTGCACTCGCCTGGCCTTACGATATCGATGAGCGCGCTGCGCTTTCGCCAAGTTTCTTCGACGGTGCGTGGCTATGCGGCGCGCATGAGGTGCTTGAGCGTGGCGAAGAGCTGTTCGCTTGGGTGTAAACGCTAGTTGCGCCCCACCTTTTTAGCTTGCCTGCTTAGGTTCGTGTCTGCGTCGGCTCATGCAGCAAGTCCAGCGCGCTTTGCATCGCGCAAAACCCAGGGCAGAAGCGATGCAAGGCCCTGATTGCTCACCTTACCGCTCACAAGCTGTTCCCGCACATCGGTCAGCCTGGCCTGAGGATGAACACTATTCAGGATCGCCGTACGGTTCAGCGTGACAGCGATGGCCCCATTCTCACCGCCACCCTCACTGCCCGCGAATAGCGCTGGCTTGCGGGTCACAGCCACCGGCCTGATTTCGCGTTCGACCGTGTTGATATCCATCTCCAACCGGCCATCACTCAGGAACTCACTCAGGCCCTGCCCGTGGCGCAGCCCGTAGCGGATCGCCTCGGCCAGCCTAATACGGCGGCTCAGCCGATTCGGCTGCGCGTGCAGCCAAGGACTCAAGCTCAGCCACCAGCGGCGCGCTTTGGGCTTGGCGCATGGCAAGGCGTCTCGCCACTCATCGACGGCGTCTCATTTTGCAGATCAATCGCCGACACAGCATTCGACAGCAATTCAATCGTCACTATTTGAAAAGAGCGCAGCGCAAAGATTGTGATTTCCAAACACTCTTGAAGGGCTACACCTCTCAAGATAGCAGCAAAAACCTACAAGAGACGCCAACTGATCCCTCATTCATGCGCCAAGCTGCCGGAGTTTAAGCGGATCTCCATGCGCGCAGACAAGACAGATCAGATCTTCTCCGCCATGATTTACCTGCCAACCGCAGTCATAAACTCAGCATGGATCTCAGCAATCCCTATTCGAGCCCTAGATCCTGATGAAATCGGAAATTTTCGTATCCTGCCGCAACGCTGCCAAATCATCCGCATCCGGCAATTGCGGCCGGTCACGTTCGGCCGCCACCAGACACAGGAAACCCAGTGGCGCGTCCTCAGCCGCGCGGAATTGATGCCATTGCATGGCGCCGATTTCGACCAAATCATGCTCGGCAATGTCCGTGATCTCATCACCCACCAGGCAAGCGCCACGCCCGCGCAGGATCAGCACCCAATGGATATGTTCATGGCGTTCCAGCGTGGAATGGCCGCCGGGCTGCACCTCAAAATACCGCCACTGGACGGGCAGTGATTCCGCGCCTTCAAACAGGATCTGGCGCGTCACATCCTTATACGGGCCGCCTTCCTTGTAGGACAGGACGGGGACGTTTTCCCAGCCAAAGGCATTGAAGCGACGCACGGTCATTCGGCGGCCTTTCCGGCGGCAACGCCGTTTTCGATCGCCGCGATGAAGGCGCGTGCGCCAATTTCGGGGTCAGGCGAATGGCGCATCAGCGCGCCGCCAATCAGGAAGACAGCATCATGGCCAAAGGCCGCCACCATGCTGTCAATGCGTTCAATGGACATGCCACCCGCCGGGGAAGGAAAACCGGGTTTTACCTCGCCCAAAGGTTCCTGCATGGCAATGGCCAGATCGCGGCATTCCTGTTCGGTGAAGGTAAAGCGCCCGCCGGCATTAGGAAATACCGAGATATCCGCACCAAAAACCCGAAACAACCGCCCGAGCAGCATGGCCGGCGTCATGCCATGTTCGGGGTCATGGAAATGCGTCCCCGAAAAGCTTGGATGCGCCATGACCGCGAGGCCGTATTTGCGCGCCAAATGAAAACCCGTATCGGGCCCGATCAGGAAAGGCGCAATCAGCGCACCGGCACAGCCCTCGGCAGCCGCAAAGGCCATCTGGTCTTCGATCTGATCAAACCGCCCGGACACCATCGGAAAATAGAGCGTCTTGCGCCCCGTCCTAGCATTGGCGTTGCGGATCGCGTCCTGAAGGCGGGCCACCCTTTCCTTGAAGGGGTGGAAGGCTTGGTCCATCAGCCCGTGATCATCCTTGATCACATCAAGCCCACCGAGCGCATAGCCACCCGCAAGCCGCGCCAATTCCGGCACGGAAAGCCCAAGCGGCTTGATCGCGGTCGCCGCCAAAGGCCGGCCAAAAACGCCGAGCCTTTCCCGCAGGCCCGCAACGCCAAAGCCCGGCCCGCCAAAGGCGCGCAGCTGTTCGGGCGTCAGGCGGATATCAATGATTTTAATGCCCCGCCTGATCGAGATATTGCCGAAAACGACATTCAGCAGATTGGGGATCGAGTTATTGACGATATCGGCCCGGTAGCTGATGGCGACATCGAAGGCCCGTGATGGCGGCGGGCAGGGCGTGATGGCCTCAACCTGCCCCACAATGCCAGCATCCCAGATGGCGGGCGGTACGCAATCGGCCGGGATTTCCACCGTTTCCTCAAGGCAGATATCCTTGGCATGGGCTTCAATCGGCCGGGCATCATCCGGGGTGATGCGATAGAGAATCTGAAACCGCAGCGCGCCCATAAAACCCTGAAACCTCTCCAAGCCTGCCAAGGGCAGCCAAACGGCGTTTGGCTTACCCCGCCCCCTTCACGAAAACGCTATTATCGCGAAGTTGGGCCTTGGCGATAGGCGGGCACGGTCCAGGGTTCAACCCTGCTTGGCAGGGGCTGTTTCCACCCAGCGCAAATAGGGCCGATCCGCCTTCCAGCCCTGCGGGAAAAGCTTCGCCGCTTCGGCATCGGGGATAGAGGGCGGGATGATCGCCCGCCCACCGGGGCGCCAATTCACCGGCGTTGCCAGCTTGGCGCCATCGGTCAATTGCAGGCTGTCAATCACGCGCAAAATCTCATCAAAATTGCGCCCGGCACTCGGCGGATAGGTCATCGTCAGCCGCACCTTATGCGCGGGATCAATCACATAAACCGTGCGCACGGTGATGCTTGGGTCGGTATCGGGATGCACCATGCCATAAAGGTTCGAAACCTTGCGATCCGGGTCGGCGATCATCGGAAAATTCACCGCATGGCCCTGGGTTTCCTTGATGTCAGCCTCCCACCCCGCATGGTTGGTCAGCGGGTCCACCGAAAGGCCAATCACCTTCACACCGCGCTTGTCGAATTCCGGCTTCAGCCGCGCGGCCTCGCCCAATTCCGTGGTGCAGACCGGCGTGAAATCCTTGGGGTGGCTGAACAGCACAACCCAGGACGCACCCTTCCATTCATGAAAGCGGATCGGGCCGGTGGTAGTTTCCGCCGCGAAATCCGGGGCGATCTGGCCGAGTTGCAGGCTCATTTGACTAGTCCTTTGCTTTGACAGTGCAGTAACGCGCGGACGATCAGCGCGTGGCGATCCACTCCGGTTCATCAACCGGCACCAGATCGGGCAGGTTCACCACCACTTCCTCAGTCCCGGAACGCACAAGCGCGCAATGCAGGACCTCGGTCGCGGAGGCATTGATTTCCTGATGCGGCACATAAGGCGGCACCAGGAAGAAATCGCCCGCACGCGCTTCGGTGATGAATTCCAGCCGATCACCCCAACGCATATGGGCGGTGCCGCTGATGATATAAATCACGCTTTCCAACGCGCCGTGATGATGCGCGCCGGTGCGCGAATTGGGCTCGATCCTATTGGTGCCGGCCCAAAGCGCGACCGAGCCGGTGCGCGCGCCACTGATCGCGACTTCGCGGTTCATGCCAAGGGTTTCGGGCGTATCGCCGCTTTTGGCGCTGGCAGCGACATGCTTGATGCCGCGGGTGCGCCAATCAATCGGGTTCAGGCTATCGGGCATGGGGGTTCTCCTTCAGGGTCAATCGGGTTGCGCGCCGGTACGGCGCACCAAGGCGGGCCAGCGCCGCGCTTCGGCCTGGATCAGGCTCGCGAATTGGGCGGGGCCTTGGCTGGTCACTTCAAAACCCTGGGCGGTGAGTTGCTCCGCGACCTCGGGCTTCGCCAAAATACGTTCCAAGGCGCCAGCCAGGCGCCGGATCGCCGCCGGGGAGGTGCCGGCCGGGGCCAGAATGCCCTGCCAGGCAATCACCTCAAATTCCGCAAAACCTGCTTCGGCGATGGTGGGTACCTCCGGCAGGGCGGGGACGCGCTTGGCGCTGGTGACGGCGAGCGCCCGCAGCCGCCCGGCGCGGATATGTTCAATGGCAGCCGGCAGGGTGACGAAGAGCGCCTGGATATGCCCCGCGACCAGGTCAATCACGGCCGGCCCGCCGCCGCGATAGGGCACATGGGTGAAACTAAGCCCGGCATCCTGTGCAAATAGCGCCCCGGCCAGATGGCCGATGGACCCATTCCCCTGCGACGCCAGCGTCAGCTTGCCATTCGCCTGCCGCGCCCAGGCGATGAAGCCCGGCACATCCCGCACTGGGGCCGAGGGGTGCACCACCAGCACCTGCGGCGCGCGCACGGCTTCAATCACCGGGCTGAAATCGCGGACGGGGTCAAAGCCGACACGCGGGTAAAGGGCGGGGTTGATCGTGAGCGGGTCTGAGCCCACCAACAGGGTCAACCCATCCGGCGCGGCGCGGGCGACGAATTCAAAGCCGATATTGCTGCCCGCGCCCGGCTTGTTTTCGGTGACGACATTCTGGCCCAAAGCCTCGGTCAAATGCCGCGCCAGCAGCCGGCCCAGGATATCCAGGCTGCCACCGGGGGCGACCGGGACCACGATGCGCAGCGCACGGTCCGGGTTCCAGGCGGTATCGGCTTGGGCTTGGGTGGCGCAAAGCGCAGCGGAGGCGAAAAGGGCGGAGCGGAGCAGCAGGTCGCGGCGGAGGGTCATGGCGGTAAAATCCAGGTATGTTTGAAAAAATTTTCTCTAAAATCGCGAAAAACATCAAGAAAAAAGATTTTATTTTCAATTTACAGCAAGCGCCAAACGATTTTCTCTGCTTGTCAAAGAGAAGGAACTTTCTCTCTTTGATCAATTCATTCATTGAATGCAGCGCTATTGATGGGAGCCCTAGTTGCGGCCCACCCTCACGCGTTCGGCAACATTGACGGAAACTTTGTAGGTCTTCTCATCTGAACAGTATTCTATGAGCTTGCGCTTGAAAGTTTCGGGGTAGGTTGAGTGCAGGACAGAATGGCGAAACTCGGGTTTGAACAACTCGGCTACTCTTTGTATGAGCTTTTCTCGCCACTTCTCTGCCTCAGCTAAAGCAGCGGCTTCCCTCTCCCTTTTCTTCCGGGCCATGTCCTGCCGCCCTCGGATCAAACCCCATACCAGCCCGAACTCAGTCGGCGACATCCAGCCCTCCGTTTGTTCGATACTCCGACCGTCAAGCTCTTTGAGGGGCGCGTGAAGAAGGGCTTCCCCGCCTTCAATCTCTTGAGTCGCGATTCGGATCGCCTGCAATCGCGCGGCTGCCTCCGTCACTTGACGCACCTGCTCCGCTGCCAAGCGCGCGGCTTTGATTTCCTCCGCCGCGATGCGCTTCCTCTTCGCGTCCGCTTTGCGCGCCGCTAGATGTTCCTCAGCCGGAAAGCCGAGGAGACCGCCCTCGACAATCAACGCGTCAGGTGTGACGAGATTTCCGATGCGCCTCATTCTTTCGAGCAAAGACGACAAGCTCCATTCGCTGCGATCGGCGAGCTCGCGCGGCGTTGCCTCAATCCCCTCGTGCTGGATGTCAATCCATGCCGCAAAGGTCATAGTTGGTCCCCCGACTAAGTGCGAAATTTCTTCAAAGGTCTTACGGAGGGCTGTATGCCGATCCCGTCTAGCTCGCCTTTCCGTCCGAGCATCTTGTGCGCGTAACATCACATCCCAAGAAATTTTATACTGATCAGCGCCGCAGACCGTGGCAATTCCTCGTTCGCATAGGTAATCGAGATATGTGCGGATTGCTGCGCGCGGGTCGCGCACCTTTCCTTCTGTGATCCGCTCGACCACCGCCCATTCCACGGCTTCATCTCTATGGGCTTTAGTCGCAGCGGCTGACAGCAATGGGTAGTCTTTATTGTCAAGCTGGATATCGCGCACGGTGACCGCGGGCTGCCGGAGCAGGAGGTCCAGCACCACCGCCTGCCAAATCTCCTCAGCCACTGCGAATGCGCCCGAGCCTGAGATAGCCACACCGATCTCGTTGACCATGCCCGCATCCGCGACAGCGGCTATGTACTCCACAAATTTGTTGTCAGGTGGCGCCTCCATTAGCTGAGGCGTTGCCATTTCGCGTAGGATATCGTTAGCGATTCTAGCTGAATGCTCGCGTCGCTCCCGTGCGCGCTCCTCTTGGCGTGCGAGCCGGGCAGCCTCTTTGTCAGAGGCGAACCTATTGAACAGCCAGACCCGCGGCGCATCTCGGATGATGGCTTGCTCCAACCTCGCTTCATCCGTCTCGTAGCGCCATTTCCCGAGGTCAATCTCAATGGTGGACTGACGGTGCTCCCTAATAAGGGCCAACTTCTCTTCCCCGACCTTGTGCCAGACTGCCACTTCAATAAAAAGTAGTCGCTGGCCACGGGAGGCTATCAAATCAGGCCTCAATCCCGGCAACCTCACCTCCTGCCGTACACTGTCAAATGGGAAGATCTCCCCCGGCGCAAGTTCGCCCTGCCTTTCATCTAGAACGGGCGGCAAAAAGAGCTCCTTCCGCTTGTCGATCAGTTGCTTGGCAAGCTTGTGCAACATAGTTTCCAGAGCGCTACGGTGGTCGCAGGCGGCGTTCGTGTAGTGCCCGAAGTAGGGCACCTTCTTGGTCCTGGGATGGTAGGCGATCAGCGGTCCCCGACACTCAGGGCAAATGCAACCGCACTTCTTCCCATTTGGCACGTTCTTGACGTGAACCATCCGGCCGTCTTTGCCTTCCGCGAAGGGAAGCCAAGCCTCATCACCCACACGATGGGGGCGGCTGGAAGTATTTCGGTTCATGGCGCCATTTTACAGGTGCCGGGCAGAGTCCGCCTACTAGAAAGGCGGCCCGAACAGCCAAGCGAATGCTCGCCGTCTCGGCGGCTCCCGATTTCCGCCGCCCGCCTTGCCCCGCAAGAAAACCCCGTAAAGGCCCAAACTAGGCGCCCGCCGCCGCTCCGGGGTCATTCCACCCGGCGCCAATCTGCTTTAACACCATTTCGCAGCGCAGCACGGCAAAGCAGGGGTTCAAACCATGGCGGAAATCTATTTCTTTGAAGACCTCACGGTGGGGCTGACCGCCAAATTTTCCAAAACCATCACGGACGCCGATATCGTGCTGTTCGCCGCCGTCACCGGCGATACCAACCCCATGCATCTGGATGCGGAATACGCTGCCACCTCCATTTTCAACGAACGCATCGCCCATGGGATGCTCGCCGCCGGCCTCGCTCGAACAGCTACCGCAGCGGAGATCGCGCGGGCCAGCGCCTAAGCCCAGGCGGCGCAAATCTACGCCGTGCTTGCCTCGCCCTCTATGCGAAGGCGCAAGGTAAGGCGCGGGTTCGCCAGCAGCGCTGCATCGTCCAGCCCCGCGGCGGCGAGCGCGGATGAACGTTACGCTCACGGAAGTCTTCGCAATAGGGGCGCATCCGTATCGGCTTCGTCTGCCCAGCAAACAGTTCGCGTCAGCTACCGCCCCGTTTCAGTAATCTGGATGCCGCAAGAACACAGCCGTTCTAACGCCGCCGCAGCACTGCCTCCCGCGCCAGCGCCATCACCGCAGCGCGCGCAATCGCCTGATCCGGCATGCCCGTCGTCTTGGTTTGGCGTTCGGCTTCCAGCAGCGCATCACCAGCCGCGGCCAAAGCCGGCGCGGGCCATAGGCGCAATGCTCTTTCAAAAGCCGGGCGGCTTTTGAAAAACACCGGTGGCCGCAGGGAAGACAGCGCATCGCCAGGGCTTGAACCCTTCGCCACCGCAAGCGCTGCCAGATGCAAGCGCTGCACATGCCGAAGCGCCGCACGCACCACCTGCACTGCCGCCGCGCCTTCGGCGAAAGCCTGATCCAGGGCACGATCCGTGAGCGCCGCATCGCCCGCAGTTGCCGCCTGCAGCGCCTGGTCAAGATCAAGCGTTGAACCTTCAGCGATGCAGGCGATGGCGTCTTCTTCCGTCACGCGCTTGGCGGGGCCGACATAAAGCGCCAGCTTTTCCACTTCCTGGCGAATTTGCAGGCGGTTTTCGCCAAGCCGTGCAGCCATGAAGGCAAGCGCGCCACTATCCGCCGCTACGCCGCGTTCCTTCAGCATGCGCCCCAGACTTGCTTCCAATTCGGCGCCCGTTTCGGGGTAGCAGGCAATCACCGCCGCTGCGTCATTGGCGCGTTCCAAGGCAGGGCGAAGGCCCTTATTGCCCGCAAGCGCGCCCGCTTCCAGCAAAACAATGCCGGGACCGGGGCCAGCCAGTGCAGCCTTGGCAGCATTGGCCAGGCCATCCGTGGCATCCCGCACACGCACGAGGCGCCGGCCACCAGTCAGCGCGGGTTGCGCGGCCTCACCGGCCAGGATGCTGGTGTCTCGGCTGGCGGCTTCGCGCGGCACCTCCACCAAGCCAAAGGGATCATCGCCCACCACGGCGCGCATCAGCTGGTCCGCCCTTTCGCGCACCAGCCCCAGATCATCGCCATAAATCAGCACAACCCGCGTGGTTGCCGGTGGATCGGCCAGGAAACCAACAATGCGCCGCGCATCAATCTTGGCCATGGTCAGGCCGGCGCCGCGCCTTGGGATGCGGTGCGGAAATGCATGGCGAGCCTTTCCAGGATCTGTCGCGCCAATTGCTCGATCAATTGGCGCTCCATGGTGTCCCGGGCCACGTCCGCAGCAAAGAATTGGTTTTCCGGTATGTCATAGGCATCAGAGGCGCGTTCGGAACCGCGCGTGATTTCGCGCGGCGGTGTGCCAACATCAAACAGGAGCCAAGTCGCAGTGGCATTGAAACGCACCCGGCTTGGAAAGCCGTCGCGGCGAAAGCCCTGAAGTTCGACCCCATAGCCAAGCCCGACGCTTAGATCATATCTAGGCTGGACGGCCTCTCGGCCTTTGGGGGCCAAGCCCTCTTCCAGGCGTCTCCGCAGCAATTGTCCCTGGCGTTCGGTGATCAACCCGACCTTCACCGCGGCCAGTGATGCCGCGACTCGCGCATCCTCTTGCCCGCCACGCTGGCCATACATGGGGCGAAAGCCGCAGCCCGCCGCCAGCAGCGGTAGGCCAAGCGCGATGAGGGCGCGCCTAGATGACAAAATTCATCACCCGTCCCGGTACATGGATGCGCTTTTTGATCGGCTTACCGGCCACGGCGCGCTGCACATTTTCTTCCGCTTCGGCGGCGGCGAAAATCGCTTCTTCACTTGCTCCCACGGGTACTTCGATGGTGGCGCGGAGCTTGCCCAGAACCTGCACGGCAAGAGTCACGCTCTCCGCCACGAGTAGCGCGGCATCAGCTTCCGGCCAGGGGAGTTCAGCAACCAGCGCCGCATCATTCGGGCGCAGCATCGACCAAACTTCTTCGGCCAAATGCGGCATCATGGGGGCAGAAAGCCGCGCCAGCATCTCAAGCGCTTCGCGCTTTGCGCCGCCCGGCGCATCCTTGGCCGCTTCAATGGCATTGGCGAATTCATAAAGCCGCGCGACCGCGACATTAAAAGCGAAGGTCTCCAAAGCCTCGGTCACCGTCGCAATGGCACGATGGGTCGCGCGCCGCAGTGCCTTGCCGGTTTCCTCTGGCGTGGTGCCGGCAGGCGGCAGGGCAGGGAGAGCCGCTTCCACAATGCGAAACACGCGCTGCGTGAAGCGATAGGCGCCAGCCACGCCAGATTCCGTCCACTCCATATCGCGTTCGGGTGGATTGTCGGAAAGGATGAACCAGCGCGCGGTATCGGCGCCGTATTTCGCGATGATCGCGCCAGGGTCCACCGTATTGCGCTTGGATTTGGACATGGCTTCAACCCGGCCAATCGTCACCGCTTCTGTGCTGCCCTTCACGGTTGCGCTGCGCGTGCCATCCGCCGCCACCGCGAATTCAACCTCATCAGGGTAGAGCCAGCGGCCATCGGCGCCCTTGTAGCTTTCATGCTGGACCATGCCTTGCGTAAAAAGCCCAGCGAAGGGTTCATCCACGGAAAGATGGCCGGTTTCCTTCATGGCGCGGGAGAAGAAGCGCGAATAGAGCAGATGCAAAATCGCGTGTTCAATCCCGCCGATATATTGATCAACCGGCAGCCAACCATCCACCGCGCCTTTCGTCACCGGTTCTGCCGCGCGCGGTGAGCAGAAGCGCGCGTAATACCAAGATGAATCCACGAAGGTATCGCAGGTATCGGTCTCCCGCCGCGCGGGCTTGCTGCATTTCGGGCAGGCCACATGTTTCCAGCTTGGGTGATTGTCCAAGGGGTTGCCGGGCTTGGCGAAATCCACATCATCGGGCAGTCGCACTGGGAGCTGATCATCCGGCACCGGCACCACGCCGCAATCATCGCAATGGATGAAGGGAATGGGGCAGCCCCAATAGCGCTGGCGCGAAACGCCCCAATCGCGCAGACGCCAATTCACAATGCCCTGGCCGGCGCCGAGCTTTTCCAATTCATCAATTACGCGGCGTTTCGCGGCCGCGACACCAAGCCCATCCAGGAAACCGGAATTATACGCGACCCCATCTTCGGTATGCGCGACATCGCCAACGCTGAAGGTGGCGGCATCCGCACCTTGCGGTAGCACCACCGGCGTCACGGAAAGCCCGTATTTGCGCGCGAAATCCAAATCGCGCTGGTCATGCGCGGGGCAGCCGAAAATCGCGCCAGTGCCATATTCCATCAGCACAAAATTCGCGATCCAGACTGGGTATTCCTGTCCATTGAAGGGATGCTTCACGCGAAAGCCCGTATCAAAACCGCGCTTTTCCGCCTGTTCGATGGCGGCTTCCGAAGTGCCCATGCGGCGGCATTCGGCGATGAATTCAGCGGCCTTGGCATCACGCGCGCCAGCCGCCGCCGCCAAGGGATGCTCCGCCGCCACAGCCAGGAATGACATGCCGAACAAGGTATCCGGGCGCGTAGTGAAAACTTCAACTTCGTTGATATGCGCCTGCGGCGCGCCGGCCTGATTCAGACCCTCGGGCAAAGCCCTCGGATCATCAGGACGGCTGCCCATCACCGCCTCCGCCAACTTGAAGCGAACCTTCGCTCCTTCGCTCCGCCCGATCCAGTTCGACTGCATCAGCTTCACGCGTTCCGGCCAGCGATCCAGCCCGCCCAACGCTTCCAGCAAATCAGGCGCGAATTTCGTGATGCTCAGGAACCATTGGCTGAGCTGTTTCTTTTCCACCAAAGCGCCGGAACGCCAGCCACGCCCATCAATCACCTGTTCATTGGCGAGCACCGTGCCATCCACCGGGTCCCAATTCACCCAGGATTCCTTGCGCTCCACCAGGCCCGCGCGCCAGAAATCCAGCAGCAATTTCTGTTGCCGCCCGTAATATTCTACATCGCAGGTCGCGAATTCCCGCGCCCAATCCAGTGACAAGCCCATGCGCTGCAATTCCGCGCGCATATTGGCGATATTGTCATAGGTCCATTTCGCCGGGTGGATGCCACGTTCGCGCGCCGCGTTTTCCGCCGGCAAGCCAAAGGCGTCCCAGCCCATGGGATGCATCACCAAATGCCCGCGTGCCCGCTTGTAGCGCGCCACCACATCGCCCAGCGTGTAATTGCGTACGTGGCCCATATGGATCTTGCCGCTGGGGTAGGGGAACATCTCCAGCACATAGTATTTCCGCGCGGCTTCAGGCGGCACATCGGGCACCACAAAACAGGCGCGATCCTGCCAGGCCTGCTGCCAGCGCGGCTCGGCACGGTTGAAATCATAGCGCGGCGCGGCTTTCTCGGCCGCTGCAGGGGTATTGTTCATGTGAAGCGAAGGCCAATGCGGTAAGGGAAACTCAGCCCTGCTTAGAACAGAAACTGCCCCGGGGAAATCGGCCCTGATCTTCCCGCTTGGGGCCGGCCATGGCATGAAAGGGTCATGCCCTACCTCATGATGTTCCTGGTCCTCAGCTTCCTGACGCTGCTTGCCACCTGCGTCATGCTATGAAGCGGCGCTTCCTTGCCGTTTTGGCGCTACTGGCCCTCACCGCCTGTGGCGATTTGCCGCAACCCTTTCGCGGTAATCCCGGCGGCATGGCGGGCCGGCTCGCGGTCCCGCCCCCCTATCGCGTGGCGGTACCAACCCCTGATGCCGCGATGCTCACCGGCACCGAATCGGAGGCCCTCGCCCGCGCCATTGCCCAGGCCCTGCTCAAGCGGGAAGTGCCGGCCGTGGCGGAAGACCCGCTGCCGCTCGATTGGCGCCTGGCCGTGGATATGCGCCTTGAAGGCAACCGCGTGGTGCCCCGCTACGCCCTGTTTGACCCCGATGGCGCCCCCCAAGGTGTGGCAGAGGGCAGCCCCCTGCCCGCCCGCGATTGGGCGCGCCCGAATGCCGCGCTGCTGGCCGATGTCGCCAATGATGCAGCGCGCCGCGCGGCGGATTTGCTGCTGAGAGCCGAAGCCGCACGCAAATCCTCGGCTCCCTCGGCGCTGACTTCCGCCGGCCCGCCAAGGGTCTATCTGCTGCCGGTGCGCGGTGCCCCTGGCGATGGCAATGAAAGCCTGACTGCCCGCATGCGCGAAGCCTTGGGCGATCAAGGCATCCTGGCCCAGGATGTCGCGGATGGCGCCGGTTTTGCCGCCGATGGCCGCGTCAATGTCGTCCCAGTGGGACGGGGTATGCAAAGGGTGGAAATCCTTTGGGTCATTTCCCGCCGGGATGGGCAGGAGCTGGGCCGCGTTCTGCAAATGAATGAAATCCCGGCTGGGCTTTTGGACCGCTTTTGGGGCGATATCGCCTTCGCCGCGGCGGCCGAGGCCTCAGGCGGGGTGCAGCGCGTGATTGAAAATGCCGGCGGCATGCCCGCGCGCGAAGCTTCCGGCCAGCGTCCCCAGCAGCCCAATGCCGCGCCCGGTGGCCTTGCCCTGCCGCCCCGCGCCGCAGCACTTCCCAGGCCCGAGCCTGCGCAATGACCCGCGCGCGCATCCTGCTGCTGGGGGCGGGGGGGCATGGCAAGGCGATGGCTGATCTGCTGCTGTCGCATGGCGGGTTCGAAATTGTCGGCTTTGTGGATGCCGCACCCAAGGCAAGCCAGGTGCTGGGCCTGCCGGTGCTGGGGGATGAAAGCCTGCTTGCAGGACTGGCCGGCCAAGGCATCACGCTGGCACACCCTTCGGTCGGCAATAATGCGCAGCGCCTTGCTGCGGCGGGTCGCCTTCGCGCCGCGGGCTTTGCTCTGCCAAGCCTGGTCCACCGCGCCGCCCTAATCGGCCATGGTGCAAGGATCGGGGATGGCGCCGCCATCCTCGCCCGTGCCGTGATCGGGCCGGAGGCCGAGATTGGCGCACTCGCCCTCATCAATACCGGCGCGATTGTGGAACATGATTGCATTGTGGAAGAAGCCGCGCATATCGGCCCCGGCGCAGTTCTGGCCGGTGGGGTACGCATTGGCGCGGGTGCCTTGATTGGCGCGGGCGCGGTGCTTCGCCCAGGTGTCTTCATTGGCGCCGGCGCGGTGATTGCCGCTGGTGCGGCGGTGGTCGAAGATATCCCCCCTGGCGCGCGGGTGGCGGGCGTACCGGCCAGGCCGATTTAGCATCGGCGCAACGCAGCGCCCCCCAAAACGGCTATGGCGCGATCCACCAAAATGGATCAGGTTACCGCATCAAACAATGAATGCCGGAGGAAGCCCGCATGACCTACCCCAGTGTCCAATTACACGTGAATGGCGAATGGCGCGCCGCGCGCAGTGGCAAGACCATCAATGTGCTGAACCCGGCCAATGAGGAAGTGATCGGCACCGTCGCCCATGCGGAAAAGCCCGATCTGGATGAGGCGCTTGCCGCTGCCGAGAAAGGCTTTGCGGTCTGGAAGAAGGTCTCGGCCTATGAACGCGCAAAACTGATGCGCAAGGCGGCTGATCTGGTGCGCGCCCGCGCTGACGAGATTGCGCGGCTGATGACGCTGGAACAGGGCAAGCCGCTTGGCGAATCCAAGATGGAAATCATGGCAGCCGCCGACATTATTGATTGGTTCGCCGAAGAAGCCCGCCGCGCCTATGGCCGCGTGGTGCCCGCGCGCGCCGAGGGCATCTATCAGCTTGTGGTGAAGGAACCGGTCGGCCCTGTTGCTGCCTTCACGCCGTGGAATTTCCCGATCAATCAGGTGGTACGCAAGCTTTCCGCCGCTGTTGCCACGGGCTGTTCAATCATTGTGAAGGCGCCGGAAGAAACGCCCGCTTCGCCCGCCGAATTGATCCGCGCCTTCATTGATGCCGGGTTGCCGGCAGGAGTCGCCAATCTGGTCTACGGCGTGCCGGCAGAGATTTCATCCTATCTGATCGCGCATCCGATCATTCGGAAGGTTACCTTCACGGGCTCCACCCCGGTCGGCAAGCAATTGGCTGCCCTCGCGGGCCAGCACATGAAGCGCGTGACGATGGAATTGGGCGGCCATGCGCCGGCCATTGTCTTCAATGACGCCGATCTTGATCTGGCGGCGAAGACACTCGCCTTCGCGAAATTCCGCAATGCCGGCCAAGTTTGCGTGAGCCCAACGCGCTTCTTGGTGCAGGAAGAACTTTATGATGGCTTCGTCGAAAAATTCGTGGCCCACGCCAAAACCCTGAAGGTCGGCGATGGTATGGCGGCGGATACCACCATGGGGCCGCTTGCGCATGATCGCCGCGTGCCTTGGGTGGAAATGATGGTGCAGGATGCGCAATCCAAGGGCGGCAAGGTGCATACTGGCGGCAAGCGCATCGGCAACAAAGGCTATTTCTATGAGCCCACGGTCATGACCGATGTGCCCAAGGATGCGCGGGCGATGAATGAGGAACCCTTCGGCCCCATGGCTATGATCTCCCGCTTCAAGGATTTGGATGAGGTGGTGGAAGAAGCCAATCGCCTGCCCTATGGCCTGGCTTCCTACGCCTTCACCCGTTCGGCCAAGACCGCCAATGCGGTCGCGGCGCGCGTTGAAAGCGGCATGATGACGATCAATCACCTTGGTCTTGCGCTGCCGGAAGTGCCCTTCGGCGGCATCAAGGATTCCGGCTATGGCTCCGAAGGCGGGCTTGAGGCGATTGAGGCCTATCTCAACACCAAATTCGTCTCCCAGGCTGGCTTGTGACATTGCAGGCCGGTCAGGTTTTTCCTGACCGGCCTTGCATCATGCGTAGGGCGCCGTGGCGCTGACCGAAACCCATTGGCGAAGCCTGTTTCAGGAGCGTGACTTTCGTCGGCTCTGGATGGTGGGGTTTTCGATTTTTGTGGTGCGCTGGCTGGAAATGCTGGCGGTGGGTGTCTTCGCCTATAACGCCACCGGGTCGGCCTTCATTGTCGCCATGCTGACCATGCTGCGGCTTTTGCCCATGGGCTTGTTCGGCGCCTTTCTGGGCGCGGCAGCGGAGAGGATGGATCTGCGCCGCGTGCAAATCCTGATCCTGGTGATGCAAATCCTGGCATCATCGGTGATTGCCTTGCTCGCCTTGCTAGGGCTGATTGCCGTTTGGCATTTGGCGGTGGCGGCCTTCATCAATGGTGTCGGCTGGGCTGCCGATAATCCGGTGCGCCGCGCCATGATTGGCGCCGTGGTGGGGCCGGCGCGTATGGGTGCGGCCATGTCCATTGATGTCGGCACCAGCAATGCCAGCCGCATGCTGGGGCCGACGCTTGGTGGTGTATTGCTCGCTCTGCTCGGGCTTGATGGCACTTTCGTGCTGGCGACTTTGCTGTATCTGCCGGCACTGATCGCGGCCCTGTTGCTGCCCGCAACGCCACGCGTCACCGCAAGTCGTCCCGCACCTGTGCTGGCGCGCATTGCCGAGGGCCTCGCTGCCGTGCGCGCCGATAAGCGGCTGAGCGGCACGCTGATGATCACGCTGATCTACAACCTATTCGGTTGGCCCTTCACCAGCATGATTCCGGTAATTGGCAA
>Ga0315900_10002194_pt1 | contig 30537 bp, 33 predicted proteins | sample LakEriMetagenome_FD_203521 | JGI IMG/M metagenome (GOLD analysis project Ga0315900, IMG submission 203521) | Freshwater fungal communities from buoy surface, Lake Erie, Ohio, United States - Buoy 12 MA114 | ecosystem: Environmental > Aquatic > Freshwater > Lake > Lake biofilm | place: USA: Lake...
CTTGGGCGACTGCTTCGTGTTCGTCATGGCCGCCCACGAGAACATGCACCTCGGGCAGGTCTCGGCATGGCGGCGGGTTCAGGGCATGGGGCAGGTTTGAAGCATGTCGCCCGAAGGCCCGCATAACGACAACAAAGCCGCCCCGCAGCAGCCCGACTGGTATTGCGAGGGCGGCTTTCTGGTCTACACAGCCGCCTTCCATCTGAAACGCGGTTCCTGCTGCGGCTCAGGCTGCCGCCACTGCCCCTACGAGCCCAAGCACGTCGAGGGCAACACACAGGTCAGCCCATGAACGCCTACCGGCATGCAGATGAAGATGCGGACGAATGGGACGACGACGAGGCTGACTACGGGGACAACCCAGAAGACGATGAGGATGAGCCGACCGTCCCCTGCCCCTATTGCCGGCGTGACATCCTCGAAGACTCGCCCTACTGTCCTCACTGCGAGCGGTACATCTCCGAGGAAGACCACGCCAGCTCCGGAAAGCCGCTCTGGGTGATTGCCACGGCCTTGATCTGCCTCGGCGTTGCGATCTGGTGGGTGTTCGTGGCGTTCTGATGCGATAGAACAACCCTCACAAAACTGGGACAGGCATCAAATGGCAGACGGCCCAAAAAGGCTCTCTCTGCGATTCCTGTTTGAGACCGGGTTGTGTGCAATGGCGATTGGGTCGTACCCAGCCATTCTCATTCATGTTCTCCAAAAGAACTGGGATCTTGACACCCTTTTGGGTTGCTTCGTAGTGGGGCCGATATTCAGCGTTTGATTCGCTGTCTTGTTTTGCGGGTTCATACCGCTTGACGAAAACTGGGGCAGCTATGTGGATGCGTGGACCGCGATACTTGTTTCCTTTGGGGTTCTTGTGGCACTGGCGACGAGACAGCCTCCCTTGCCAGAAACAGCTGCCGCTATTGCGGGCGTCGGTCCGCTGTGCAGGTGTCTTCTGCAGGTCATCCGGTATACCCGTTACGCATGGCTGATATTCATCCCCGTGGGCACCGTGCTTGGAGTCCTATGTATCGCCTGTCTCTGCCCTCCTGATCCGCGCGCCGAGAGGCGTTCAGGGGACGAATAGCAGCCCGCACCTGCCAGACACGTTCGATCTGCCCGAAAGGCTCCAGAAGAGCATGCCCAAGATGAAGTCCGCGTTTTGTCTGCGATCGACAACCCGACCTACATGGCTCAGGCGAGGGCTGCCGGGGCATCAGGCTTTCTCTTGAAAAGCGTGTCGGCTCGGGAGTTGAACACAGCTATCGAGAACGCTGCGGCCGGAAAAGAGACGCGGGCCAGGCTTGATCCGAGCCCGCCATGGAACAGACGACTGTGGCTTCCGGCCGGTCGGTTTTGCCGACAATGTGGCGATCCCGGCCACGTTCGAACGCAAGAGCATGCCAAAAGGCGAGCGGGCACAGTTACACGCCCTCAAGCGGCTCAACACACTTCGCCGAGTCCTGCTTCACGTTATTCACGAGCGTGCTGACCGGATACGCCGTCATCTCGTCCGGGTGAAATGGCCGGAGCAGTTTCGACAACGTATCCACATTGTGCTCCGCGGGGTCGAGCCAGAGTTTAAAGCTCTCCGGCGGGATCACTACTGGCATCCGCTCGTGGATCGCCATCATCGGCTCGTTGGCGTCAGTGGTCAGGATCGTGCATGACTCAATCGGTTCGCCCTCTTGCCTGTCCCAGCGGTCCCACAGCCCACCGATGCCGAAGGGCTGCCCTGACTTGAGCCTGATGTAGTACGGCTGCTTCTTGCCGTCACGAGCCTGCCACTCGTAGAAGCCGTCGGCGACGATCAGGCACCGACGACCCCGGAAGCTCGACCTGAAGGCTGGCTTGGTGGCGGCAGTTTCGGAGCGGGCATTTGCCATCCGGCTGCCGATCTCGGAATCGTCTGCCCAGTACGGAATAAGCCCCCAGTGCAGGGCCACGAGTTCCCGCTGGTGGCTGCCGGGCCTCTCTCGGACGGCCACAACGAGCTGCGACGGGGCGATATTGAACCGCTCTCGGAGCGTGGGCGGGACTTCAACGCCAAAGGTCTCGGCTATCTGCTCAGCTCGGGACTTTAGCGTGTATCGGCCGCACATAGCGAGTCTCCGCTCGTCACTTCCAGGACGAGTCGGAAGAATCATAGGCGAGTCGCCTCGACCGAAAGGCTTTCGCATGAACGATGACCAGATCCGCCGGTTCATCGACGACCACGAGTGGACATTCGCCAAGACAATGCCCACGATTCCGCATTGGTACACGCTCCGGAAGAAAGCCAAGCGAGACGAAGACTTTGCCGCCTTCGTGCAGGAGATCAGAGTCCGCGGCGTCGCACGTCAGTTTGGCAGAAAGTCGTTCATTTACTTTGACATCGACGGCTGGACGTATTGGACAATGGGCTCGCCGATTGAAGAAACGATCCTGATCAACCGCGCGAGGCTTCCCGAGCCCGCCACGCCGCCTGTCTAGTTCTGGCTGGGATCGAAATCGTCGTCTATGTCCGAGTCATCGTGCGACTCGCCGATGTCATCAGCCGGATCGAAACACCTTCCGGCCGAATCCACACAGAACGTGTACGCCACCTCGAACGGCTCGGTGCCGGGGCCGAAGATCGTCTTCTTCACGATGCAGTCGTCGCACTGGAAGACTGGCACATCATGGCCAGCAACGGACACGACGCCCTCGCACATCAAAGGCCGGGAGCATTTCGGGCAGTGGTACACCTCGATCATTTCGTCTTCACTTCCTTTCCACAGCCCGCAGTAGCGCTGCCAGCGGCTTCGGTGCACCAAGCCCGTGATCTTGGCCGACTTCGATGAGAGCGGACGGGCTCCCCCACGACTCGAATCCACCACGACTTCGGGCTCGTGCTGGTTGATCGCCTGCCGGGCCGTTTCGAGAGCCCGCTGAAAATCCCCGTTGTCCAGCTTGCCTTTCACCGCCGTCTTGGGCCGATGTTGTTTACCAGTGCGGGGCATGTTCCTGGGCATGGGTCTAGCCCCGCAGCATGAACACTGACTCCATATTCTGGGTCGTAGATTGCTCGGTGTCGTCCGCTCTAGCTTGCAAGACTTCAGCGATCTGACGCGTGGACACGTTGCCGAAGCAGACTTGGATCACCTGCGGAGGAACGCAGCACAAGAACATCGACGAGACGAAACGACAGGTTTTGATCACTTAGCGCTTTCGCGCGACCGATCCGAGCAGGCGCCGCTCTCGCTCCGCCGCGAACGCCAAGCAGGCCCGGAGGTGCAAAAGGGTCTCTTACGGATGGGGTGGGATTCGAACCCACGAGCGACTTTCGCCGCTGCCGGTTTTCAAGACCGGTGCATTCAACCGCTCTGCCACCCATCCGAACAACGCCACACCACCCGCACTCGGGCTGAAGGCGTCAGGACGGATTCTAGCGTCTTTCGCCCGCCGCCCCGGCAAGGGGCTTTGACGGGAAACCCGGCTTTTCATACAGTTTTACCTTTCCCGACCACTCGCACAGGAACCAGATTTCATGGGCGGCATCAGCAACCGGATGAAGGAAGTCAAGCGGCGGCGGCATCGCCGGCAGAAGCTCGCTAAGATGGAAACGAAGCTCAAGAAGGCCACCACCAGCGAGAAGCTCGTCATGGCCGATAAACTCCGCAAGATGACCCCCGGCTGCAACGACCTGATCGCCCGCATGGGCCTGGAAGACCGCAAGCGCGGCTGAGACGACGGTCAGGCGAGCTTTGCGAACGTGAATCCGTCCTGGACGAAGTCCACCCGCACGGTGCTCCCCTCGGGAAACTTTCCCGAGAGCAGCTCGCGGGCGAGCTCGTTCTGAAGCTGCTGCTGAATCACCCGCTTGAGCGGCCGGGCACCATACACCGGGTCGTAGCCGAGCCGGGCGATCTCCTCGAGTGCCGCATCGGTGCACTCGAGCATGATGCCGGCCTTCTCCGCCTGCTTGACGAGCCGCTTCACCTGGATGTCGACGATCCTGCGAATGTGCTTCTTGTCGAGCGGGTGGAACACGATCGTCTCGTCGATCCGGTTGAGGAACTCCGGCAGGAACCGAGCCTGCAGCGCCTCCTTCACGGCGTCGCGGACCTCCTGCTCGCCGCCCCCCTCCTTCGTGATCTCCTGGATCGCCTGACTGCCCACGTTGCTCGTCATCACCACGATCGTGTTGGTGAAATCGACCGTGTGGCCGAGGCTGTCGGTGAGCCGGCCGTCGTCGAGCACCTGCAGGAGCACGTTGAACACGTCGCGATGGGCCTTCTCCATCTCGTCCAATAACACCACGGAGTAAGGACGTCGTCGCACGGCCTCCGTCAGCAGCCCCCCTTCCTCGTAGCCGACGTAGCCCGGTGGCGCGCCGATCAGCCTCGCGACCGTGTGCTTCTCCATGAACTCGCTCATGTCGATTCGCACCATCGCGTTCTCGTCGTCGAAGAGCACCTCGGCCAGCGCCTTGCAGAGCTCTGTCTTGCCGACGCCCGTGGGCCCCAGGAAGATGAAGGAGCCGATCGGGCGGTTCGGATCCTGTAGGCCGGCCCGGCTGCGGCGGACGGCGTCGCTCACGGCCTCGACCGCCTCGTCCTGCCCCACCACCCGTTGGTGCAGCCGATCTTCCAGCACGAGCAGCTTGGCCCGCTCCGTTTCCACGAGCCGCGTGACCGGAATGCCCGTCCAGGCGCTCACGACCTCGGCGATCTCCTCGGGGCCCACCTCGCGGCGGAGAAGCCGCTTCGTCGGCGTTTTGCCGGCGTCCTTGCCCTCTTTGTCGCTCCCCTCCTGCTCGAGACGCTGCTGCAGGGCCTTCCGCTTCACGTCGAGTTCGTAGAGCCTCTGATACAGATCCTCGCCGACTGGCTGGCCCGAGGCCTGCCGCTCCTTGATCTGCACGCCCGCCTGATCGAATGCGAGCTGCACCTCGTCGAGCTGCTTCCGCAACTCCTGGGTGCTGCCCACCCCCATCTTCTCGGCCTCCCACTGCTGCCGCAGGTCGGCCAGCTTCTTCCGGAGGTCCGCGGATTCCGCCTCGATCTCCTTCAGTCGCTCCTTGGCATGCTCCTCCGTCTCCTCGGCGAGCTGACGGGCGGCCAGCTCCAGCTGCACGAGTCGCCGCTGCACCTCGTCAATCTCGCTCGGCACGCTCTGCAGCTCCATCGCGATTCGGCTCGTCGCCTCGTCCATGAGGTCGATCGCCTTGTCGGGCAGGAAACGGTCGGCGATGTAGCGGTGCGAGAGCTCTGCCGCGGCCACGAGCGCGGAGTCCTTGATCTTCACCCCCTTGTGGTGGGCCTCGTAACGGGGCTTCAGGCCACGCAGGATCGCGATCGTGTCGTCCACGCTCGGCTCGCCGACCATCACAGGCTGGAACCGCCGCTCGAGCGCCGCATCCTTCTCGATGTGCTTGCGGTATTCGTCGAGCGTGGTCGCGCCGATGCACCGCAGCTCGCCGCGGGCCAGCGCCGGCTTCAAGAGATTCGCCGCATCGGATCCCCCCTCGGCCGCCCCGGCACCGATCACCGTGTGCAGCTCGTCGATGAACAGGATGACGTTGCCCGCGGCCGCCTCGACCTCGCGGAGGATCGCCTTGAGCCGGTCCTCGAACTCTCCGCGATACTTCGTGCCGGCAATGAGCGCGCCCAGATCGAGCGCGACGACGCTCCGGCCCTTGAGCGTTTCGGGTACGTCGGCCTGCACGATCCGCAGGGCGAGCCCTTCGGCGATCGCCGTCTTGCCCACGCCCGGCTCGCCGATGAGCACGGGATTGTTCTTCGTGCGGCGGGAGAGCACCTGGATCACCCGGCGTATCTCGGCGTCGCGGCCGATCACCGGATCGAGCTTGCCCTGACTCGCCCGCTTCGTGAGGTCGTTCCCGTACTTCTCCAGGGCCTGAAATTTAGCCTCCGGGCTCTGGTCGGTCACCCGCGACTGGCCCCGCACCGCCTGCAGGCCGGCGAGCAGCTCCTTCTCGCCGATCGCAGCCAGCTGGAGCACGTTCTTCGCCTTCGACGGCACCTTCGCCAGCGCGAGCAGCAGGTGATCGGTCGAGACGAACTCGTCCTTCATCGTGTGCGACTCGGTGGTCGCCGTTTCGAACACCTTCACCAGCTCTTGGTCGGGCTGCGGCTGCGAGCCCCCCTGGACCTTCGGAAGATGCGACAATTCGGCCTCGATGATCCGTTCGAGATGGCCGCGGTCGGTGCCGATCTTCTCGAGCAGCGGCCGCACGATCCCCTCCCGCTCGGCGAGGAGCGCGTGGAGCAGGTGCACCGGAGTCACCTGCGGATTGCCCCGCTCGCCGGCCAGCTCGACGGCGGTCTGCACCGCCTCCTGGGCCTTGATCGTGAACTTTTCGAATCGAAACGGCATGGCGTACCTCGGGAGGTAATCAGCCCTTCACCTCGAACTCGGCGTCGATCGCATCGTCGGGCCCCTTGCCGGTGCCGGCCGTGGCGGCCTCGGGGCCGGCTCCGGCCCGTTGGGCCGTCGCCTCGTAGAGCACCTTGGAGAGCGCGTGGGCGGCCTGCTCGAGGGCGTCGTGGGCCGACGTGATCGCATCGACGTCCTCCCCCTTGGCCATCTCACGAGCCTTCGCGATCGCCGCCTCGAGCGGAGCCTTGTCGGAGGCCGACAGCTTGGCGTCGTTCTCCTTCACGAGCTTCTCCGTCTGGAAGCAGAGCGCCTCGGCCTTGTTGCGGGCCTCGGCGAGGCGGAACTTCCGCTTGTCGTCCTCGGCATGGCTCTCAGCGTCCTTTCGCATCCGCTCGATCTCGCTCTCGTTGAGTCCGCTCGACTGCTCGATCTTGACCGTCTGCTCCTTGTTGGAGCCGAGGTCCTTCGCGCTCACCGAGAGGATGCCGTTGGCGTCGATGTCGAACTTCACCTCGATCTGCGGCGTGCCGCGGGGCGCGGGCGGGATGCCTTCCAGATTGAACTGGCCCAGGAGCCGGTTGTCCCGCGCCATCGGCCGCTCACCCTGGAACACGCTCACGGTCACGGCCGTCTGGCTGTCGGCGGCCGTGCTGAACACCTGTTTCCGCTCGGTCGGAACCGTCGTGTTCCGCTCCACGAGCTTCGTGAAGATGCCCCCCTCCGTCTCGATGCCGAGCGACAGCGGCGTGACGTCGAGCAGGAGCACCTCCTGCACGTCGCCGCCGAGCACGCCCCCCTGGATCGCCGCGCCGAGCGCCACGACCTCGTCGGGATTCACGCCCTTGTGGGGCTCCTTGTTGAACAGCTTCTTGACCAGCTCATGCACCTTCGGGATCCGGGTCGAGCCGCCGACGAGCACCACCTCGTCGATGTCCTTGGGATCGAGCTTGGCGTCCTTGAGCGCCTGGAGAACGGGCCCGCGGCACCGCTCGACGAGTCCGTCGCACATCCGCTCGAACTCGGCCCGGGTGATCGTCATCTGCAGGTGTTTGGGCCCCGACGCGTCGGCCGTGATGAACGGCAGGTTGATGTCGGAACTCTGGGCGGACGACAGCTCCTTCTTGGCCTTTTCGCAGGCCTCCTGGAGCCGCTGCATCGCCATCGCGTCCTTCCGCAGGTCGATCCCCTGCTCCTTCTGGAACTGGTCGGCCACATGGTTGATGAGCGCCTGGTCGAAGTCGTCGCCGCCGAGGTGCGTGTCGCCGTTGGTGCTGATCACCTGAAACACGCCGTCCTTCGAAACGTCGAGCACCGACACGTCGAACGTGCCGCCGCCCAGGTCGAACACGACGATCTTCTCGTCCTTCTTCTTCTCGAGGCCGTAGGCGAGTGCCGCGGCCGTCGGCTCATTGACGATCCGCATCACCTCGAGGCCCGCGATCTGGCCGGCGTCCTTCGTGGCCTGCCGCTGGGCGTCGTTGAAATAGGCCGGGACGGTGATCACCGCCTTGTTGACCTTGTGGCCCAGGTAGGCCTCGGCCGACTCCTTGAGCGACCGCAGCACCTTGGCCGAGATCTCCGGCGGCGTGAACTCCTTATCGCCCGCCTTCACCTTCACGTAGTCCTGCGGGCCGCCCACGACCTCGTAGGGCACCATCTTCTCCTCGTTGGCCACTTCGTCGTGCCGCCGGCCCATGAACCGCTTGATCGAGTAGACCGTCCGCTTCGGGTTGGTGACGGCCTGCCGCCGGGCGATGTCACCGACGAGCGTTTCGCCCTTGTCGTTGAAGGCCACCACGCTCGGCGTGAGGCGATTGCCCTCCTTGTTCGCGATCACCTTGGGCTCCTTGCCCTCCATCACCGCGACCACGGAGTTCGTGGTGCCGAGGTCGATGCCGATGATCTTCTCGCCTTGCTTCGTCGCCATGTGGTGGGACTCCTCTCGTGAAATCAGCCGCTGGGGATCGGCCGCCGGTAGCCGGTGTCAGAAATGTTTCGTTCGTCGTTGTCCCGAGGGGGATGCAAAGCCCGTGCCAGCCGCGGAACAGACCATTGCCTGCCCGGTTTTCGGCGTATTTACGGCCGGGATGTTCCGGGTACAGTTGAGGGCCGCGGCTCGGGACATTCCGGCGGCGGCCTGAAGGCTGCCATTTTGGCCGCTCGCGAAAGAAGCCATGGCCAAATCGTCATCGGAATCGAAGTCGTCGAAGTGTGCCGCCGGAAGCGGCAAGGACGCGGGCCTCGCCGGGCTGCGGGCCCAGATCGACGCCCTCGACCGCGACCTCGTGGGCCTGATGAACCGGCGGGCCGAAGTGGCCCGTGAGATCGGCCATCTGAAGAGCTCCGCCGGCCAGGCCACCTACGACCCGGCCCGCGAGGAGATGGTGCTCGAGCGGGTGACGTCCTCCAACGCCGGCCCGCTCTCCAACGACAGCCTCAAGGCCATCTATCGCGAGTTGATCTCTGGATCCCGCGCGATCGAGCAGCATCTGCGTGTGGCCCATCTCGGCCCGGCCTGGACATACAGCCACCTCGCGGCCCTGCACCGCTTCGGCAACGCGGTCGACTTCGTGCCCGTCGCGAGCATCTCGGCGGCCTTCGAGGAGGTGCATGCCGGCCACTCGCACTACGGCGTGGTGCCGCTCGAAAACTCCACCGACGGCCGGATCGCCGACACGCTCGACAACTTCGCCCGGCTGCCCGTCAAGATCTGCGCCGAGGTGCCGCTGCGGATCCACCACAATCTCCTCGCCGCCTGCGACCGCTCGGCGATCAAGGAGGTCTACAGCCGGCCGCAGGCCCTCTCGCAGTGCCGCAACTGGCTGGCCCGCCACCTGCCGTCGGCCCGGCTCGTGGAGGTGACGAGCACGAGCGCCGCCGCCGAAACGGCCGCCAAGACGCCCCATGCCGCCGCGATCGCCAGCCGGCAGGCGGGCGTGCACTACGGCCTCGACGTGCTCGCTGAAAACATCGAGGACGTGGCCGGCAACACCACCCGCTTCGCCGTCATCGGCCATGCCGACGCCAAGCGGACCGGCAAGGACAAGACGGCCCTGATGTTCGAGATCGAGCACAAGCCGGGCGGCCTGGCGGACGCCCTCTCGATCCCGAAGAAGCAGAAGCTCAACCTGACGTGGATCGAGTCGTTCCCGCTGCCGGGCGAGGAGCGGGGCTACATCTTCTTCGTCGAGCTCGAAGGCCACCGCGACGACCTCCGCGTCCGCCGGGCCATCGCGGCCCTCGACAAGCGGTGCAAGCGGGTGGTGATCCTCGGCTCCTACGCCCTCGCCGCCGCCGTCGGCTGACCCCGTCTTCCCCACCCCAGGAGTTTCCCGATGTCCCGCACCAAGATCGTCGCCGGCAATTGGAAGATGAACCTCGATCGCGCGAAGGCCCGCGAGCTCACGGCCGCGATCGCGGCCCGGCGGGGCGAGGCGGCGGCGGTGGAACTCGTGCTCTGCCCCCCTGCCCTGTATGCGGAGACGGTCGGCACGGCCCTCGCGGCAGCCACGTCCGACGTCGCCCTCGGCGGCCAGAACATGCACGACAAGGCGAGCGGCGCATTCACGGGCGAGGTGGCCCCGCCGATGCTCGTCGATCTCGGCTGCCGCTACGTGATCCTCGGCCACTCGGAGCGGCGGACGCTGTTCGGCGAGACCGACGCGACCGTGAACGCCAAGACGAAGGCCGCGCTTGCAGCCGGGCTGACGCCGATCGTGTGCGTGGGCGAGACGCTGGAGGAGCGCGAGGGTAGCCGGACCGACGCCGTCGTCATGACGCAGGTGAACGGGTCGCTCGCCGGACTGTCTGCCTCGGATCTCGAGAAGGTCGTGGTCGCCTACGAGCCGGTGTGGGCGATCGGCACCGGCAAGGTGGCCACGCCGCAGCAGGCCCAGGAGGTGCATGCCCTGATCCGCCGGCTCCTCGCCGGCCTGGCGTCGCCTGCCGTGGCCGCGAAGGTGCGGATTCAGTATGGCGGCAGCGTGAAGCCCGACAACGCCGCCGACCTGGCGGCCCAGCCCGACATCGATGGCGCCCTCGTGGGCGGCGCCAGCCTCAAGGCCGACGATTTTCTCGGGATCGCAAAGGCATTCGCGTAGCTGCATCCACGTCCCCGGCCTCCATGCAAGCCCCCAGGCGCAAGCCGGGAGATCGTGATCCTCATACAGGCCCCAGTCGGGGAATCGTTCAAGCCGCGGTAACCCCTCGCTTCCGCTTGGGGCCTGTATGGCGGCAGCGCGAGCCGGGGTAGGCCGCCGCCGCTCCTCGCGATAGGATATCGCCCCACACATTCCTCGGAGTTGTCGTCGTTCATGATCCCGCTGATCCGCTTCTTCCTGGGCTTCACGCTCGCGCTCACGTCGTTGTTTCTGATCCTGCTCGTGCTCATCCAGCGGGGTCGTGGCGGCGGACTGACCGGCGCCCTCGGCGGCATGGGGGGCCAGAGCGCATTTGGCACGAAGGCGGGGGACATCTTCACGAAGATCACCGTCGGCGTGGCGGCCTTCTGGATCGCCCTCTGCATTCTTTCGATCAACGTGCTCGGTCGGCAGCAGTCGCTGTTCAGCCCGTCGCTCGGCACCGCGGCACCACAGGCGGTCGCCCCACAGACGCCCGCGGCACCATCGGGAGAGAATGCCGCCCAGCCCGACTCCACGCCTCCCGCTCCCGCGTCGGCCCCTGAAGGCACTCCCGTCGAGCCGGCCACCCCGGCCGAACCGGCTACTCCAGCCGAGCCGGCCACTCCCGAACCAGCGGCCAAGTAGCCGCCTCGCGCACCATGGCGTTGAGCATGACCGGCTGTGGCGACGGCGTCGCCACCGACGGCCCAAACACGTGCCGCGTCGAGTTGCGGTGCGTCAACAACCGCCACTTCAAACTCGCGTTTCGCTGCCGCGACGGCTTCGCGGCGCTCGAGGGGCGGGCCGAGGCTGCCGTTCGCCGCCGGGTGCGCCGCGGGAGCGTGCATCTGTCGCTCGACGTCGCCGGCCCCGCGGCGCCGGCCGGCCGCCGACTCGACGCCGTCCAGCTCGCCGCCTACCTCGACGCCGCCGCCGATTTCTGCCTGTCCCGGGATCTGCCGGCGCCGCATGCGATCGAGAGCTTCCTCGGGCTCCCGGGCGTGCTCGTCGAAACGGCTCCCGACAGCGACCTGGCCGAGCGGGCCTGGCCCCTCGTGGCCGAGGCCCTCGACGCGGCGCTCGATCGGCTCGACGAGATGCGACGCCGCGAAGGGGATGCGCTCGCGGCCGACCTCCGGGCGACCTGCGGCGAGATCACGGCGTTTGCGGCCGCCATCAGGGAACGGGTGCCGCAGATGGTCGAGGCCCATCGCAGCCGGCTCGTGGAGCGGGTGGCCAGGCTGCTCGCGCCGCAGGGCGTGCCGCTGGCGGAGGGGGACGTGGCCCGGGAAATCGCCCTCCTCGCCGACCGCACCGACATCGCCGAGGAACTCGTCCGCCTCGACAGCCATCTCGCCCAGTTCACCCACCTGCTGGGCACCGAGGCCCCGGGCCGGTCGCTCGACTTCCTGTCCCAGGAGCTCACCCGGGAAGCCAACACCGTCGCGTCGAAGGCCTTCGACGCCGAGATCGCCCACACGGTCGTCGAAATCAAGACCCGGATCGAGCGGCTCCGGGAGCAGGTGCAAAACCTGGAGTGACGCGTCGGCGGCGGGCATCGCAGGAGCCCCGACGCGGAAGGCCAGGCGGCGACCGCCCGCACCGCTTTTCAACCGACCGCGGCCTGCGGTACAACTTCGGGATGGACGTCCTCCCGGGCAAACTCGTCGTCATTTCCGGCCCCTCCGGAGTCGGCAAGACCACGCTCCTGCGGCGGCTGCTCGCCGATCTACCCCACCTCGTGCCCAGTGTGTCGGCAACCACGCGACCGCCCCGGGCGGGGGAGCGGGATGGGATCGACTACCACTTCATCCCCCTCGAGGACTTCGAGCGACGGCGGGCGGCAGGGGAATTTCTCGAATGCTGCCGGGTCTACGGCCGGCAGCACTGGTACGGCACGCTCGTGAGCGAAGTGGCCCCCCGGCTGGCGGCCGGATCGTGGGTGGTGCTGGAGATCGACGTCGAGGGTACACTTTCCATTCTCGCCCGGTATCCTGACGCCATCACGATCTTCGTCGAGCCGTCCCATCCCGACCAGCTGGCCGAACGGCTGCTGGGCAGGGGAACGGAATCGCCGGAGGCGATGGCCCGACGGCTCGAGGTGGCTCGCCGCGAACTGCTCGAGGCCCACCGCTACCGCCATCGGGTCGTGAACGAGGATCCCGACGAAGCCCTGGCGGCGATCAAACGGATTCTGTTCGACGCCGGCCTGCCCGTTCAACCACATCCACCGTCCCGCCCCGCCCCCTCGTACACACAGGAAGCCCACACATGATCGAAGACCTCCGCGAAGAAGAGATCGTCAACAAGGTCGGCGGCCGGTTCAAGCTCTCGACATTGATCCAGAAGCGGCTCGTGGCCCTCAACGCCGGCAGCCGGCCGCTCGTCGACGTGGCCACCGACGACAAAATGCAGATCGTGATCGAGGAGATCAAGCAGGACAAAATCTTCCTCGACACGTCGATGAACCTGCGGATCACCGGCGAGTCGCCCGAAGCCGGCGGCCCGCTCGATTTCGACGCCTCCATCCTGTGATCGCGGCCGCGATCGTTGCGTCAGCAGAGAGATGCGCATGGTCGAGGGTCGGGAAATTGTCGTTGGCGTATCCGGCGGGATCGCGGCCTACAAGGCGGCGGCCCTGACGAGCCTGCTCGTGCAGCAGGGGGTCCGCGTTACGGCCGTGCTCACGAACAATGCCTTCGAGTTCGTCGGCGCGGCCACGTTCGCGGCGCTCACGGGCCGCCCGGTCGCCGCGCGGTCGTTCGACCCGGCGGCCTTTCCGCTCGGAGCCCACATCGAACTCGCCACCCGGGCCGATCTCGTCGTCGTGGCCCCGGCCACCGCCGACGTACTGGCCAAGGCCGCGTCGGGGGCCGCCGACGACCTGCTCACGACGCTGCTGCTGTGCGCCGAATGCCCGGTGCTGATGGCCCCCGCCATGAATGCGGCGATGTGGGCGAAGCCCGCCGTGCAGCGGAACGTTGCCCAGCTCCAAGCCGACGGCGTGTCGATCATCCAGCCGGGCACCGGCTGGCTCTCCTGCCGCCAAACCGGCGCCGGCCGCATGGCGGAGCCCGACGAGATCGTGGCCGCGATCGCCGCGGCCCTGGCCCGCCGCCCGCCGCACTCCCGCTCCTGATGCGATGGCGAGAATTCTCCTCACCGCCGGACCGACGCGGGCCTACGTCGACGACGTGCGGTACCTCACCAACGCCTCCAGTGGCCGGATGGCGAAGGCCGTGGCCGAGGCCGCCCTGGCCCTCGGCCATGAGGTCACGATCGTGAGCGGGCCGGTGCACGTCGAGTATCCGCGGCGGGCCCGCGTGATCCCCGTCGTGACGACGGCCGAAATGCTGACGGCATCCCTCCGTGAGCTGCCCGCCTGCGACGGCGTGATTGCCGCGGCGGCCCCGTGCGACTTCGAGCCCGTGAAGCGGCAGCCCGGGAAGATCCCCCGGCAGGGAACCGGGCTCACGCTCGAGCTCAAGCCCACCACCGACATCATCGCCACGCTCGCCCGCCGCGAGCGGCCGGGGCAGTGGTTCGTGGCCTTCGCCTTGGAGCCCGGGGCCGATCCGCAGCGGGCGTTCGCCAAGATCACCGCCAAGAAGTGCGACCTGATCGTGGTCAACGACGTGACCGCGCTCGAGGCGGAGAAGAATGCCGTCGCCGTCTACGACGCCGGTCACGAGCACGTCGGGTCGAAGCGGGGCACGAAGCGGGCGGTGGCCAACTGGCTCGTGCGGCTGATCGAGAAGCGGCTGATCGCACGGGCCGGCCGAAATTCCGTATAACTCCGGCGGCTGTTCGTTCGTCCTCCCGCGAGGCCTCCACCATGATCACCGTCGCCGTCCTGGGCGCCACCGGCTACACGGCCCTCGAGGCCATCAAGATCCTCCTGCGTCATCCGCAGGCGAAGATCGTCGCCGTGACGAGCCGGCAGGAGGGAAAGACGCCGATCTCGAGCGTCCACCCGAGCCTCGTGGGCCGCCTCGACCTGCCACTGGAGGATCTCTCGCCGGAGGAGGTGGGCGGGCGGGCCCAGTGCGTGTTCGGCTGCCTGCCGCATTGCGCGAGCGCGGAGATCCTGCCACGGGTGGTGGCCGCGGGGGCGAAGGTCGTCGATTTCAGCGCCGACTATCGGCTCGACGACGCGGCCACGTATCTCGAATGGTATGGCCACGAGCATCCCGACGCCGCCCGACTCGGCCAGACGGTCTACGGCCTGCCCGAGCTGTTTCGTGACCGGATCAAGGGGCAGTCGCTCGTGGCCAACCCCGGCTGCTACTCGACGTCGGCGATCCTGCCGCTGGCGCCGCTCGTGAAGAGCGGCCTGTTTCAGCTCGACGACATCATCATCGACTCCAAGAGCGGTGTGAGCGGTGCGGGGCGGCAGCCCAAGCTCATGACGCACTTCCCCGAGTGCAACGAGAGCATGTCGGCCTACAACGTGGGCCGGCATCGGCACACGCCGGAGATCGAGCAGGTGATCGCCCGCCACGCCGGCCCGCGGCCGAGCGTGATCTTCACGCCGCAGCTCGCCCCGATGGATCGCGGGATCCTCTCCACGATCTACGTCCGCCCGACGAAGCCGGTCACCGAAGGCCAGGTGATGCAGCTCCTCCGCGATGCTTACGCCTCCGAGCGGTTCGTCCGCGTGGTGGACCACCTGCCCGGCACGAAGGACACGGTGGACACCAACTTCTGCGACATCACCGCCCGCGTCGTCCGCGACCGCGTGCTCCTGATCAGTTGCCTCGACAACCTCGTGAAGGGCGCCGCCGGCGCCGCGGTTCAGAACTTCAACGTCCTCTTCGACCTCCCGGAGCACGCCGGGCTGTTGTAGGGCACGTCCCAGAGAACGCTGCGACGGGATCGGCGGAAGCTCGAGGAGCATTGGGCCGCCGCGGCCCACCGCGACGAGACTTCTGCCGTCCCCGAGCGAACACCATTGGTTTGTTCACCTCTTCCACTGCATCTCTTCTCATGAGCATCACCGACACGCCCGTTCGTCTGCCGATTCCACCCCTGCCCCGCGGCTTCCGCATGGGGGGCGTCCATGCCGGCATCAAGCGAAATGCCTCGCGCGAGGACGTCACGCTCGTCGTGTCGGATGCCCCCGCCACGGCGGCCGGCGTCTACACCACCAACCTCGTGTTCGCGGCGCCGGTGGCCTACGACCGGTCGCTGACGCCCGGCCGAAACTTCCGGGCGATCGTGGTCAACTCCGGGAATGCGAATGCCTGCACCGGCGCCCGCGGCCTCGACGACGCCCGGGCCATGGCCGCGGCGGCCGGCGCAGCGGTGCAGGCGGAGGCGGGCGAGGTGCTCGTGCTCTCGACCGGCATCATCGGCGAGTTTCTGCCGCTGGCGAAGATCGAGGCCGGGATCGCGAAGGTGGCTGCCCGCCTCGGCGCCGGCGAGGAGGCCGCCGTGACGGCGGCCCGCGGCATGATGACGACCGACACGCGGCCGAAGCTCGCGGGCGCGACGTTCATGGCGGCCGGCACGCAGCACACCGTGTTCGGCATGGCGAAGGGGGCGGCGATGATCGGCCCCAGGCTGGCGACGATGCTCGGCGTTGTGCTCACCGATGCCGCGGTCGAGCCTGACGACGCCCAGCGGCTCCTGCGGGAGGCCTGCGAGGAGACGTTCAACTGCGTGAGCGTGGACGGCCACATGAGCACCAACGACACGGTGTTGCTCCTGGCCAATGGCGCCGCGGGGGGCAGCCCGCTGCACGGGGTCGGACTGGATGCGTTCGCCAGCGGCCTGAAGGCCACGTGCGAATCGCTCGCCCGCGAGATCGCCGACGACGGCGAGGGGGCGACGCACGTGCTCGTGGTAGAGGTGACGGGCTGCCGGTCGCGGGACGAGGCCCGGCAGATCGCCCGCACGATCGCCGACAGCCCGCTCGTCAAGACGGCGGTGCACGGCGCCGACCCCAACTGGGGCCGGATCGTGTCGGCGGCGGGCTACTCCGGCGTGGCGTTCGATCCGCTGAAGCTTCGGTTGCGGGTGAACGGCACGCTGCTCTTCGAGGCCGGCACGCCGGTGCCGTTCGATGCCGACGCCGTGTCGGCATCGATCACGAATGCCCGTGACACACTGATCCAGGTCGATCTCGACTCTGGTCCGGGCTCGATCCGGTTCTTTTCGAGCGACCTCACGGCCGACTACGTCCATCTCAACGCCGACTACCACACGTAGGCCCGTTGCTCCGCAACGGGCAGTGCAGATAGCCCGTCACGGAGTGACGGGCCTCCAATCCCGCGTATATTTCCCGGGCCGGGGCGCACCGGCCGCCCCAGCCTTGACGCCGCCGGCGCAAAAGGGTTTGCTCTGCGTGCCTGCCCACCCCATTCCGAAAGGTTTCGTGCGTTGTTCAGTGTCGTTTTCGCCCCTCCGCTGTCTCATCCGCTTGGCCCCGCTGCCGATCCGCTGACCGCCTGCCCGGACCTCTGGTCGGTCCCCGGTTTCGCCGCGACCACGCCCGCCCTGCCCCAGGTCACCTGCGCCGCCGATCCCGACGACGAGGAGGAACTCGGCGACGAGGAAGACCTCGCGGTATCCCAGCCGTTGGCCGACGAGGAGTCGAGCTTCGACGACTTTGACGACGAATTCGACGACGACTTCGAGGAGGAGGAGAACGATCCTGACTGGGATCATCCCGACGAGGGCGACGAGACGCCTCCGCCGGGCAAGGGCAAGAAGTAGTTCGCTCCGCTCCGGGAACCGTCGCATGGCCGGTCGAGACACTCCGCATTCCGCTCCCGACGACTCCGGCGCCGCCGGCCCGCGGGGGAAGTCCGGTGGTCGTGGCCGGAAGAAGGCGACCGACTGGTTCGGCAACCTCGGCCAACTCGACTTCGACATCGACTTCTTCGAGCGTCTGCTTCTCCGCAAGTCCGACTCCGTCGAGGTGCTGCGGACTCTCGCGGAACTCGTCTCCAGAAAGGGCCTCGTGAAGAGGGCCGTGGAGCTCGACCGTCGGCTCGTCGAGCTGATGCCCGACGACTTTCTCGCCCGCTACAACCTCGCCTGCTCGCTGGCCCGAGCCGGCCGCCCCGACGAGGCGATCGATTCGCTGTCCCGCGCCATCCTGCTGGGCTACGACGACCTCACCCACATGGAGACCGATCCGGATCTGGAGTCGCTCCGCGACCATCCCGATTTTCGGTCGCTCCTCGACACCGACTGACCGCAGTCGGCGCAGCGGCTCTCGGGTATGATGCCGGCCTCGGCATCTTCCCCTGGTGAGCGCACGCATGCTGGACCAATTCGACAAGATCACGGAAGCCTGCACCTTCATCGCCGGCAGGTGGGCCCACAAGCCACGAGCCGCGATCATTCTGGGCAGCGGCCTGGGCGCCGCGGCGGCGGCCCTCGGCGACACGGTGACGATCCCCTACGACGAGATCCCCCACTTCGCCCGCTCGACGGCCCACGGCCATGCCGGCCAGCTCGTCTGCGGCCTGCTGGAGGGCGTGCCGGTGGTGGTGATGGAGGGGCGGATGCACGCCTACGAGGGCTATCCGCTCGCCCAGATCACGTTTCCGGTCCGGGTGATGAAGCGGCTGGGGGCCGATCTGCTGATCGTCACCAACGCCTGCGGCGGCTTGAACCCGCAGTTCCGCACCGGCGACCTGATGGTGATCGACGACCACATCAACCTGATGAACGACAACCCGCTCATCGGCATCAACGACGACCGGCTCGGGCCGCGATTCCCCGACATGTCGGCCCCTTACACGCCCCACCTCGTCGACGCCGCCCTCACGGTGGCCCGCCGTGAGAACTTCGCGGCCCACCGCGGCGTCTACGTGGCCGTCACCGGCCCCAACCTGGAGACGCGGGCCGAGTACCGCTTCCTGCGGACGATCGGCGCCGACGTCGTGGGCATGTCCACCGTGCCGGAGGTGATCGTGGCCGTGCATGCCGGCATGAAGGTGCTCGGCATCTCCGTGATCACCGACATGTGCCTGCCCGACGCCCTGGAGGTGGCCACGGTCGAAGCAATCCTCGCCGTCGCCCGCTCCGCCGAACCCAAGCTCCGCGCCATCATCACCTCCACCGTCCGCGCCATCGGCACGACATAAGCCCATCGGCAGAGGGAGGCGAGGGGGTCGGTGCAAGCTCGAGGAGCATGTGGACCGAGTCTTCGAGGTCCCGCGACGAGACTTGTACCGCCCCCGAGCCGGCGCACTTTCGCCAGCCATGTGCGTCCAGGCGTCTTAGACCTTGCGGCCGATGAACATGTAATACGGCGCCCGCAGAAGCGGCACGTAGGGCAGCTTCGTCGTCTGCTCCTCCAGCCGCACCGTCTCGAACTTGCGGCGCAGGTAGGGCAGGTGGTCGGGGGACGGGAACACGTTGTCGGTCGCGAACCACACCGGCCACAGCGAGCGGCAGAGCCAGCCGTGGCGGCGCAGCGTCTCAGCCGGATGCTTCTGCGCCACGTAGAAATCGACCACGCCGATCAACCCGCCTGGCTTGAGCATCGCCAGGGCGTTGTCGATGGCGGCATGCCAGGGCGGGATCATCGTGAGGGAGTAGGAAAACGTCACCACGTCGGCCGAGCCTTCGGCCGGCCGAAACGTCGTGGCGTCTGCTTCTATGCATTCGACGTTGGTCCAGCCCCGTTGGCGGCACCGGTCGCGGGCCACCTCCAGCAGCGACCGCGAGAGATCGACGACGTACACCTTCCCGAGGCCATTGATCCCGGGGCCGAAGTGTTCCAGGTTGGCACCGGTGCCGCCCCCCATGTCCACCCAGGTGCCCCCCGTGGGCCGCGGCAGGGAATCCCACAGCTGCTCGCGGCCCTTCAGGAGCCGGCGGCGGAAGTCGTCGTAGTCACGGGCCTGGCCGCCGTAGAAGCTCTCGAGCCGTTCGGCATGGGTGCCTCCGCGGACGGGCTTGAACGCCATCTGCGCGAGGATTTTGAGGTCTGACCAGAGACTCACGCGAGGGCCTGCGAAGGAATGGGTCGAGCCGGACTCACAGGTTAGCCGCCCACGCGAGCGTGCTTCAAGCCGCGCGGCAGTCGGGCGGGGCCGTTGCCCCTGTGGCGCTGCCCACGGCTGGGGTACGCTTTGGGCCTTCGACTTCTTCCTCGTTGCATGCACCGCCCGATGTTCGACCCCGTCCGCGGCAAGCCCGACTTTCCCGCCCTCGAAGCCTCGATCGCCGCCTTGTGGCGCGAGGGGAACATCTATGCGAAGTCGCTCGACCGGCGCCGGAGCGGGCGGCGGTTCGTGTTTTACGAGGGTCCGCCCACGGCCAACGGCATGCCCCATCCCGGCCACTGCCTCACGCGGACGATCAAGGATCTCTATCCCCGCTACCGCACGATGCGGGGCGACTTCTGCGAGCGGAAGGCCGGCTGGGACACGCACGGACTGCCGGTGGAAGTGGAAGTCTGCAAGGAGTTGGGCATCCACTCCAAGGCCGAGATCGAGGCCTACGGCGTCGAGCCCTTCATCCACAAGTGCCAGGAGAGCGTCTGGCGCTACATGAAGGAGTGGGAGACGCTCACCGAGCGGATCGGGTTCTGGATCGATCTCTCCGCCGCCTACGTCACTTACCACCAGAGCTACGTGGAGAGCGTGTGGTGGGCGCTGGCCGAGTTGTTCAACAAGGGCCTGCTCTACGAAGGGCACAAGATCGTCTGGTGGTGGGCCCAGGGGGGCACGGCGCTCTCCAGCGGTGAAGTGGGCCAGGGCTACAAGGAGGTGGCTGACCCGAGCGTGTATGTCGCGTTTCCGCTGCTCGACGACGCCGGCCGGCCGACACCCCGCAGCCTCGTGGCCTGGACCACGACGCCGTGGACGCTGCCGTCGAACCAGTTCGCCGCCGTGAGGGCCGACCTCGAGTACGTCGTCCTCCGCGAGGCTGGCGCCGCCGACGGGCCGGAGCTCATCGTTGCCGAGCCGCTCGCCGGCGCCATCGGCGAAAAAACCAAGCGCCAGTTCGAGATCATCGACCGGCTCCCCGGCTCGGCCCTCGTCGGCCGCAGCTACCTGCCGCCGTTCGACACGTTCCGTCCGGCCGGCCCGCCCGCCACGGCTCCGCTCGCGGCGGGCGGCTTCACGCCCGTCGCCTGGCGGATCGTCGCCGCCGACTTCGTGACGACCGACTCGGGCACCGGCATCGTGCACATCGCCCCCGCCTTCGGCGAGGTGGACTACGGCGTGCTCCTGGCCGAGCAGGCCCGGTTTGCCGCCGGCGCGGCACCGCGGCTCATCAACTGCGTGGCTCCCGACGGCACGTTCACCGATGCTTTCCCGATGGGAAGTGGGCGGTTCGTGAAGGACTGCGACCGCGACATCACCCGCGACATCAAGGCCCGCGGCCTGCTCGTCCATCAGGAGCAATACGTCCACGACTATCCGTTCTGCTGGCGGGCCGACGCCGATCCGCTCATCCAGTATCCGCGGCAGAGCTGGTTCATCCGCACGAGCCAGTTCCGCGAGCAGATGCTGGCCAACAACGCCCTGATCAACTGGCTGCCGGAGCACATCAAGGACGGCCGATTCGGCAACTTCCTCGAGACGAACGTCGACTGGGCCCTCTCCCGCGAACGCTATTGGGGCACACCACTGCCGATCTGGAAGTGCGAGGCCACGGGCAAGGCTGAGGCCGTGCCGTCGTACGCCGCACTCCTCGCCAAGCCGGGCGTGGCGGGCAGCGACGTGTTCGAGAAGGCGAAGGCCGCCAACCCGCAGCTGTCCGACGACCTCAAGGTCCACAAGCCCTACATCGACGCCGTCACCTATGACTCGCCGTTCGCCCCGGGCGCGCGGATGCGGCGGGTTTCGGAGGTGATCGACTGCTGGTTCGACTCGGGCGCGATGCCGTTCGCCCAGTGGGGCTGGCCGCACCGTGGCCAGGAGGAGTTCGCCCGGCAGTTCCCGGCCGACTTCATCTCCGAGGCGATCGATCAGACCCGCGGCTGGTTTTACAGCCAGCTCGCGATCAGCACGCTCCTGTTCGGGGAGTCGTCGGCCGGTGCCGCACGTCCCTATCCCCATCCGTTCAAGACCTGCATCGTTCTCGGCCACATGCTCGGCGAGGACGGGCAGAAGATGAGCAAGAGCCGCCGCAACTACAAGGAGCCGGCGGTCATCTTCGACACCTACGGCGCCGATGCGCTGCGGTGGTTCTTCCTCGCCGGGCAGGCTCCGTGGACGAGCATCCGCTACAGTGAGCGTTCGATCCGCGAGAGCGTGCCGGAATTTCTGCTGCGGCTCTGGAACGTCTATTCGTTCTTCGTCATCTACGCCCGGATCGACGGCTTCGATCCGGGCACGCTGCTCGACGCGCCGGGGGCGCTCGACCATGCCGACCTCGCGAAGGCTCGCGGCTGGCGGCCGGTGGCCGAACGCAGCGAGCTCGACCGCTGGATGCTTTCGGAGCTCAACGCCACGGCCGCGGAAATGGTGGAGCGGCTCGACCGCTACGACCACTTCGGCGCCGCCGGGCGGCTCTCGGCACTCGTGGAGGGGGTGAGCAACTGGTTCGTCCGCCGCAGCCGCGACCGCTTCTGGGCGTCCGGCAAGGCCGACACCGGCCCCGACGGCAACCGCGAGAAGCTCGACGCCTACTTCACGCTCTACGAGACGCTGCTCACGATCACGAAGCTGGCGGCACCGTTCGTGCCCTTCGTCACCGAGGCGATCTGGCGAAACCTCGCCGTGACGGCGTTCCGAGGGCGGGTGCCCGAGAGCGTCCATCTGGCCGACTATCCCGCGGGCTCCGCCGCGCTCGTCGATGCCGACCTCGTGCGGCGGATGGCCATCGTCCGCGACGTGTCGTCGCTGGGGCGTGCGGCCCGGGCGGCCGAGAAGCTGAAGGTTCGCCAGCCGCTCTCGAAGGTGGAGGTGATCGTGGCCGAGGCGTCGCCGGAAGACGCCACCTGGCTGGCCTCTCACGCCGATCTCGTCTGCGACGAGCTGAACGTGAAACAGTTCGAGATCTGCCGCGAGCCCGACCGCTACATCACGCGGTCGCTGCTGCCCGACCTCAAGAAGCTCGGGCCGAAGCTCGGCAAGAACCTGCCGCAGGCCCGCGACGCGATCGCAAAGGCCGACGCCTCGGCGCTTCTCGCCGCCCTCGCCCGCGACGGTCGGGCCACGCTCTCGCTGCCCGGCGGCGGTGAAGCGGTGATCGAAAAGGACGACGTGCTGGTGCGGACGACCGCCAAGGAGGGCTGGGCGGCGGCCGAGAGCCCGCGGGCGGTGGTGGTGGTCGCCAGCCAACTCACGCCTGAACTCGTGGCCGAGGGCCTCGTCCGGGAAGTCGTGCATGCCGTGCAGTCGGAGCGGAAGACGCTCGACCTCGACTTCACCGCCCGGATCGAGCTCGAGTTCGCGACCGACTCTGCCGAGCTGCGGTCGGCCCTCGAAACCCACCTCGACTACGTGGCGGCGGAAACACTCGCCACCCAGGCCGTCTGCCGCCCGCTCGCCGCCGCCGCGTCCGAGCCGATCGACATCGACGGCCACCCCCTCGCGATCACAATAACGGTGCCAGCCACCAAATCTGGGTAAGCTGCGCACGTGCGTGTTTCCATTTTACCCAGGCTTGGTGGCTGGCACCTTTTATGAAACGTTTGGCGGTGCTGATTTCCGGCGGCGGCCGCACGCTCGCCAACCTGCTCGAGCGGATCGCGGCCGGCACGCTCGCGGCCACGGTGGAGACCGTGGTGTCGAGCCGGACGGATGTCCGCGGCGTGGAGGTCGCCCGTGCAGCCGGCATTCCGGTCCATGTGCTGCCGCCGCGGGGCCGTCCACTCGCGGACTGGAGCCGCGATATTTTCGACTGCTGCCGCGCGGTGCAGGCCGACCTCGTCGTGATGGCGGGATTTCTACACCTCGTGGACATTCCGGGCGACTTCGTGAACCGGGTGATCAACATCCACCCCTCGCTTTTGCCCGCCTTCGGCGGCAAGGGATATCACGGCATGCACGTCCACCGGGCCGTCCTCGCCCGCGGCTGCACCGTCTCGGGCTGCACCGTGCACCTCGTTGATGGCGAATACGACCACGGCCGCATCCTGCTCCAGAAGGCCGTGAACGTCGAGCGGAACGACACACCCGAATCCCTGGCTACCCGCGTCTTCGAGGCCGAGTGCCAGGCGCTCCCCGACGCCATCAACCGGCTTGCCGCCGGCACGCTCTCCTGAATCGCATCATTTCCTGAAAGGCTCCCGATGCATCGCTCGCTTGGAAACGTGATCGCCGACTCGCTCCAACTTTCCGTGGGCTACGCTGAACGGCTTGTGAAGGGCGTGCCAGCCGAGCGATTCGCCCGTTTCGCCACGGTCGGCGGCGTGGCGGTCGAGTCGAACCATCCGGCCTTCATCTACGGCCACTTGAGCCTCTACGCCCCGAAGATCCTCCGGCAGATCGGCCACCCCGCCCCCTCGGTGCCCGACCAGTTCGAGGTGCGCTTCTCGAAGGAGGCGACGTGTGTGGATGACGTCGACGGCGACCTCTATCCAGCTATGGACGAGATCATCGCCTTCTTTCTCGAAGGCCATCGCATGGTTGCCGGTGCCCTGCGGGGCACGCCCGACCCGGTCTTCGATCAGGCCAACCCGGCCGAAGGTCGGATGAAGGAGTTGTTCCCAACGATCGGCTCGGTGCAGGCCTTCTACTGCGGCGGCCACATGATGATGCACCTCGGCCAGATGAGCGCCTGGCGGCGGATGGCCGGCCTCGGCGCCGCCTGAACGCCGATGCCCGTACGCACGTTGGAGGCCCGTTGCTCCGCAACGGGCTGCCCGTCACGGAATGACGGACCTACGTGGCCGTCCCGGGGCCACTCGGCGGCACACCAGCGTCGCGAAAGCTCCGCAGCATCATGCCGATGCCCGCCGCCACCATGCCCATCATGAGCAACAGGTTGCTCGTCCGCATGTTCATCAGAAACTGGATCCGACTGAGGATCTCGATCACGATCAGCGCGAGGCCCACATAGAACAGTGCCCAGCCCCATTTCCAGCGGGCATCGTAGAAGAGCAGCACGAGTCCGACGAAAATCGGGGCGAACACCACGCCCGTGCTCATCGCCGGCATCCCATCCCCGAACAGCCCACGGTTGAAGAGGCCCGACACCATGCCGATCGGCATCGTCGTCACGTGCACGTTCGAGAGAAAAAACCAGATGCCCGCTGCGGCGAGCACGAGTCCGGTGAAGAAGAGCCAGGTGCCACCGGGCGTGCCGCCGGCGCCCCGCACGAGCGACTCGTGCATTTCCCGCACACCCTCGATCTCCTGCTCGAATTCCCGCCGTGGCGACTGGTTCATGCTCCGCTCCTTGCGTGTAGGCCCGGGATCTTCCGACAACCGCCGGCGGCCGGGGGACTCGTCGCCCCCCGGCCGCATCACTGTACCGCCTTGTGAACCGACCGGGCCGCTGCGGCCCCTTAGGCCTGCGCCGGCTTCTTGAGGAAGCTGACGATCAGCGGCAGCAGGGCGCCGACGATCGCGGACAGACCGCCCGTACCCGCGAGGCTGTCGGTGCCGCCGACGAGCGAGCCGATCGCCGGGACGAGCATCGGGAGAATCTTGCCGCCCACGCCGCCGCCCACGAGGCCGAGCACCGTGTTGAGCATCGGGCCGAGGTTCCGGTTCTTGAGCAGCGCGCCCACGATGTTGCCACCGGCACCGCCGGCAATGAGGCTCACGATCCAGCTGATGATCTGGGGATCCATTCGAGTTCCACCCTTCGCATAAAAGTCAGGAGTTCAGGGGCCGCGTCCACCGCCGGACTCGCCCGCCACAAGGTGAGTTGCCGACTCCGGGGCTCGTGTCACACCCCCGGGAAGAAATTTTTTTGGGTTTCCCTCCCCGCCGCGCCCGTCGTAGCGGTCGCACCGACCGTGCGGCCTGCAGGCACAGGGCCGGGCCTGGGCGGCCCCGGCAGCGTCCCAGCACCTTCTCGCGGAAGGCGGGTTTCTCCGTATGATCTGGAGCCCGACGGCAAGACTTGCATCCCACGCGTCGTCCGCACCGCGGCGTCCGCCTGCCCCTCGCATGGAGCGTCGCTCGCCATGTTTTTGCTCGGGTTTCCGCTCAGACTGCTCGTCGTGGAGGCCGCGTTCCTGGTCGTGGCCCACGTCGCCGGCGGGCCACCCTGGACCGTCGTTGCAGCGATCGCGTTCGCGGTGCTGGGTGTGGCCGGGAGGCGGTTGCCTGGTGCGGGGCAGGAGCCGGTGTGGCTGATCCTGCCGAGTCTGGGCTGGCTCGCAGCCTTTTGGGCCACCGGAAACCGTGAACTGTTTTTTCCGTTCACGATGTATCTGGCAGCGCACGCGGCTTTCACCGTGAGCGGCCGGGGCGCGATCCCCGCGTGCGCTGCAGGCGGGCTCGTCGTTGCCGCCTTTCTCGTGATTCGTGTTCTTCAGGCAGCCACGCCCCGCGTGCTCGCCGTCGAGGCGATCGCCGCCGGCGTGATCCTCGCTGCCACGAGTCTCGGTCTTGTCCGCCGCGAGCGATCGCTCCTCGGCGACGGGCTGATCCTGGCCTTGGCGTCGGCCGCGGCGTTCGTGAGCCTCCGATTACCGAGCTGACCATCCACTCCCGGGTCAGCCTTGCCTGCCGTCGCCGGCGACACAGGCGGCGACGACGAGATCGCCGGTGACGTTGAGCACGGTGCGGCACATGTCGAGCAGTCGATCGACACCGAGGATGAGGCCGATCCCCTCCGCGGGGACGCCGACCGACTGGGCGATCACCGCCACCAGCGGCAGCGACCCGCCGGGCACGCCGGCCGTGCCGATGCCGGCCAGCATCGCCATGAGCACCACCTGCAGCTGCTGGCCCGCCGTGAGCGATACGCCGAAGACCTGGGCGAGGAACAGCACCACCACGCCCTCGAACAGGGCCGTGCCATTCTGATTGCCGGTGGCTCCTACCGTGAGCACGAACCGGGCTGCGTCGCGGCGAAGGCCGAGGTCCTGCTCCGCCACCCGCAGGGCCGTCGGCAGCGTGGCGTTCGACGACGACGTGCCGAACGCCACCTGCATCGCCTCCGCCGACCGCCGGAAGAAGTCGAGGGGCCCGAACCCGCTGCAGGTTCGCAGCACCGTCGGATACACGAGCAGCAGCTGCACGGCGAAGCCCGCGAGCACCGTGAACGCGAACCAGAACAGCGACACCAGCGCGCCGAGTCCGAGGCGGGCGACCGTGGCGAACACGAGGCAACCCGCGCCGAGCGGCGCGCAGGCCATGCCCCAGCCGATGACCGTCATCGCCACCGTGTTCCAGGCCTCCAGCCAACCCACGAGCGGCCGACACTCCTCGGGACGGGCCGCGATCGCCGCACCGAGCAGAAGCGCGAACACCATCACGGCCAGCATGCCGTTGCCCTTCGAACTGCCGTCGATCGCCCCCACCATCTCCTGGAGCGGATTCTGCGGGATCATGTCGATGACGATGTCGCGGAGCTTTTTCATGCCCGTCGCCTGGGCGAGCACCTTGCCCGTTTCGGCCGGGGCCACGGCGGACTTGTCGTCGCCGCGGGCAGCCGCGAGCGCATCGCCAGGCCGGATCAGGTTCACGAGCCCGACGCCGATGACGACGGCTGATCCAGAGAGCACGATCGTGACGCCGAGCGTCGCCAACCCGAGCCGACCGAGTTTGGCGAGGTCACCGATCTCGGCGACGGCCAGCGCCAGGGCCGACACGACGAGTGGCACGACCATCACGAACAGCAGCCGCAAAAACAAATTGCCGACCACATCGGCCACGGCCACCGCCTGAACGACGAGCGGTGTGGCTGCACCGAGCCGATTGGCTATCAGCCCACATACCACGCCGATCACAAGCCCGATGAACAGCCGGCGGGAGGCGCCGGGCCGATGTGCAGTCACATTCATGGCTGCCCACTGTACCGGAGCCGATGAAAAACCGTTGCCAACCAAAACGCCGTGAGGGGCTGCCCATGCCCCAGGAGCCGGCGCATGCCGCCGAGCGCAGCCAGGATGGCGAAGCGAAGGCGGCATCCGAGCGAGCGAAGAACAGGATGTTCGTAGCGAGCGTCCGGCGACGGGGCGTGGGCAGCCCCGAACTTTCACCGCAGAAGGTCGCCCTCCTGCGGAATAGACGGGCCCACGATGCGGGCCTACGCAGTCACGCTGCGCCAGAAGGCGACGGCGTCCGGCCAGCTGCTCAGGGTATCCACGTGGATCTTTGCACCGCCTTGCGAACGCACGTGGGCGACAGCGGCGGAGAGAAGCGCCATGGCAACGCCCTGACGCCGAACTGCCGGGTGCACGAGGAGCCAAGCAAGCGAAAACCGTCGGCCGCGGCCACCACTCGCTTCGAGGACGAGGGCGAACCCAACGATGTCGCTATCCGCCCCGGCCGCCGTGCTGCGTGCGGCAAACCCGACCGCTGCCCGTCCCTCCCGCGGCGTCAATTCCGCCTGCAGCCCGGCACGAGACACCCGCGGCCCTGGCTGGGAATCGGCATGGCACGCCAGCACCAGAGGGCCCAGGCAGTCGAGGCTGGCGCCGGATTCCAGCGGCCACACCGACCAGGCTGCTGATTTGGCGGGCGAAACGGCCATTTTTCCCGCGTCGATGACGTGACAGACCACAGTCATGGTCGCCGTTGTAGCCCCGCCGGCATGCGACAGAAAGGTGGCCTACGATTGCGAGCCTTAGAAATTGCCCAGTCGGCACAAGATCAAGCCGGCCATGGGTTTGCGCGAAAACAACTCACGTAATGACATTACATGAGTGATACATGACTGTTTCCGATTGCAATCTACTGCATACCAGTCATAATACAGGTCACAGAAAGCCAGACATCGTGCAGACTCACGAACGACGCAGCCGTTTGCTCGACCTCATCCGGATCCGCGGATTCGCGGCCTTGGATGAACTCGTGCGCGAACTGGCCGTATCGGAATCGACGGTCCGTCGCGACCTCGACGCCCTCGAGGAGCAGGGTTCGGCCAAGCGGACTCATGGCGGCGTGCTCTACGCCGGCGGAATGCCGCGACTGGCTGAATTCGATGAAAGACAGCCGGCAAACTGGGCGGCGAAACGCGCGATCGCGGTCAGGGCAGCGGAAGTGATCGGTGACGGGGAGACGGTCCTGCTTGACGGTGGCACCACCACCTACGAGGTCGCCCGCCTGCTCGTCGGTCGGTCCCTCCAGGTCGTGACCAACAGCCTCCCGGTCGCCAACCTGTTCGCCTCCGAGGCCCGCACCGACCTCGTGCTCCTCGGCGGCTACGTGTCGCCGCGAACGGGCGTCTGCCTGGGCCCCTATGCCAACGAACTGCTCGGTCGGCTGCACGTGACGACCACCGTGCTTTCGGCTGCGGGGATCGCAGACGAGGGGCTGTTCAATGCCCATCTGCTCCTGGCCGAAACCGAGCAGGCGATGCTCAAGGCCGCGGGCCGCGTGATCGTCGTCGCCGACAGCTCCAAGTTTGGCCAGAAGAGCCTCACGCTCGTCTCGGCCCTCGACAAGATCAACGTCTTTGTTTCTGACGACGGCCTTTCCGAAGCGTGGCGGCAGCGAATCGCCAAGGCCGGCGCCCGGCTGATCATCGCCCCGGTGCCCCCCACGGATGCCGATGCCGATCCCACTCCCCCGCTTTCGCGCAGGAATCGCCCCGCATGACCGCCACCATCACTTCCCACTCGAACGGCTCGCACACCGCCTTCGGCCAATTCCATTCGGGACTCGACCGCGGCTCCGTCGAGCGGATCGTCCGTGAGATCGTGCTCCGCTCGGCTGGTGGACCGCCCCCGTCGCAGGCCGCCACCAAGAGCAAGGCTGAGCCGAAGCTCGTCGTGAGCATCTCGGCCCGCCACTGCCATCTCACCGACGAGCACGTCGAGAAGCTCTTCGGCCCCGGCCGGAAGCTCACGCCGATGAAGGGCCTCTACCAAGATGGCTTCTACGCGGCGGAGGAGACGGTGATGCTCGTCGGCCCCAAGCGCAAGATGCTGCCGACCGTCCGTGTGCTCGGCCCCACCCGCAAGGCGTCGCAGGTGGAGCTCGCCTTCACCGACGGGATCTCGCTCGGCATCGACCTCCCCGTGCGACCCAGCGGCAAGATCGCCGGCACGCCCGGCTGCGTGCTCGTGGGCCCCGCCGGCGCCATCGAACTGACCGAGGGCGTGATCCGGGCCGAGCGACACGTGCACATGAGCTACGCCGACGCGGAGCACTTCGGCGTGAAGGACGGCGACCGCATGAGCCTGGCCATCAACGGCAGCTGCGGCACGTTGTTCCGCGACCTGCTCGTGCGGGCCGACGCGACGGCCAAACTCGAGGTGCACATCGACACCGACGAGGGCAACGCGGCCGATCTCGACCACGCGACGAGCGTCGAGCTCGTCCGCCAGAAGTGAGGCGGCAGATGGCGAAGAGGAAAGCGGCCAAAAAGCTGACAGCGAAACGCTCACGACCACGAACCATGACCGTGCGACCGGCGCGTGCCGGTGCGGTCGGCGGGGACGGCCCCGCCACGGCTGATAGGCAGAGTGACACAGGAGCAAGGCAACAGATGGCGAAGAACGTCGAAGCCCTCGGCATGATCGAGGTGAAAGGGTTCGTCACCCTCGTCGAGGCGGTGGACGCGATGATGAAGGCGGCGAACGTCTCCTTCATCGGCTGGGACAAGATCGGCAGCGGACTCGTGACGGCGTTCGTCTCGGGTGACGTGGCCGCGGTGAAGGCGGCGACCGACGCGGGTGCGGCGGCCGGCGGCCGGATCGGCGACGTGGTGAGCGTGCAGGTGATCGCGCGTCCTCACGAGGACATCGGGATCGTGCTGCCGACTCAAGGTTGAATGAAGACAAGGGCTGAACGAGCCCTTCTCGACAGATGCAACTGGACTTATTTCCTGATTTCGAAACCAGAAGACCCCAAACCCAAGGACAGAGCATGAACACGGCAATCGGACTTCTCGAGACCAAGGGCCTCGTCGGCCTCGTCGAGGCGACGGACGCGATGGCCAAGGCGGCCAACGTGAAGATTCTCAAGCGGATCAGCATCGGCAACGCCTTCGTGGCGACGGTCGTGCAGGGTGACGT
>Ga0315900_10002195_pt1 | contig 30534 bp, 19 predicted proteins | sample LakEriMetagenome_FD_203521 | JGI IMG/M metagenome (GOLD analysis project Ga0315900, IMG submission 203521) | Freshwater fungal communities from buoy surface, Lake Erie, Ohio, United States - Buoy 12 MA114 | ecosystem: Environmental > Aquatic > Freshwater > Lake > Lake biofilm | place: USA: Lake...
TGAATGTCGAGAAAGGATCCTCGCGAAACTTTCGTGTCGGCGGCGTGATCGTTGATGGCTCAAATGGCGCCAAGTCTCTGAACGTCAACGTCGGCAGTTTTGGCGGAGGTGGTACCGGGAATCACCAATTTACGATTGGTGCGTCCGGCGGTGCAGCCAACACGTTTTCTGGGGGCTTATCGCTGACTTTTTCGTCAACGTCGGGTGCTACGGCGAGTGTCGATCTGACTTTGGCGAAAGCGAACGCCTTGGGGAGTGGCCGCGTAAGCTTCGGGGCAAACGTTGAACGCCTTCAGGTTTTTTCGGGCACGTTCAATCAGACCGTCGCCGGTCTGGTGTCTACCTCCACTCCATCGATTTCCGGCACGTCGACACTCACGCTCGAACTCGCCGACAGTTCAACATCGTCGTTCGCCGGGCGATTGACCGGAGCGATGAGTGTGGCCGTCGGCAAGGCGTCGAGTGGAGCGGGGTCCGGCATCCAGATTTTTTCCGGCAGCCACAGTTACACGAACAGCACGACGATCTCCGGAGGCCGCCTGGAAATCGCATCGGCCGGGTCGATCAACTCGACGAGCGGCGTGACGGTGAACGGGACCACCGCCGAGTTCAAGTACAACTCGGCGACGACGCTCTCGCAGCCGCTGACCCTGACCCAGGGCATCCTCTCGGGCACCGGCACGATCGGGACGGCCGTCAGCGTGGGCAGCGGCGCAACCCTGTCGCCGGGCAACTCGCCGGGCACGCAGGCGTTTACGTCCGGCCTGACGTGGCTTTCCGGCGGCACGTACGATTGGGAGATCAACGACGCGGTCAGCACGCGTGGCGGCAACCCGGGCTGGGACCTCCTCGACGTGACCGGCGGAACGCTCAATCTCGCAAGCCTGACGTCGAGTGCGAAGTTCAATCTCGACCTGATCACCTTGAATAGCCTGGTGAGCGGCTCGATGGCGAACTACACGCCGGGCCAGCCCTACACCTGGCAGATCGTGCGGACCACCGCAGGGGGCGTGACGACGCCGACGGGTACGGCCGTGGGCGGCGAGGACCTGACGAGCCTCTTCAACCTCGTGACGACCAGCTGGGCCAGCGGCCCCGTTCCCTCGACCATTCAGGTGAAGGTTTCGAGCGGCGGGACCGGCCTCGACCTCGTGATCGTGCCGGAGCCGGAGACGCTGGTTCTGGCGGGGATCGGCGCGATCATGGGCGGCTTTTCGTTCTGGAAGCGACGGCGGATCGCGGCGATCTGCGATCGGCCCGTCCGATCGTAGGAGAGCCGCGTCAGGGTTTCGGGATTCGGTTGAGCGTGTACCAGCCGGTGTCGTGGAGCAGCGGGCCGCCCGCAGCGCTGCGCACGCCCGGGGCCTTGATCTCGTGGATCACGCACTCGCGGAGATTCCGCATCCGCAGCCGCACGCGTCTGCCGTCGGCCGATACCTCGGCCTTCTCGATCGGGCAGGGCGCGTCGTCCACCTCCGGGCTGCCATACGACGACTGGTAGATATAGGTGAACCCACGGGCCGCGTAGTTCCGCACGTCGCCCGCCGTCGCCGGATCGACCGGCTCGGTGAACTCGAGCTCGAAGCCGTCCGGTTGCGCGCGGAGGGCGAGGATCTCGAACGGCTTCCGTCCCGTCCACGACACCCGCTCGAGCGCAAAGTTGCCGGGGCCGCGCGAGCCCCAACCACGGTTCGTGCCGCCCACGTAGAGCGATCCGTCGGGGGCGAACTGCACCGCGAGCGACCCGCTGCGGAAGCCCTGGCGGAACCGGAAGCAGGCACCCTGCAGGATGCCGTCAACGGTCTCGAGGTTGCAGCGCATGAGGAGCGACTGGCTCTGGTCGGCGACGAAGACCTGGCCCGCGAACGGACCGAACTTGCCCTTGCTCGAGTCGCACGCGATCCCCGCGGCGCTCTTCCCCATGAGGTCGTAGGGAAACACCACGACGGGCGGCCGCAATTGCGGGATCTTCCTGACTTCGTCGGCCATGCGACCGCCGCTCTTTGGCTCCTGCGGCCGCGGTCCCATCTCGGCCGCGCGGTCGTACCACTTGAAGCCGCCCGGGTGGCCGACAAAGCCGCCAGGAACCAGGTGCTTGAGCGAGCAGGCCCCGTTCCACGGCCCCTGATTGTCGGTGGAGAGGACGTGGCCGTCGCAGTCGAAGCCGATGCCGCCGGGCGATCGCACACCCGAGGTCGTGGGGATCGTGCGGCCGTCCGGCGTGACCCTCACGGCCCACCCCCGGAAGAGCACGTCGCTGTCGAAGCTTCCGGTCAGGCACAGCGCCACCCAGATGTTGCCCTCGCGGTCGAACTTTGAGCCGAAGGCATACTCGTGGTAGTCGCCTGACACCCCCCAGCCGTCGGCCACCGTCTCGAACTCGTCGGCCACGCCGTCCCCATCGGTGTCGCGGATGCGACTCACCTCGGGGCGTTGGGTGACGTACAGCCAGCCGTCCTTCCAGGCGAGGCCGAGCACCTCGTGGAGGCCGTGGGCGAACCGCTTCCACGACGGCGTATCCGCCGCCGGATCCCGCACCATCCAGATCTCCCCGCGCCGGCTCGCCACCGCCAGCCGGCCATCGGGAATCCATTCGAGCGCGCCGACCTCGAGATAGGCCTCTTCAGGAATGGCGAGCGCGCGGATCGCATAGCAGTCGGCCTCGGTCGCCGTCGCGGGCGGCGCCGCGCGGGATGCGCGGTGCGGGAGCACGAGGGCGACGCAGGTCGCGATGAAGGCCAGCCAATGTGTTGCAAAAGTCCGGTCCCGGATGTCCGTCACCATGAGAGTTCCTCCACGATCAGCGCTTCGGCCGGCGGGGCGGCGCCTCCGGGGGCCACCGACGCGACGACCCACACCGGCTGGCAACGGAGTTCCGTGCGATCTCCCTGCTCGACGCGCGTCAGTTCGAGCCCGCCGGCCATCCGCACCCTCCACTGCCCGTCGATCCGCAGCCATCCGTCGCCGTCGTCTTCGATCGTCTTGGCGCGGGCGGCCCGGAACACGGCCTCGCCCGCCGCGGGCCTCCCGCGGAGGCGGAGCGTGCGGCGCAGGAGCGGACGCCCCGCATCGACGGCGGGCTCGAAGGCCTCGGTCACATCCATCCCGGCGATCGACCAGCGGAAGGCGGGGCGTCCGGCCTTGTCGAGGGTGTAGCCGAGGAACCTGGCGCCCCGGGCGCGCGGCGGCTCCTGGGGCCACGCCGCGTCGCCGGCCGTGAGCACGTCCACCGCCGCGGCGGCGTCGGGCTTGAAGACACCGTCGCCGAGCGGGGGCTGCCAGCCCTCCCCGCGCCCCGACCAGTGGCGGCCTGCGTCCATGAAGGCTCCCCTCCACACCAGCGGCAGCCGCATCGTCTCCGCATCCCACGCGAGATTCACGCGCTCGGGGTAGCCCACCCCGATGGCCCTCGGCCCGGCACCCTCGATGAAGTTGCGGTAGATGACCGGCTGGTCGCCGGGCACGAGTTCGATCGTCTCACCCCGCGCGCCGAGCGGCGGACGTCGGTCGGATGCGGTGAGGGAGCGCCACACCGCCTCGATCTGCCCGGCCGCAGTGCCATCGACGAGGTCGGGGAAGAACGCCTTGCCCTCCGGCCAGGAGGCCGGCATCCGCGTCCCGGGCCGAAACTTCTGCGGATCCGCGACGTAGGCGAGATACCACTCGTGCCGCAGGCGTGCCGGGAACCGCGTCATCGCAATGACGCCAAGACTTTGGCCGCGGTCGCCGTCGTAGGAGTGACACTTCACGCAACCCAAGCCCTTGGAGCCGATGAGAAACCGACCGGCGTCCGCCACGTCCTGCGGGCGATGACCCGCGAGCGCCGGCACGGGTGCCGTCGTCGTGACGTCACCGCCGAGCAGCGCGACCAGCGGGCGGGCGACGTCCGCGTGCCAGCCGGGCATCCGCGTATGCATGTATGCCCCGCGGTCACGCGAGCCTTCGAGGATCGCCGTGGCGAGAAACTTCGGGTCGAGCTTGTCGCCGACGCCCGTGAGCGATGGCGGCAGGCGGCCCTCTTCGCCGAGCTCCTTGACGTGCGTGGTGAACAGCCGGTCGCGTCGCTCATCGACGGTCACGGGCTCGCCGTCGTCGTCCACGGTCGGCACGGCCAGGAGCGTGCCGCCGCGGCCATCGCGATTGTGGCACGCGTAGCAGTTGAGGCTCGTGAACGTGCGGGCGATCGCCAACTCCCGCGGCGGGGCGGCGGCGGCGGCGGGCGTCGCGAGCCAGCGGAGCGCCGCGACGAGTGCGTCGCGCTGCGCGTCGTCGAGACCGAAGCGGGCCATACCGGACCGCGCCGCGTCGGTGAGGCAGCCCGCCGCGGCGGCCGGCAGGTCGCCCAACGGCCGGGCGGCGACGGCGGGTGTGGCCCCCGACTCCGACACCGTTCCGTGGCAGCTCGCACAGCCGGCCGCCGCGAACGCCGCCCGTCCTTTCCCGACGAGCCCGGCGTCGAGCCTGAAGGCCGCGGGGTCGGACGGCTTCGCCGCCGCGGGCGTGCCGTCGGCGGCCGGCGTGACATGGTCGAGCGCGGAACTCCGTCGCCCGTCGGGCGGCGTCACGTCGAGCGCGAGTTCCATGCCTCCGCCCCGCTGGAAAAAATCGATCCGGATCGGATGGACGCCGGCGGCGAGATCGGCCTCGCCTTCCATCGTCGTGATCGGATGGATGCCGTCGTTGTCGATGATGGTTCTGTCGCCGATTGCCAGCCGGCTGCCGTCGTCGCTCGTCAGATGAAACCGGTGGCGGCCGGCCTGCGGGACGTGCAGAAAGCCGTCGAGGCGGACGACGAAGTCGTCGTGCCGGCCGGCGAGGGCCGCGACGTCGAAGTCGTTCACGGGTCCGCCTCGCGCGGGCTTGCCGAGCGCCGCGAGGTCGGGAAGTCGCTCCCCGGCGACGAGCCACGCCGTGCCCGTGAAGGCGTTGATCGACGCGGTTCGGCCTGCGGCGGCCGCGGGCCCGACGAGTGCCGCCACCACGTGACGACGCTCATCGTCGTTCAGGTGGACGGCGGGCATGCGGCTCGAGGGCCGTACGATCAGCGGGTCACGCAGGAAGGCCTCGAGGGCGGCGGGGTTCCACTTGGCGTCGAGGCCGGCGAGCGGCCGCTGGTCGGGGAGCGGCTCCGCGCCCGTGGCGAGCGCACCATGGCAGGCGGCGCAGCCGACGCGGTCGTAGACGGCCCGGCCCTCGTTGGCGTTGGCATGGCGCGCCCCAGGCCATATGCCGCGGGTGGATGACCCGGTCGCGGCGAGAAAGTGTGTGAGTGCCGTGACGGTCGCGGCACGCTCGTCGTCGGGGAGGCTCGCGAGCACGTCGGGCATCGTCGTTCCCGGGGCGACGACGTGGGGGGCCGCCAGGTACTTCGCGAGCCATGCCGGATCGATCCGCTCCCCCACCGTGTCGAGCAGCGGTCCGCGCTTTCGTCGCACGTGGGCCTCGATGGCCGCCGGCGCGGTGTGGCAGTTCGAGCAGCCCAGCTCCCCGACGAGGAGCAGGCCCGCCTCGATGCGGCCGGCGTCGTCGGTTGCAGGCCGGCCGAACCGCTCGAATCCGGCGACGAGCGGCGGCGGCGCGGGCGAGGCCGCGCGGCAGGACGGCGCATTCCATGTGCCTGCACCCCCGTGCGCCGTGATCACGGCGACGGCGAGGATCAGGGCCACGCCGGACGAACGATCACGGTGCACCGTGCAGGCTCCGAACGATGGGGGTGAAGTCGGGTCTGGCGAATTGTGACATGCCTCCGCGTCCGCTGGTGGCGGACGGGCGAGGGGCGCGACCGACAGTGCCGCCTGCTTGACGTTTTATAAGAGGCGTTTAGAATTGTCACGTCGGGGCGATGGAACACCCGACTCCGACTGCGAGGAGGCCGCCGTGAGCCACGTCGATGGATCGGTTGTTTCATCCGGAAGCCTCTCGCGACGGGCGTTCGTGGCCGGATCCGGGGCGTTGCTGGCTTCGGCAGGCGGGCTCCATGCCGGCCGGTCTCTGGCGGCGGGGCTGAAGCGGGCCGACGACGACGTCGTGGCCTTCTTTCTCGTCAGCGACACGCACTTTCTCGCCGACAAGAACGACCCAGCGAAACTCGAGGAGTCGTCGGTGGAGCACACCGGCCGCCTCGTCGAGACGCTCAACAAGCTCCCCGGCACCGAGATACCCGCGCGGTCCGGGGCCGGCGTTGTGCGGAAGCCCGCCTGCGTGATCCACGGCGGCGACGTGATCGACACCGGCGACAAGTCGGGGAAGGTCCAGGAGGTCATGCAGCGGACCGAGATGGCCGCCTTCGAGAAGACGATGGGCCTGACGGGCCGCGACGGCGGCCTCGACTTTCCCATCTACGAGGTCCACGGCAACCATGACGGCCCGGGCGGCAAGGGGCACGCCATCGACCGGATCATCGAGCGCAACAAGACCCGGCCTGGCGTCACGCACGTGTCGTCCAACGGCCTCCACTACTCGTGGGACGTCGGCGACGTGCACTTCGTGAACCTCGGCATCGTGGTCGGCTCGGTGCCGGGCATCGCCCGCCGCCGCCGCTACGCCCCGATGGAGAGCCTCGACTTCCTGGTCAAGGACCTGAAGGAGAAGGTGGGCACGAGCGGCCGCCCGGTGATCATCACGCACCACATCGATATCGCCCGCTACACGGTGCCAGTGCCCGACGACGCACCGTTTTCCGACAAGGAGTGGGACCCCGCCGACGTGGGCGGCTTCCACACCGCCCTCGAGGGCTACAACGTGCCGGCGGTGTTCTACGGCCACACGCACGGCCGCTCGGTGTGGCGGTGGGATGGGAAGTCGGCCGCGCCCGGCAAGGAAAAGCTCACCGACGCGGAGATGGAGACTGGCGACCGGCGCGTGTACGACATCTTCAACTGCGACAACTCGGCCACGCCCCACGGCGGCCAGCAGGCGTTTTTCTACGTGGAATTGTCGCCCGAGGGGCTGACCGTTCGGGAATATTCGACCAAGGACGCGTGGAAGACGGGGTTCTGGTCGCCGCTGGTCTGGCAGCGGGCCGGGGCGGCCGTCGCGGCGACCTGATCGTTTCGTACGTTTTCGTGGGTTTCGGTTTTCACAAAGGAGATGGCGGCCATGACAGGCTCGATGGCGGAGGTCAGGAGTTGGCTCGGTTGGTTCGTCACGCTGTGGACGAGCCTGTTTCTGTCCTCGGCACGAGCCGAGGAGGCGCCTCCAGTGCCCGCCGAGGCCGCCACGATGGGGCCGATCACGTTCGCCGTCATCGGTGATTTTGGGCTCGACATCTGGAAGCCCAAGTCGAACCCCGACGATGGCACGAAGCCGCACGAGCGGCGGAATCCTTTCCAGGCGAAGGTCGCCGACCTGGTGGCGAGCTGGAAGCCGGACTTCGTGATCTCGACCGGCGACAACAACTACCCCAAGGGCGAAGCCGCGACGATCGACGCCAACATCGGCAAGTACTACGCCGCCTTCATCGGCAATTACAAAGGCATCCACGGCCCCGGCTCGAAGGAGAACAGGTTCTTCCCCGTGCTCGGCAACCACGACTGGGACGCGCCGGGTCAGGGCTGCAAGCCGTACCTGGAGTACTTCACGCTGCCCGGCAACGAGCGGTACTACGACTTCGTCTGGGGTCCGGTGCACTTCTTCATGATCGACAACGATGGGCACGAGCCCGACGGGACGAAGCCCGGCTCCAAGCAGCATCAGTGGTTCGCAAAGGCCATTGCGTCGAGCAAGTCGCCGTTTCAGGTGTTTGTCGCGCATCATCCCCCGTATTCCTCGGGCGATCACGGCAACATCAAGGGGACCGACTGGGACCTGGAGACGCACGGGGTGGAAATCATGCTCTGCGGCCACGACCACAATTACGAGCGGATCCAGCAGGACGGGATCACGTACGTGGTCAACGGCGCCGGCGGCGGAAACCTGCGGCGGATGAACAAGGGCGGGCAGGTCGAGGGCAGTCAGATCTTCTACCACAAGAAGCACGGGGCCCAGCGGGTCGAGGTCAAGCCCGTGGAGGGCAAGGCCGGCACCTGGGAGATGACGTCGAGGTTCATCGACGTAGACGGCGAGGAAATCGACTCCTTCACGATCACCCGCGACGCCCCGTAGGCGGCGGGGGACTCGGGTCGCGACGGCGGACGCCCATCGCGACCGGCCGCGACAACGGAGAGGTCGCTGGGAGCGTGCGACGCGCGCGACGATGTCGGCGACCGCCGGTGGCGGTGGGCCGAAGCCCGGATCGTGGGCGACACCGTCGAGTGCCGGCATCCCGACGTGCCCGAGCCGGTCGCCGTCCGCTACGCCTTCACGATGAACCCCGCGGGCGCCAACCTCTACAACCGCGACGGCCTGCCGGCATCGCCGTTTCGCTCCGACGACTGGTGATCCGCATGCCCGGAAGCGGGTGCGATGCGTCCCGTCAGGGCATCTCGAGCGTCACGGCCATGACCACCGGCGCCGAGCCGTCGGGGCCCTTGACGAGGTCGATCGCCTTCAAGGCCTCGGCCCGTCGCGGCTGGATCCGCAGGTAGCGGACCTGCCGGCCGTCGAGGTCGAAGGCGAACTCGCTCTTCGGCACATCCACGCGGCGGATGTAGTCGGCCATGTGCTCGCCCTCGACGAGCGGATGCTCCTCGGTCCCGCCATCCGCGTAGACGAGCCGCACGATCATCGAAGTGGCATCCTTCGGGCTCGCCGGGAAGCACCAGCCGCCGACGCCGCCCAGGAGGTGGATGCCCCGCACGGGCGAGCCCACCGGAAGCGACACGCTGCGGGGCATCTTCGGCGGCAGGTAGCCCGACGGGCCGTGGAGCATCACCACGTTGGCCACGGTCGCGCCCTGCGGATCGACGAGCAGGAAGGGCACGCCTTGAAACTGCTTCGGCCCCCAATCGGCGAACACGAGCCGCTCGACGTCGCTGTCTTCCGAGTGGAACATGCCCTTCGTGCTTACGGCCGTGGCCACCTTCTCCAACGACAGCGGCACGAACTTGCCGCGGGCTGTGAGGAAGGCCAGCAGGTCGGCCAACCCCTCGGGCTTGATCTGCTTTTCGAAGCCGACCGGCATCAGCGAGTTCGGCGACGGGTTGAACTCGTCGATCTCCTCGCGTTGGATCGCCACCCGCTTCCCCTCGGCGTCGATGATCTCGATGGCCGTCTTGCTCTCGGCGGCGAGCAGGCCGGTCGTCACGCGGCCGTCGTCGGTGACGACCGTGTAGGCGCGGTAGTTGCCCTCCACGGAACGGTTGGGGTCGAGGATGTGGATCAGCAGCTCGTGGGCTGGATGTACGGCCATGCCCGTCAGTTCTGGGCCCACCTTCCCCCCCTCGCCGGAGTGCATGTGGCACTTGGCGCACTGCTCCTTGAACACGCCCTTGCCCCGGGCGACGTCGCCGCCCGCCTGCACGACGGGCAGGACCTCGTCGATCACCTTCTGCCGATCCGGGCTGGGCAGCCCGCCGCCGGCGGCGATGATCTTCCGTGCCCGGTTGCGGACCGCACGGTCGGGGTGCTCGGTGAGCTTGGTCCGCTCGGCGATCGGAATGTCGCCCAGCCGCACCGCGCCCGCCTCGAGGCGATCGACGAGCATCCGCGCCCACTCGCGATTGGCGAGGATCGTGCGCACGGCCGCCTCGCGGACCTGCGGCGTGAGCGCCGGGAGACGGTCGAGGATGCCGGCCGCCGCCCCGGCCGCCGCCGACTTGCCCGCCGCCGCGATCAGACCGGCCGCGAGCTGCGGACTGATTCGACCTCCGACGCGGCCGAGGATCTCCTCCACCGCCTTGGCATCCGCGGGCTGCAGCGACACGTAGCGATCGGCCGCTGCGGCCCGGTCGGCGTCACTGGCGTCGGCCTTGTCGACGTCGGCCAGCAGCGCGGCGGCTATCCGCCCGATCTTCTCGTCGAGAATCCGGCTGCCGGTGTGCTGGACGAGCGTCACGAGCTGGCCTTGGGCGGCCGCCGGCAACGTCTCCGCGAGCTTCGCGATCGCGGCCTCGGCCTCGTCTCCCAGGTCGGCGGCCGTGCCCCGCGGCCAGCCGCGGGCCAGGCCGGTGATCGCCGCCGCGGCGAGGCTCGCGGGTGCCGCGGGCAGGCGCACGAGCACCTGCGACACGGCCTTGCCGTCGGCGGACCGGGCGACGTGCTCCGCCACCCGCTCGACCAGCGGCCCGATCGCGGCGGCCGGCTTGGCGTCGCCATTGGTCAACAGCGTGGGCAGGACGCCGGCAGACTGCACGGCCGCGGCGCTTGTCGCGGCGTCGGCAAGCACTGGGTCGGCCAGGGTGCTTTGATCGGCGAGCATCTGGACGACGATCGCCGCCGCCTCGGGCGCCGGGGACCATTCGCCGAGGGCTTCGAGAACGGCCAGCCGCACGAGCGGCGCCGGGTCGATCACGACGGTCGAGCCGGCGAGCTTCGCGAGCGTGCCGGCGTCGCGGGGCAGGGCCTTGATCGCGTTCATCCGCACGCCCGCGGAGGGGTGGGCGAGGGCCGACTGCACGCGGGCCAGGGCGAGCGAATCGGCCGTGGAGCCGTCGAGGCTACCGAGCTGCTTCAGGGTCCAGATCGCATGGATCGCACCGGGGTTGAGCCCGATCGCATCGACGGCGGCGTGTTCCACGAGCGTGATCAGGGCCGGCACCACGTCGCGGCCGCCGTCGGCACGGCCAGCGGCCCGCTCGACGAGCCGCCGCTGGGCACGCTCTCGCCAGAACATGTTGTCGTCGCGAAGCAGGGCGACGAGCTCGTCGCCGGAGCACTGCGCGAGCGGCTTCCGGGAAGCCTTCGCCGGCGTGCCGTGCACGACCCGCCAAATGCGGCCGTGGGTCTTGTCGCGGAGCGGCGTGAGATAGGCGCCGCGGCGGCCGGTCTCGAAGCCGGCCGGCGTCGGGTTGTGCTGAACGATGAAGTTGTACCAGTCGATCACCCATACCTGGCCGTCGGGGCCGACCTCGGCCTGGATCGGCGCCGTCCATTCGTCGTCGCTGGCGACGAGATTCCAGGCCATCCGGCTGCGGAATGCCGCGCCCTGCGGGGCCAGGGCGAAGGTGGCGACGATGTGCCCCGTCGGCTCGCAGACGAACGCGGTGCGGTTCCAGTACTCCTGCGGATAGGCCCGCGCCGTGTAGAGGCGGTGGCCGGCGGCCGCCGTGAACCGGCCGTGGTGATCGACCTGGCGGATCGGCACCGTCTTCCCCTCGCCCCGGGGCGCGAGTTCCATCTTCGGACTGCCGGCGATGCCGCGGAGGGTGGTCGCGCTCCAGCCGCGCACGCGCTCGTACACGCGGTTGGGCAGTGGCATGTGCTCGCTGGGGTTGCCGTTTGCGGTCGAGCCGAAGAGGAGCCCCTCCTCGCTGAAGGCGCAGCCCCAGGAGTTGTTGTTCGTGCTGCGCAGGAACTCGAGCTTCGAGCCGTCGGGCCGGAAGCGGAAGAACCCGGCACCGAAACGCAGTTCCTCGTCGCCCACCTTCCCGCTGAAGCCCGAGTAGCCCACCATGCCGTACACCCAGCCGTCGAGGCCCCAGGTGAGGTTGCTCGGGCCGGCGTGCGTGTCGCCGATGCCCCAGCCGGAGAAGAGCACGCGGCGTTCGTCGGCGCGGCCGTCGGCATCGGTGTCCTTGAGGTACAGCACGTGCGGGGCCTGGGCCACGATCAGGCCGCCGTCGTGGGCGAGCATGCTCGTGGGGATCGAGAGCGGCTCGGCGAACACCGCGCGGGTGTCGGCCCGGCCGTCGCCGTCGCCGTCGGTGAGCAGCACGATCCGGTCGTGGCCGTCGCCCTTGCCCGGCTCGACGAGGTCGTTGGGGTAGTCCACGCTCTCGGCCACGAACAGCCGGCCGTCGGCATCGAACGCCATCGCCAGGGGCTTGCCCTGGAACAGCGGCTCCGCGGCGTGGATTTCGATGCGGAAGCCCTCGGGCGTGATCGCATGCTTCGCGGATTCCGCCGGCGCGATCGGCTTCTGCATGGTGGAGAGCGGTTCGTTCGTCTTGCCCCACTCCCTGGCCTCGGGGTCGTAGAACGGTACCTTGGCCGGCTGGTACTCGAACGGGGCGAGGCCGGCGGCGGACTTCGTCATCGGGGGGCGGTCGGCGTAGGCACCGGCGGCCGCAGGATCGCGACCGGCGGCGAAGCGGATGCCGCGCTCGACGAGGTTCTGAAATCCGGGGTGGCCCCACGTCCGCTGATCATGGCCCCACGCGGTGTAGAACACCCGCCCCATGCCCTCCTGCCGCACCCAGGTCCAGGGCTCGCGGTGGTCGCCCTCCACCCGCTCCTCGAGGACCGTCCGCCCGCGCGGGTTGTGCTTCGTGTGCACGTAGGTCTCGTCCCAGCTCTCGAAGCCACCGAAGCCCTTCATCACCGGGTGATCCGGGGCGACGTTCACCGTCCGGAACTCGCCGGCGCCGTGCTTCTGAAACTGGGCCCCGACGAGGTCGATCCACGCCGGCGAGCGGCCGAAGCACCAGCTCGCGCAGTGGAGCGGCACGAGGCCCTTGCCGCCGCGCACGAAGTCGAGGATCGCCGCCTCCTGGCCGGTCGAAAGATCCGCGATGTTGGCGTACACCGCCAGCACGTCGTACTTCGCCAGCACGTCCGGATCGATGTCCTCCATCCGCTCGGTGTAGGTCATCTCGACGCCCCGGGGCCGGAGCACCGGATCGAGCTGGGCGAACCGTTCGGCCGGCACGTGGTGCCCCTTGTCACCGAGGAACAGCACCTTGATGGGCGGTTCGGCGGCCGTGGCGACTCCACACGCCAGCACCAGGCAGGCACTCACAAGCGCACGCATTCCACAACTCCTCGGAAGGTTTTTGAGGCCAGGCACGGCCGGTCAGGAACGGACCCTCAGCCGGAGAACGACCACTCGGGGAGCTTCATGATCTGGCCCCCCTTCATCGCCGACTCGTGCGCCAGGATGCCGGTGCAGGTCCAGTTGGCACTCTGCCGGGCGTTCGGATACGGGTCGCGGCCCTCGACGAGCGCGGTGACGAACTCGTGCACGAGGTGCGGATGGCTGCCGCCGTGGCCGCCGCCTTGCGTGAACGAGAGATGCTGGTGATCGTCGGCGTCGTACACGCCGCCGGTGGTGAACCGTTGGATCGGCTCGGGCAGGAGGTGGGCGAAGTCGGGCACCGGCACCCGCTTCGGGATCTCGGGCTCGGGCACCTTGGCGGTATGGAGGACCGGCTCCTCCCCCTCGCAGAGCTGCCACTCGAAGCTCTTCTTCGAGCCGTAGACGTCAAAACTCTCCCGATACTGCCGCGCGGTGTCGAACAGCGAGCGGATGACGCGGGCCACGACGTCGCTGTTGCGCAGCTTCACGTGGGCGCTCTCGATGGCGAACGGCGAGCCGTAGTGTGCGATCAGCTCCTCGCGGATCCGTCCCGAGCCGAAACAGCTCACCTCCTGCGCATCGCGCCGCTCGAGCGCGAGGCAGGGGCCCACGCAGTGCGTGGCGTAGTGCATCGGCGGCAGGCCGGGCCAGTAGTTCGGCCAGCCGTCCATGTCCTGCTGGTGGCTGGCCTGGACGAACTGGATCTTGCCGAGTTCGCCGCGGTCGGCCATCTGCTTGATGAACAGGAACTCGCGGGCATAGACCACGGTCTCCGCCATCATGTACTTGAGGCCGGTCTTCGCCGACAGTTCGACGATCTTTCGGCAGTCGTCGACGCTCGTGGCCATCGGCACGGTGCACATCACGTGCTTGCCGGCCTCGAGGGCCGCCAACGACATCGCCGCGTGGTCGGGAATCGGCGAGTTGATGTGGACGGCGTCGACGTCCTTGTCCTTGAGGACGTCGGCATAGGACTGATAGCGCCGCTCCACGCCGTAGGCCTTGCCGACCTCGTCGAGTTTGTCCTTCGACCGCTGGCAGATGGCGACGAGCTCCGCGTGCGGGTGCCGCTGGTGGATGGGGATGAACTCGGCGCCGAAGCCGAGGCCGACGATGGCGGTGCGGACCTTGCGGGGAGAACTCTGCGCTGGCATGCGAAACAACCCTCGGTGTGGAGAACGAAACGGTCAGGATGGAAAGCCGGGCGTCAGGCGATGATTTCCCGGATCGGGTCGACGTGCTCGACGCCCACGAGCTTCTGGTCGAGGCCGCCGAAGAAGTAGGAGAGCCGGTTGGGGTCGAGGCCGAGGCAGTGGAGCACGGTGGCGTGCAGGCTCTTCACGTGGAACCCCGTCTTGCCATCGTGCACGGGGCTGATGGCCGCCGAGCCGAGTTCGTCGGTCTCGCCAACGCTCACGCCCCCCTTGATGCCGCCGCCGGCCATCCACATCGTGAACCCGTAGGAGTTGTGGTCGCGGCCGGTGCCGCTGGCGTACTCGGCGGTCGGCTGGCGGCCGAACTCGCCTCCCCAGATCACCAGCGTGCTGTCGAGCAGGCCCGATCGCTTCAGGTCGGTGAGGAGGGCGGCCACCGGCAGGTCGGTGTTTCCGGCGTGGAAGTTGTGATTCTTTTCCAGGTCTCCGTGGGCGTCCCAGTTGTCGTCGTTGTGGGCGCCGCCGGAATAGAGCTGAATGAATCGCACGCCCCGCTCCACGAGCCGGCGGGCCAGGAGGCAGCGGCGGCCGAAGTCGGCCGTTCGCGGGTTGTCGAGGCCGTAGAGCTTCTGGGTTTCCGCGGTCTCGCGCGCCAGATCCACCGCCTCGGGGGCGTGTTCCTGCATCTTCCAGGCGAGTTCGTAGGAGGCGATTCGGGCGGCCAGTTCGGAGTTGTCGCCGCGGGAGAGCAGGTGTGCGGTGTTGGCGTCACGGAGCGAGTCGAGCATCGCCCGCTGGGCCTCCAGCGGCATGTCGTCGGGCGGGGCGAGGTCGAGGATCGGGGCACCCTTGGACCGCAGCAGCGTGCCCTGGTAGGTGGCGGGCATGTAGCCACTCGACCAGTTCTTGGCGCCCGAGATCGGGCCGCCGGTGGGGTCGAGCATGACGACGAAGCCGGGCAGGTTTTCGTTCACCGACCCGAGGCCGTAGTTGACCCACGATCCGAGGCAGGGGGAGCCGGACTGGATCTTGCCGGAGTTCATCTGCAGCATCGCGGAGCCGTGGATCGGTGAGTCGGCCGTCATCGAGTGGATGAACGCGATGTCGTCGACGTGCTCGGCGACGTGTGGAAACAGTTCCGACACCCACTTGCCGCTCTTGCCGTACTGCTTGAACTTCCACTTCGGGCCGACCACCCGACCGCGACTCTTCTCGCCGCCCCGGCCTTTCGTCTTGACGTCGATCGTCTGGCCGTCGAGCGGGTAGAGCTTGGGCTTGTAGTCGAAGGTGTCCACGTGGCTGGGGCCGCCATACATGAAGAGAAAGATCACGCTCTTCGCCTTGGGGGCGAAGTGCGGCGGCTTGGCGGCCAGCGGATTGGCGAACGGAACGCCCGTGGCGGCGCGGGTCTGCCGGGCAAAAAACCCCTGATCCAGCAGGCCGGCCAGGGCGAGGCCGGTGAACGAGCCACCGGACTCCCAGAAAAACTCCCGGCGGGTGCGGCGACAGAATTGGCGGCGGTCGGCGGTCATGGTGGAACTCCGCTGTGCAGGGCCGTCAGTCGAGGTAGGCGAACTCGTTGAGGTTCAGGACCATCAGGCAGTAGACCTCGAAAGCCCGGGTGGGCCCGACACCGTCCTGATCCTCGAGTTTCTCGACGAGGGCCACGCCGTCGGCGATCTCGGACTCGGCGGCGGGACGGACGAGGGCGATCTCCAAGGCGCGGCGGACGTGGGCGGCGGTGTCGTCGCCCTGCGAGTCGCCGACGTCGCGGCACACGCGATCCGCGAACACCTTCGCCTGCCGCTGGAGGAACTCGCCGTTCATCATGCCCAGTGCCTGCGTGGGCTGCGTGGTCACGAAGCGGACCGGGCAGGACGCGTCGACGTCGGCGAGATCGAAGTCGGCGAGGATCGGTGTCAGCAGCGATCGCTTGACGTGGATGTAGATCGACCGGCGGGCCTGCTCCTCCGGCGGCGACGAGCCCCAGCCGCTGCCGGGCCGTGACTGACCGGCCATCACCTCCTTGGGAATGGTCGGGTAGATCCCGGGACCGAACATTTTCGGATTGAACGCGCCACTGGCGACGTGGATCGAGTCGCGGAGTTCCTCCGCCGTGAGCCGCCGCATGTCGAATCGCCAGAACGAGTCGTTGAGCGGATCCTGTGCCAACGCTGCCTCGTCGGCCTGCGATGAGGCCCGGTAGGCGGCGGAGGTGAGGATCAGCCGGTGCAGGGGCTTCAGCCGCCAGTTCCCCGCGATCAGTTCCGCCGCGAGCCAGTCGAGTAGCTCCGGGTGGGTGGGCGGATCGCCCATCAGCCCGAAGTTGCTCGAGCTGCGGACGATGCCGCGGCCAAAGTGGTGCTGCCAGACGCGATTGGCGATCACGCGGGCCGTGAGCGGGTTGTCGGGCGACGCGATCCACCGGGCGAGCGCCAGCCGGCGGCCCGTCGTTTCGGTGCCGGCGGGAGCCTTGATCTCCGGCTGCGGCGCCCCGAGCACGGCGGGGAAGGCCGGCTCGACCCGGTTCTCCGGCTTCTTGTCGGCATGGGGATTGCCACGATAGAAGACGAACGTGTCGGGCGCCTTGGGGCCGCTTTCCGTGACCACCAGCGCCATCTCCACCGGCACCTGCTCCCGCTTGAGTTTCTCCAGGGCGGCCAGTTTCCGGTCGTAGTCGCGCTTCACCTCGGCGCCGAGCAGCCGCTCACCGTGCGCGCGGATGGCGTCGGCGACGCGGAGTTGACGCCCCTTCTCGCGCGGCTCGTTGGAGAGCATTCGCCCCTTGAACCCCGGGCCCGACCAGGCCACCTTGAGCGACTTGCCGTGCAGGCCCTGGAAATAGTCCAGCCGGATCGGGACGCGGCCGGCCTCGAGGCGGACCTTTCCGCGCCGCGGGTCTCCATCGCCATGGATTCCGTCGTGCTCGACGACGACCTTGTCGCCCACCGTCAACCGCGAGCCGTCGTCGGAGTCGATGATGAACGTGTATTCGCCGGCCGCGGGCACCTTGAGGAACCCCGTGAACACGTAGCCGAAGTTGTCGGGCCGCAGGGACGGTGCGACGGTGATGTCGAACCGCTGCCCCGGCACGACGCCCACGTCCTCGGGCTTCAGCTCGTCGAACGCCGGCAGCGCGGTCCAGGAGTCGCGGTAGAAGCGAAACTGGAGGTCGTCGAGATCGCCGGCCACCGCCTCCGTGTCGCCCTGCTGCTCCCAGGCTTCACGAAACCGACCCTCGATCTCCGTGACGGCGGCCTGGGCCTCGTTGCGCCGCCGCTCCAGATCGGCGACCCGCTCCTCGAACTCCTGCCGGTCGGCATCCGTGCGGAACAGCGTCCGTTCGATCGTGGGGCCCGTCTTCGCCATCGGCGTCACGGCGTGGAAGAACGCGAGCAGCGAGTAGTAGTCCTTCTGCTGGATCGGATCGATCTTGTGGTCGTGGCAGCGGGCGCAGTTCACGGTCAGACCGAGGAACGTCTGCCCGGTCGTGGCCACGATGTCGTCGAGCCAGTCGTACCGCGACTGCAGACGGTCGGCCGGTTCGTCGTCCCACATGCCGAGGCGGTAATAGCCGGTGGCGATGAGGGAGTCGGGATCCGCGTCGGGGAGTTCGTCGCCGGCGAGTTGCTCGATCACGAACTGGTCGTAGGGCTTGTCGGCGTTGAACGAGCGGATCACATAGTCGCGATACCGCCAGGCATGGGGCTTGTCGGCGTCGCGTTCGAAACTGTTCGTGTCGGCGTAGCGGACCAGATCCAGCCAGTGCCGCCCCCACCGTTCGCCGTAGTGCGGCGACGCGAGCAGCCGATCCACGACCTTCTCCCAGGCGTCCGGCGATTCGTCCGCGAGGAACTCCCGCATCTCACGCTCGCTGGGCGGGAGCCCGGTCACGTCGTAGGTGGCCCGTCGGAGCAGCGTGGCCTTGTCGGCCGGGGGTGGCTGGGGCAGCTTCTTCGCGGCAAGTCCGGCCTCGATGAAGGCATCGATCGGATGCCGACCGGCCTGTTTTCCCGGAACGGGCGGCCGCTGCAGGGGTCGAAACGCCCAGTGTTCCTGCCACTGGGCCCCCGCCCGGATCCACTCGGTGAGGGTCCGCACCTGCGCCGCCGACAGTGCAGGCCCCTCGGGCGGCATCCGCGTGTCATCCGTCGCCGTCACCCGCTTGAGCAGCTCGCTCGCGTCCGGCTTCCCGGGCACGATCGCCCGGCTGCCACTCTCGAGTTCCGCGGTGGCGGCCTTACCGTCGTCGAGTCGCAAACCAGCTTCCCGTGTGTCCGGCCCATGGCATGACACGCAGCGCCGCGCCAGCAGTGGCTGCACGTCGCGGGAAAAGTCGACCTCCTGCGACACCCCCGTCACGCCGAAGGCCACGGCACTCGCGCACCAAAGTGACAGGCGTGCCAAACGATCCATCGGGACGGCTCGCAAGCGGAACGGGTGACCTAATTCTAAGCACCGTTTACGAAGTGTCAACGGAGGCATACTATAGTGTCGGGGTGGCTGTGGAGGAAAGCAACGGTATGGCGGCAAAAAACGATCGAGTCGAATCGGCACTCCTGCGGCGGATCAACGAGCGGCGGCTGCTGGAGGTCATTCAGCGCAGTGGGCCGTCGTCGCGGGCCGCGCTCACCCGGATCTCCGGGCTCACCGCCCCGACCGTTTCCAAGGCCGTTGAGTCGCTGCTCACCCGGGGACTGATCGAAGAACTCGACCCCATCGAGCCGGCCCTCGGCCGTCCCGGCCGGCTGGTCCGCATGGCGACCGACTCCGCGACCGTCCTCGGTGTGGTCATCGACACGGACGTCTGCTGCGTGACCGCCGCCGGCCTCGATGGACGGATCAGCGAGGAGCAGACTCTGCGGTTTCCGACGCCTGACACGTACGCCGCGCTCCTCGATGCGATCGAAGAACACTGTCGGACACTGCTCACGCGCACCAGTGCCGCGCCGCGCGGAATCGGCTTGAGCGTGCCCGGACTCGTGAACCAGCGGCTCAAACAGGTGGTGTTCTGCCCGAATCTCCACCTTCTCGACAAGCAGAATCCGGCGCGTGATCTCGAGGCCCGGCTGGGGGTTGAGTGCCTCTTGTTGCACGAGACCGACGCCCTGTGCTTGAGTGAGCGGACCTACGGCGATGCCCGCGGAATGGAGGACTTCGCCCTTCTCGACGTGACTCGCGGCCTCGGGTTAGGAGTCGTGGAGGGGGGCGAACTGGTCGCCGGTCACAGCGGTATGGCCGGGGAAATCGGCCACATCACGGTCGATCCCGCGGGAGTCCGCTGCGGCTGTGGCAACCGGGGCTGCCTGGAAACCCTGGCGACCGACGCGGCCCTCGTGCGGCTGATGGCGGACCGCGCCGGCACCAGCCTCGCGGTCGCCGACGCCGCCCGCCTTCTCGATGAGCGGCCGGCCGATTTCCAGCACGAAGTCCGCACGGTCACGGAGCACATGGCGATCGCCGTCGCCGCGGTGATCAACATCTTCAATCCGACGACGGTTTTCGTGCACGGGACGCTGCTGGTCGATCACAAGGAGCGGTTTGCCCAGGTGCTGGAGCGGGTGAAGCAGCGGACGCTCACCGCCTCGTTGGCGGAATGCGCGATCGTGCCCACGAAGTCGAGCAAGCGCCAGGGCGCGGTGGCAGGCATCATGCACCGCCTCACCAACGCCTGGGCGCCCGCGATTCGCTGACGGAAGGATCTCGCAATGGCTCGGCAGTGGTCATCCACCGGGGGCGGATCGGCGTCGTGTCTTCGCTGGCGTGGCGGCGGATTGGTCGCCGTGGCGTTCGTCGGATGCGGCCTCGCGATCGCAGCCGATCCACCGGCCGTCACGAAGCCCGCCAGTCCGGCCGAGGTGGCGAAGCTCGACGCCAAGGTGAAGGACGTGAGCGAGTCGTTCCTACGCGACACGACGACGCTGATCTCGTCCTACGAGGATATCGGCGAGTATGACCGGGCCAAGGTTCTGCTGGAGGCCCTGCGCAAGCTCAACCCGGGCAACGAGGCGGTCAAGAAAAAGCTCGCCGACATCGATCGCCGACAGCTCGATGCGGCGGAGTTCGCCGTCGAGATCGACCCCGGCAAACCGTGGATCGCCGTCGGCGTGGTCCGCAAGGATCGGCCGCTCCGGATCCGCGTCACCGGGGAGTATCGCTTTACCGCCTCCGCGACGGTGGGCGCCAACGGCATGCCCGCCAAGGACCCGGCGTCGGATCTCGTGCCCGGCGTGGCACTGGGAGCCTTGCTCGGCGTGATCGCGCCCGCGGCCGGCGGCGGGGAGCGGCAGCCCGGCAGAGCCCCCAAGCCGTTTCTCGTGGGAAGCGAGTACGAACGGCCCGCCGAGGCCGACGGCGTGCTTTACCTGAAGGCCAACGTGCCGATGGATACCACATGCACCGGCCGGCTCGAGGCGCTGGTCAGCGGCGCGACCAAGCCCTGACGCGGGTCGGGAAGGGTCAACGGCCTTCGTTCTGGAACACCGAGTCGAGCGTCGGCAGCGCCGGCTTTTCCGGCTCCGGCATGGCGTCCGCCGTTGGCGGAAGTTCGTCTGCCGCGGTCTTCGACCGTTTCCGTGCCAGTGCCGCATCGATCGGATCCGCGAGTTTCCCGGCGATGTCTCGGTAGATGCCCGACGCATGGGTCTTCAGCGCCTCGGCCTGCTCGGCCGGGAGTCCGTCGGCAGTCTCGGACAGTTTCCACCACTCGTTGGCCAGTTTGAGGCGGTCGGTCGCGGCGACCTGCGGTTCCTTGGACAGGGCGACCTCCCGAGTGGCGATGTTTCGCAGGCCCTCGTTTTGACCCCGGGCGAGCATGGCGAGCCCGGCCGGCCAGTCGCGTTTCACGAAGCACAGATAGCGGCCCACGATTTCGGCGGCCTCGGCATCGTCCGGGAAGGCGACCAATTTTTCGCGGGCGGTCGTGTACTCGAAGGCCTGCCGTCGCCGCTCGCGGACCGCTCTTTGGAGACTGGTCGCTTCGGTCTGGAGCTTTGCGGCGACGAGCGTGGGCGGCGGCTCGCGTTTCCGGCGGCTCTCCGCCGCGCGGATCTTCTCGTCCTTTTCGATCGCCTTGGCGAGCGACTCGGAGAGGTCTGCGGCGGCGTCGGCAAGATCGAAGCGATCCGCGGCGACGGCGCGGCGGGCCGTCTCGATCACGTGTTCGAAAAGCAGCGCGTCGGGGCGGATGTCGTCTGCCCGAGCCACGCGGGAGAGAAGCATGTGTCGCGCCACGAGGGCGTCCATGTCGAAGAGCGTGGCCCGGCGGGCGAGAATGTCGAGCGCGGAAGACGTTGCCCGGGCCTCGAGCGCCAGCCGTTCCGCGAGCACCAGAAGTGCGAACTTGCGGGCCGGGTCGGTGGTCTTGTCAGCCGTGTCGCGGAACGTGCGGATGGCGGCCTCGGGATTCTTGGCCGCCGACGCGATGGTTTCCTCGTAGGCCTGGTTGATCAGTTCGAGGGCCTCGTCCACGGCGGACTGGTCGGGCACGGCGAGCCGCTTCGCAGGCGGATCGGGCGGAGCCCGCTGCAGCTGCTTCTCGTCGGATCGATTCTCCTCGGGCCGAGCGTCTGGCTTCGCCGGCTTGTCGAACGGCGTCGTCGGCTCCTTGTCGAGATCCTCCGTCGTCGGATTGAGGAGATTTTCCAGCGTCGGAGGACCCGTCTGGAGGGCCACGCATGTCGCCGGCAAGGCACCCACGAGGAGCCAGCACCCAAGGCGCGGCAGAACTTTGTTAACGACCATTCGAAACAGGCGATGGGCTGGCAAAAGGCGGGGCGAACGAATATTCGCAGGGTATGGGCATTTTTCTTCCGGCACAAGTCTGGGGGCCGGTTTTCATGGGCTTGCCCCTGCCGGACGGCGAAGCGGTACCATCCGGCGATGAGGCCGGCGGAGCGAGCGAACTTCGAGCGGGAAAGAGAGTCGCACCAGCCTGACGACGCCCCCGCCGGGCCGTCTTTCCGGCTCGAGTTCCCCCTGCGGGTCGTCCTCGTCGCCGCCCAGGTCGCCACGGTGCTGCTGACATGGAGGGTATGGGAGCCGCGGTCGCATCCCCCCATGCTGCCGCTGCTCGACCTGCCCGCCGTGCACGCGGGCTGGCCGATGCTGGTGAGCCTGGCCGTGGTCCTGGGTTGGCCGCGGGTCGGCGTGCCCCTGCACTCGCTCGTGCTCGGGCTCGCGATCGTCGCGGACCAGTCGCGGATGCAGCCGCACGTCGTCTCGCTGGCGACGCTCCTCTGGGGCACCATGGGCCGGCCCGGCGGCCTGGTGGTCGCCCGTGCGGCCCTCGCTTCACTCTGGACGTATGCCGGCATCCATAAGCTGACGTCACCGGCCTACTACACGTTGAGCGGTGCGTGGCTGCTGCGGGCTGTGTTTCCCGATGGACCCGCGTGGCTCGGACCGACGCTGGCCGCGGGCGTGGCCGGGACCGAGGTGTTTCTCGGTCTCGGCTGCTTCGTGCCGCGGTTGCGGAAGACGGTCGCCACGGTCGCGATCGTGTTTCATCTGGCGACGTTCGCGGTGCTGGCATTTCGGCTGCAGTGGGATGCGCCGGTCTGGCCCTGGAACCTCGCCTTGGCTGCCGCCGGGCCGGGCCTGTTGATTTCATGGCGTGGACCGGGGTTCGGCGGCGAATGGGCCGTGGCGGGCAGGCCAGCCCGCATCGTCGCCGCCGTGCTTCTCCTCATGCCGGCCGGCTACTGGCTCGGCGTCGTCGATGCCTTCCTCGCCCACTGCGTCTACGCCGACAACCGCCCCAAGGCCTACGTCTGCACGCCATTCTCGCGAACCGACCTGGAGCGTGTCTGCCTGCGGCTCGGCGTCGTGCTGCCGCCGGCGCACCGGCTCTATGGGCCATTCTTTCGCGGCATCGGACGACCCGGCGAGTGGCTGGAAATCGAAGATCCGCGGTGGATCGCCCGAGTGCGCGGCTTCGCCCGACGGACGATCCGCTGGGACGACCTCGACGCAGCGACGCCTGCGGGGCAGGGCCCTCCGCCGTGATGCTGCCGGTATCATCGCTCGGTATCCCGCGCCGCCGCCCTTGGCTTTCATGTCGACTCCCAGCCGCCTGCCATCCGACCTGCCCGTCGCCGCCGTGCTCGACCGCGCGGTGGCCGCGGCGCGGGCCGGGGCCGTCGTCGTCACGGCGCCGCCTGGCTCGGGCAAGACGATGCTCGTGCCCGCGGCGCTCCTCGACGACCTGCCCGCGCCGGCCCGGGTGGTGCTGCTCCAGCCGCGGCGTCTCGCCGCGCGGGCCGTCGCCACGCAGATCGCGCGGCTGCGGGGCGCCACCCTCGGTGGCGAGGTGGGCTACCAGGTGCGGTTCGATGCCCGCGTGGGCCGCGACACGCGGCTGATCGTGGAGACGACCGGCATCATGCTGCGACGGCTGCTCGACGACATCACGCTCGACGGCATCGGGGCGGTGGTCCTCGACGAGTTCCACGAGCGGACCGTCGAGATGGACCTGGTGCTCGGCCTCCTCGTGCGGCTGCGACAGACGGTGCGGCCCGACCTGCGGATCGTGGTCATGAGCGCCACGCTGGCCGCGGAGCCGGTGGCGAGGATGCTGGGCACGGTCGGCGGCGGCTCCCCGATCGTGTCGGCGACGGGGCGGATGTTTCCCGTCGAAACCCGCTATCTCAAACACGGCGACCGGCGCGATCTCGTCGAGCTCGTGGCCTCGGCCGTTCCCGAGGCCGTGCGGGGCACCTCCGGACACGTGCTCGTCTTTCTTCCTGGCGTGGGCGAGATCATGCGCTGCGAACGGGAACTCGCGCCGGCCCTGGAGCGACAGGGGCACGCCGTGATGACGCTGTTCGGAGACCTGCCTCCGGAGCAGCAGGATCGTGTGCTCGAGGAGACGGGGCGTCGCAAGGTGATTCTGGCGACGAACGTGGCCGAGACGTCGCTGACGATCCCCGGCGTGACCGCGGTGGTCGACTCGGGGCTCGCGCGGCAGCTGCGGGTGACGCATGCCACGGGGCTGCCCCGTTTGGAACTCGTCCCCATTTCGAAGGCCGCCGCGGATCAGCGGGCGGGCCGTGCCGGCCGCACCGCCGCCGGCATCTGCTGGCGGCTGTGGGACGAGGCGGCCCACCACCACCGCCGCGACTCTGAACCACCCGAGGCCGTTCGTGGCGATCTCGCGGGGCCTCTGCTCCAGCTCCTCACGATCGGCGAGGCGGCGGACTTTCCCTGGCTCGACGCGCCGCCCCTGGAGGCTCTCGATGCCGCTTCGCGACTGCTGCGGCAGCTCGGGGCGCTGGAGACGGATGGCGGGGCGGATCGCGTCACGCCGCTGGGACGAGAGCTGGCGCGGGTGCCCGCCCACCCGCGGCTCGGCCGCCTGCTGCTCGCCGGGGCCGCCCGGGGCGTGCTTCGCGAGACGGCGATCGCGGCCGCGTTGCTTTCCGAACGGGATCCGTTCCGGCCGGCACGGCACACGGGCGGCCCGCGGGATCGGATCACCGTGCGCACCCGGTCGGACGTCGTGGACCGGGTGGCGGCCCTGCAGGCGTTTCACAGCGGTCTCGACTCCGGCGACCCGCACCTCGAGCTGCATCCCGGCGGCGCCGGCAACGTGCTTCGCGTGGCCGAGCAGTTGTATCGGATGGTCGAGCCGTGCTCGCCGCGGGCCGCCGATCCGCAGACGGGTCTGATGCGGGCGCTGTTGGAGGCGTTTCCGGACCGCGTCACGCGACTGCGGCCGGGCGCCCAGGACCGCGGCACCATGGTGGGCGGTCGGGGCGTGCGGCTCGACGCCGGGTCGCGTGTTCGCGGAGAGCCGCTGTTTCTCGCGATCGACATCGACGACGCCGCGGGCGAGGCCGGCGCACGGCAGGCGTCGGCCATCGAGCGGAGCTGGCTCGACGAGGGGAACTTGGCGGCGGCGAACCTCCGTGTGGGCGACGAGATCGTCTTCCATCCATCACGACGTCAGATCGAGGCCCGCCGGCGGACGGCGTGGATGGACCTCGTGCTCGACGAGACGCCGATCGCGATCACCGACGCCGACGCCGCCGCCGCCGTGCTCGCCCGGGAGGCCATCGCGCAGTGGGACCGCGTCGCCCCCGGCACCGACACGGTCGCGGGCGGATTTCTCGCGCGAGTCCGCTGGCTGGCAGCGACGATGCCGGACCTCGATCTGCCCGCGTTCGACGACACGGCCCTCAAAGGCCTGCTGCCCGACGTCTGTCGCGGCCTGCGGACGCTCGAGGAGGTGCGCACGGCCGACTGGCTGTCGCGGCTCCAGGCCATCGTGGGCTTCGACTGCCTCCGCGACATCGACACGCTGGCACCACAGCAGATCGAGCTGCCCACCGGCAAGCGGCATCGGCTGGTCTACGACGGCGCCGGACCGCCCGTCCTCGCCGTCCGCATCCAGGAACTCTTCGGCGTCGAAGAAACGCCGCGAATCGCCGGCGGTCGCGTGCCGGTGCTGCTTCATCTGTTGGGGCCGAACCACCGGCCGCAGCAGGTCACGGCCGACCTCGCCGGCTTTTGGGCCAACACCTACCCCAAGGTGCGCCAGGAGCTGCGGCGGCGGTACCCCAAGCACGCGTGGCCGGATGACCCGCGGGCAGCCCCGGCGCGCAAACCGTGACCTGGCAAGCAGCTTCCGGCCATTTTTTCACGCCCCGAGGCCCGCGGCGATCAGGCTGCGCCGAACGATCACGACGCACCGTCCATGCACGCGATGTCGAATCTGCCGTGGCTGCGGCGGGCCTCGCGGCGGATCAAGCCCCGGGCCACACCCCGACGATCAACCCTGCCTGGGTGAGCCCCCGTCGGCAGCGTGCCGTCGCCCGCCTGTGCCCGAGTCTCTCTTCCCGAGGAGTCCTTCCCATGAGTCGCATGTTCTTCGTGATCGCCGTCGTCTCGACCCTGTTCATCGGCGGTGCCGCGTCGGCCAACCAGATCCGCAACGGCCAGCAGGTGCAGGCTGCCCGCAAGGGTCCGGTCGCCAAGCTCATCGAGCTCGAGCGTCGCAAGAACGAGTGGCTCCGCGAGAAGTTCCTCAACCGGTAGTTCGCGTCGATCGCGTCACAGCCGGGAGAGGATCGCCCGCACGAGGGCGTCCGGCTCCGCGGCCACATCGACGACGATCGGCCGCTCGTCCGGAGCGGGTTTCTCCAACACCGCCAATTGGCTGTCGAGCAGCGTGGCCGGCATGAAGTGGCCGGCCCGCTGCTCGACTCGTTTTTTGACGACGCCGCTCGGATCGTCGAGGTGCACGAGGCGGATCAGCGGGTGCGGCAGCCCGAGCCGGTCGCGGTAGCGCCGCGCGAGGGCCGAGCAGGCGAGCACCACGTCGCCATGACCGTCGACCGCGTCGCGGAGGACGACGGCGAGAGCGTCGAGCCACGGCCAACGGTCCGCGTCGGTGAGCGGGACCCCGGATCGCATCTTGACGACGTTGGCGGCCGGGTGGAAGTCGTCGGCATCGCGGAAGTTCCAGCCCAGCGCGTCGGCCAGTCGGTGGCCGATCTCCGTCTTGCCGGCCCCGCACACGCCCATCACGACCACCGCGCGTGGCTGGACGGCACGTGCTTCGGATGTGCTCTCGACGGGCATGCGTCCATGATACAGTCGACCGCCGCTACAATCGCGACGAGGTCAAGGCAACGGATGCAACGTGAGACGCGCGACTGGGGCGAGGGCTTGGCCGCGATCGCGGGCGAACGCCGCCGCGCGCAGCCGACGCGGCAGACGGAATCGCCCGCGGCAGCGGCCGCCGAGCGGGCGATCCTCGCGACGCACTTGGTCTCCTGGCTCGAGGACTGGTCGGCGATCATGGAGGCCCGACGCCGTTGGGTCGCCGAGGCGCCGGAGGCATCCCACGACCCTGATCCCGTCGTGGTCCTGACCACATCGGCCGTCGGCATCGAGGCGGCCGAGTCGCTGCTCGCGGGCGGCCATCCGGTCGCGGCCGCAGAGGCCGGGCGGATCGTGCCCGTGACCGAGCTCGAATACCGCCTGTGGTGCATTCGCAATCCGGACGACGATCACCGCCAGCACATCAATCATTGGAGCTGGATCAAGACGAGCGTGCCACCGCAACGGCAGGCGGAGTTCGCCCGCCATCCGCTCGGCCCGGGCGAGTCGTACTGGCTGCACCGCACGGGGACGGCCGGCGCCGGAGCGGCCGACCGCCGCGACTGCCACCTCTGGCGGTGGACCGGGCGACAGGCCGCGCTGCTGCAGGCGTTCGTCCGCGAAGGCGGCGTGTCGCATTTCGCCCCGGCGGAGCGGCGGCACGACGGCCTCTGATTGAGGTTTTACAGGGCCGGCGATAGGTTCTCGGATTCCGCCACCGCACCGCTCGGAAGCCCGCATGACGCCCCGCATCCTGCTCACCACCACGTCGTTTCAAGACACCCCAGGCCCGCACCACGACGCCCTGGCCGCCACGGGCTGGGAGGTGGTCACCGCCCGCGGGCCGCTCAACGAAGCCGACACCCTCGCAGCCGTGGGGGAAATCGACGGCTACATCTGCGGCGACGACGCGATCACGCGGGCGGTGTTGGAGAAGGCCCGGCCTCGTCTCACGGTGCTGTCGAAGTACGGCATCGGCGTGGACAAGATCGACGTCAAGAGCTGCACGGAGTTCGGCATTCCGCTCCTGTTCACGCCCGGCGTGAACCACACGACCGTGGCGGAGCACGCGTTCCTGCTGCTGCTCGCATTGGAAAAAAACCTGCTCTTCCACACCGACTCCGTCCGCGGCGGTGGCTGGAAGCGGCAGACCGGCCACGAACTGCTCGACAAGACGATCGGCATCGTGGGGATGGGACGGATCGGCAAGGAGGTCGCCCTGCGAGCCAAGGCCTTCGGCATGCGGCCGATCGGCTACGACGTCTTCTGGGACGAGGCGTTCGCAACGCAGCACGGGATCGCCCGGGCGGCGTCGCTCGCCGACCTGTTCGGCGTCGCCGACTATGTGTCGCTGCATTCCAACCTCACGCCCGAGACCCGCGACCTCGTGCGGGCGGAGACGATCGCGAAGATGAAGCCGGGCGTGATCGTGATCAACTGCGCTCGCGGCGAGATCGTGAACACGGCCGACATGGCCGCGGCGCTGCAGAGCGGCCGCGTGCGTGGCTACGGCACGGACGTGCTCGACGCCGAGCCGCCGCCGGCCGATCACCCGCTCACGAAGCTGCCCAACTGCCTGGTGACGCCGCACGTGGGCTCGCGAACCCACGAGAGCGTGCAACGGCAGGCGATGGCGGCCGTCACGAACCTGATTCGTGCCATGCGCGGAGAGCAGCCTCTCGCGCAGGTCAATCCCGAGGTGCCGATCACGAAAGTCGTCTAGGAACTCGCCACGAATGCCTGAAATCTTTCACGTCGTTCCCGTCGCCGCCCACGAGGCGATCGTCCGTGCCGCCTACCTGCACCGCGGCTTCGACGCCGCCGAGGCCGAGCATGCGGCCAAGCTCGCCACCGCCGCCACGCGGCACGGCATCCGCACGCACAACGCCATCAAGGCGCTGCACCTCGACGCGCACTTCGGCTCCCAGGCCCACGGCTGCGTGCCCCGGGCGGCGATCACGAAGCTGCCGTCGCGGTTCGACGCCTGCGAGGTGTGGGACGCCCACAAGAAGCTCGGCCAGGCGGTCGCGTGGGAAGCGATCGACACCTGCATCCGCCTCGCCGACCGGCACGGGTGCGGCACGGTGAGCGTGGACAACGCGTTCCACTACCTGTGGGGCGGCGGCTACGTGATGGAAGCCGCCAGGCGCGGCTACATCGCCTACACCAATTGCACGGCAGCCCTGGCGGAGGTGGTGCCGTTCAAGGGCGTGTTTCCCACGCTGGGCACGAACCCGCACTCCTGGGGCTTTCCCACGACCGACGCGGTCGGCTTCCCGATCGTGATCGACTGGGCGACCAGCGTAATCGCCATGGGCCGCGTGCAGCAGCTCAAGCGCGAGGGCAAGCCGCTCCCGCCGAACGCCGCCGTGGACAAGGACGGCAAGGCCACGACCGATCCCGCGGCGGCCGTGTCGTTGCTGCCGTTCGGCGACCACAAGGGCTACGGCCTCTCGCTGATCAACGAGATCGTGGCCGGCTTCATCGGCGGCTCGCTGCCCACGATCCGCAACCGGGCTCCGGTGGCCGGCGAGAAGCAAACCTGCGCCTTTTACTTCCAGGTCATCCACCCGGAGGCCGTCAGCGGCGGCGCGTTCGCGGCCGGCCGATCCCAGTCCGCCAACGTCAAGGCCGTGCTCGCCGACATCCTCGGCCACGGCAACGAGACGTGCATGCTCCCCGGGCAGCTCGAGGCCCAGGCCGCCGCCCGCAGCGACGCCGCCGGCGGCCTGCTGTTCTCGACCGCAGAGGTCGAGGCCCTCAACGAGATCGCCCAGGAAGCCGGCGTCTCACCCCTCGACAGTTCCACCCTCAAGACGGCCTAAGGATCTGCCCATGTCACTCCCCATCAAGCCCCAGGACTCCTGCACCTTCGACCAGGTTTCGCTCGGTGAAATCATGCTCCGGCTCGATCCCGGCGAGGGCCGAATCCGCACGGCGCGGCAGTTCCAGGTGTGGGAGGGAGGCGGCGAATACAACGTGGCCCGGGGCCTGCGGAAGTGCTTCGGCCTGAAGACCGCCGTGGTGACCGCCTTCGTGGACAACGAGGTGGGACACCTCGTCGAGGACTTCATCATGCAGGGCGGGGTGTGCACGGACTTCATCCAGTGGCGGGCCGACGACGGCATCGGGCGCACGGTCCGCAACGGGCTGAACTTCACGGAGCGGGGCTTCGGGATTCGCGGGGCGGTGGGCGTGCCCGACCGCGGCAACACGGCGGCCAGCCAGATGAAGCCCGGCGACGTGGACTGGAACCACCTCTTCGGCACGCTGGGCGTGCGTTGGTTCCACACCGGCGGCATCTTTGCCGCGCTGTCGGAGACGACGGCCGCCCTCACCATCGAGGCGGTGCAGGCCGCCAAGAAGCACGGCACGATCGTGTCGTACGACCTCAACTACCGGCCGAGCCTCTGGAAGAGCATCGGCGGGCAGGCGAAGGCCCGCGAGGTCAACCGGGAGATCGCCCGCCACGTGGACGTGATGATCGGCAACGAGGAGGACTTCACCGCGTCGCTCGGCTTCGAGGTCTCGGGCGTCGACCACAACATCAGCGAGATCGAAACGGACGCCTTCAAGCGGATGATCGAGACGGCGGTGAAGGAGTTTCCGAACTTCAAGGTGGCCGCCACGACGCTCCGCCGGGTGATCACGGCGACGAAGAACGACTGGAGCGCGATCTGCTGGCACGACGGGACGTTCTACGACAGCCGGAAGTATCCGGAACTCGAGATCCTCGACCGCGTCGGTGGCGGCGACAGTTTTGCCAGCGGCCTGGCCTTCGGGTTCCTGGAGTTCAACTGCCCACAGAAGGCCGTCGAGTACGGCGCCGCCCACGGTGCGCTGGCGAGCACGACCCCCGGCGACACCTCCATGGCCACCCGGGCCGAGGTAGAGAAGCAGATCAAAGGTGGCGGAGCGCGGGTGGTGCGGTGACCCCTGGCGGCC